>OGUO01000035.1_pt1 | contig 90171 bp, 95 predicted proteins | sample 1553641 | NCBI WGS metagenome assembly OGUO01 (sample SAMEA2579980, study PRJEB22360) | human gut metagenome | biome: human gut; feature: human-associated habitat; material: faeces | place: Denmark | collected 2008/2010 | reverse complement strand
TCTCATCACTGTTTTTCACAGTGATGAGATCTTTTATTCTCGGAATAGCAATTTAGAGTCAACGAAGACAAATCTTAGTGACCTTGAAGGTACTGTAAGTGGAATTGGAACACAGGTAACCACAAATAAAAATAATATTGCGAAACTTTGGGACAAATCTTTCTCAGTTACGCTAGCAGTTGCATCTTGGTCAGGTACAGCTGCACCATATACATACAAAATCAGTAATTCATCAATTCTTGCGACAAGCAATGTTGATATCGCACCAGCAACTTCCGCGTCCGATGCGGCAAAATATGCATATATTTCAGCCGGTTTCATGCCAGGATCTATAGCTGCCGGATCCGTAACGATTAAAGCATATGGTAAAAAACCAACCGTTGCGATACCAATCACATTAATTGTACGCGGAAAGGAGAGTTAAGATATGTCGTCAGTTAATATACATTCAAATGTAGGTCCTTGGTCCGGATTTTTATCAAATTATCCACCGGGAGCCGCACATAATATTGCATATGCAATACATGGACCAGCCGTTCATATCTCTTGGGATGATGCAGAGGAGTCCATCCATACAGATAGTGAAGGATATACTGTAAAATGGTACTGTGCGAAACTCGTTCGAAAAGTTGGAAGTATGCCAAACAATGTAGACGATGGAACGGTCATCGTCACATCAACGGTACATAACCAGTATCGTGCAACACCATATATCGACTCCTCTATTACTACAAATACGAAGTATTACTACAGAGTCTTTACCTGCAGTACTGATGGTATCTGGAATCGTGAGTGTAGTGACGATAGCTGGTGTACTGTTATCACAGGATCTTCTCTAGCATATCGAACCGCAACACTCACCATTGATTTATCAAAATCAAACCCATCTTCATGGGCAACCATTAGTGGTACTGGTCCGATTTCTACAACAGGAAAAGGATCGGCTGCAACTGCTGCATGGCAGGATTTCTTTGGATATCGTGCATGCTTATTTAAAGACGGAAAACCAGTTGGGTACTTAAAGAATGATGATTTCTCCATATTCACGAATGGAGAAAGTGCCGATATCACATCCGGAAAAGCCGGAGATGTCATGATTCAGTTCCCGAGACGAGGACTTCGAATCACCCATAGTGGATCAATTCTCACGATCAAGTTTACCGAAAATCCAAATGATAGTAATTACGATTACTTTGCTCATACAAGAGGAACTGCCAACAAAGACTATTTTTATCTTGGAGCATATTTAACATATATGTATTCCGATATCTTGGACGGAAGCACTCCGGATTCATACAGTATTTCACATGTATGGCCTGCTGTAGGTGAATCCTATGCAGTCGGTAGTTCAGGAGGAAATCTCGGTGGTGCTTTATTATCAACAGGTTACTGGATGAATGTAGAAAATCAATATAAATCTGCGATTCGTAAAGGAACTGGATATGGAATCATTGGATGGTATCAGTGGATTTATATCCAGTGTATGTACATGATGCAGTTTAAGGGAGATGCTACTACAAAGAACCTGACATCATTGTCCCAGGGACGTTTCCCAACATACAAAAATACAGATAGAGTTGTCCCAGATGATTTTAAACGTACTGGATATTGTGATAAACTTGGAATGGTTTACGCAGATGGATGGACTGTAAAATTGTTTGGGCTTGAGAATGTCTTTGGATATGGAAATACGTATTTTAATAATATGATTATTGGATCGGATAACTATATTTATACGACGACAGACGATACCATTACAGATACGTCTAAGTACACAAAGATAGGATCGAATCCAATCACTCCTGCATCATCTGGTGCAAGTAAAAAAGGATATATCTCCAATGTTATTGGGACAAGCAATAGCGGTTTCTTTCCAAAAGCAGTAAATGGTAGCGATAGCACATATTTATGTGATTATGCAATGATTAATTCTGGGAATAGAGTTCCTTGTTCATCAGCTCATGCCAATACCGAATTCTTAAATGGTGGAGGACTTGGAATGTTCAGCATCGTAACGATATCGGTTAGAAATTCAAAACAGGATAGTGAAACTTCTATTGTTGACTTAGGTGTTGGACGACTGATGTATCTGTAATTAACCTGTTAACCAACCATTATATTTCTTAGTCTAGTTTTTAATGTGATACTGGAGATTGTATCCAGTATCACATTTTTTCATGCTGGTAGAGGATCATAAACCAGTACAATCCTATAAGAAATCTTGTTATTCTTATAGAAAGGTGAGATCGCTTATGGTAGAATTAAAAGATGTGCATGGCTCCAAAGAAGCCAGTGCGGAATTAATCATTGGTATGGATACCGTTTATGTACACTCTAATGTACGTAAAGTAACAGAAGCAGGTCCTGATGGAGTTGTTCCGGACGACTTATATGTATACGATGAAATCCAGTACGAAAAAGATGAGTACATCAAATTGATGGCAGATAAATCTTCCAAACTGGAATCTGATACCGCCCAGAACCGTTCCGATATCGACTATCTGATGTTGGTAACAGATAATACAGATGCTTTGCCTGAAGAAGAAGCTTAAGAAAGTAGACCTAGAGGCTAACTGTCTTTAGGTCTACTTTCTATTTATTCGGTTGCTTCCGCCGCAGAATCTGGGTCGCTTAGAAGCATTAAGTAATCAATGTTAGACTGCATTTCAGTATACATGTCTTCCGTCATTACAAATCGTTTTTCTGCATTGCTTGCAGAGCATAACTGCTCGCACATCACCTTAGCGTTTTCTTCGTATGATTTGGTTGGGTCTGGTATATATGGTTCATATTGATGTATCACCGGGCGGATCGTTTGCTCAATATAAATTTTAAAACCATCATCAAGTATTTCATACCATACATCTTTGTTATCAGATGTCTGTTTTTCAAATTTAATCATGTTTAATGCCCTCCTTGTCTAATGATATTCTGGCAATATATTCATCGATAGTTCCAGTTTTAGTAATGCTCCCAATAAGCGGTATAGACCATACAACATTCGTCTGACTATAATCTACAACGGATCTACCGGAAGCATTTTTAAATGGATATGATCCAATATACTCCGATATTCCTAGACTTCCTACATGACGAAGCGATACTGATGTACGACTAAGAGAATCAATATATGTTATGACTGATGCGGGACTGGAGCTAGGTACAATAAATATTGGTAAATTATCTCTAAAATGATGGATAGCCCATGCTTCTGTGAGACTTCTACTTTGTTCTACAGTATTCCAATAGGACAAGCCTTCACTTGTAATATAGTACACCATATCATTATAACCACTTTCAGCTTCGGAATACATTCCAAAACCACATTCGATTCCAGACGCATTCGTATAAATACAACACGGTCCTTTATCTGCAATTTCAGTATATGCACCGGTATTGACATTAAACGTATATAAGTGATTATACCATGGGGTTCCATATCTCGAATCTTTCAAATAATATCCACGATTAGTCAGATACACTTTCGATTGTACTCCTGTATAGAAATTTGAATAGTTCTTCATCGATGAATTAATATTTGATATTTTCGTAGCAGTTAATGCTGCATAGTCTACAATGCAACTAGCTTTAACTTCAATATTACGTCCTTTAGATGACCCGCTGCTATAATAGTATGAACTCATTATAAATGCTACAAATTTTAAATTACTGATACGTTTAATTGGTTGAATGTATACGTAGCTCCCTCTTGAGCTTGCCTCCAACGAGCAATAATCATCATACCATGGTATTGAAATTGTTCCATTTGTATATGTTTGTGTATCCATATGATATATGGCAAATTGAATATTACGTTCGTTCTGCGTAAGGGTGGAATCTCCAATAGCACCGGCACAATACAGATCATTGCCTATAACAAAAAATGGTTCTTCTGGAAAATATATTTCGGTATATGTGTCAGTGATTGTAGCAAGTCGGCACGCTTTGACAGCAGGAATATTACAAAACTCTTTTGTTAGTTTTAGAAATTCGTGATTGACTGATAACTTTTTTTGCATTTGGGTTTTTAGAATCCCCTCCATATATGACAGGTGAAAAGAATGACATTAGTATCCACCTCCAATCGATAATTCAATTGGGATATTTATCGAAGGCTTGGAACCATAAGCATATAAAATAACTTTACCAGCACTCACGTTCCCACTCTCAATTTGAGCATTTTTATAAGCGGTTCGTTGATCTGCTGTCATATTATATGGTAAACTCAAAAGAACTACTGTTCTATTTGAATAGATATTCGAATTATTGACCGTATATGTGTATGGAGACGTTGAACCCGCCCAATTTGCTGCTGTTAACGTAATATTTACTAAATTGCTATTCAAATCATCTGACTGAATAACGGTTCTGTAAAATGACCATTTTGGTCACTTTCACCAAAGTAGGCCTGTTTTGTATAAATTATAATTTAGATGAAATTTGCGATTCTAAACATTGTCATAATGAGTTTGAGTTTTACAATTTTTGCTTAAAATGAGATCGCCACAACACACACCTGCGATGGATTTTTGAGTAACAAACTTAGAAAGGAGGTAAGTATCTATGGCGACAACAACGACTTATCATGCTCAATTAATTAAGTACGATACGTCTGGTAACCAGAGTATACTGAACCTTAAGAACACAGGAGACGATGTAAGCATCTCCAGAAGTTCAAATGGAAACTTGCCGAGTACTGTAACTTCGGCACAAACTTTAGCAAATGCGTTTGGATCTTTAGCATTCAAATCAGCAGTTGTTTACAACGATGTCAAAGGTATCGTTTCAAATGAACTGACTGTTTCGACTGAAGGCAAGATCGCAGATGCACGTGCAATCAAGACGTTAGCGGACAAGATTGCGACCAATGCATCTAACATTACTAAATTGAATAGCAATTTAGAATTAACGAACACCAATGTCACTAAAAACACAGGCAAGATTTCTACGTTGACGAGCGACTTGGATGCAACGAAAGACCAAACAATCACTGCTACTTTAGCAACAGCTAGCTGGACAGGTTCTTCTGCTCCGTATTCTTACAAGATTTCAAACTCTAAAATTTTAGCAAACAGCAACGTGGACATTAGTCCTGCTTCTTCGGTAACGGATGCACAAGCTTTGGCATACGTTGCCTCTGCTTTTGTGCCTGGAGCTGTCGCTGCAGGATCTGTTACAATTAAAGCATATGGTAAGAAACCGAAAGTAGACTTACCAGTTGTCTTGCTAATACACGGAAAGGAGAAATCATAATATGGGTGGAATGGTAACAATTGGTTCTAATCCAGGTTTATGGGGTGCGTCTTTAGGCCAGTATGCTCCAAAACCTTGTGTGAACCTGACAGCAAAACCCTCGAATGGAGCGGTTCTCTTAAAGTGGGAAGATCCAGAAGATTATACTACTACAGACAAGTATCCAGTAGAGTGGGCTTACACAAGAATTGTACGTAAGACCGGAAGTTATCCAGTAGATGAAAACGACGGAACCGTTGTAGTGACAAACTCTACGAGAAACCAATACAAGTCTAAGGCGTACACAGATAGTGGATTAACTAACTATACGACGTATTACTACAGAGCATTCTCTTGTAGTACAGACGGCGTATACAACCACGAACAAGTACAGGCAACCGTTACCCCAATTCCTTGGAAGGTTATGACGGTTATTTTAAACCTTGCAAACAGTAATCCTTCTAATATCGGAACCTATTCTGATGATGCAGTTACTATGAGCTCTGGAAAAGATGTGGAAGCTTGGAAAGAATTTTTCGGGTATAAACCATGCTTATTCAAAGATGGTAAAGTTGTTGGATATTTAAATCCAAATGATTATACCAAATTTGAAAATGGATCTCCTGCTGACATTACTTCAGGTAAAGCTGGTGATGTTATGATTCAGTTCCCGCGTCGTGGTGTAAAGATATCTCGTTCTGGAAAGGTTGTAAAAGTGTCCATGACAGATAATCCAAATGACTCCAATTTCAAGTACTATGCTCATCAGAGGGGATCCGCAGACAAAGATTATTTCTATATGGGTGTATATCTTGGATACGTAACCGGAAATAAACTTCGTAGTTTGTCTAACAAAACTCCATCTGTAAATTATTCATTAAATCAGTTTGATACATATGGTAAAGCAAATGGAACTGGTTATGGATGCCTTGGATGGTTTCAATGGTTGTTTGTACAGGTAATGTACGTACTTCAATTCAAAGGTAACTTGGACTCACAGTCTACGATTGGATATGGTTGTACCGGTGATAACACGCCAACTGGTTCTACAAATACAAAAGGACTCTTTTATGGTACGTCTAGTTCTGGAAATTCTGTTAAAGCGTTCGGACTGGAAGACTTGTGGGGACACTTGTATCAATTTGTTAACAATTTTTACAGTGGAAATTATCATGTATGGACAACCACAGATGATACCATTACAGATGTGAATAAATATACGGACAATGGTTCTTTTGGTTCTAACAGTTCTTGGGTTGGTAATTTCTATACATTGTGTATTGGTACTACCGAAGCTGGTTTTGTGGTAGATGGAAACTCTGGAACAGGTTCATCTTCAACATATTTTTGCGACGGTGCCTGTTTCGATAGCGGCAGCGTTCCTTCTGTTGGAGGCCATTGGAGTTCCAGTTCCGGTTATGGGTTGTTCTACTTTTGGTGCTATTACTCCCGTGATAATAGCGATAGCTATTATGGTTCTCGTCTGGGCTATCTTTGAGGGCGGACACGATTTACCGTCCGCCCGACCGGAAATTTTGTGTAAATTGTAATTATACCTCGTGCTTTCTTTTAGTTTAAGTTTTCTACAATAAAACATTGACTTAGGTGCCTTCGGGCATCTGGGTCGATGCATTTGCGACAATGCCAATTTCAATAGCGGCAACGTTCCTAATGTTGGAGGCAATTGGAATTCCAATTCCAATTATGGGTTGTTCAACTTTTGGTGCAATAACTCCCGTGATAATAGCAATAGCAATTATGGTTCTCGTCTAGACGATGACGTTAAACACGTCGAGAACCTATACTATACACAGGAATAACCATGGTATGCTTATACCATACGGAGCATCGACCTTACCACTTGGTAGAAAACTTACAGGATAGACGGTTGTTGGTAGGGTACTTACTTTTGGTAGTATTTCGAAGACTATCGAAAGTCAATCGCCCAATCAAAACTTGCAGGAGGTTAATACATGCTTAGAGTTGGATACCTGTACGAGAAGATTTGTACAATTGAAAATATTAGAGAAGCACATAAACATGCTAGAAAAGACAAACTTTTCTACAAAGAAGTGAAGATGGTTGATAGTAATCCGGATTATTATTTTGCGCAAATTCGAGATATACTTCTCAACCATACATATAAAGTAGGTAAATATATTGTCGAAGTAATCAATGAATCTGGAAAAGATCGAACTTTGATGAAACTTCCATACTTTCCAGATCGTATTATTCAATGGGCAATTATCCTACAAATTGAAACCCATTTAGCGCGCACGTTTACGTTTCATACGTGTGCTTCGTTACCAGGTCGAGGACAAGATCGGTGTATCAAATTAACAGAAGCATACTTACGAGATGTAAAAGCAACACAATATTGTCTAAAGATTGATATCCATCATTTCTATCCATCCATAGATCGAGAAATTCTAAAACAGAAACTCCGTCGTATTTTCAAGGATCCAGAACTGTTATGGTTACTCGATTTGATTATTGATAGTCCGCCAGGAGACAGAGGGATTCCAATCGGATCGTATCTGTCACAATATCTGGCGAACTTTTATTTGTCTGACCTTGATCATAAAATCAAGGAAGTGTACCACTTTAAAGAAGTCGTTCGTTATATGGATGATATGACACTTTATAGTTCCAGTAAGAAAAGACTTCAATTCTTCTTACATAATAACTTAATGTGGTTACTTGAAAAAGAATACCATCTGGAACTAAAGGGGAATTATCAAGTCTTTCCAGTAGATGACCGAGGCGTTGATTTCTGTGGATATGTATTTTATCACGGGTATACAAGACTTCGTAGACGAACGAAAGAACGCATGATTGAAAGGATGATGGAATTACGTAAGAAATATGAAGATGGTAAAATGATTACTGAACATGATTTTGGTACGTTTAATGCCTATCAAGGAATCTTAAGCCATTGTAATAGTTTCCATTTATGGGAGAAATATATGGAACCTGTGATTCCTGCAATTGAGTTATATCGTAAGACTCACAAAATGAAAGCGTACAAAGTTCATCCAAAATTTGAACGACGAATTGCTACAAGTTTACCGGATGATACTATTTACGAACAAATGGCAAATGTATATAACCTATAGGAGTTAGTTCCTATAGGTTATATACTTAGTGATATCCAACTGTAATCACACAATTAGATGATAATGTCACAACATCCACAGATGTATTTGTTGTTGCATATGTTATATTGGTACAAATACCATTAACAACATTCAACACAGCGTTTCCACAATAATAATAAAGTCCGATACTATCATTGTTGTATGCATTTAAAGTGTTCCAATAACTGTTATCTCTGTTTTCAATGGTAGTTTGAATGAGATATTTTCTGTTATCGCATTGTATGAAGTCTACTTTGTCAACACTCATATTTAACTTTAAAATATATGAATCATATAGACATGATACTCGACTTAACTCTGCAGGCGCTGTCATTGTATACGCGCCGCCAAATAGTTGAGTGTAAGGAGGATAACCCACAACACCTACGACGGTTGCCCTAGTAAGTCTGACATTATATGTACCTTTTGGTATTGTGATTGTTTTTGTTTTCTGGATAGGTAATTTACCAGTCTGGCGTCCATCATTATTATAAAAGATTTTTCCAGAAGCAACATCCGCTGGAGTAGCGGTAGCATCCGTAATTACCCCCCCCCGGATCCGAAAATACGAACACTCATACATTATTCCTCCTCGTCTCCGGAAAGTAATTTTAAGTAATCAAGATCTGCCTGTTGCTGTTCCAGGGTCTCTTTCATGATTTGCATTTCAGATTTTGGATAGTCAGCAAATACCGGTTCCACTGGATCTTTTGAAGTATCCATTTTTACCAGGTATTGATTGTCTGGAATAGACACCTCGGAATATGTAAGCTCCCCATCTGGTACAGAAAATCCAGATCCTTGCATAAAAATTGTTCCTTTTGAATCATAAATAACCTGCATAATTCATACCTCCTTAAATGTAATATAGGTTAATTGTAGGTAATGTTACATAGGAATCGTTATCGCTATATGTATATATCTTTCCAGACTTAACATATACACCATAATCAGTGACTTCATATGTACTACCACTATTACTGTCTGTATGTACTTTTTCGTAGGCCGCTATGGCTGTGCATTTTCGATGTATTGCTAGCGGAACTGTCGTACTTCCAATTGAGATATACAACACGTGTGTGTACGTTAATGATATGCTTGATGTATACCTCTGAGAAACAGTTCCTGTCCAATCCTCAAAATCAAGAGCTCCATTTGTTTTATACATATACATGATTCTATAAGTAAAGGTATTATATGAATTTGATCGTTTGAGTGGTAATGTTACTGATTTGATTTCTGCATATGATGATATTGGTAACGTTCCCTCGACCTTTCCACCATTGTTATAGAATACTTTTCCAGATACAACATCAGATGGTATTGCAGTAGCGTCATTAATCACGTGTCCGCCATTTGGTATGATAATCGACATACAATCACCTCCTAACTGCTAATGGTGTCTGAACCAATTAGCATGATAATCACAATATCATGTGTTGGCTTGGTCCCATATGCATGAATCATAATCTTGCCATTATACTGTGGTCCAGGAGTTACAGAAGCATTAATCCAATCAGTTACTGCATCCGGAATATTTCCACTACCTGGTAAAGTAATACAAATATCTGAATTTTCTGTAATTGCTGTATTCGAAATCGAATATTGTGCATAAGTACAACCAGATGGAACATTCCAACTAGAAGCACTTAGTGTTACACTATATTCTTTATATTTATTGGCCTTAGAGCCTAAATTGCTATTCTGAAACCAGAAGTTTTTCTCATCACTGTTTTTCACAGTGATGAGATCTTTTATTCTCGGAATAGCAATTTAGCAAATATTACGTTAAATTCAAGTGGTTGGACAGGTAGTTCAGTACCATATTTGTATAAGATTTCGAACTCCAAAATCACTGCATCTAATATGCTGGATTTAATTATCAATGCAAATTCACAGACCTTAGTGGATGCTTTGAGTAGCTATCGAATCAGCGGATATTCTCAGAGTGCTGGTTCTGTAACAATCTTTGCGTGGGGTGAGAAACCTTCTATTGATTTATCAGCAACACTCGTTGTGAGAGGAGGTCTGTAGAATGCCTCTAAATATGAATACAATAGGAACTGGTACTGGAATTGGTGGCGGATCTGGAAATGGAGAATCTGTATATGGATCTCCGGATACTGAAATTATTAATAACTCCACAAAATTTAACATGAGTACGGTTAAAGTAGGTGAATCCATTAAAACTATATATTCTCCAATATACAACGTCATCGGTAACGATGGTACATATATGTATGATAATTATAGTGCCAAGTTAACACGTCATAAAATGACAGTCAACACAAATAACACATTTGATGACAGTGGGTATACTACGACTGTATTGATCAGTGGGAATTGTTACGGTGCAGTTATGGTAGATAAATATATCTATTATTTAAATGACTCTTCAGCTAATACATGTTTATATAAATATAATATAGAAACCGGTACACGTACGCAGTTATTAAATACTTCTTTCGGTACCACTCTTAATTGGTCAACAAGTTATCAAAATAACGGCGGTTCGGAGCTGTTTTCATACTCCCATATTATGTTGGATGGTTCTGTATATTTCGTATATATGTGCAAGTCTTCTACATATTCAAGCAATCAGGAATACCAAGTACTTCTTGTAAGAGATAATCCATCATCTGGATGTAGTGTCATTGGATATTCACAATCGAATAGTACACTCAATTTCTCAAATGCAGGTACGACTTGGGGTAACACATCAACAAGCAATAAAGGGTTCGATCGTGTCTGGGCGGCAAATAATGAAAACATTGGAATTGTGAACATTGTTGATGATGGTGAATATTATAACGTATATTTTGGAAATTTGTATATGTATCTTGATGGATATACCTATGGATCTCTTTGGAATCGAACTTTTGCGTTGTACCGTGATAAATGGAAAATGCAAATTGGAAAATCAACACATACAGTAGCACTTACACAAGTCTCGTCAGATAAACTTGATAGCGTGAAAGCTTCAAACACAATAAAATGCTTACCATATTCATATCCACGAGGAACGACTCTGTATATTACAGCTGGAGACGAGATAGAGTATGTAAATACAAGTATATACTATGGTGGGTATTTCGGAAATGTATATGTATATCATGATGAAAAAGATTCATATGACATTACAAAAATAACCAGTCGGGATATTAGCGAAATGACATCACGTAATGATGATGGTAAATTTGAATCTAACTCAACGACAGCATCATGGGCTCTGTATCCATGTAAATATCGTGACATTCTTATTATCACATATAAATTTAATAGTGATGACGATGCTAGTAACTGGTCGTATGTGTATCCTATTGATTTTACTAAAACATCAGCTGGTACTGATGGTGTATATACTAAAGTAACTTGGATGTTCAATAAGGGTGATACCATCATATGTGATAGCGGCATATTATCATATACATATAACAGTACAACGAAATCAGTCAACAATACTAGCTATAGAGTTACAACTGCAGGGTTGTATGAGTTTAGGCTTAAATTAAAAACTGCTGGAGAACAATCCAGTTTTATTATCAAAACATCTGGAGGAGCGATTGTGTGTCCTGGTATCAAGTTCGTCGATAATACCCACATATCTGGATATTTCATCAAAGGTTTAAAAATCAATGGTACTGAAATCACAACTTCGGGGTATCAGACCGTAACAGGTACATTTAACGGACGTGTAACGATTTCCAAATAAGGAGGTACAACATGGAAAAAATTAATAGCGGTTACCATAAAAAAGATGGTACAGAACTTTGGTATGCTATCAACGATAATGGGTTCGATATCTATTTTGGAGAAAATGCAAAATATCCAAGTATTAGACAACCAGAACCATACATTCCATATCCAAATCTCTCATATGAAGAGAATGCGAAAAAGATGTGTGAATCTATGCATAGTGATGGTACGGAAGAGAAACCAAAAACTGTTGAAGACAGACTCACAGATATTGAAGCTAATGTTGATTATCTTATGCTTCTTAACGATGCTGATTCTGCAACTGAAGAAGAAACCAAATAAAAATAAAGGACTACGACAGGAACGTCGTAGTCCTTTATCAATTAATACATATCTGCAATTTTTGTTTTTGTTAACTTAAACAAACGGTTTATCTTCCGCTGCATCTGCATGGTTCCATTTACGCATGCACGGAATCTTCTATGTTTAACTTCGTAAAATGGCAACCAGTCTTTAAACCCAGTCATCGCGTAAACGCTCAAAGCTTCAGTACTCATAGGATATAGTCCAACACTTTTGATATATTGCCTACGTTTTTCTTTGATTTTCTTTCGACGAATTCGTTTATTCATATATTACTCCTATGCCGGTAAAAACAGTGGTGGTACTAAAGCATCATATCGTTCGCACATCGACATATAGTACAAGCTATATGCCATGCAGGTTTCTCCATAGTTAAGATACGGATGCTGAATTCCTGGATCGGTATTGTGTGCAATCATATATTTTGCAATTGCACGTTTTCGCTTCGTAAATCTAAAGTTGTAACGCAAGAAATATCGTACGGCGGCATCAATCCCCATAGGTGAACAAACCTCAACCGGGCAAATCTCTTTCAATTTGTAATACTTTGTCATCGTTGGCGCTACTATCGACTGATTTAAAAGTTTCATTTTCATATGTTTCTTTTCGATTCGTTTGTTCATTTATTTTTCCTCGTCTTCGTAATCAGACTCTTTATATAAGGTTTCTGCATTTTCAATCATATATTTCTGAAGTTTCTCGTATGCTCTTGCCTGAGATCCTTCGTCAAATCCTCGATAACGAACACGTGCTGGAAAGACTCTCAACTCATCTCCGTCTTTGGCATAGGTAAGTGCCCAACCAAAGATATGTAAGAATTGATTGGTGATTTGTACCAGTCCCGTATTTCGAAATTCATCCCAGCTTTTTTCCACAGGATTCCACTCATCTGGTAATTCGTTTTTATCTTTTGATGGATATTTTCCTGTTTCTTTGTAAGCGTTATATTCTTCAACCGTCGTAATTCCATGATCCGTATATCTGCCACACATATAAGCTCTAAGACCTGCAAGTATATGTTTTGTTTGAACATCTGGATCATCGAGGTTTTTATCTGTTGTTATAGTCTTACTTTCAACTAATAAGATCAATGAAATATTTAAGATAATATCCCAAGCATCCATATCAGAAAATATAGCTTGTTGTAACGTTGTACCTGATTTAAATGCAACATGTCGGATGTTTGATGGTGTTAAATAACCATCATGGTAATCACGTAATGTCTCCGTTACGAATGCTTTCATCATACAACTAACTGCACCGCGTGTACATTCTTCAATAATAACACCATCGATAGCTACACGCCCGGCGGTATATCGTTAAGAGTTCATTATAATACAACTTAATAAATGGATGATCTTCATCAATGAAAATGTCAATCAACAAATCATTGAATTGAGCCTGTTCCTTCGGTGGTAGTTCTTTCTTCTTTGATTTTGCAGGTGTTTTTCTTGCAGATTCCGGCAATTCCTCACCAAATGGTTTTTCAACTGTAGATATAGTGTTCATTTCATCAATTTTCTCCGGCATACGCGCTATAATATTTTTGGTTTGTTCTTCTGATGGAAACCAACAGACATACTCTTTTAAACATGCATCTATCAATGCATGATTATACGCATAACGTATTAATCCATTTGTGCTGCGGGATTCCTTGTGTTTGCTGTCCACTCGACATACATGTGACCAAACAACAATGTCATACACTAATTCGACATATTTTGAAAGTGCTATATCTGGGTCTACTTGATTACGGAAATCTTTCCAAGTGGTATATAATAGATGATCATTATATAATGCAAACTCTGTATATCCATCTGGAAATTCTGGATCATTTACGAGATTCCTAATTTCATCAATATTTGTTTTTCGATAAAATCTTCTATATGGAGCACGATCTCTATCACATTTGTAAATCAAATCGATAATAACTTCATAATCTGTTTTAATCCAATGATTGCGTGCTTCCATAAAGTTTCTATATAAGATTCGCATATCGTTGTATTCCATCATGTTTTCGATCTCAGATTCATCAATAACAGCTGGAACGTTAGTAATTTTAAGTTCAGCTGCAAGAACCTCTAAGAGAAACAGTTCCAAACTCCCAAAATTGATAGGTTCTTTCTTTTGTGCCCGGATATACAGATTGATGTTGTGAATCAAAATTGATATGATGTCACGGTAATATGCAATTCTTACCATCTCATATCGCCAATCATAGATTGGAACTTGATGTGTTAACTCAAATTGTTCCGCCAACAGTTTTGCAAGTTCATCACGGTGAACCCGAAGAAATGGTTTGTAAACTTCGAATCCTGGATTCTGTAGCATTTCGTCAATCTTTTCTTGCTCGTAGATAATATGAGAAAGAGAAGATTCTGTATTAGTCTCTTGGTTTGAATCTTCTTCGGTGCCTTTCTTTCTGAAAAAGTCTAATATCTTCAATTGTGTCTCCTTTCTAAATCTCACCTTTCAGTGTATTTTTGGTCATCAGACCAGTGGTTACCAAATCACTGCTTAAGCCCATGGATAATAAGTATACGTTTACAGTATTTAACGTTGTCTTATTTTCTACGTTGCTCTCGCTTTCATCGATTCGGTAGTAACCTTTAGTACTAATGTCACGCTGCATCTGGTTCTTCATGACCATATCGTCAGATCTCGGTCCATTTAACTCTCTTAAGCAGTTGGTTAATCCCATACTGATAAGCATCGTATTTTCAAGGTCCGAGCTTCGACCATTCTTATCATCACCAACCAGCTGATTGGTAATTGGAGATCTGGTATGGATATTTGTACTCAGTCCATTCTTATGCATAACGGTCTGCTGGGTACGTTTGATATTTAAAAAGATGCTAGGGACTGGTAAGGGGGTTCTTACGATGTTTTCTTTATCCATCGTAATATTTGGTAAATAAATATACTCAAATAATGGAATGTTAAACGCCTTACTGGTTCGATTTAATGCATCCATGTTAATTGGAGCATCGTAGTCTACGGTATGTAGTTGTAAATAGGCTTTCGGATCAGCAAAGAATCCTTTAAACCATCTTCCAAACTCTGCGTCACTCATCCCTTCGAACCGATCCCGGTAGAACTTTTCATTCATACCGGAAGGGTCAATCATCTTAAAAAACTTAAAGATTGCATCCTGCATTTCTTTTCGTTTTGCTGGAGTCATGGTAGCCATCAGTCTTCACCTCCAAAGATAAAATGATAGTAGTTATCAGACTTATCATATCCAAACTGGATAATCTGTCGATCCTGGTTTTTCGTTTCCACAATTCCAATTCCAAAGACATCTTTACTCTCATTTACTTGGAATAAGACAAAGATTCCAAGTCCCGGTACGTATACAGCATAACGAATTTCTTCACCGCTGTAACCATCAACCGCTGGTTTAATCATCTTACAAAGATCCACTTCTTTTTCCGATTTTAAGAACATCAATGCTTCTGGTTCGATCTTAAAGTTAACTCCACTTGTATTCATATATTGACGAATCAGATCACTGTCAATTTTCTCAATCGCATACATAAAATCGGAATTGATCTGAGTTCTAGCACCATCTCTGGTCATCAGTTTCTGGTCAGAGAAGTATCCATTTCCAGTAATGATCCAACCATTCCACTCGGCGTCGATGCTCTTATTAGAGATATGATCTCTATAACGATTAAACTCATCTGTCATCGGCATTGCTTTCAAGAACGCAGAATTTGGATGTAACTGATCTAAGATTGCAAAGTAATCTGGCTTACTTTCTACCATACGGTAAATATCAGTCCGGATCTGACTGGTGACATGAATATTACACATATCTTCGATATACGTAGTGAACGGTCGCATATCCAGATCCATGATATCATCGTTTCGTTTATGGATCGCTTTCATGAATAAGTAGATGATGCTTTCTATCGTTTTCATGAAGTGGCCAATGTTACGCATATTACATCCACGCATGGTCTGAACTTCTGTAAAGAACATCTGAATCAGCATCTCTAAGTAACTGCCAACAACACCATCAATGGCAACATCACTCCATCCAGCGGTATGAAACTTATATGGAAGTAACTTCTCAAAAATGGTATTCGTAATGTCTTTTCTGAAGTCTTTTAAGAACTCCAGATACTCACCGGTTGCTGTTCCACGTGGACTTGGATATGTATGTATATCACAAATCAAGCCCCAAACGGTTTCACAATCATGTGGATCAATCGTGACACATTCCATAGCCTGCATCAAACGTTCCCCAGTCTGACGAACATCTGGATATCTTGGATGATCCAAACAACTTTTCTGGATCTCATCTTTTAACATGACGTATTCTTTCCATAACGTCACATCGGCTAACACATCTGTATGTTGTACGAACTTGTCAATTCCAAGTTCCATTTCGAAGTCATCACAGTATTTATTGTAGACAATCGGACGGTTTCCTTTGTCAATCCATTTCTGTAAGACTTCATGATAAAAAGAAATTGCAACGGGTGTTCTACGTTCACTCTCCGGGAAATTCGGGTAATGGTTTAACATATCCATTCCACGTTCCACGTTTATATGATCTGTAGAATACCGCGTTGCAAGTATATTAGTTGTATTCATATGTAAAATACTCCTTTTATAGTTATATATCATATGTGTGATATCATACATAAAGGAGGTGAGATATATGAATAATTCAGCCATGAATATCGTCACACGAAGTGTTGTCATGCCACACCGTGGTGATAAAGACTGGGCTCGAAAAGTCATTGAACTTGCTAAAGCCCGTGAGCGTGGTGTAGATGCGTATAACGCGTATCTTAGAGAACACAACGCAGAGACAGGCTCAGCAGCATTTGCTGTACGAGTTTAGTCTCGAAAGTATGGGGAAGCTTGTCTTCCCCGTATTTTTTTGGATATCTCACCTCTTAGAGAAACGTTACGGGTATTCTAATAACTCATAACAATCTTTTTTCGGTCCTCTTCCGGTTCAAGTGCGCGGTCTTTTGCTTTTTGTAAGTAGTCCAGTAAGGACATATAGTTCTTATCAACGATCTTTAAGTAATCAAAGGTATTCTTGTTACCAGCCATTACTTGGTCTTTGAGTTTCTCTTTGACTGCATCAACCGCTTGGATCTTATGATGCATATTTTCATGTGTCTTGATTTCCAATTCCAATCCCAAAGATGGGATAAAAAAATCCGGGATATAGAAATGCTTTTCTCCGTTGTAGATATAGTAGTACGTATGAGGAGATGGAGCCATTAAATCATTTGGGTCCATTTCCATACACTCATCCATAAACTTCAGGAAATCAAGTTCATATGTACCAGTATAGGGGAACTTGTGTATATGGTCCGACCAAGTGTATTCTCCACTGATGGATCGATTCGCAAGCATTATTTTTTGTTGCTCGGGGTCGTTTAAGAGGGTGGTCTTTCCATATCGGTTGATCATACGTTTCTTAAAAGTCTCACGGTACTTTTCTTTACAAGCAGGATTCTCACAGAATCGCTTGTATTTTCCAGTAGCTTCGTTCCAACCAGTTGGGTTGCCACAAATCACACAACGACCAGCGTTCTTACCGGTACGTAAAAAATACACATATTGATCAGTGACCATATCTGTTGGAACCAGATCGGCATGCTTGCGATCAATATGTGTGATTAAGTGCTGTCCATCTTGAGCAATGTGGTCACAAAACGGACACTTCATTTTTTTGGTTCTAGGCATAAATGTTACACCTCCTAAATGTTTCCGCTTATACCACTGTTTTCAGTCCGTAAGACAAAAAAAGAAGCGGATGTAAAGTCCGCTTCAGTTAATAGTTTCTAGCGACCACCACGAGTTACAATCATAGTTGTAACCGGGTGACCGAAGAAATTGTGTTTGGATCTTGTCACCAGATCTGGATTAACCAGGTGCAGGTGAATTGTCCTGTTATGTAAAGCCTTCTTTGCGGCTTTAGTGTTTTGTCTAACGGTTGCTGCGTCGACAACAAAGATGCCATCGTCGTCGAATATGGAATCGTCTATATGCACAAAGTGTGCAGACATCATCCATGCAACTATTGCAATTTTGATTCGAATTGGTACTTTGTTGTCAATAATGTTGAATAAATCGACAGCGTCGTCCGCGTTATTTAATGTACCATATGCAATCATGGAATTGACCATTTTCACAACACCATCCACTGTTGTATCCATTGTCGTAGTGTCGATTTTTGCTATAAGGTTAGATAGAATTGTCATAATATTTCTTTCTTAACGACTTCCGTCAGCCGAATCATACATTTTATAACCAAAAGGTTATGGGAGATCATTTGACCCTTTGCTTTTCTTTCAAAGCTATGGACTTTTCTGATCAGAGTTTATTGGACGGATTATCTATATGATTTCTCTGATTCACGGAAATGATATATTAGTATTCAAAACTACTTTACGGGTATTATTTTAGATTTCGGCACTACCACATTTCCTTAAAACCCATAAAGGGGGTCAAACTATGAGTGACACTTTGGAACAACAGAACCCATCGTTTGCCCTAAATGATTTTGACGAGGTAAAGCTCTATACGTCTGATGAATCTATCGTAAGAGATTTACTTTTGTTATTATTTGGCAAACCTGGCTTCTATCCATCCCAACCAGGACTTGGGATGTATATTCAGCAATATCTTTATGAGTTTGAAGACGGCATTGATACGAACGCAATCAAAGTAGAAATGGCAATGCAGTGCTCCGAGTTTCTACCACTGGTAGAATCTGGTGACATTGATGTTCAAGTGGATCAGTGGAATGGAAGACCTCTACTGGTATTCATTCTCCCAACGATTCATAATACCTCAGATGTCCAGTTGGTCTTAGGAGTAACTGTCTTGGAAAACGGCGAGATGCAGTTCAACTTCGTCATCAACGATAAGGAACAAGAAATTTAGCTTAAAAGGAGAATCACACATGGCAGAAAACATGAACGAAAACGGTGGCTTAAATACCGGTATGGATCTCTCATCCTACATGGTTGCCGCCAAAGCAAATAAAGAAGAAACCGCTGCAAAAGAAACACCAACTCCAGCACCTGTACAGGAGGAAAAGAGTCCTCTGGATCAGATGTTAGAGAAACAGCAGGCTGAAGGTCATGGAATGGTGATCAATAAAGACACCTACAAAGCGGAGGAAGAAGAGAAGAAACTCCGTAATCCAATCGATTCCATCGAACGTGAAGAGGGAATCAAGGAGCGTATGAACGAAGAGGATCAGAAATTAATCAACCGTAAAGCGGTTGTTCTGATTCGTAGACCACAAAACCCAGCAGAATACGCACGTGTCGATTATGAGTTAGAGAGCTTAAAATACGACGCAGACGGAAAGCCGTACTGGGATATGAAGGATACAGACAATCTCGGAAACGAGGTTAATGATCCACCGCAGTACTTCATCATTCGTACTGCAGAATATGGAGAATATGATCCGCAGACAGAAGCACTGTACTCTCTTGGTAAGAAGCCAGAAGAGGTTATGAAAGCGAAAGCGGATGGAACCATTACAAAACAGCTGGAAGATGATACATTCGAAGAGCCAGCTGATAAGATCGAAGAAGAGAAAAAACTTGTTCAGATCTTAATTGACAAAACTGGATATGGAAAGAAACCGATCGAGTTCTCCTCAGATGAAAAGAAAACCATATATGAATCCGATCAGATTCTTCTTACATCCACAAAGAAATTTGACATTGCATCCATCAAGATCAACGTCAATAATCCAGATGCACCAAAGAAAACCTTCCAGGCAACTGCAGTAGAGCATCAGCTTTCTGATTCTCATACATCAGTAGCATTCCCACTTTCCGGATTCCATGGACAGGTTTCTGGTATGAGTTACGGTGAGATGCGTGACATTTGTTTGGATCCGGATATGATCGGATTTAACAATGTCAGAAAACAGATCAGCGTGTTTTACAACAAGTTGAAGAATCTCTCTTGCCAGCCATTTAAAGACATTGATGATTTCATGAAGCATTTTGCATTCAATGATTTCAATATGGGACTTTATGCACTGTATGTATCCACATTCCCAGAAATGCAGGGTATTACCTTAACATGTGGAAACAAGAGCTGCGGCCGTGAATTTGAGCATCAGTTCAACACAAGATCCATCATTCAGTTCAACCACTGTCCGGATGCTTGGTTAACACGTTACAAAGAACTGATCTCTGCATCCCCATATGATTACGAGAGACTTGCAAAAGAAGCACCAGTAAATAACCTTACTTATATCCAGCTTCCATTTAGCGGATACGTAGTTGGTATTGGTGTTGTAACCCTGTACGATTATCTGTACAAACTGATTCCGGTTAATGATCCAACTGAGTTTAGAAGACTCTTTGGTGAGAACCCGAACCGTGAATCCTTAAATTACCTTTCCACTTGTCTGTATGTCAGAGAAGTTCTGGTACCAGACGGAACTGGAAGCTATGATAAATACGAAGACTTGAAAGACGTCTTAGATGTATTAAACAGCTTACAGCCTGAAGAAGTGAAACTCGTTACTTCTTTAGCTGATGATATTCGTTATAAATCCGAACCGTTTATCGGTGTCGAAAACGTGGTATGCCCGAACTGTGGTGCAAAGACCAGACTGGTTCCGCTTGACGTTTCTAACCTGCTTTTTCTTGCCCGCGAAACGCTGCAGAATACAACCGTCGATGTGTCGAAATGGCGTCCAATGTAGACATCTGGTTGACTTTCTTCAAAGGACAGCTGACGCTGCATGAAATTATGTATGAAATGAGCTACAAGCGCCTGATGGAGCTTGTAGAAGCTCGTTCCAAACGAATGCTTGAAGAACAAAAACAGATGGAAAAAGGACATTAAAAGATCCTGCGTTTCGCGTACGTTAGGTGAGAAACCTCAAAAACCAAGCAAGGGGTACCAACATGAAAAAAATGAAATCGACTTTACCGTCCTTTGCGGAATCAATCAGCAATGGGAAGATCGAAGAATTAGAAGATCTGATGTGTACACATTATGATGAATTCTTGATGATCTTTCATCTTCTGAAAGATTCCGTGGACGATATCTCCAGATTAGAATACAAAGAAAAATCCGATGGTAAGCTGACCATCCATGTACATACCATCACCATTAAAGGTGCGGAGGACATCAAAAAATCTGCATCTAAGATTCTTAAAGAACTTGAAGAATCTTCTTGTGATGGAGAAATCTCTGTGATGGCAAACGTCGTCAAAATCAAATTAACGAAGAAATAAGAAGAAGGACTGAGATCATTCTCAGTCCTTCTTTAATACCCATACATCTGATGATAGTCGATGACATCACCAGAATATGAAAAGATAGCCTTATTATTGATCGCTCGCTGAATGGGTGTATTGTTTCCACCTTTCTTTGGTACAATGGCATATGCCATTCGTGCTAAGCTATCATAATTTGAGGATAATACATCAGTCGCATATTCTTCAGTGGTTCCTTCAGTTGGGTCACCAACGATTTCATACTCTCCGTCGTATCCAGTTAAGATCATGCATTTTATTCGGGTATCCCACGTAAAAAGTTCCCCGGCCTCTGTCGTGTGCCAAGAATCCCCCTGCGCATCTTCGTATTTCCCGAGCGTTGTCCATATGCATACTGGAACATTACGACCTAAGATTAAATCGTCCAACTGCTCAATGGATTGATTCTTTAAGTTCAATACCGTATAGGAAGCATCGTACTCACGTAAGAATCGACTCACGGCGTTCATCATCACATCGGCATAACCTCCGTTGGTTCCGGTATCCGATCTTGGATCCCCGGTGAATGCGTCGATGGGATGATCCCCATATAATTGTCCATCATTTTTTGTTTCTAATTCACCAGTTACGACATACTCGGAAATGAACTCTTCCGTGTCGATATAGAAACCAGCATACTGTAATAATGCCTGTGCACAAGCGACTTCATCAGAGGTACGTGTATCTGGAAAATAGACATCCATCTTAAAGTTGTTGTCTCGTTCCGCACGACTAACAGGCGACTGGTTCATAAAAAAAGAAAGATAGTCGGTTCTTGGGGTTGTTGTCGGTGGTGTTAAGGGCGCCACCAACTCGCGCCCTAAACTCACCGGTGTTGTTACTTCTTTGGTTTCTTGATTCTCTCGTGTCTCCATGATGTGGGCAAACCACATTGAAGAGACAGTGATAATTACAAGCATAATAAATGCAGTGATCCATAAGAATCTAAGAGCTTTTTCATGTTCATTAATCTGGCCATGTGATTGCATGTTTTAATCCTCTCGCTTTCCGTTGTTTAGCATATGTTAACATCATGTCGTTCAATGGATTCAGTCTCGCATGATCTCGAAGTAGTGTAGTTAAAAACCCGTAATCATATCCAGAATGAAGTCGTCCATATATAGAATTTGGGATTAGAGTATATATGGAAATATCATAAGAACTTCTTTGCGGTCTCATGGTTACTGAATACAGCTCAGCTATAAAGAACTGATGACCTTCTCGTGGATCTCTAACGATCATATGTTCAAATAAGAGGCAATCTGCATATGTTCGGTAGCACCTCACTAATTCATTGAATGATCGAAACAGATCGAAACACCGATCAACAAATCCTCTTGGTATATGCAACATGCTGTCTGCACAACTGATAATAAGTTCTGGTTTCATAAATGCAAATTCTTCTGGAATTGGTTCATGCTTACGTGATGGTTTTGGCTCTTTTCCAGATAATCCCAGTTTCTTTCGTGCTTCCCACACTTTTGAATCTACGATATAATTAAGGGTATTATCCATGTCTGGTTCTTCCATAGAATAGGATAATAATAGTTCCATGGATGGTCTTGTATAGTCCCAGCCATAATTGAAATAGTAATAATTACAGCATCCAGTTACGATATTTATCAGCAAGGTAAATGGATGTACATATACAAAATCATACCAGCAATCATTTTGTAATTTACTGAATTTATTACCAAGGTACTCATGACTGTATATGTTTTTATAGTTCAGAATCGATGAGCCAGCCTTATCACAACGAAACGACATAGTTCGGTCATTTAAGAAGTTCGGAGCTTCAACCTTATCTTCGGTTGCCACGAATGGACGAGGCACGATATCATCGAGATTTATATATTTACGGAAATCGTAATGCACATATGCTTTCAGGTTATCCGTATATCCAAAATAATAAGTCATGAATAATACCATAATCTGTATTGGTACGATACATAAGATAGATGGATCAATAAAGTGGCAAATATGGAATGCAACAGTTACCACATTTCTTTCATTTACGGTACTAAGTTGACCTTGTGTTACATCAAAGATCGGATGTTCTTTCGTTACTTCACGAATGGATTTAACCAGGTCTTTGTCTCGACACATCGCAAATAATAACTGATTTGCAAATGCAGCACCAGCTACTGCATCCATTTTTGGGCGTCCATTAACGGCCCAATGTGAATTATTTCCACGTGGGCCAAAGGTGATTGTCGGTGCTGGCTTGTCTGGAATACCTTTAGCATAGATTCCATAAAGGCTGTCAGTTTTCAATTTACGGTGGGCAATTAACTCCATACCATTTGAATCAGTGACGACGTCAGGACCAAACAGTTCATGAAATTCTTCCTCTGTTAAAGATCCTAACCATTCATCTACAACTGTCTTTAAACTTTTCATTTCTTATCCCTCCTGTACGGTTTTTAAATGTCTTTGATAACTCTTCTTATTTGGATAATATTCCAACCATCTTATTCCAGATGCTTCATTGAGTGTATCGATGTATTCATTCACATCATCCAATGTCCATTCTCTGGCATGTTTAATAATGAATTTATAAATATAACTAAGACGGGACGTATCAAATGCGTTCCCACAGTCAGCAAGGTCAATTAATACTTTAGATATGCTTGGTGTCACATCTAGTCCCACACAAAAAGATATCACTGTTTCGATTTGTATAAATCGAATTTCATCGCGTAAATAACGATAGATCTGGCCAGTACTCAAATAACACTTTTCGGACAAGTCTTTTACACTCATTTCTTTCCAATCGAGAATCTTCCAAAGTGCCTGTCCAAATGTCGGATGTTTGCAATTCATATATTTCAAGATATCTGCTTCCACAAAGTTGTTACAAATGTCATTCGAAATTTCGTTCATAATCAGTCTCCCCACTATTCATTTGATTTCTCCCATTCAGTTATGATAGCTTCAAGTTTTTTTAGTGTAATACGTATTACATCAGAATTGGAATACTCATACAGTTCCACTAATGTTTGAATACTGGATGACGATACTTGTGGATACTTTCTACTAATATCATATGCTGCAGTTGAAGATGACGGCAGTAATGAAGGCATCCAGCTAATACTATTCTCATGATCCATAAGTTCATACATTCCAAGAATTAACAAAATATTTGCATGTACTAAATCGAGTCCTGGTGTTTTTAAGATCATCGTGTATAAGACTATATCGTTGTGGAATAGATTCCTATTTTCAAACTCATAATATCCAGCATCTCTGAAAAACATCATAGATTCTTCATAAGTTAATCCAAGACCAATGCAAAATGCAATCATGGTTTCAAATTTTGGTCGGGTTACGCTATTTTGCAAGATACGAGCGATTTGTGCATTACTGACTCCAGAGCTACAACTTAAGGAATAAATATTCATTCCTTTCTTATCGATCAATTCTTTTAATAAAACTCCAACCGGTTTTGTTGGGAGATCAATTGTTTTTAAAGATTCTCGTGCTTCTAAAATGCGGGCGTAAATATCCATAATATTCTCCTTTCATAATAAACGAGGTGAATCCGTATCTGGGTTCACCTCTTATTTAAATTAAGCGTTTATATGTTCATATTTGTCAAATTCTTCTAAGAATGACTTCACATAGGCTTTGTTGTAAAATGTCTCTTCGTAGAGTCTTCGTCTGTCTTCCTGGCACGCTCGTCTATAGTTCTGATCAATTAAACGATCGTATTCTTTGAGTTTATCCATTGGGACTTTCTCATCAAACAACGGATCGACATAAGATGGTTCGTTACGTTTCGTATACAAATCATCAGAGATCATTTGTCGTTTGATGTTCTGGTAGGAAAGTCCAATGTATGGGGATATGTTCTTCTCTAACGCCTGACGAGCCGTAATGATCTGTGGTGGATCTACTGGTACCAGATTTCCGTTCGCATCTTCCACGACTTCATCTAAGTCTGGACGCTTGTATACATCTGTCATACTACGGATCATACGGTTGATGATCATCTCGGATGAAGTAGCAGTGGCTCCGATACCAGCACTGATTAACAGGTCAAGTAATTTCTGTGCCATACTTGCCATCGTTTCGTTATCAATCTGTGCTTTCTTATTGATGAGGTTCATCATGTCATACAACGGTTTTGTCAGCTCGTTGTTCTGAATAGCAACCTCAAAGATCTTTACGTTGTCATCGACTTCTGAGAATGGAATCACGTTCTTGTTTTTCTTTAATATGTCAGATGCTTCTTTAGTTACGAAGATTTCTGTATTCTCAGGCTCTCCGTCTTTGTTTAAGGTGCAGATGAGCTTATCTGGCTCTTTTCCAGTTAAATCACGGATATAAAGTCGACCAGTATCAATCTCTGTATTATATAAGGAATCGTCGTCAAGCTCTGAAATCTTTGTTAAGTCTTTCTTGCTGATATAGATTCCGTAATTGTTAATGTCGTCACCATAGACAGGGTTGTTATTTACGATTGGATAAATCTCTGAGTTGATCAAAGTAAAGAAGTCAGAAAATCCCTCACTAAAGATGATCTCTTCGGAATTAGTTGTTAACAGGTGTTTCGTAGACAACACGTTCTGGTTAATAACCTTAGTAGTTTCCTCTGTCTGGAATGCTGCAATACCGTCGGCGATATCCTCATTGATGTTGGCAGTTAAACCAATACATCTTGGGCACACTTCATTCTTTAAGCGGCAAGTAATAACAGATCGAAACCAAAGAGTTTGTCCAATCAAGTTGGTATCCTTATTAGCGTCTAATACCTGATAGTCCGGATCATCCAAACTAAACTTGTAGTATTTTCCATTTAGTTTCTGTAAGTGCTTCTTAGTTTTGATTTCATAAGGAATCAGATGTTTGGATCCACAGTCTGCAACCGTTTTACTCATAGATAAGGTACGTGCAAGCAGCGTTAAAGATTTACCGAAGTATCCGGCGTTACCCATAACTCGCTTGTTGGTAACCATAGATTTACGAGCACCTGTACCGTCAATGTACAAATATGCTGGACGATCAAGACCACCCTTGATGGTAGATGTCTGAATTGGGATCGGAATCGTATTTCCCTCCAGAGATGGTTTTAATCCCTCGGCGATCATAAACTCGGAAAGCTGTTTGTGTTTGATACCAGTACCGGAACGTAAGATGATACCGATGGTATTCTCTTTTTGTCCTTCCAATGTCTGAATTAACTTTTCACGAGATTGATCCAGTCGTTGTTCAATTTCATGTGGTTGTGACAGGTCATCAAAAGTGGTATCCATCAAACCACGAATGGTTTCATTGTCATTGTACATCTCCAGGAAGTCTGCGGTTCCAAAGCTTAATCCCATAATGTCTGAGAAGTTCAAACTGATACTACGGAATAAGTGACCAACTTCTGAAGTTGCATAGTTGACAGTGGTTGATTTTACATGATGATCACGAAGTGGCAAGATAATCTTATTATTCTGGAAGTCCTCCAGTTTTGGAATATCTTTCTCCGGATCCATAATGAATGTCTCATCTAAGACATGGATTCCATATAATTCTACAAATGGTCGCCATGCCATTAAATCTAAGAGAAAACACCGTAATTGAGCGGTGTGTGTTTCTTTATCCGTTCTATAAAATTTGAATTTTACCGGGTATTCTCTACATACCTGAATGGTATAACAACCTTTCACGATATTGTAGATCTTGTTGAAGAAGTTATCATAGGTGTCGTAATCTACCAGATAATCCTCAATGATGTATAACGGTGACAAGAGTTCACGCAACTCATAACGATTATGAATATATGGGACGTCGTGACCGTCGTCAATTCCGTAATCGGAGTTATAAGATGCTTCGAAGTTCCAAGAACTTCTTGATCTTGCTTTCATTAGCTTATGTACCGTTTGTTTACCCTGTGATTCTCGTTCTTCTACATCCTCGGTAATCATGATAATAAATCTCCTTTCAAGTTCGCTTAAGTCAGTGTGCCTGAAAAAATAGAACCCAATACTTGCGTACGGGTTCTATTCTCAGGTATTCTAACTATCTGCGACTTCTCCAGAAGATAATATAGTCATCCTCATTTGGAATGCAATACTGAATACGTTCGATATTGCAACGAACGGTTGGATCACTCTCTTCTTCATGCCATGCATCAACGGTTGCATATCCATCTGCCTGCAGAAGTGGATGATCTACTGGATTGATCATGATATCTTTGATTCCCAGTTTCACTGCAGAGGTCAGCAAGTTGTGAATCATTTCTTTTTGTGGTGTTGCTTTTGTTTCCGCTTCAGATTCTTCATAGATGTAACGTTTCTTACGTGTTACATACACTAATAAATTGAAACGGACGTCTGTATTCATCACGTTGCTTCCATCGAAGTATACCAGATCTGGAACATACAAAATGCAGTCGGATCCCTCGTTTTCTTCGATCAGACCTCTCCAACGGTTGCCGATTGCTCTCATAACTAACGGTAAGTTGGAATTACGCATCAGTCTACCAAGTGGACTGGAATCGTAAATGGAAAACGCACTGCACGCTTTCTTATGTGGAAGCATGACTACGATTGTGGAATTCCATGGAAATGGATCCATTTTGGTTTTATCGAGACTAGCGTTCACACCTTTTCCGATTTTAGACCAGAGATGATAATGCTGCATCAGATCTGTATTAGTTGCACTGACATCCAGAATCGCTTCTTTATCTAATGCAACATCTGATTTGTCTTCCAGACAATCGATTCTAGCTCCAATGGTCTTATCAATGGATGGTTTTGTAAGGTCATCCATATTGATTACAACCTTGCGATTCATACGAATCTCTCCGGTACGCAAGAGCTGTTCCCCGATGTTTAAGATATCGAGGATGTTTTCTGCCATTGATTTCTTTTTGTGTTTCTTACCCATAATGAGTCCTCCTTAAATGGTTTTTATTAATATCCAAAGAGATGATATATCACTTGGATTTTTTCTTGTTTTTCTTTTTTCCTTTCTTATTCACGTAGGAATTAATGCTTGCACAAGTATTGACATTACGAATCCAGATCACAGAGGTATGAATATCCAGACCATGATCCTGTAAATCTAAGAATTTGTATGCCAAGGATTCTGCTAATGCTACGATGTCTTTTGCCAGACGATTTGGTTCATTTCCATGCACATATGGAAGATCCGGAAGTACTAATTCCAAAACAACCGTAGTATCATCATTTGGATTGAGATTTAATAACTCAATTGCGTGCATGATAGATTCTGAAATTGCGGAGTAGATCGGACCACCTACACTTAAGAAGACTGGCGATAACATCAGCAGTTCATCTTTAAAGTCATGACTGCGAATCGGAGTCACCTGAAAATGTGCATTGATTCCAGTGACGCGGATATCATCTGCTTCATCCACGTGCGGTGTATCATCTTCGTCGTAATAGTCATCTGTGATATGGAAATCAATCGTTTCCGTATTCATTTCGGTGTCGTTTTCATCGTAGAACTTCATATCGGAAATATACATTGCTGGAACTTTACCTGCTTCTTCCTCAATCCACGGATCTAATTTCACAATGATATACTTAATATCTGGATTTGTTTTAAAGCATTCACCATCTGGAGATGCCAACAACACATCACGAAACACCGGGAAGTGTGCATCTCCGTAAGATTCATTTGTGGTTAAGATCTGCGTGATCTTTTCCTTTGTGGTGTTCAGTAAGCTTTTAATTACGTCTGATTTTTTTACTGCCATTTTTAATATTCCTCGCTTTCATTGTAATCGTATTCGTCATCCAATTGTTTCCAGACTTTTGGACTTACAAAGGAACGGATAAATGTGTGATAAAACATGTGTAACACATCCATTCCAGATCCGTACGCCAGTTCGTTAAAATCGCTTAAAAGTCTAAGGTCGTTTTCCCCTTGTTTTGTCAGATATCCCGACATAACTAATACCTTTACGTAGCTACATATTTCATCCATGAAGTTTGCGCTGATTTCTACCAATTCTGTAATGAAGTTGTCTTCTTTGTAAGTCCCAATGATCGTTGCATTTTTATTCGTTCTTGTCTGTACTGGTAGTGTAATCAACTGCAAATCTCGATTGCAATATGCGAACTTTTTGAACTCTGATGCATCAATGTCCACACGTTTTACTTTCTTAAAGAATGCACCCATATACCGAGTGCATTCGAATGTATGTTTGATACCCTTATCGGTTGTCCAGGCGTACAACCCTTTGAGTTCATCGTCATTAAATGAGAGATCGTCACTGATTGGATATAACTGAAAGTACAGATATAATTTCATTTGCATCCATACTCCTCTAAACGATCCATATACGCAATCAGGCTATCATACTGGAAGATCCATGGAACACCTTTTGCCAGATCTTCCGCTCCCTGTAACGCAATGTCCATACAACGATTGATCACAATCGTGGTTTCATCTTTTATTATCAACCAATTATCGACCTCTTTTACATATTCACGAATCTGTTTTGCAAATTCTGCAGCCTGAGCTCTTCCACCCAAAGCTTCATAAATATCATCAATTTCATCATCGGTCATATGATACATCTTTTTCCGACGTTTTCGTTCTTTCTTTCGTTCTGCTTTTGACGCAGTTTCATACGAATCATAAACCAGAGTCATTGGTGGATACTCTAAGAGTTCTTCATCTGAGAGTTCTCCATCTATATGACGATCGGGAACACTATCTTCTTCATAAAGTTCATCGTCATATGCATCATAGACGTCCTCTTTTTTATGTTTAGATTTTTTACCCATTTTTAATTCCTCCTTTGTTTGAGTCTTTCGATTACCAAAAAGATAATATATCGCTTACGCAAAAAAGTAAAAAAAGAAGCGCCGAAGCGCTTCTTATTAGATCACACAGATTGTGGTTTTTCCGGAATCACTTCCGGTTACTTCCTGGTTATAGACGATGAACGCATTGCCGTTCATTTGATGTACCTTCGCAACGATCTTTTGAAGAGTTCTTCCCATCGGTGTTACATCAATATTGCGATTCTGATCAGTCAGCTTCATACTTTCATCGCCATAAATGACGTTAGTAAATACTAAGGTTGCCCTAGTTCCATCTACTGGAATCCATGGAATCAATCTCTGCCAGATGGAGCTATCGATTTCATCTGGGTCTGCATCAGGATCAATGTCAATGATGTGGGACTTATATTTTCCATCTACGTGGTGATAGGAACTTTCAAGAATCTGATCTAGCATACTCATCATCTCATCTTCACGTCCACGATAGGTGCACAGAGAAAATAAATGTATTTCACCGATATCTTCTGGATCAATTACGGAGAGCAACGCATTAATATCGGTTAATAGCGTAGGCATTGGATGTGTGCCGTGGTCTTCGTTTAATGCAATGAATGTGCTTCCACTTCCATTCATATATCCCAAACAGTTATCTTTTGTCATAAAATCACTGATTGGTAACCAAAATTTCATCATGTTATTAGTCCTCCTTTAGTAAGTTACATACAGGTTATTTGAAGAATTTTTTGGTATCCTCATATACAGCTGTCTCATTCGGATGCGTATTCATTACAACCAGATGAAAACCCCATGGTTCTGTTATCTTTAACAGCTCACCGACATTCTTTTTAGCAATTGTATGAATATTAGATGCATGCACGAAAAGATATCTGTAAGTTTGTGTTTCCTTGTGATTTCTCAAGATGTTTTCAAGTTCCGTCATAGAGATATCTGATGGTAGTGTAATGGTAGTTCCATACGGAATATCTAACTCAAACTGCGGATGATATTCTTCAAATGCATCGATTTCTGTGGACATAAATACGAAATTATATCCATATGTATGATTGTATTTTGGGTCTGTCATATTCTGTTCAATCAATGCATAGATGATGGACTGCATCGTATTTACTGGAAACGGAGTTTCTTCTGCAGGTACGATTTCATAAATTGGTTTAGATAAGGATTGTGAGAATCGGAAGTTTGTCTTATGAATGGAACTTGGGACATAATAATTACGAAACTTCACTTGAGACGCGGAGGTATATCTATTCCTGATTGGGAAGTATAAAATACCTGATGTTGCAGTACGATTGATGACTGGCATTCCAGAGCCAAATACCATATCGAATCGATACTCAATGAAACGAATGCCTCTTGAAAGAAGTCTCTGTAGCTTTTCTGGTCCTGGTGTATGTCCAGTAAAGTAATTTAAAGATTCTGTCACTACTACAAATTCTGTTGGTACGTATTCATCCTCGACTTCACGCACCATTCCATAATTCATCATACACTCGAAAAGTCTGGAAGTATTTTCTTCATATTTATCCGGATCTTCAATGACCGGAATAAACGCCACATTATCTGCTTCATGCTGCTTATTGAGATATTCCATTGCGGATTTATTGATGTTACATCCACTGCCAAGACAGTTATCAAGAAATTTCTGCGTCAGATAGTTGCGCTCATTTCCGATCGCAAAGATTACGACCACCTGTCCAGCTGGTTTAAACTCATATACCGATTTGACAAATCGTGAATATAAATCTGCGAGTCCATACCGTACCAAATAATCTTGTTCGCCATATGACAGCATATACTGTGCAACATCCCATCTGCGATAGGTATCTAACGGTGTTTCCGTTACTTCTGCAAAGTGGTCATCTCCAAATAAAGTGATATGGTCTTCTTCGACGTTCGCGCAAAGCTCCATATAATCTTTCCATTCAAGAGCTGGATGATTATTTGTCACTACAAATGCGAGTTCTGGTTTGCTTTCGTTAGCAACTTCTGTTATGGTGTTTGTGATTTCTACTTGTTTTAATTTAAACATGTTTTGGTCCTCCTTTGTGTTTGTGTTCATGTTTTCATATAAATAATATATGAATAAATTACTTAAAGTATACGAACCCTTCCTAAAAACAGTGGCTTAACCAGTAAACAAGAAGGAGGGAACGACTTTGGCTACATTTTTATCAAACTCCAAAATCCAAGAACAAAAAGCGGCAAACGACTCGTTATTTCAATATGAGAAGAAGTTCCATTCTCCCATGGCGAGATTCATTGATAAATCACCGACCTTTACGACATTTTTTCAAATTGCAGATGACACCTCAGTGGTTGATGAGGGGTTCAATCATGTAGATGATTTCTTAGGGAAAACATCACCACTCCGGTATAAGAGAATTGAAAATTTCCCAATCTACGGATTAGATCAGATGGTCTTACAGATTGAAGATTCTGATCAGGGTCTTGACAGGACTTATGAAGGCGAAGGTGTGATTATCAATAGCACGTTAGTGCCGTTACAAAACAGCATGTTTATGGTGCCAAGTCTGCATGACTTTTATATTTTCCGAATTATATCCATATCTTCGGATAACATCATGACAGATAACTACTATCAGATTCAATTCCGATTAGAGTATGTAGATCGTGAGAAAGCGACTTGGTTAAATAAACAGACCGTAGAAAAATACGATTGTGTTTTAGAAAACATCGGTACAGACAAAAAATGTATCATACGTTCCGATGTTTTAGAGCAGATCCATAATCTGGAAAAAGAATACGATGAAATCTCGGAGACATACAAAGCAGTCTTCTATGACGATCGTTACAATTGCTTCTTAGGAGAAATCGATGGTCCATGTCATCGTTTGTATGATCCTCTGCAGGTAGAGTTCATCAATAAGCACAGCTTATTTAATCCAAAAGGACAACTGATGGTACTGATCCCAACCCAGCAGTTTTATGATTCCAAACGAGCCTTAAAGTATGAACGATCCATCTATCGGTTCTTTGAAAAAAAAGAACTCCGTAGACTTGGAAACTTCAAGTTCAATATGTTTATCGGCTCTAACAACAAGGAAACTGCTTTTGCAAAATATGCAGACGATTCCATTCAGATTGCCGATATCCCAGATCCAAAATATTTAAACGATTCTGCGATCGCAATCTTTAGTGATGACTTCGTCCAGCAAATGAAACTGGGATTACCAGCAGAGACCAAATATGGGCAACTACTAATCGATTATATTCGCAAAGAAAAGTTTTCAACCAGCGATATCCCACTGGATCTGATGGATGAATTAATCTATCTGGATGCTGGAATTGAGATTTTCTTAATTATTCCAATCATCTTATATATCATCAAGGATACCATCGATAAGGCGTTATATATCGAAAAAGATCTTACAACTGTAGAGGTGTAACATTCTCGTAACGGTTTCTTGATGCTGTGATAGTTTGAGACCACCGAACAAAATCACTACAAATTGTGGATGTTCATAATTTTTCTCCTGAATGATATACAAAAAAGAACCATGCCGATACCCAGGGCATGGTTCTTTTCTTTTAAACCCAACCAATAATGTCACTACGATTGATAGTGATGGTATTGATACGTGATATAATGTTTTGCATTGTTGAGTTAAGATAAGTCTTTTCATCCGGTTCTTCCATATGAAACCATTTTTCTTGATATGCTGGAAGGGTAAAGTCATACCAGTGTGCAGACATGTATTCGTCTACTAATTTTTGTGTGATGTAATTTCTCCAGGTATCTCGTAACATATCAACCATCCACGGAGCAACATCATGAATCCGTTCACTATAATTTTCCATATCTGGTTCTTCTTTTAATAGATGTGATCCGTCTGTAACAGTATGTACCCCCGGGTCCCAAGGAAATGGGTCATCCTCGTCATAGTATTCCCAATGATTGATGTCGTTGACTATATCAAGCGTTGCTTCAATCTCAGCATAGTTGTAATTTAGCGCATTCCAATGATTTTGGAAGTGATGACGAATGGCTTCCGGCGTACATCGTTGGATCATTTTCCAAGCACTTGCATACCAAGGTAACCAGTTGTTCTCGTCTTCCCGATATACGGAATAATGTACATCGTTTGATTTCCAGGGAAAGAGATCATAGTGGATTGGGTCGCTTTTCATCTTTGATAACGGAACTTCATCAAATGGTCTTCCATGATGACCCCATAAATCATCATACACGGAATATGCCATAAGTCGCTTTTTAACCTCCGGATCTTCTTCCGTATGGAAGTCTCCATAATAGGTCACATTGTATTTAGTTTTGTTGTAGTCGTCTTTGATATAGACCATAGTTGGTTCATGCGAATCTCCAATTGCCCATACGATGTTATTGGATGATGTGGTTGAATAGGTGACATTACCAGACAACGTGAATGTAGCAGTTCCGTTATCAATTACGACGTCTGAGGTAGGAGTCGTTTGTGAAAACGAAATTGAAGATGAGGTAGACCTATATGTACGCATTGTGCTAGTCAAATTATATGCCGTAAACTGCTCGGGTTTTGTAACCTTTCGTATGAGGCGTCTATCGTTTTCAGCACATGCTTTGCTTCGTTCACGTAAGTAATCTAAATCATACCAAGAATCACCAAGCCAGCAAATAACTGGCTTGGGTACTTTTTCGTTGAAGGTATACAGATTGGAAAAGTCGCGCGATTCAGTCAGGTCAACTTTTGCATCCAAATCCATGGATTACATCTCCTTTAACTGCTGTTTTAATTTATCAATATCGGTTTCGGTAAAGGTTTCTGCTGGCAGCAAGATATCTTTTCCAGTTGCGTCTTTGTAAGAGTTAATCAGCTGATCCATGGTCAGATCACAATACTCATCTACCCAATCGGCAATGAAGAACAGATGCTCTGATGGGATCATATTACCGTTGTCGCTTGGAACTAAGAAAGCTCCAAAGAGAATCGGGTCTTTGTCACGTTTCTCTTTTTCGACCTTACGAACGGTTTCACCAGTATAGTCTGTATAAGCGACATAGAGCATATCAAAGTAGTTACGTGCTTTGTCGACTTTATCAATGACTTCATCCGGGACCATTCTCTGATACCGTTTCAGTTCGATGATATGAATCGGATTTGGTTCTTTCTTTTCTTTTGCCTGTGTTGCAATGTCAATGACCCATGCTTCTAAGTCTGTACGGTTAACGACCTGATCGTATCCATGAGCAACTGCATTTCTTTCACGGGTTAATAATTCCAGTTTCGTTACCAATGCCTGGCCAAGTGTCTTCTGACCAGTAATGACACAAGTTTTTAATGCATTGGCTGTTGCATCGAACAACGCTTTGACACTCTCAGAAGTAATTCCAGAACTCATATTCTTAATGTACTTGAAATACTCTGATGGTGTCTTGATGTTTTTCGGATCGATGTTTTCACGAAGCCAGTTCATATCTGTCTGGTTGATACCATCCACATATGTGGTTTCGTTATATGAAGTTTCTCCATCTTCTACCATACGATCGACATCTTCTTTGGTATATGCTTTATGTAAGTCGATGACACGCTTGTCCGTTTTGTAACTTTCTGGATCTGGATCAGGAATTTTAGCTGGTTCCTCATCGGTCTTGACTTCGGTCTTCTTTGGTTCTTCTTTTGTTTTTCTTGGTCTACCAATTTTCCTCTTCGGCTGTAACTCCTCTGGTGTTTTTGTTGTGTTTTCCTCTGTAGTTGTTTTTCTTCTTGGCATAATAATAGCCCTCCTTTGTTTGATATTCAATTAGATAATATATAGCTAAAGGGCGGAGACTCTCCGCCCAATAGTATCAGAATTTAACCATACGAGAAATTCCTTCTGTCTTTCGATTGACAGATCCTCTAGTTTTTCCTTCCTCTAAAGTCTTGTACTTAAAGATCTTTAAAACCGGAATAAACGGAGCTAAGATATTATTCACCATTGTGGTCATATCGATATATGGGATTGCCCAATCTGGAATTTCCGCATTGGATGGAATCGCTAAAACGTTCATTCCTTTGGATTTATACTCAAAATGACCGGTATCATCGATCAGACCCTCGTATTTTTCTTTGACCCATTTATTCCAAACTTTGTATGACTTATCTTTGAATTTGGATTGATATTCCTTTGGGATCATCTTCCACCATTCTTTGGATTTTTGAACTTTTGGATCATTAATGTAAGTAACACCTTCCGCGATCCATTGTCTAGTTACAAACATGCCCGTGGTATCGTTAAAGATTCCATCGTAAATCCTATGATATATTTCTGGATGCGTTTTGGATAGTGGTAAGATATCCTCTGGTTTGAAGATGTTCATCTTAAGCATTCCGACTTTACTTGGAAGTTCAATCAAGTTATCTGGATTGATGATGTTCCAAGCTGCAACTGCTCTTACCGATGCCTGTCTGGATGGATCTGCATAGCCGGCTAACTCTTTGGCATTACCGTTTGGTAAGAACTTATTTTCATGGTTTTCGATGGATCTAATGATCTCATCACGGAATGCATAGATTTCACCAATGATCTCTCGAAGCTCAATTTCATCACTCATTAAGGCATGATCTTTGATGATTCGTGTAAATACCTGCTCAGCGTATTCTGAACAGGTTGCTTTCTTAAAGTCAAATCCCTTGATATCTGTCTTTGGTGGATTGATAACATTTCCTTCTCGAAGTAAGATGGAACTTAAGTAACGTTTCTTGGTTTCACCAATAACCAAAAGTCCAAACATAAACTCATTCTTCATTGCATAACGAGATCTATGCTCTTCTGGAATATTGGAATGAATGCCATAGCTTTCCAAGATATCGGCAACCGCTGTTGTAATCCAGTACGTTATCATATTGACACCGATATAGACATTGGATTTGTAACTACGCCCATATGCCATCGCATCTTTTCCATCTGGGAAATAGGTTGCAATCATGTAACGCATTAAGGTATCTAGTGATAGGATGTTAGAGTCCGTATCGATGACTGTTACGGTATCACGTTTAAAGTTCTTTAATCGATAGATTCGATCAAATGCCATATACGGCACATAGACATAGGTCATCATTGCAGTTGTTAACACCTTTAAGGAATCCTTGATTTCTTCCGGTGGACTGTTTGGGTCAATGAACATCTTATGATTGACAAACTTATTCCAGTCTTTTGGTTGTTTTAAACCAGGTCCATATTCCTTGCGAAACTTCTTTGGAATCTGGTCCATCCAATATGGATCTTTTGGATTGCCGTGTTTATCGACCTCAATAGTATCGTAGTTTTCTACACTTGCATAGAGTTTGTCAATTTCGTTTCGTACACCCTCATGATCTTCGATGAATCGAAGCATGTTATTCTTGTAGTAGAAGTATGGTCGTAACTGCTCTGGTAAGTGCTCGACCATCACATCAATCATCTCTTCTTCCTCTGAATTGAGGTCGATGATCTTCATTTTGAATCGTGCAGCTAAATCTTCTGCACTGACTGGTTTTAAGAAGTCCAGATTGATATCATCTTCGTGGGCTTCGTATTCATTCATAACGAGTTCCACCCAGTTGCAGAACTCATCAAAATCTAAGAAATTATAGTTGTCTGCCAAAAATGCTTCAAATAAGTTCTCTGTAGTTGATATAACCGATTGCGCGGATAATGTAGTAGCTGGTCCAGACCAAGTGGAATAGAATGAACTTGTTTTTGCACCGGAACCTCCATAGTATGAATTTGCTCCGACCTTCTTGTTCTGCTGTTTGATATCGAGGTCTTTGTATAATCGTGACATTACGTCTTCTACAGTGAACATTTTTTTCTTGATTTTTTTACGGTCTCCTAAGAAACCTAATAACATGTGATTTGCTGGATTGGCTTGTTCGTATTGATTCTTATAGAACGTCCCGTTTCCAGCCATAATTGGTTTTCGTTCAAAGGTCCAATCTAGTACCGATAACAATGTAGTTTCTCTGTATTCTTCGGTATAGTTGTTATCAAGACCAACCCCAGGACTTATCCCCTGGTCAAGAATCATAGCATCTAAAACGTCATTTAACTCTTCTTTCGTAATCGAAGAATCTATTCGTTTTAGTGAATGACGCATTTGTTTTTTGTACTCTTTGATGAACTCACTTTTTTGTATCATCGTTTTATTGATACGCATGGGTTCTTGAGTAACTTCTATGGTAGCTTGTTTCCCCATAATGATTGTAACTCCTTTGCTTTTAAGATTAAGAGTTTGTGCTAGATAAACTGTGTTCCCATTTCTAATCGCCAGACATTCTTTTAATGATTTTACTTAAGAACCGAAAATAGAAAGGGGATACAAATCATGAATAATTCCAATAACACTCCTTCCTTCGAAGATATGATTACTGAGATGGTAAACAACGCCATGGACTCAGTTATCGGGGAGGAACCTGCAACAGAAGAACCTGTTGTAGAAAATGCAGATACAGAAGCCGAAACATCTGAAGAGTCTGAAGCAATCACTGAAAATGACGACAGTGATTACAAAGACACTGGTATCGACATGGACGACGTACAGAGACAGTTAAAAATGGAATCTGACGATGACGACGATGATGACCTGGTTGCTGATGACGATGAAGATGACGACGATGATATTGACGATGATGACCTGGAAGATATGGCAGATGACATCGCGAATATGTCTGACGACGACTTAAACAACATGGCGCATTCTTTAAAAGAGCCTCCAGTTCCAGAAGGTCCGGAAGTATCTTTAACTCCAGATGAAGAACAGCATGCAGATGACCTGATGCAGGTAGCTGGTGCTGCTGCATTAATCCGTGGGGAGATGAACGCAGAAGAGCGTACCTCTTTAGTAGAATCTGTATCTGATCTTCGTGTTGGTATGACAGAAGGATTCTTCAACGACAGCCTGATTATGGATCTGAAAGAATCTGTAGCTGATGTCACAATGGATGATGACGATGCGTTTACAGAGTCTAAAATCTATAATAAAACAACTGTCAAGATGAGCAAGAAAGCAAGATTAAACCAGCTGTTTGAAATCGCTGTAATTACTTGTGCCCGTGCTCATAACGACCCAGCTTATATGAAATACAAGAAAGCTTGTAAGATCAAGAAGTTCTATCGTGCACAGATGCGTCAGAGATATCGTTCTGAAGCAACCAAACGTATGAAAGTTCTGTTTGCAAGATTAAAACAGTCCAAGAGCCCAATCATTAAAAGCCTTGGAAAGAAAGTAGACTGATATCTACACTACCGTGGAGACTCCTATTGGGGTTTCCACGGTTTCTTTGTCCTCCACATAAATAGTATATCGATATTATCCGTAAAGTGATTTTACGTATTTATACATAATTTTCGTGAATCAGAGAAATAAAATACTTAACACATATCATCTCTGATCAGAAAAGTAAATAGGATTGAAAGAGATCCGCACAGGTAATTGATCTCCTGGGTAGTCTTTTGATTACCAAAATTGTATGATCCGGTGGCGGGCAATAGATCCTAAGAGCCGTTGGAGGACATTATGTTATTTACTTCCAAATCAAACACAACTACAACAACAAACGCAACTGCAAACGAAGCAAACCAGGAAACTGGAAATAACAATGGCGGTTTGCTTAAAGGCATCGCTATAGGTGTTGGAACACTTGCAGGTATTGGCCTTGCAGCTTTCGGTGGAACGAAAGCGTATAAGCATTTCCACGTCAAAGACGAAAATCGTCTTGACGACGTAACTGATAATGAGACAGCTGCAGAAAATGCAGAAGATACTACAAACGAAACAACAGTTGAAAACTTTAATGAAGTTGAAACCGAAGCAACTGAAAACGAAGCACCTGCTAAAGCAGAGAAACCAGTAGATGAAACAACCACAGAAGCTGAAGAAGCAAAAGTGGAAGAACCCATAAAGAAAGCACCTGTTGAGGGCACAACAACCAAGACAGAAGAAACTAATAAACCAGAACCCAAAGAAACAGTAACCATGAAATTCGAAAGAATGCTTGGTGAAGCAGTTTCAAGGATTCCATATGACAAACCAGAATCAGTTGATCTTGCATTCTATATTCGCTGTGTTGGTGGATATCTTCATGAGATCGACATGGACGAAGCTGGAAACACAGGCAGATTCGTTATTGCAGAGCATTGCATTGCAATGACAGATCTTGTTAGTAAAGCCATTATGCATATGGCATCTGCTAACATCAATGATCTTAAAGATTATCATGGTGTCTATGGTGACATCAAACGCCTTACAAAAGAATTTAAGGCAAGCAAAATCATGGACTTTACACAGAAGCCTGAACTGTGTAAAGAAAAATTTGAGGAATCTTTGACCATGGTCGAAAAGAACTTAACACTCACCAAACAGATCCTCAAATTAAAGGAAGCAAAACCAGCTTCCAAATCTACAGGTGAAACTCAGACTGCAGATGTTGAGCGTGAAACCAAGAGTTCAACTAAGAAAGTTACAGGTGAAACTAAGACTGTAACTAAGGCTTCTGGCAAAAAGCAGACAGAAGCCAAAGCATCAAAAACTGTTGATGTATTAGCTGCTGATCCGATCGATGTCATCAATCAGTTTGCAGAACCAGTTGTAGATGAAAAACAGGCTACAACTAAAGAGTCTCCGAGTGAAACCAAGATCGGAAACTCTGAAGTCCTTAGTGATGACGGTGAAACCGTCACATTAAAAGCTTCTGTATCAGAAGATTCTGTACAGAACGTAATGGACGTAATCGATATCGTTTCTAAGATCCCAAACAGAGAGGATCCAGAAAAGAACGATATGCCATATTACATCAGAGTGATTGGAGGCAGAATCGCTGGTATCACAGAACCTGAGGCAACCTTCCTTGCATACAACGATAAGACAAAATCAAATGATTTTATCGACGCGTGTGTCTCCCTGTGCAACATGGTTGGTAATGGGATCTGTAATTTAGCAGATCAGAAATCCGATCCGATCGGAAGCCTTGGATGGATTAATAGATCTTATGATGAATTAATCGCGTCTGGGGTTATTGATAACACCTATAATCCACAGGCTATGCGTGAAGCTTTAACAAAAGCTCGTAATGAAGCAACACGCGTGTTAGCAGATATGGTTAATAAGTCTGATGAAACTCAGGCTGATGACAAATCTTCTGCTGAAACTCAGACAGAAGAAACCCTGACATATACCATGTCCGAAAAGATCCAGGAGGCCGTTCAGCAGTCTGACGAGACCGCTGCAACCGCTGCACCTGAACCAGAAAGCCAGGCACCTATGAGTCCAGAGGCTTCAAGCTTGGCTGCAAAACTCCAGGAAGTAGGCAACCTTATGAGAGCTGAAAAATGGAGTGATGCTTCTGAGTTTTATAAAACTCAGCTGACCCCATATTTGGCAGACGACGGCCTCTCTAAAGAGCTGAGGGACGAAATCATGGGTATTAAAACAAAAGCAACGAACATGCTCATGAGTCAAAAGCAGTTGGAAGCAAAGCAGAAAGCAGCATCTGCAAAAGCTTCTAAAAAAGGTGGCAAACGTCGTCGTCGCCATTAATTTAATTATAAAAAGAATCTGAAAGGAGGTGATCACATATGAGAAAATCCCGTAAGGTTCTTTATACAGTTATTAATGTAGCTGCATTTATTGGTGGATGCCTCGCTATGGGCATAGCCATCCAGAACCGTGAGTAGCACAGAAAAAAAGAACTCCTTCCATTACGGAGTTCTTTTTTTGTTTTATTTCGGACAATATCCTATTAGACAGAAAGGAGAGTCATTATGAACTTAAAAGAACAGCTAGCACTTCGTAAAGTTGCAACCTATCGAATCAATTGGATTGAACGAAAATATTTAAAACGGAGAATGGATGCATGCTCTGCGATCTTAACAAGAGTGGAAACCAAAGTGGATAACTTATCTGGTATTCTGAATATCAGTACTGAGGTTGAGACACTATATCGTTCTCCGTTATTATGGTATACGTTTAATAACATCATCGTCAGTCTTCGTACCGCTTGGGATGAAATCCACCCATATCCATTCAAAGAAAACGATATTGTCTATCCTGGAAAATATGTGGATGAAATGGATGACTTATCTTCTGCAATTTTAGGGTGGGCACAGACTGCGGTTGTTGAATTTAAGTTAGATGCGGTTATTGAAAATAGTGCGCATCTGATCTTTGATAAGCAGGATACCGTACCACCATTATATGTCTCCCATTTTGAGATCATGATCAAATATCTAAAACGATACGTTAAGGATCATAGTTTCGATCCCCTTTGCGTATTTACACCAACATCGTTAAAAGCAGCAAAGAAACTAATTGAATATGCGGAATCTTCCGAGTCTTATGAGACCTCGGTTCCGTTAAAAACAGAAAGTGAGGATTCTTTATGAGAGAATTTGGAAAAAGTGAAATTTTTAGATACAAGTGTCCAATCTGTGGATCACTCAACAAACGAATGATTCCAGTCATCCTTGGACGATCCCTAACAGCAGTGTTTGATGATCCAAAATGCATCGATAAGTATATCTTACAATGCTGTAATTGCGGTCACCAGGATACCTTTGTTCGTCCTGGTATTCATAGACCCGTTATCTCCGAATGCCAGCAGGAAGCACAAATTCAGAATCAGAAGTGTTATGCATTGAACAAATGCGAATTAACCCAGTGCCCACTCTATGGAACTTATACCGCAGATAAGAACTCTGGTTACGATGATGAGCAGGGCTCGGATGACGACAATAAGGGAAATGGTTCCAATAATAACGGGTGTGGCCTTCCAAACTGTAGTTGTGGATCTGATTGCAACTGCAAAGCACATTTGGGCGTATACGCCGATAGCAATCTAAACCATACGGAACTTAAGATTAAAGTTGACCATAAAGATGGTCGAAAATTTGTTTAATCACGGAGGACGTATTTTACATGAGTTACTATATACCTGACTTTGAACCAACGGAAGTAGAGGCAGAAAAGCTTCTGGCAGATGCACCGTTATCCCTATTAATGCAAGGGATTGAGACACAGTTTGATGATCCATTTGAACATCGAAAACGTGATTATGTGCAAACCTTCATCACGAAGTATCATTACTGCCGCCAGTATGAAGACGAAGAAACCAAAGATGAAATTGACGAGTATCTTGCCAATTTCCTATCTTTTTTTGATGATTTGATGCAACGCGAGTTAGGAGTTGGGTACCCCAACTTAAATGATATGAATACTGACGATGCGTTGGAATTAATTCACCTATCCTATCGCTTCTTTATCACAAACATCAAAAAGAACTTTGTGAATCTGGTAACCAACTACTTTACTGAACACAAGAGTGACCTGGCTTCTGACTTGGAGGATCGCAAAGATATTACGACTTTAAACTTCAAAGATCAGATCGATGACCAGGAAGATATTTTGATCTTGTCAAACATGGACAAAGTTATAAGAGAAATCCTCTCAACCGATATGGATGTAGATGAATTTTTCAAATACGTGGACGATCCAGACAATATGGAACTGGAATTCGTCAGCGAGCAGTATGACCTATTTGAGATCACCGGAAACTTTGTAGCTGATTACATCGAAATGGTGGATGAAGATTTCCGTCATACTTTGGAATCTAAATTAAGAAATCACATTTTGAAAAAATACGATAACCGTAAAAAACTGAAAAAAATTATTAAAGATGGCGAAGACGCAGAAGACGATTTAACAGATGATGACGCAGAAGATTAATTAAGAACTTTTAACTTGTAGTGTTATATTATTTGACTGATACATAAAAAATCTATTATTATATTTAAGGAGGTACTGATTATGCCGTACAACAACAATCAGCAGGGCGCAGGTCCTAACATCAACACAACACTTACTACCGTATATGCTCCGGAAGCACGGCTTACAGTCAAATGCTGGAACAGATTCCTGTCCTTAGAGTTTGCAAGAGCTGTTGGAGAACCAGATGAGAATGGTTTGTCCCAGTACGACAACGATTCTTCACACCATATCCGTACATCACTCACATACGAAAAGTGCGTCGCTTTGAAAAAAGAATATGAAAAGACACTCCGACCAGCCATTCTGGAAGGAACTCCAAAAAGTATTTCTGTAAAAATCCGTACCAATACCGGAGAACGAAAACTGTTTACGTTAGGATTCAATGGAACCAATCTATTCATCCGTATTGGTTGGCAGTTATCTGAAACCTTTACAGGAACACCGAATAATTTCTTAGATATGAACTTACGTCCGGTCGAGGTATTAAAAGACTTTAACATCTTAAATGGAGAAGCCGAGCCGGTGATCGAGACTTATGTAGATCTTGACAAATTCGTTGAGTGTTTAGATGCCGTTGGTGTAAAACCACTCTCTGTTTCTCACGCAATCCGTTTCGGAAATGCGGTATATAGTTCTTATGCAAACAACCGTATGTCTGGCAACAATGCAGCGTATGGACGCGGTGGAAATCAGTATGGAAATAACCAGTACTCCAATAATAATGGTTATCAGAATCGTAACAATAACGCGTTTATGTCACCAGCTGATTTAAACATGGGTGGGGATATGAACGACGCATTACCATTCAACTAATAAACCTTGGAAATGGACTAGCTGAAAAGTTAGTCCATTTCTTTTTTTTTGAATAGAAAGGAGAACCCTTATGAAAAATCCGGTTATGAAAGTATATCGTGCCTATGACGAGATGTTTGTAAATTCCAAATCTCTGGTCATCGAATACCATGATGTGCTACGTGCTCAGTGGTTTGCAACGTTACAGTGTCTTGTCAAAACAGATGCAGTCGATGATTTTTTTGATCTGTCTTATTTAAAGACGATGGACGGAAACGAATTATACGAATGGTATGTGATGAGACAGCATCAGAATTTCTTACTTGATCTACCATGTAAAACACCATTTGAGTCAATGGAAGAAAAAGAAAAGGTCTTAGATCAGTTCTTATTTAATATCGGGGAGATCCCCCAGTTATATGCAAGAAATGTTACCTTGAACTTCCATGATATTTTTTTAAATCTCTTACATGATGGAAAAGGGATGGTTAAACACATTTACATCTATGGAGGAAAGATCAAAGATCCACTGCTAGAAGCACAGGTAAAACAGGAGTACACAAACGACGTTGATTTCTTATATGGAGATTTTGGAAAATCTCTGGAAGGCATTAACAAGGACGCTACGTATGTTTTATCTGATGTGACAAAAGTTTCTGACTTAGTTACCGTTGGACGTATCGACTTCGCATCGGTTTTGATTGCTGATGGATTTCGATACAACTTTATGGAAGATGAAAACGATGGTTTAAAAATCGATGAAGATATGATCTTCAAAGATCATACCTGTCGACTGTCTTTTTTCAATAACTTATTAATTCCAGAGTTATTAGATGAGGATGGGAACCGTATTGATCCCGCTACTGGTAGAATCCTAGAAGCGAATCGACATTAATAATCATGGTAACACCAATTTAACGAATTTTTAAAAGGAGGCTACTTATGTTTTTTGGAAATAAAAAACAAAATGAAGAACTCATCGAAGCAATTACACAGCATACACGTATGTGCGATGCACGTGCTTCTGAACTTGCAGATATGTGTAGGAAATGGCGCGAGGAGCGCATGGGGGAAGATCTCAAAAAAGCAGAGGAAGAACCCAAACATGATGTGTTAGATCCAGTGGAATTAAATGTCATTTCAAAAGATACGTTTGAAGAAGCTGCAAAGCAGGTCTTTGACTCTTATTCTGAGACACTCGCAAAATCCTTTGGTCCATATGGTGCACCAACTTTGATTTACCGTCATCCATTTTCACATGTGACAAAAGATGGTTACACCATTGCAACCAGTTTATCTACAAACGTTGCAAAGACCTATACCAATCAGGCAATCGCTAATATGATGACCGAAATCTGTGGTCGTATGAATACTGCGGTTGGTGATGGTACTACAACGGCGATTGTTGCAACCAATAACATCTACAGATCTTATCTGCAGAAGAAAAACTGGTTCGAAGGAAAAGGAGTGATGTCACGTAATATTCTGGCTACATTTGAAGCAGATAAGAAAGCGATTCACGAACAGCTGTCCAAACATGCAACACCAATTCATGTAGATCTTCCGGTTACAGACGAAGACGATATGGTTCAGTATATCAGAGACGTAGTCAATATCTCTGATAACGGAGATGATACCATCACAAACACACTGGCAGACCTGTATAAGAAATTTGGAATGCCTTGTATTACTTGTGATAAGTCTGTGGATGGTATTGAGAAAGTAGAAGTCGTGGAAGGATATCGTGCACCGTTCTTTATTACAGATAAGATGTATATCAATTCTGATGATAAGACTATGCAGCTTGATGAAGCGGATGTCTTAGTCTTTACTTGTAAAGTAACGGAAAACATCTACGAATCCATCATTATGCCAACTCTGCAGCTCTCCGAAGCAATGGGAAAACACCTGTTGATGGTTTGCCCATCGGTTGATGAAGTCTTATTAGACCGTGTCATTGCTCCACGTTTAACTGCGGAATACAAACAACGTCATGACAACTCTCTGGTTATTTGCTGTTATAAAGCTGCGAACTCATACCAGAGAAAATCCATTGAAGATTTTGCAATGCTTTGCCATACCCAACCAATCAGTCGAGCAACTGCAACGGCTATGATTCAGGCTACCACTCCAAAAGTGCCAATGCCTGGAACAACCGAAACTGGTGCACCAGCCGAATACAACATGTATGAACTGCTTGGATTCTATCGTACTTGGTGCCCGACAAACTATGTGCAGCTTGGACTCAACGGTGAACGTATGAGCTTAAAAGTCTTACCACATTCTCAGAATCTGGATGCAGAAAGAAGCATGATCATCAAATCAAAAGAAGTAGGTATTATTGTACCAGGTCTTCCAGTACGTGAAAAAGATGGAGAAACATCTGTTGTAGATGAACCAACCATCTTAGAGATTGGATACTGTAAGGATCTGGAACTCGGTGAGAAAACTTCCATTATTCGTACTTTCTTCTACGATCAGGCAATGTATGATTTACATCTGCGTGAAGCGGAAGATAACTTACGTGAAGTCGAGAATAAATATAAGAAACTTGGTACATTTAACCTGGAGATTACCAAAGCGCAAGAAAGACTCTTTAGTCTCGGTTTACAGTTAGCACACATCGAAGTTGGTGGAGATTCTGAACTTGCGATTGGTATGCGTAAAGATGTCTACGACGATGCGATTAAAGCAGCTGCGTCTGCTTATAAATATGGCATCATTAATGGATGTAACGTCTCTACGATCACTGCAATTGAAGAACTCTTACGAGGAGATGATGCTAACGGCATCGACCGTGAGATCTTGGTACTGATTCAGGACGGCTTCATTTACACATATAAAACCGTATTAAACAACTGGATTCCAGAAGAGAAAGTGATGCTTCGTAACTTCACATACGAAGAACTGGAAGATGGTGTTGGTGACTTCTACGAAGACGTAGAACGTGTGCTGATGCAGTATACAAAAACTCCATTATTTAGATTAATGGGTTGCGAAAAATCTGACAGTTACAACATTTTTCACCATGTAGTGTCACATATGATCAAGCGTACAAGACGTAGAGAATTAATGTTTTCATCTTCTCCAAGTATGCCGTGCATGCCGTACACTCATTTTTCACTGTATGATTTCCTGATCGAGTACTCTATCCTTAACGATACCGTATTTGATGTAGTGAATAAATGCTTCAGTAAATCCATTGTTAACAGCTTCCAGACAGACGATGAGATCTTAACCGCATCGGTAGACTTATTAAGTCTTATGATCTCTGGAAACCAGATGATTGTTACACAGCGTAACAGCTTTTGAGGTTAATTTATGCAACAGACATTAGCAGAGTTCCTGCACGCCCCTTTCGGGCGTCAGGACCTCGAAGTAAAGAAATTAGACTATGATCGTAAATACAATGAGTATTTACGAGACAATAAGATCCGTATGGAATCCTTTACGGAAATCGAAGGATCTTATTACTATCATTTGACGGTACCATCAGAGTCTGCCAAAGACACCGGGTATCGATACGACGTTGTCATTCGTTTTTATACTCCGAATGATAAGGCCGCAAAAGAATCGACATTAAAAAATTATTGTGTGCAGTTCTTCTCGAACTCACCAAGTTTTATTTATAAATACGCCGTACTGTATAAGAGAAATGGAGCGTTGATTGAAAGCTTGTACAATAAGCTCAATCCAGAATACGCAGACACTTTACCAGAAAATACCAACAAGACGTTGGAGGTTAGTTTCGATAAATCCATCTACTTTACAGTACGGTATTTATTAGACCACAGCTTCCGATACTTATCAAAGATCGGTATGATTATGCGGTTAAAGAAAAACCCTCATGCGTTCTTTACGGGTATTCGAGATGTTGAAACCGTAAGACTCGAACGCATGTTAATCTCTGAGGAGAAACGACTCCAAAAAGAAGAGAAACGGTACAAGGATAAGAAAGGTCCAAAAGCACCGGCAGATCCATCCAAACGAAATGCCATCAAAGATACCCTGGCGGATAAATCCAATCCAGGGATTCGTGTAGTCAATCCAAAGAAAGCAACGAAACGGACCTCCGGTCTGTCTGCTTCTAAAAGAGTGACCAAGAAACGAGCAAGTCGTACGACGTATCGTCCAATGTAAGAAATGGTGATATACTATTTTTAAGGTGCTATACCAAATACATAACAAAGGAGACATAAGTTATGCCAAGAAAAAAGAAAGTTACAATGGAAGAACCAGAGGAGGTGGTTACCTCTGGGGAACCAACGGAAGAAACACCTTCCGAACCACCTGCCGATCCAGGAAAGCGAACTTCTAAGATCAATACTTGGAGACCTGGACCAAAAACCACCATCGTCGAACGTGATGGAAAGATCTTTGTCGTAAACTTCGATAAAGTCTTTAATAGCATGAAAGACACAAAAGGAAAAAATGGTGGGAACTTAAACAAGTTAAAGAAGTACAACCGTTTTGTCATCAACAAAACCAGTTATGAAAACCAGTTGGATATCATTACTAGATACACCAACTTCTTCATTCATTTCTATGATTCTGAACATGAGCTGGTGACGGCGTACTTAAGACTTGCTATGGCGATGGATCCCGAAGTATCTCATAACATGTTTGGACCTAATGACATGCATGCATTTATTGATTTCCTGTATCAGACCATGTTTACCAAAACGATGGTACAGAAGATCAAACAGATGGTTGAAGACAACTATCTGGATGATATCGAGAATAACTCCGACGAGAAGAAAAAATATTATAAGGCTAACGAAAAGAAGCACCTGGAGAGTCTGGAATTTACCAACCAGCATATCAAGATCTTATTAGCCATCTCATTTGGTATGAAGATCTTATGCCCAGTCATGTTTCATTTCTGTGCGTCTAATGGAATTAAGATCGATAAGACCAACTTGGTAATCTTTACGTTCTATGAGCCGTTATTCGACTTATTCAACGAAGACTGTAACATGTATAACAAACTTTATGTCTACGTCAAATTGGCGTCAAAATAGGGTAACCTATTGGACAAACCTCTCTAATTGCGGGGACTTCTAGTAACAGATTATAACTACCAAACCAGAATGGTGACAGTCTGGCGGCAAGGGGTAACTCCCAAGGTATGGTAATCAAGGTTATGATTGGAAGAACCGGCGCAGCGAAGTACCTCATGCAGGTATGGGCTCAACGACTAGAAAAAGCTAGACAATCACGCTTGTAGAAATACAGAAATGGGAAACCAGGTGATTTGAAAATAAGGCATTTGCACGAAGCGAGTATCGTTAGGTTAATTACCGAAACGGGAGGCTCCATGTAATCTGGTAACAGGATTAGATGGATGAAGATATAGTCTGGGTATGAATAATACAGCAAGACTAAAGTTTTGGAAAGCAACGCAAATAACTCCACGATCTTCGAACAGAGGGAGATCTTCGGAGTCGATTTATACTCTGTCATCACACAGTTTACGAAAGTCGTATTGATTTCTGAAAACTGTGCAAAATATAAGTTCAACGAACACTGGAACGCAAAACAGAAGAAGTACGCGGAAAACGTTGTTGGGTTAACAAAATGGCTCAACTAAAACTCCTTTTTATGCGGGGACAAACTCGTACGTATAACTACCAACCAAAACTGGTGACAGGTTTGGGGCAAAGGGTAACTCCGGAGATATGGTAATCAAGGTTATACCAGAGACAATCCGCAGCGAAGCTCTCACTACGGTGAGATGAACGTTCAACGACTAGGGAAAGCTAGACATCCATGTAGGTAGAAATACCGAAATGACTTATGCCAGGTGGGTTGATAAGCGAGTAGGCCTCTAGCGGGCGAAATGTAGGTTTTACACCGAAACGGGGAGTGCATCATAGTCTGGTAATAGGACTATGCTTGTAAAGATATAGTCTGCCTTTATTGATTAAAGACGTCAACAAAACCATGAATTGATTGTGGCAAAACAGGGTGACCTGTTGGAAAAACCTCTCTAACTGCGGGGACGTTCCGTTACTGTATAGACTACCAAACCAGAACAGTGATGATCTGGCGGCAATGGGTAACTCCAAAGGTATGGTAATCAAGGTCTATATGTAGGGGCAATCGACGCAACGAAGTATCTCACAACGATGAGATATGAGTTCAACGACTAGAAAAAGCTATACATCCACATTTAATGGGAAACCAGGTGGGTTGAAAATAAGGTAGTTTGAAATGACTACACGAAGCGAGTATCGTTAGGCTACGTGCCGAAATGGGAGGCTCTCAAATTTGAGATGAAGATATAGTCTACATAGTGAATCAAATTCCAACTTAACTACTTCCTCAAAGACCAGTACGAAAAGAACTTAACTGAAGTAACAAATACAAGAAACAACGATGGTCTGTCTGGTATTGATAAGATGGCAATGAACCTTGATAAGTATGATGAAGGCGCCGTTATCTTAGCAGACATCAACATCGAAGATACGTTAAATCGTATCCGTTCTATGGTAGACATTCCGATTTCCAAAGAAGAGATCGACTACTATATGGACAATTTACATATTTCTCCAATTCATTTGGAGTACATCCGTTGCTACTATGCGAAGTATTTTGGAAACTGTCAGGATCTTTCCTTAATTCCAAAACGAGCAACCATTGAGTTACTCTTGATTTTAAAGAAGATTCTTCTTCTGGATCTTGGTTATGATCCATCTGCGAAGACCATGAAGCAGGCAGCTCTTCCATATATGCTGACTGGAAACGTGGAAGATCGTATTGTCAATCGTATGATCCGCCAGCAGAAGTTCAATGACGCATTGGAAGCAAACGATAAATTCCAGAGATTCAAAGAACGTGATTATCACATGCTCTTACAGATTCCTGGAAAAGAAGATATTTTAAATCAGAAGTTATCCACGGTGATTAACACAAAGTTTTCCTATGTTACATTCGAGGAACCAGAATTAACTGGAAAAGAAATCGAGTATGATGTAGTCGAGATCGCGGATGAGTTAGTCACATTCTTAGATTACTTCTAAAATAGAGACGAATCCGGGGATTGATAAAATTCTCGGATTCGTATTTTCACAAATAAAATGCATATATTATCTCTGTGATATCAATCATATGAGATATCAAATAAAAACTTAATATGGGAGGTCATCACTATGGAAAGTATGGCTATTGTAAACACAGAAAAACTGAATATGGAACCGGAAAGAAGCATTTTATTTGGTAACAACGAGATCATTCGTCTGTTTGTCAAAACGAAGTACGAGAAGAACTTCTTGGTAACATCTATGTCGTTGTATCCAATTAATTCAAATCCGGACACACCGCCGATTTGCTCATTCTTCACGACAAATGGACGACGTTATACATTAGATTCACAGTGTGGTTCTAAAAGATATCTCGAAGGACGTGGGGGACAGAAAATGTCTATCACGTCAAAAAGAAAAACTGGCTATCACCAGTACCATACGGTGAATATTCAGGATGGGGACATTTACCTTGTGGAGGTAAAACGGACGTATCCAAATCCAGATGTTCCGTTTCCAGAACCAAGTTATGAACTTGTCTCTATGCGACAGAGAAATGATTCTTTGGAAGACCAGATCGAATTCATGTTGCAGTACTGTAGAATTCGTAAAGTGTTTAAACGTACCGAGATCTTTCTGTCAGAGAAACAACAGGCATGGGGTCACTCCATTACAGCAAATGGATTCGGAAATGCTGGAAAGACGTTCTCTAAAGTACACCCTGGATATTCCAAGATGATGCGTAATCGTGTATTTAAATATGATTATTCTGGTATCATCTGTTATAATACAGCTTATAAATGCTTTGATCTCTTTGTAGGTTCTGAACTTGCAGAAAACGATGAAAAGCTATTCGATTATTTGTCAACATACATTGTTCCACAAAGAGATCATAACATCTGGGGCATCGTGAAAGACGAGTTCGTCGATAGCTGGATGGATTTTCCACCAACTTCATTCCCGGATGTAAGATGTACACTGAACTGGAAAGGAGAGTGGAAAACGTGGTAAGATATCATCTTGGTTTTGGATTATATGAAATTAAAAATACCAGAACTAGACGTAACGCCATGATTCCAATCTCATTTCTGACATTAGGAGAACAAAGCTCTTACATCTTAAGTAGCTCTTCGAAATACACCAGATGCCAGCTGTTACGTCGTATGGTAGAGGATTCACCAGGGATTATCAAACCACTCCTTGGGACTAGCAGTGATATTGAAAAGATTCAAGTTTCAGAAGTTCCAATGTCTTGGAATTCTACGTCGGCATTATCAACACCGTCAAAGTCATCCCAAGATTTGGTTTTCCCTGCGATTTCAACCATGATCATTGAAGCAGTAGATGAGGATATGCAACACACGAAGTTTGTCATGTCCACAAATTTAAAATGGAACTTGAGAATTTTGGACTATGCAGTTCAACCATATCTGTATCGCAACATTAATCGTGATATCGATGTGGAACCAATGAATGATAGTCTTGGTTATATGCTGAAGATTATTTGGAGTTGGACAAATGAGCAGATCGATACGTTCTATGCGAAAAAGAAGCACGAGCCAACGTTATATGCGATTACTTCCGACACACATAAGAAGTACATAGATCTGATGAGTCAGTTAAATCACTTGACGATGGTAGAGTGCCCAGATGCAAGCAAAAAAGAATTAAACGATATCGTACGTAAACGTATCGCTATCTTTGCAAGTGCACTGTACCCGTCGATTGATCCAAGCAACATATTATTGCTTGGCACGGAATACAGCTCTACTATGACAGCGGTTAAATACATCAAGTTACAGTACAAGAAATATTTGATGGTTGCCGCTGGATTCTTAAAGAACCCTCAAGGAAGTTTAACGACTGCCCCCATTTTTGAAATCACTCAAGAGGACGATCTAATGACCATCAATTCTTTAGAGAATCATACCACTGAGGTATACCCTGAAGAAATTGGTTATAACTCTGGACTTATCTGCATGTATTTGCATGAATATCCAGACATTACAGAGATTACCAATATTCAATTATTATTAGACTAGGAGGTGAAAGACATGGATTCAGAAACGATGAAAAGTGTTGCAATCGCTGTTGGAAAAGTTTTAGGAGTTGTTACACTCTGGAAACTGATCACAGTGATCTGCAAGATCGCTCATAAATAACGCATTAAGAGGTACCAGCATCCAGCCGGTACCTCTTTTTTTTTGGGTTTCCATCTGAAACCCGTACATTCCGATATTAGAACTTTTTCACGATTTAACAGGACTTATATACAAAATGTTGTACATCAGTGACAACCAGTCACCTAACATAATGTTTAGAAAATAGAGTAGTGATCTACGATTCTGGAGATCTCTTGTGCAACTACTCTCATATTTGCATTCTCGTCGTCATTATGAATCGTGGTGTTGATACGAACCACGTTGGTGTTCATGATCTGAACATTTTCAGATGGTCCTAACCATTGACGCATTGTGGTGTAGATATTCGCATTGAATCCTTTGGTATAAATACCAGGATTACTTTCTACAGAAAATCTACGAAGAACTTCTTCAATACGTGTGGTTTGTGACAACGGATCGTGGTATTCCAATTCTCTGGAAATGGTCCTGTATAATAAGACTTCATACGGTACAACCATATGAATGTCGTTAATGTGAAAGTTTGTTTCTAACTCTACTTTATCATGCATCATCAGGTATGCATCTAAGTTCGAGCAGCACAGACAAACTTCAATATCGTCACTATTAATATCGTCGAACATCTCATCTTCTGGAATGAAACTGTACATCCATTCTTGTAACGTCCCATTGTCTCCGACTACGTGATATGTTCGAATCAAAGATGGATCGAGAGCTTTCCCAACCAACTCTGCTACAGATACAAACTTGTATCCACATTCTTCAGGGGTTTTACCCACTTCATCTGGACGTGGTGGACGAGTCGTATACTCGTAACCAAAGTGTAACTTATACGGCACACACGCAACATCATAGAGTTCGCGAAAATGCTCAAAAAAATTTCCAGATCCAGTGTCCCATAAAGTTTTCAGATTGTTTCGTATTGTGGTCTTTCCGGAACCAGATTCTCCACTTAAAACAATCACAAATTTGCGCTTCTTTCTTAATGACATAGTAGTTATCCTCTTGTAATAATCATCGGTTTCAGTCCTCGTCCAACCATCTTCTTTTTCAGGGTAATTACAAGATCGTTTGGAACGATGACATATAATGTGGTCTTGTAGTCACTTGGCATGGTCTTAAATCCTGCAGAGATTAAGGATGAATATGTTTTTCCATCACCAAGTTCAATCATTGCACAGTTATCTTCTAAGATCTCTCCAAGCTTGTTGTAAACGTTGTTGCGTTTTACATCTGTGTCAACTTTAAATCCCATAACGGTAATTGGTTGAGATAACAGGTCGCCACGAATCTCTGCTTTGAGTTCTTCTTTTTTTGGACCCTCTGGCATCTGTACCACCTGATCCACTTTTTCTTCCATGGTTGGTTCAACAACCGGTTCAGGGATCGGTTCTGGTTTTTCTTCTGCAGCAACTTCTACGTCTAACATCTCTTCATTTACAAATCCAAGATATTTTAAATCATCGGATTTTTTGGATTTCTGATAAACCGCAACCCAAGAACGAATCGGAGATGTCATTGCCAGACGTCCGTCAATTACAATACGCTGCCCTTTCTGAAGGCGGAATAACTCAAAGTATTCATTCCCCGGACCATACAAAGTAGTACATACATCTTTTGCACGAGCATTGGCATGAAACTCTCCATAGGTTACATCTGTCAGTTCTACGTTGGTTTCAATGTCATTTGCGACAACTTCAGAAGCATCTCCATTTACAAAATCTGCATCTTTAAATACGAAAATATGTTTCTCTGTAGAACCAAGTAAGATCTGAAGATTTTCTCCATCCACGGAAGTCCGATGAGCAATACTAATTAATTTTGTTCCGATTGGTGCCATTCCAATCTGACTTAAATCCTTATCATAAATCGGAACCTCATGTCTTGTTACAGTGTACTGCATTGGATACAGTGTATCGATCTGATTTGTTTCACTCATTGTGTTATTTCCTTTCATGATGTTATTTGGTGCTTTTGCACCGATTACGGTACTGTCAACAAAAAAATAGAAAGAGTCTAATGCTCTTTCTATAATTTGTATTTCTTTAATTTGATTTGATCTCTTGGAACACCACAGTCTTTTCCAATGATATTGTAATAGACATAGATGTCTCCAAAGAGATATTTCGCTTTTCGAAACAGTTTCTGGAAATAATAAAGATCGGTTTTCTTTTTGGCTTTTTGATTAAACGTTGCATCGTTATCTGGAAAGATATTGATGTGAATATTGGAGCCGATAAAACCAAGATCAATTAAGAAGATCAAAAACTGCTCATAATGGTTTCCTGTAATGCAAACATTTAAGGTATTCTCCTTATTGTACCCTAAGTTGTATGCAACGGAAATAATATCCATGACTCCTTCTCCGATGTTAATCGTAATTGGAGCGGTCTCATAAGGATCCAATGCCGCTTCTAATGTATAGATGACACGATTCTTAGAAGACTCTGAGGAGATTGGATATTTTACCCAAGACAATTCATGGGTTCCGGTAATATCTCGAAACAGAATGTGAGAATTTCCATAGGTAAGAAATCCAATATAATCTCGTTCCAAGATATTCATTTGCCATAACGGATATTTGTATTCCGATGGCTTGATGTCGTTTAGGATCAGAAATTGATGTAATGATGTAATTGTCTTACAAGTAACAAATTCCTGATCGGTAAAGGATCGCCCTAAACGATCTTCTACGTATTTGGTTTTTCGTCCACGAACGATTGGTGGTCGTTGATAACTAAATACGTTTAATTCGGTCTCATCCCCATACCCATTTTTAGCACGTTTTCTGGATGTCTTATTGATTCCTTCCAAGAGTGCTTTCGTATTGGCATCGGAGAGACCAAGAGCGGTCAGGAAATCTCCGTTGACCGCTCCATGTTCTCCACACTTATGGCAGATAAAACCAGGATTGTAATCGTTGTCTGTATTAAAGACAACGTAACAATGGGCATGATGAAGATTCGTACTATCTCCACAGAAAGGACACCGAATCAAACTTCTTTGTTCATCCACTTCACGGTAGTATGTGGATTCGGATTCACAGTAGTCTTTGATGACGTCCCGTAATTGTATCTTACTCTGTTGGTTGTGCATCATTGTCACCTGCACTTTTCGGATTTGTAGCTTTACTTATGATCTTCTTGGTAAGAGCCGCCTCAAACTCATCAGATCCAACGCCAATTGCTTCACATACGTTATATACACATTTTCTGGCATCATGGAAGTCATTGTATAGTTTGGCATTGGCATCCGCAATATCTTTCACTGCAAGTGGCACTGCTTTTAACTTTTCGGCTAACTGTGGAGCTTCCATCAAGATGTCATTATATTTCATGAATGACTCAACGAGTAGATTTGCGATGTTTTCAGGTTCGTTCTCCAATGAATACAGAAGTTCATCCTGGTTGAACTCTTTGTCATCATTAAACGATACTTTTTTAGCAATATCACATACCCATGAGTTTAAAGTTAAATACAGTTCAGCGGAAATCACATCGCATTTCGCGATAAATTCTTTTACAAGATATTTTGGACTGAGGTCCATCTTGAAGATGGTATTTAGGTGTTTCGATAGACTATTGAAATATTCTGGTGAGGAAGTGACATGGCTATGAAAGACTTTCATAGCTTCCTGAAAGATATCTCTTCTAATGTTATCTTCGCCAGCTCCCTCATAATTTAAAGATTTACTTGCATCATTAAAATTGATAATTCCCATTTTTATTGTCCTCCATGTTGAAGTTTATTGTTGAAGTTTATTCTGCTGATTGTGCATCGTCATCACCTGCACTCTCAGCTGGGCCAGATGCATTTTCCAGTACACGTTTCATAACCATTTGATCGAAATCATCTGGATCTGTGCCGAGCATTCCGACGATCTGATGTGCGAGTTCTCTTGCATTATTTAAATCATCATGGAGTCTGGCATATGCATCGATTACTTTTTTCAGTTTTTGAGGGGCGCTTTTTAATTTTGTAGCGACATTCGGGATATCATTACCCATTTCGTTATATCGACTAATGAAATCTCCAAGTATTTCTGCCAAATTTTTAACGGCATTATCGACAATATCCAGATATTTCTCGAAATCACATTCACGATTTTTCCGGATAATATCATGTGACAACTCACTCGTCCAGTCGTCCATTACGTTTGTTAATTCCGTGGATAATGACGCATATGTGTATTCGTAGATACTTGCAGTATGTGCTGGTGTAGTCAGGCCATTTTTCAGCAATTGTACCTGTTTTGATAAGGCAAGCATCTCTTTCTGCAGATCCTCATCGTCGTTTCCGAATATAGAGTTTATTGCCTCATCCATAGATGGAGCATTCTCCATTTCTTTTTTCAACTGATCCATATTTACGTTTTCCATTGTTTATTCCTCCTTTGTTTGGTTTCAGTTAAATAGTATATCAATTCACACGCACAGTGCCTTTCGCCTGCTTGATGAATTCTTTGATATGATCCCACAAGGCCTTGCTTTCAAAAGCAGTTCCTTCCACGGTATCCATAAAGTTCTGATATTCTTCCGGTTGTTCGCGTTCCAGATAGCAAATGAATTTTTCGTAAGATTGCATCGCATCAATCAAGATATCTTCATCCCGAAAGACATTGATCATATTTGCTGTATTTAAATCATACTCATGACAGGTTGCAAGAATATCATTCACAACATCGTTTACGGCCTTCTGTACTCGGAACATGCGATTGACTGTCTCCACGGTAAGACCACGAATTGTTAAGTTATGATAATCAAGTTCACTCAGCCAATCAAACAACCACGGCAGATATTTTTCTCTGTTGTCTCTATTTGGGTGCGCTTCATTGATTGCTTTCTGAAGGTATTCGGATACAAGGGTATCTAATCGACACCCTCGTTCCAGAATTTCATCACCTACTTTATACATAGTGCAAGTATCTTTATAAACGGATACAAACCCTTTCCAAATATTGTACTGGTTGTTGATCTCTTGTTTGGTGTGGGTGTCTCCTGGAATATAGTTTTTGATAACCTTTTCCGCATAGACCGGTAAGGTCTTTAAAACATCCATATTTGATGGAAGCTTATCATAGAACTCCTGACAAATACGACGGATCAAAGATTTAGTATTCTCATATGTACTCATTTTGTATATCCTCCTGTAGTTATAAGCTAGATATGTGAATATCATTGGTCTTGAAATTGATACTTAAATCAATACCAGATGCTCCTTTGTATCTTGCATAGTAGACACCAACCTGCACAATATCAAATTCAATTTCATAGGTAAGCTGGATACATTCATCAATCATTTCATCGTAGAAGTCTTCATCAATCTTCCCAAGTGCATACATGTCATCGATTAATTTGTGATGAGCGTCTACCTGTACTTTTGCCATATCCAGATTACTAAGGATTGATGTTCTAATAGATAACAGGTCTTCCTGATATTTCGCGTTGCTAAATGGTGTAGCATCTGGTTTATCTTTATTCGCTGTGGCAACCAGAATATAGGTTCGATAAGACTCTTTGATTTCTCTGAGGAAATCATCCATATAATCGTCGACGTTCTCACTCCATGTTGTCAGAATGGATCTGAGGGTCATTTTTGTCTGGGTTTTCTTCAATGCTTCGATTATTCTCATTTTTATTACCGTCCTTATTCTTAAAATAGTTTTTCTCATAAAACGAACTCAATACAAGTTCGATGTTGTTATGTCTTAATTTTGTAATCATGGTAGCCGCCCATTCTAAGGCACTTGCAGTTTCTTCAGAATATTCCAATTCATCATATAACTGCATTGCTCTATATGCATACTCACCCAATACGTTATAAGATACATCACGACCGTATAATGCCCTGGAAGGATATCCATGTGTACCTGCAAGGGTTGCTTGCCAAAAGTTCCATTCGGTTAATAATTGGCTCATCTTAGATGTCCATTCTTCAATACCCGTTAATTTTGGGTGTTCGGTGAATGTTGCATAGTAAGCACCACGATAAATGTACTCATCTTCTGGAATCAGATAGATAGACATACGCAAACCTTCTACATAGAGCACGTAATCATCAATGCGTTTCTGCATGGTGTTATACTCTGGTGCAGCCTCTAAGCCTTTCATCTTTTGTTTCGCATATCTCCGAATTATAGGAATATCTCGTAGTGCATCGTTGAACGCATCAAGTAATGTTTTCCCATAATTTCCTACGATCTTATTTTGGACTGCACTTGCGTAAATCTTTTCCACGTTATGGTGAGACGCATTCAATAAGTAATAGACGTTTGCAAGTGCATTTTCCATTTGAAGAGTGTGTCTTGAAAACGTGTCTCGCATCTCTTTTGTAAAACTCATAAGGTTTTCCTCCTATCAAAAAAGAGACAACAGAGTTTTGCTGTCCGTTGCCTCTTTGTTTTCAGAATTATTCCTTCTTATCGTCACTGATGTTGAATGACTTTTCAACAGCTGCCTGTTTTAACGCTTCCGTATCCGCTTTAATCTCTTCCGTCTTAGGTGCACCGGTAATTTCACCAGGCACATCTGATGGAATCACGCCGCAATCAACCAATGCATCTACAAAGCTTTTTGGTTCCTTTCTGCGACAGTTTTCCATTGCCAATGTATCCAATTTCTTGCTAATATCACGATCTGGTGCAGGTATTGGTTTCGTTACAGGTTCTTTCACAGGGTCTGCAGAGAGACTCTTGTAATATGGGCGTTCCTCTGTTGAACAGATGAAGCTTCCATTTAAGTACCAATCGGTGTCTACGAGTGGTGTTCGGAACATACGAATTTTGCATTCATAGAAATCCGAATCTAAACTAACCATGATATTATCATTGATTCGTGTAAGAGTCTCGCGAATCATGTCGAACTGGATTTTGTGTACCTCTGCGATTATCTTCGGATATGCATCAGCAATTTTGTTTAATCGCTGACGAATATTTTTAATGTCATCCTGTTTTAATCCGAGCTGGCAACTCTCGTTGAAACTCATGTACTTAAATCTTTTAGATGTAGTTTTAACATCCTTAAAGTACATCCGCAGACTACTGATTAATGTGTTTCCCTCATTGACGTATTTAGTAATACGTCTTACATCCTGAATATACGGCATACGATCATCTGAGGCGTTAGTCTCGCACTTTCCAAGAACCTTTGAGAATCTTTTCTCATAAATCTTCATGCTAGCTTTTGCACCTTCAAATGCCTTATTAGCAGTTTCTACATGTTTCTTTGCTTTCTTAGATAATTTCATAGGTCTTTTCCTCCATTATTATTGGGCACTCTTATTTGAGTGCCCGTAATTTATTGACAATTATTCTGCATCGTCTGGATGCCATATTTTATAGATCTCTGGAAAACCATTCTTGTCGTCTCCACAGTACCAGTTTACAAATGGGTTGTCTTCACCGTCGATGTCGTTTATCATAGTCTCAAACTGATGAATGTTCAGTTTGAAGCGTGGGATGATCCATGATGGTCTAATGGCGTTATCACCAAGCTCAAATGTATCATCTCTGTTACATCTAATAGCGAAACCTCTCTGATACTTGCCATCTAAGTAAGTAATAGATACAACAATACTGTCCGGATCTGTCGGTGTATATGTGAATATCTCTTTGGCATTCGTAAGTTTTTCTTTAAACTCACGATACATGTCCTGATCGATTCCCTCTTCTTCCAGATAATCTGACTCAGCTTCTTTCAGAATATCCGTCGCACTGTTAGTACTATCAGGGCACATGGTATCAGATTCATGAAGAATATCCAGATTTTCATCGTCCTCATCTACATCCAGATCTTCATCGGTTTCATCTTCATCCGGATCTTCACCGATACCCTCGAGGAATTCTTCAAGTAAACCGTATTCACCCATTAAAGTATCAATGTACACAGACAGACCCATGATTTCCGAATTCAATCTCTGGTATTTGAGAATCTCTTTGTGGATGAGATCAAACATCTTTTGCTGATCAGCATCTAACTTCATGTACTCAATAAAGCCATGATATTCTTTAACATCTTCCAGAAATTCTATCATGTTGTTAACCTGGTCAATCCACATAGAAAGCATATCGTCAACTTCCTCATACACCTTCATCATCTGTTTGAATCCGGTCTCCTCATTGATGATACCAGTTGCAATCCCTGTCATAATTGCATAATGTTTGTTATTGACCTTCTGCTTGGCAATTGTCAGATCCTTTTTCACGATCTTTTCAAGATCTGGATGTGGTACTACAGACTTTATGTTGTTTAAGATTTTCTTACAATTGTAACGCATAATAATTCCTCCTTTGATTTATATTTTATTGTGGTTACACGTAGATAATATATAGCTATAAAAGTGGGAGTATACCATTATCGGTATACTCCCAAATTATTAGGCTTTAACAGGATAATCGCAACATAATAAGACATTCCATACTGGACGTGTTACGGTTCCGTTTTCCTCTAAGCCGTAATACTCTTGGACAAACTTGATTGCCTTTTCCGTTTTGGCATCATAAGATCCAGAGATCGTCAGTTCTCGTTTGATCTTCTTTACCAGGATCTCCTGTAAAAGCCTTACTAAAGATCCACTGTCCCCTTTCTTCATCGTAGAGACAGATTTTCCTGTTTCTTCATTCCACTTACCAGTAATATCTAATTTCGCATTGCAATTGACGTTCATCAGATACTGGTATTTACTGATGTAGTTATCTGGTACTTCATGGTATTCTTCGTTCTTGATCTTACGCATAGTTGCTTTGTTAAGCTGTCCATTCGCAGTCAATCCATGATAGGTCTGGAAATGTACCAGAGTTTCCAGAGTTGCTTCACCAAACGTTCCAGATACAACGATATCATATTTCCATTTCTCTTTCAGCATCTTCTGATATGCTTTGATAACGTTGTTTGTCATACCATATTTATAGACTACGTCACCAGTAGTAGACGTGGAGGTATCTTGGGACGGTTTTGTATCTTCCGTAGTAGTTTTATCCTCTGTTTTACTGTTGGTAGAACCAGATTCGATCTGTGTAACCTTATCATTTAATTTCTGCTTGGTTGTAGAATCATACTTTCCAGTTGCATTCAATCCCGCATCTGTCTGGAATTTCTTTAATGCCGTTTCGCTACCAGAACCAAAATCCCCGTCTGCTCCAGCAGATCCAACGGAGTATCCAGCTTTCAATAACAGAAGTTGCATAGTACGGACAGCTTCTCCACTGTCACCAGACTGCAAGTAATCTCGGTTGAATGGTTTCTCTAAGATAGCACGAGACGCTGGTCCATATTCACCATCTACTTCCAAGTTATGATAAGCCTGAAACTCTTTTAAAGCTTCGTAGGTAGCCTCTCCGAAATCTCCGTCTGCTCCAAAAGAACCAAGGTCATATCCACGAGTTAACAATGCTTGCTGCATCTTCTTAACGGCATCTCCAGAGCTTCCTAAACGAAGAATTTCACCAGAAGAACCCGATGAGTTACTGGTTCCAGTGGCATATTTCTTATAGAAGTTTTCCGCTGCAGAATAACGAACTGGCCAGTTTGGAATACTGGATCGTTCAAAAGCATCATGGAAAATCTTTACTGCATTATGGACATCTGTGCAAGCTTTAAAGTTCGCAAAGCTGCCTGCATATTTCTTAATTAAAGATGCAGTGTATCCATCCCCACCGTATTCCACATCTCCACCAGATAGTTCTTTGTCTAACCAGTTTAACTGACAAAGGAGATCTTTCCAAGTCTTACCTCTGGATTTTGCGTATCTGCTAAGCATCTTAAATCTACCAGTATTGGTATTGTAACGTTCCCACTGACAGATACCAGCTGCATAAGGAGTTGGCTCTTGTAAGCATTCTGGATCCATGTCAGATTCCTGTTGCATGTTACCCATAATACCACAAATCGCTTCTGGAGAATATCCATGATCAATGCCCCAGTTATATACCTGCTCTGGTACTGTTGTTCCAGTTAATGGAGCTTCTTCGTCAGATTCCCATAAAGCACGACCATATCCAGCGATTCTGCTATATGTACGATCATAGGATTTCTGTCTGGTACATCCACCATTGGCAACCACGCCTGATGCAGAAGAAGTATTTCCTTCAATCGTATAAACCGTATCTGCGGTTACACGAAGTACCAATCCAGTATGACAAATCGTTCCACTGGAGTCTTTAAAGAAGATTTGATCTCCTGGTTTTGGAGTTCCATTTGCAGGAATCCAGTGACCAGATCCTAAATTCTTAAACATCTGCGCACTGTCTGGGGTATATGCAGAGAATCCACCTAATGCTTTCTTTGCACGAGCATATCCTGCTGAGTTTGCTCCAGCACAAACGATGAAACAAAAGTCCACAAATCCATCACACCAAGGTTCTTCTTGTAAGTTTCCGTAACCAAGACGTTGAAGTTGTACCCAGAACCAAGTGATGTTTGCATAACCTGGATTCCATGTCTTATTCTGTAATTGTGCATCGGAACCCATGGATGCTTTTTCAAAGTAGTTATCCCAATTTAAGGCAACTGCCAATACATTGGAAGGTGTAATTGCTGCCATATTGTAAACCTCCTTTCACATAGGTTATCTAATTGTGGCGACACTTAAGAAGAAGGACTGGCCTCTTATGCCAGTCCTTCTTCAAGAAAAGAGGTGATACTTTTTACATAGGAGGGACCCGTTCCTCAAGCGCTGTCAGGAGAGTCTTCTTGTTTATCGGTAAGATCCCGACGAGGCGAGTACTAAACATCCCAGAGATAAACCGTGTAGGTTTATCATGATAATTATCACTTACTTAAGTGTATAGTCACTGATTTTTATTTATATAATATTTATGTGAATTCAAATAAAAGGAGGTGAAATAACCATGTTTGATTCAACATTTAATCATGCATTAAGACGTACAATATGTATGCCTAGATGCTCCGACGAACAGCTTCAGTATGAAGTTAGCACAATTTCAGAAAAGCTGGCACGTCGTGAATCAAGGTGTGAAGATGTTAGACCTACATATAGTCGGTCAATCGCATCAATGAGCATCTAAAACAAAAAAGATATGGGGAGGCTTATCCTCCCCGTATTTTTTTGGTATTTCACCTCTTACTCTACTGTATCATCGTCAATAGCTTCATAGAACAAACGTCCTTGTCCTTTTGCCGGAACAGCTACTGTATACATCCAGTTATCATCGATATATCGAAACCAGATTGTCTGATGATTATGTAATAACTTATCTGTTCGATCGAAGTACATCATAGCAATATCTGCTGAAGTTCTACGAAGTCCGTATTGTCTACGAAACTCTGGAAGATCTTTATAAATCTCATCATCCTTATGAGAAACCATCAGATCATCATATCTAAGGATGGTATAGACCATAACCATGAACTTCCATTCATTTCCAGGATAGTCGTGTTTCTTTTTGTTAGCCAGATAAATAATCTGACGAAGAGCGCGAAGAATGACTTCGTCTGTCTCGGAATCTAAGTCCGTAGTAAACGCTCTAAAAAAAGAAAAGTCGTCGATGATTTTCATTGCATCGTTGTACATCTGTACATAGATGTCTTTTAACTTTCCGTTTGCGTACCATTTCAGTTTTGCAATACCAGCTTTTACGATGTCTTCTTTTGTTGTTGATAACAACTCCAATTTGTGCTGCATTTCAGGTTGCAGTGTACTTGAATCAAAAATATCCATTTTTTGACCCCCTTTTTAATCAAGATTTTTACTAAATAAATAATATATAGCTGAACGAGAAAATTGATTCTACGTTCAGCTATTGGATATATCATGGGACGAGGAAAATAGTTGATATCCATCTGATATCAGTACGAAATGGATAAAATATCATTTACTTATGTGTGTCGAATAAAACAAAACTTGCTCACCAAACAAAGGCTATACAATCAAGTTCGTCCCTTGCCTATATGTTATACGATAGATAAGAAAAAATAAGACTAGCCTCGAGATGAAGGCTAGTCTTACTTATTTAATCATTTATACTTCCCTACCTAATTGTTGGTATGAGAAATACAATTCTATCGTAAATCGAAAACATTCACAGACTTAGAAGAACGTCTGATAACTGGTAAAATACGTTCATACATCTCCACACATTTCTGAAATCCCATATCTACGATATAGTAAAAGACAGTATCTCGTTGCTTTCCGTCAGCATCTACATAAGGGCGTAAACGTCCAATCGTCTGAATCATATTGAGACGACTCGCCATAGGTTCTGTCAAGATGACAACTCGTAATCCTTTGATGTCCGCTCCAGTTCCCATCAGCTGTCTCGTACAAGAGATGCAATTGACTTCTTCCATCTCCTCAGTCGTAGCAGGACTCTTACTATGGTTGACGATCACATCCCAAGATGGATATTCTTTTTGGATCTCTTCTTGGACGGTTTCCGTAGATGCCTGCAATCCAGAGAGGATCATACGAATGCCATCCAAATTCTTGGAATGATCCAAACACTTCTTGATGGCTTTCATCATATCCTCGTGTCCTTCCAGATATTCATAAGTCATATAGTTAGGAGCGGAGTATCCAAATGCATTGGAGTGACAAACCGTTCGTTTAGCTGCATTATCCGGTTTGCTATCAATCAAAACGATACAGGAAATTGTATGCCGACTTCTGGCGATACATTCACCAAACCGGAAGACCGTACTATATGCTTTGTGATAAATAATGTCTTGTTGCACATCAGAACGTCCAAATGTGGCAGTCAGATACCACGTTCTTTGAATGTCTGTATAGAAGTCGATCATCAACATGTTTCGTAGATACAGATGCGTTTCGTCTAAGATCTTAACACCAATCTGTAGCTTGTCTAAAAATGGTTGTAATTGCCACCAGTTATCATCTGAGGTAAATGATGTAATCGTCTGATGCATAATGATGAAAAAGTCATACTGTAACGGATCAATTTCATCATCCATAAACGCTCGTATCATAGAAGATCCCTCGATGGAACAAATCTGATCTCGATCTGCAGAGGTAAATTCCTCAATGGATTCGATCCACTGTTTTCGAATCTTTTCCGTATGACAGATAACGATTGGACGATATTTCTTTTTTACCGCTGCATGAATTGCACAATATGTCTTTCCATGACCGGTAGGCATATTTAATCCCAATTGCGGATGATGTTGTGGCAATTCATAGACTCCAGATTCTGTTAAGAAATCAATTCCGTTTTGCTGATTCTCATCTTTGGGATTCATGATCATTTTTACGTCACTCATCTTTGTGACTGGATGTTCGCAAGAGATGGCTCTGGCTGTACTTCGAGTGACACGTTCAAGTACCTGGATATTATATCCTTTCGGTAACCGAAGTGTATCTGTAGATTCATCTACATAATACCCAATGGGTTCCAGACAATGAAGTGGTTTGTTTTTTCTGGACATCTCCAGTTCTACATCCGGAAGATCTCCAAGTCTGTAGTTACTAACTTCGATGTGAGTTTGATAGATGGTTATTTGGTGTTCTCTCATCGTTGTTTAATCCTTTCTAACCTTAAAAAATACAGGTGTGTTTTGTTTACACACCTGTACTTCGAAGTATTGATTATCTTGTCCAACTTCCGTAAGAGTCTCCTCCAAGGAAGGAACGTCCGGAACTTGAACCAGCTCCTGTAAAGGAACCCTTAGAAGATTTCTTAGATGGCTTGTCGGAACCACCAGTGGTACGTTTTGCAACATATTCCATGGCCATTGCCAGAATCTTTACAGTATCTTCTGTTGAAAATCCTTTGCACATGTTTAACACCTGATTGGTAGTTCCATCTCCGGATCCAGAGCTTAAGGCATAATCTGCAATGGTCTTTGCTGCCTGTGAAAGAATCTTGTTTTTCTGGGATGCTAAATCCTCTAATTTTGTGGTTGCTTCAATTGTGTTCATAATGTAATCCTCCTTAAATAGTAATTTATATGAAGAGCTTAGCTCATCATGACTTTTTTGCGAAACTGAAACGTGTCGCCTAACATCTTATTGGTATCTGTAATTGGTACAGACCATGAAGTGTCTTTGTGTACCAACATACATCCATGCAAACAAAACTCCTCGGACATTTCCATCTCAAACTGAATCTGTTCTCGTAAACGATCTTCAATACACTTGGCAGTTGGAACATCCAAGGATTTTGTAAATAACGTATGAATGTCTGGGTAATTTTTCTTTAAATATCCAAGAGTAACCAGATTACAGATATCCTGAATTTGATTGTCGTATAAACTTGTAACACGACTTCTGTCACTGAATACTTTCACAATCACATCGACCTGCATACGATAAAGCTGTTTGTTCTTATTTAACAACATCGTATAAACACATTCCATTTCACGTTCGTTACGACTAAGCTGTCTGGTATTGCGTTTAATTTCCAGATCCTGTCCTGCGTTGCGTTCTGCCATTTTTACAAATCTACGATTCTTAGAAACAAATCCAATCTGGAATCCGGCAAGCTGAGATTCCCATTTTGTTACATCGATGAATTTAGCAATCCGTTCGATTATCTGACGATACTCATCGTCTTCTAACTGTCTTTTCATAACTGATGTCTGCGGCTTTGAGATCTCCGCTTTCTTGAATATTCCCATGATGTGTATCCTCCGTTATTCTTCGAGGTCCTGCGATTCTTCGTCGTCATCACTTCCGAAGTTAATGACCTCTGTACTGTCTCGTGCCTCATCTTCTTCTGGTGTTAAGGATGCTAAGATTTTTACATGTTCATCATCAACGGCACTATTGATGATTTCTAACAGCTCCTTGTACTGCTGATCTGAAATGTGACCGACCATATCACGACTATCGTTATAGACTAATGCATGATATCCGTCGTCATTCGGATCAAGATTTCCAGTAATGACAAACGCTTCTCGTTTTAAGAGCTCTCGCCATAAATGGAAATATGGAACAGACATTTTTGTACCGTTCTTTAACGCGGAACTCATGTTGGCTGTCTGATGCTGTTTGTCAATAACTGGTAAGTTGGAAAGACTCATTCGAATCTCTCGTAACTCACATTTGACCATTTTCTTTAATCCGTCGTCTGCCTGTTTGACAATCGGAAGAACCATACTAGATCCAGAGCTTAATAAGTCTTTGACTCTCTGGTTCTGCACAATGGAATCATTGCTGATCGTCGGTAAGACATACTGCAGATTTAAGCAAACCATATTGACTACGTTTGCTTTGCTCTTCATTTCATCTGTAATGGTTGTGAAACGAAGACCGTTGTTTTCAAACCAGAAGATCGGATAAAAAGAGTTCTTTCCTTCTGGCTGTTCCTCGTTGTAGATCCAAACCTGATTAGTATTTATATCTACATAGCCTTTTCCAGGGATTGGATGAATCTCTGCAACTAAAGCAGGATCGCTAAAGTCCGCGCAAGCATCTACCTGAACGGTCTTTAAGGAGCCTAACTTCAGATAACAATCCCCAAGTTTGTCACCACTATGTACCTCCTGTGGTGAGCAGTCTTCACCATCCGGTGTCTCTGTTAAGACTGGTTCGATTAATTCTTTGGTTTCGTTATTCATTGCTTGTACCTCCTCATATAAATAATATATTAATCAATTCTTATCCTGATTCCAGAATCTCTCTATGGAAATAGTTTTGCAGATATCTGAAACCGTGGATGGATAGAATTTTTCTACATCATCAACGACTGTTGAATACTGGTTGTCACCAGCCGTTGCAAGGAATTCTTCTTCCGTAATGTGGTTCTGTTTTAACTTCTGAGAAAACTGTGCATAATTCCACAAATCAAACTTGATTTTTTGGTTGATACGTCCATTACGGATAAGTGCTGGATCTAAGCGGCCAATATGGTTGGTACAAAGTACCACAATATGTCCACAAGTAACATTGTCTAAGAAATCCAATAACGAAGATAACAATGCCTGTTTCTGGTCACGTTCGTCGGATATCATCGTCGTTTGTCTATTATAGGTATATAAATCAACTTCATCAATTAAGATGATACAATTTCCATACCCATTTGATATATTCAAAAGGGATGACAACTTACTATTTGTAGATCCGTAGTTGGATAAATAAGATGCATCCACTTTCAACAGTGGTACCTCTAATACAGATGCTAACGCAGTAACAAAGGATGTCTTGCCAGTACCAGGCTCTCCATACAACAACAAGTTGTAATGCCATGGTTCTCCAATGTCACGATAGAACTTGCGAGTACGATCAGAAGAAAACCGTTTCAATGTATTAAGAACGGAAATCTTTGTCTCCTCGTCCATAATGACTGTGGATAACTCACGTGCTGGGATGTATTCACAATTATCATCACCCGTATTCATAATACGAGTAACGGTAACATCTTTGGTGGATGGATTCTTGTCTCCACGATAGTATGCCCAATAAGTATCGTTAAAGCGTTCCGCAAACTTTTCATGTCCACGTCCAACAAACGTCATGGTATAGGTAACGTTTCTCCAGCTACGATCGGTAATCTCAGAAGATAAGCTAATAAATACATATAAACCTTTAATGTATTTCTTAAGTGGAACAAAGAATGTGGTTCCACTAATACTAAGATTGATTCTTCGTCCAAATGTACTCGCATTTTTAAATTCAGATACTGCTTCTGGATAATATGGCTGAATCATCTTAGCCACCATATATTCCATATAATCCTGACCGGTTGGACGGTTGTGTCTACTAACCGTAGAAAAGATCTTAAACTTTAAAGTTGTATAGAAATGCTCCGCCACTGCGTGCATCATAAATGTCGGAAACTTTGTGATATTCAAGATATCATCTGGAAAACTGTTATTTCGATTCACCGATGAGGAGCCTCTGACTTCCTCATCGTCATCATCGGTTCTGGTTATATAATCTGACATGTATATTCTCCTTATATCTCTGGTATATTATTTGCTTTCTTTGGGATCGCAAATTTTGGACTATTGTCCAGTCCTGGATCTTCTTTGATTGGTTCTCCAATTTTCAATTCTTCTATCTTTCCAGTGTCTCGTAATGCACTATAAAGAATCTCACTATCAATTAGTTGAAGTGCCAATGCCGTCATATCCAGGGTATTCAAAGTATCTAACAGATATAACATCTCTTCGTATGTTAGATATGTAAAGTAATCCATCTTATTGAATGCCATGATACATCCTTCGTAGAAGAGATCTTTTTCATTCTCATCTTGCACGACGCATGGCTCTAAGATGATGGATTTTGTGTTTGTGACCATCGCAATCTCTCGATGAAGATTTGCTAATTCTCGGTCTACCATTAATTCACCAGACTTGTATTTGTAAAACAGGTCTTTCTCACTTTGGTAAGCCGCTAGTAATTTTCGTAATCGTAATTTTAATATAAATACGCCTTTCTGCCCAAAGGACAATTGATAATTTGGATCATAACCATCTGTCTTTTTAGATCGTTTGTCTGTAATATCGATCGTAAGAAAGGGCCTTGGATTGATTCGAATATAAGAGTTGTTTCGATATGCAAACTTATGAATCACCTCATCGTTACCCCAGTTCATCGCCCGGTTACGAATCTTTTGTATCTCGTCTTCCTCAAGTATCACTCCTAATTTAAGCGACAATGAGGCATGAACGCGACATAACTCCACAGTCGCTTTGTACATGGGTATCACCTCCAACTTTATATTTCTTTACCCATGAAAATAATATATCATTCTTCTTTCATGTCAATAGTTTCTTTAAACTTTTCCTGCACGAGTTCTCGTATGTAGTCGCACATTTCTAAGTAAAAATATACACGTCCATCCATATTCTCTTCATGGTCTTTTTCACATGGAAGTCCCGAGTAATTGTCATTTTCCATATCAACTTGCCCCCCTTCTTTACCTATGAAAGAAATATATCATTCTTCTTTCACGGTGTCTGTTATGGTGGCAGTAGATACAAAGTTTCTCTTATCAATTTCTTTCACGTAGTCACGCATTGCCACATAAAAGTATGCAGCATCCAACTTATTTTCCTTTTCCAATGTAGTAAAGATATTATCCAGTGCGTCATAATACCAATCGACTTTTGAACACTCAGATGTACCTTTATGATTCTTATAGTCAATGCCTCTCGGGTATTCCGATAATAATGTAGTTGCAGATGTAAAGGAATTTGTGATGCTTTTGATTGCAGCTCCTTTTGCAATCTCTTTGCGATCTTTTCCACATGGCAGTCCCAGATAGGATCTTGAGGTGTAATACTTATCGTATTTGTCATTAAACATATGAAACAAATACTCATCTAAATTATTGAAATATCCTTTTGTACATGATGATCTGGTGTCCCAGTTCTCGCTTGTAATACCATCTCGATATCCTGCATAAAATGTGGTACGGAATATTCCATCGCTCCAACGTACGTAGTCGGTACATCTACCAATCATATCAACAGGGATAATATCAGCGTTTACAATTTCAATGTGATGGAACGGATGCCATTTAAATAAGATCGCATAAATAGATGGGAAGTTCTCTGAAGCATCTGATGCCGCTAAATTAAAGTATACATATTTATTTGCAGTAACGGATGGGATACCCGCGTTGATTAATTCATTGGTAACGATCTTTGCATTCTCTTTGGTGTATGCATTAATCGCTTGCACCAACTCTTTTACGGCAATCTTAAAGGTTTCTTTTTCTGCCCTGGATGCTACCTGCGATAAGTATACCTCATAATTGTCAATTTCCATAAATAAATTATTTTCCATAGTATGTATTCTCCTTATTTGTATTTATTTACCCATGAAAGAAATATATCATCCTTCGGTTATCTCAATAGAATCTTTAAATCTGGTCTTCTCAGTTTCTTTCACGTAATCACGCATTGCTATGTAAAAATATGCGGCATCTAAACTATTCTTTTTGTCCAATTCTTTAAAGACAAATTCTAACGTATTATAGAACCAATCAACTTTTGAGCATTCTTTGCTGTCATTATAGTCAATTCCCTTTGGATATGTAGATAATAACGCTTCCACATTTGAAAAGATATTTGCGACCTTTTCGGTATATGCATTAATTGCTTGCACCAGCTCTTTTACTGCAATCTTAAAGGTTTCTTTTTCTGCCATAGATAATACCTGTGTTACATATACCCAGTAATTGTCAATTTCCATAAATAAATTATTTTCCATATTAACCTTGCCCCTTTTCTTTACCTATGAAAGAATTTATATCATTCTTCTTTTATGGTAGCAGTTGCTATTTTTCCTGCATTCTCAATTTCTTTCACAAACTTACACATTGCCATGTAAAAATATGCTCCATCTAAACTACTCTGTTCGTGTAATTCGTTAAAAACGAATTCTAAAGTATTATAGAACCAATCTACTATAGAACATTTGTTGCTGTTATTATAATCAATTCCTTTTGGATATGCAGATAATAGCGCCGCCACATTTGAAAAGATATTTGCGACCTTTTGCGCACCAGTATCGGCGCCTTCTTTCTGATCATATCCAAGATATGCTAATGAGTCCCTATAACTATAGAATCTATCCATAAATCCATTAAATAAGTACTCGTTTAAGTCGTAAAAATATCCACCTTTATGAGTAATACACGTGCTATCTTTCCATGCTCCATATGTAATACCGTCATTAAATTCCATTCCAAACATATGATGAAAATCATCGCTTTCCCAACGGACACAACCGATATAGCATCCAATGGAAGAAACCGTAGTATTTCTCACGTCAGTAATATGGATGCGGCAAAATGGTTCCCACGAGAATTTGAGCACATACATATGTGGATCTTTCTCACCAACGGTAGCTCCGCTAATATCAAAATACACGTAACGATTCTTCTTAATATCAGGCATAGTATTTTCCACTAAGGTATGAACCATGCTCTTCGCATTTCTGTCGGTGTATTTATTTAATCCATCCACTAAACATTTCAGTGCGATTTTAAATGATCCATTTTTCAAAAATACAGCATCGTCATCTGGTACATCGGTATAAATCTCATAGTTGCCAATTGTTGTAAATAAATTATTTCCCATATTAACTTGCTCCTTTCTTTAAATAAGACAAACAGAAGCTCTTAGGCTTCTGCTTGTCTCTTTTTAGCAGCTTCTTTTGCTGCTTTACGTGCTTTCTTACGCGCTTCTTCGGTCTCTCCATTGTCGTCATCGTTATAGTAATCAAAGGACTCCATAACTAATCCAAGATGTCCTTCCTTAGAAGTACCGTAACAATGAACATCTTCGTTCATCTGCTGAAGATCATATAAAGCACTATAATAGTCTTCTTCTTTCTCAAACTCCATCATGATGTAAATCTTGCCTTTATCATGGAAGTACTGGTTCAAGTCATGCTGTAAATTCCAGAAGAAATTACCTGTTTCCATCGAGTCATCAAAGTACAAGCCCTTGATCTTACCCCACGGAGAAAGTAATCCATTTCTTCCAGGATCTGAATTTCCCACAGTATAAATTACAGTCCGCAGAAAATCTAATTTTAGATTTTGCGTATTTTATACTTGCCCTTAGTCGTACCTAAGGGGTAGACTATCTCACCATCTCATATATCCTGTGACCAAATATATGAGAGCTCTTCGTTTCGGACTTTCATCCTACCTTTCGTCCACAGTTGGACCTACTCGCTTCGTGTAACCATTTCAGATTACCTTATCTTCAAACCACCTGAATCGAATGATTCATTTATGTATTTCTACAAGTATGGTTGTCTAGCTTTCCATAGTCGTTGAACACACATTACATCATCGTGTAATGCTTCGTAACGGATTGTCGCTATAGATAGATCAGTCTATAGGGTGTTCCCGTTTTAGAAGAGTTTTTCCAACGGATCGCTCCGTTTCGGTGCCGAAATTAACACACTAAGATATCGATGTTTCCAATAAATGATGGATGGATAGAACGATAACGTACTCCTACGTTGTTTCCGTTCTTGTTTCCTAATGACTGTGCGTGTATTCACGTATAGCGTTGATGCAATCTCACTTATACGCAGTTCTCTTATGAACTTCCCGGTGTCTCCACGAACATCTATTGATGCCGGATACTAGACTATATCATCATCTGTATTTCTACTTCTACAGAGCCTCCCATTTCGGTGCCCACTTGGGTCCTAAGATACTCGCTTCGTGTAGGTATTTCAACCTACCTTATTTTCAACCAGTTTATCTGGTGTATAGCTTTTTCTAGTCGTTGAACTCATATCTCATCGTTGTGAGATACTTCGCTGCGTCGATTGACACTATCGTTATCCTTGATTACCATATCTCCGGAGTTACCCTTTGCCGCCAGTTCATCACTGCTCTGGTTTGGTAGATAACGCGTAACATGTCGTTCCCGCAATTAGGAAGGTTTTTCCAACAGGTCGCCCTGTTTTGGGACAACTTACATCGTCCTTTGGTCTTTGCTACAATATGTCGCCATATTGAATAGACTATATCTTCAATTGTAATATTCTGTTACCAAATATCACATTGCCTCCCGTTTCGGATTTCTCCTACATTTCGCCCGCTTGGAGCCTACTCGCTTCGTGTAAGTATTTCAACTTACCTTATTTTCAACCTGCCTAGAATAAATTCTATTCTGATATTTCTATCAATGCAGATATCTAGCTTTCCCTAGTCGTTGAACACAATATGATTTTTATACTATGATTTATTTATTTTTTGCGTGTGTAATTAGATACGTTGTAATCTTTCGATACATTTTTCCATCTATATCCATTTTTTATTTTCCCAATAACTGAACATGATGCGCCTGTAAGCTTGGAAATTTCATCATATGATAGTTCGTTTTGTTCCAGTAACTCACATATATAACGTGCCGTTTTTTCTGTTATAGTAGAACATGGATGATTTTCACCACTTCCAACACCAGCTGTCATCAGATTATGCTTAATCGCGTGATCGATGTTTTCTTTGGAAGTAACCCATTCCAAATTCCAATCACAGTTATTATCTTTATTTCCATCTTTATGGTTCACTTGTGGCTTATTGTCTGGATTTGGTATAAATGCATTTGCAACTAAACGATATACTTTGCATGTTATGCTTTTTCCATTGACAAGCAAATTCACCATATGATATCCATTGGCACCATACACGTGTTTTAATTCTACTGGAGTCTTAGTCCCCATGTATTTATAGCTTATAACTTTTCCATCACGTGTGACAGTATAGTCTGTCATAATACCATTGATAATAATAGGTCGTTCATATTTGTAATTAATCATATTTTCACAAATTTGCAATAGTTTTGCTAAGTTATGTTTTTCACGTTTTTTAAACTTTTTACCCATATATTACCTCGTTATTTTTTTAAATCATCATAGTATAAATTCATATCTTCGTTGCGTCGATTGTCTCTATTCTTAACCTTTTTACTATACCTTGGGAGTTACCCCTTGCCACTACGAATGTAGTTTAGTAGTTAAGACCTAACGAGCACACAGATGTGTGGATGAATATATTCATCAGTTCCCCGCAATTAGAGAGGTTTTGGTTCACCGTAAGTTCAGTGAACTTGAATTTCTTAAAGAAATTCAAATCATTTACGGAATCATCGAAACTTAATAAACCTGACTGAAACAGCTTCGTGATCAAGAGATCACCTGGCCATTTAAACATCTCTTTGAAGTTCTCGATGGTTGCTTTATCTCCAAGGGACATCACACGAGAGACTCTCTTAGAGAATTCTGCGGTTAATAAACTACTGCATGTCTCTGCACAACGCAGTCGTTTATTATCCAGTGATAAATTGTCTTTTAATCGTAACGTATTGTATTCCTGACAAATCCAACGTAAGAGTGTATAGATATCTTTCTTGTGATACTGATACAAATACAAGATTCTTGTGGTGGTATCGTCAAGCAAACGATTAAAGAATTTTAATGTGTCTTTTCCCTTATCATAGTTTGGTGGATTGGAAATACGTTTCACCCACTGTTTTCCATCCTCTAACTGAGAGACAGTAGTACGGTTGGTTGCAACGGTCATAATACCACCAACAACAGACTGAATATAAGGGTACTTTTCAAATACAAACTTTAAGACTTTTAAATAGCATTTACCAGAAATCTTAAAGTATAAATAATCCGGATCTGGTTCTTCCGGATAAGATTCAATACATTCAATGCAATCCTGTACCTGGAGTTCACCAAGTGTTACGTCGATTCCTTTGGACATGTAGAAAAGCATGACTGGAATCTCTTTACGGAACACAAAAATGTAGTAAACTGGTACATGATAAGACTTGCCGACGACGTCTGCAATCACACGTTCGGTACGATCGGCTCTTGCATCTGGATCGGCATCGGTTAATGGTTCTAATACCTCCTGAATCTCTACAGGAGTTGTAATATCGGTAACTGGTTCAATATTCACAGGAGTTCGTTTGACGGAAATCGGCATTAAACTCTTGAGAACAACTGACTGGCTTGACGTGTCACTTCAAACCCTACCATACTTCTCAGCATGGGGTAGACCATATCTTCATCTCACATACGTGAGAGCTCACCGTTTCGGCGTCACCCTACATTTCGCCCGCAAGGGGCCTACTAACGCCTATGATTTACTTCATAGGCGCGTTCCCTGGTCGTTGAACTTTACAAAATCTATCTATGAAACTAATCTTGTATAACCGCTAAAGTCATACTGTGAAGCAATTTTCTGGCGGCATTTGCCAGAACGAATTTGTTTTACCATATCATATGGCACATCTGTCTTTTCTGCGATTTGTCGCATGGTAAGCTTATTACGCTCAAGTTCTTGGCACACTGTATGAATTTGATCATCAGTGTATTTTCGGTACGGATTCTTCTTACCGTAGCGATTAAAGAATTCTCCAAAGCTATATTTTACGGAAACACCTTTATGTGCTCGATGGTAAACGATATTTTTAATCGTTGACTCTGGAGCACCTGTGGATTTTGCAATCTCTGGAATAGAAAGTTTTCCTTCTTGTAGCAACGTACAAATTTGAATAACGGTCTCGTTACTGATCTTGCAATGTGGATTATCTTCTCCAGTCAGAATCGTACAAAGTCCGATATCATACGCATGTTTGGTATTCTCAGATGCGCTCAACCATTCCAAATTCGATTCTTGATTGTGCTCTTTGTTTCCATCTTTGTGATTCACTTGCGGTAGATTTTTCGGATTATCTATAAATGCTTCTGCAACCATCCGATGGATGCGTAATGCATAGACATTACCTTTGTACGAGATTGTAGAATATAGATATCCAGATCCATTGACTCCTTGTGACAGAATTTTGATTTCTTGTTTACCTGCGTAATTTAATGCTGCGATGTATCCATATGAACTAATGAAGTATTGTGTTGGTTCGTCGTCGATAAATAACTGCTTAATTTTCTCCGGATTGGATGCGATACCAAGTCTCCGGACAAAGTCTCTTTTGTTCATATTGGATCATTCCTTTCGTATGTATATAAATTTTAGATAGATTTTGTCTTAGCTGCGGATTGCCTCTATATCCAGCCTTACTTACCATATCTCCGGAATTACCCTTTGCCCCGATTTCTCGGTTGGTAGCTGGATCATACCAAGGACGTCCCCGTCAATTAAATGAGGATTTTTCTGCATGTCGCCATGCAGGCACCCACACGTTTTAAGGTGCTCTTCTCGACCATCTGATAGATCAAGTAGTATTTTTTGCCTTTGATGTAGAGATACCCGTCTTCATCCTGAAGTGGGATCAACATCGCTTTTGTGATTGGATAGACGTGTTCGAACATCTCTCCAGTGTCAGGATTCTTTTCACGAACCGTGACATGAATTTTGGTGGTCAGCTTACCGTACCGGTCATCGTTTACGTACTTATAATCGAAACGTTCGTTCTTACGTTTCTTTTTCTCACGCTTGAAGATGTGCTTGTTGATTTCGATATCGGATTCTTCTTCGGTGTATTCGAAACTCATAATCTTAATATTTGGAATAACCTCCAAGGATCTCCAAGATTCTTTGACGAACTCTACTAACGGTAAGTCTGCAGACTTCGTCATCAATGCCGTATTTAAGTGCTTTTCAAATACGCAGTCCTTCGTATAATTAGGGATATACTGTTTCATTTCACTCGCTCCTTATTTTTCATGCTGACCAAAGATAAATATACCATTCTCATTTAATCGCTTTAATGAGATTGGTGGATATGTATTGTGTTTTTTCTCAGGTTCTCTTACCTGAAATGGTGGTCGTCCATAATTTGGAATACACGTATGCGTACAAATTAAAGATTCGTGCACTCGGATGTTTTGATCTACCAGATTTGCATAGATTGCGTAGACATCCATTGGTACCAAGAATCGATCCTTTGCAGAATACTTCGGATAGATCGTTCCGATCCGTTTAATGACATCGTCCAATATGTTTACACGATCCATATGACGTTTCTCATATTTGTACTCCGACTGATGAATGGAGATCACTGGCATTAATTTCGTTACAAGTGCGCGTAATGCTCTTGCTGTTTGTACCAATGAACTCATTCGATCCGGATCTTCATCAACGTCTGGGTGTACCTCCGTTGATCCATCCTCGTTTTCAACTAAATAATTTTGAATCGGTTCCCAATAGATAGCACGGTAATCCTTATACTCATCCGTAAATTGTTTTCCAATTACGATCGGATAATCCAACGTATTATAAACGGAATACATACGTTTACGGCTATAAGAATCCGTGCCTTCTAAGGAAAGACAAAATTGTCTGCATGGTTTTTCGACCATTATAACACACCTCCTTTATTTTAAAAGTATCTACGGAAATGAAACTTCAGTAGACCAAAAAAATAATATATCGGCAAAAAAGAAAACCCAGACCAATAAAGGTCTGGGTTCTTTTCTTAGTTCTTTCTATGGTGCAACGCCAGATAATCCATAAACAAGATAGCTGCTGGATCAGTCGAGTTTCTGTTTACCGTTCTTGCAACGTTTCCATTGTCGATTACGGCAATGACATTGTTGGATGGGAAAAGCTCTGTAATATGAAACAGAGCAGACTGAAACTGCGACCAATATCTGCAGTTATCCAAAATGGTATCTGCGATGGTTTCACAAGCCTCAAGATGTACCTCCATATGATCATTTCGAAATGCATTTCGATTGTCCGAATGAATGCGCTTCTTTGACTCTTCTTGTGTGATGTAACGCATTAAGAATCTGGTACGTGGAGCACCAGGCTCAGGCGGAAATACGAACTGTTTCAGATACATCGGATCCATTTGCTTACAGGATCCAGATACCAAGAACTGTACGATCAGATTTGGATTGGTTATAACCGCTTCATTGTTCGAAAAGATCTGCCCATATGGACGAATGTTTGCAAGTCGAGCAATGTCAAAGATTCTGCAGATCGGACGCATGTCGTGGTCATATCGCTCAGTGTCGGATACGAGTTCGATTCGACGAACGACAAATTTCATCAATAACGCTGGATCCACGACATAGCTTAAATATCTGAACGGGTTTTTATTATTTCTGAAATAGAGGCGGAAAGATTCAAATAAAAGTGGAATCAATACTTCTTTTTCTGGATCTGAATTGTAAGCACCTACGGATTTCTTAAAGGTATCAGTATAGGTATAGCATGCCGTATGGGCATACAGTTTCATGAATGCCATAAATGCCGGTAAAGAAAGTCGATCAATAAGATAACCGTTATCTCCATCGGTTTTAAATGAAGATAAGAGCAATCCTTCCATCGCATCTAAGCAAGTAAGAACTTCCGTGCTGCAATCCATAACGGATGAGACCGTGTGGATGTTCTGGCGATTAGATTCCACTTTCAGATCCTCTGCACGCATCTTCTCTTCTAAAGTACTGAAAATAGTTGGGTCATAACCACTAATATCAGAATTGATCGTTACACCAAAATGGGCAAGGATGCTTCCCTGCAGAGTCATTAACATATTTGACGGATTATCTGCAATCATTTCATGACGTTCTGCAGAAACCGCGATAAATTCATTGAGTTGTTCGATCACATCACGACCAAGGTTGCTTATTACAGATCCAGATAAGCAACCTGCCAGACGGTATACATTTCGTTCACAGTCTAGGAATTTCTCAATCTGCAATAACTGACGATAGTTTTTACCAGCTACTAATTCTGCCATGTTGATACCTGCATCCGATAACTCATTTAAGAAGTCACGGATATAGTGATAATATCTGGATGGATCATCGATCACCTCTTCCGGAATCTCGATATTGAACATGGTATGGATAAAGTTTGGATCTGGATTGATCAGGAGCACCGTTTTCATAAAGAATTTCTGCAAGGCATCACGATTATGTGAAGTTGCTAATCGTAACATTTTCAGATTGCTACTTTCAGAGATATATGCCCAGTATACCTCCTGGGTGTCTCTATATGGGATCATCATCAACACTTTTACGAGTTGCGTCATATATTCACTTACAAAGTATCCGTGACGTGCAATATTTGCATAGAAGTTGATCACCAGTTTAGAACACCAATCATTTTTAGCATCGATCATATCGTATAAGGATCCCAGATAAATTGGAACTTTTTTACCCTTAAGGGTAACATCACAAATCTTCATGGAATCTCGGAAATCTTTTGGTAATTCATCTCCATCGTCGATGCCATATGTAGCTGCATTCCAGATAGCATCTCCATATAAACGAGCAACGATTCCCAAATCAAGATCAGATAAGCTGTCACCAATATGGATTGCTGATTCGTAAGATTCATCTTCCATTTTGCAATTATCATAGTATTTCGTGTTTTCGTAAAGTGACAGCTGGATGCTTAAATACATCAGAACGTCATTTAACGAAATGATTCCAAATGCTGGAGAGTCTGAATCATCTGTGGTAAATAATTGGAGTGTACTTTGATTAGTCTCAAGGTATGTATCATCGGCGATCGGTTCTCCATTCTCAAGCTGTTCTTTATGTGTCTTTACGTAATCATATACGAAGTTTTTGATAGTTGCTTTAAGATTCTGCCATCTTGTGTTTTTTACTCTTCTAAATTCCATAGTATTTTCCTCCTAAAAAAGAGGGAATCTATAATAGATTCCCTCGGTATGTGTATTATTCGATATTCTCAACTGGTTCTACAACACGACCCATTTTGAAGATCTCTGACATTTTTGGATGTTTAATGAAGTCTTTTCTACACTCACTGATGCTCTGTAAATAGAGTTTCACAGCACTTGCAAATCCATCATGATGTAAACCGGATGACTGTGGATGTCCGCCACCGCCATAGTATTTTGCAAGTTTATCAACACGAGCCACTTCGATCTTCTCATCGGTACGGAAACTAATGGTAGAATCCATCAGATCCAATGCCATAACACCAACAGTATAGTCTTCTTTGAGTTTCTTATATTCATCAAGCTGCATCATGTAGTGGCACACAAGTGAGAAGTTTCCGACAGTCGGAAACGGAATTACTACCCAAAGGTCTGGCGCATTATGTCCACGAATGCCAAGATTCATACTGCTCACGTGGGAACTGATTGCCCATAATTTACGAGCCATACTCTTCAGAAGTTCATCGTGTTCTTTTAAAGCTTCCATATACTTTGAAGGCATGAAAGAGTCGTGCTCTGGGTGAATACCTCCTACGCGATTCCAGAGATGGTCAATTAAGTCATTGATATCCGCATATACTGGACGTTCAAATCCCATGTTTCCAATCATTGTTGGTGTAACAGATGTAGGATTAAATTCTGGATGATCTCTCCACTCGAAGGTATCCCATTGAGAGATTGCCACACAAAATTCATAATAATTTTCACGATATTTTGCAGTATCTATAACATCCATACATGTTGCATTCGTAACCAATGGGTCTAAGATTGCAGCCGTAATAAAGGTTGCTGCAACTTTCAGTTCATCGGTACCTTTGTTGATAGCTTTAGTTAATCCATCAGGAATTCCTACGCCTTTTATTATTTTAAGCTCTCCAAAAGTCGGGAAGGTGTACACACCAACTGGGAGTTCTTTCTGCTTATCGACATAATCCCTGTAGAATGGATTTGTATTGTGATGGTCGATGTACATCGCAAAGTGTTCTTTTGGTGTACCAAACCAATCAGTACAGGGTTTTCCTGCTTTAAATCCATGAACGAGCTGCGGTGAGAATACGTCTGTCCATGTAAATCCATAGTCATCTCTCAGCTCTTCATACGTATAATCATAGATCGGAACATCAGTGATTAATAAGGTCCACGGACGTACATCTGGAATATCATGACCAAACATATCTGCGAACGCATCCAGTGCTCGAAGAATGTAAGCCTCCACGAAATTCTCCGGGCATGAAATCACGAATGTGTATCTGTAGGTATCAAAGAACCAATATGCGTGCGCATCTGCAACCTGCATTGGTAGTGCAGATCCATAACCATCCGCATCAGTATGGGTACACTGTAAACCAAATATGAACTCTGGACACCATTCGACAAATTCAACAGCATCACATGGGTCATTTGGACCACACTCCAGATACTCTTTGTATAAGTCGTCGAATGATGCTTCTAATGCTTTAAAATCAAAGTCTTCATGCGAAAGAATGACATTGCCAAGATTACGAATCTGATCCATCATGCTGGTAACGATATTGCATGATACCCCTACCATGGTCATGTTGTTTATCGATGCATGTACCACTTTTGAGTCACTTGTCTTTTCAAGTTCCTCAAGAAATCCTGGACGATCATGTGTTCTAATTTCTTTTAACTCAGATAATACCATATCCAGATTTCTGTAAGCCTTTAATAAATTAATTGAATGCTGCATTTTGTTTTCCTCCTTGATTGTAAGTATTTATTGAAAAGAGATCAGAACGTGAATCTGTATCCCTTTTTCACTGTTTTGGAACGACCTTCCTGAATGATGTGAAGGTCTACTAATTCAGCTAAGATGCATTTGACATCGGACTTTTTCATTCCGAGTGTCCGGGCAATTGAATCGGCATCTACCCGTTTAAAGTTGGCCGGATCATTTTCTGCATATGTTTTGGCTTCCGGCCAGCCTTCTAACTCTGTAAGAAGCATTGTGATTACTCGCAACTGCTTCTTGTCCAATTTCTCATTATTTACCACACGCTCCATGAACCCTTCTCGTGGTACACTAAAACATGTGATCTGCTGATTTACGCTGTTTCTAGCCATTTCTTATGTCCTCCTATTTGATTATATCCTTAATCTTAGTTTCAAAATCCTTAAATAATGTATTCAAATATGCGGGTGGATTTTGATATAATCCATGTGGATTAACCACACGTTTCTTAAATAATAATCGCTTATTTTTCAAATACTCATCCATAATAATATTACGATATTTCGTGCAATATATTAACTCACGATGCCAAGTGATTTCCCCTGGCTTGTTTAAGATATATTGATCGATCTCTTCATAATGTCCAATCGTTGTTTTAATTGCTTGGAATAAATCATATAGTGCAATCAATTGGCATCGGATCTCAGATTCTTCCCCCATTTCCGGGTGTTCTAAGAGATATTCGAATGATCGAATCGTTCCAGCCATATAATCCATTAGAAGAATACTTTCCATCTGATTATGATGGAAGAAGAGATTCTTGAAATAGAAGAGACTACCAAGTTCTTCATCATACCCTACGATTGGTGTGTACTTTGTTGTTAAGAAATCACGAATCATCATGGCACAAAACGGTATAGTTTCGTATTGATTAAATGCTTTCGCAATTTTGATAAACTGCGTATACGTAACATTAAATATTGTCAATATCGGGTCTTCCCAACGATTGAAAGGATCCGTCTGGCTAGTACAAGGAATATCGTAATAGGATGCACCCATTAGTTCCAAGATATCAATGATTTGGAATCGGATGTATGGGATGATCTGTGGTAACCAACTGTAAATACCAACGACGTTTTTCTCTTTATAAGTCGCTGGTTCATAATATACCTTTAGATAATCATCTAAGCTGACTGCCATGTGATAACGATTAATTGTAGAAAATGCAACTCCCAAATAATGCTGATCACATGCTTTGTAAAAAGCAAACACTGCGTATTGTATCTTGAGAAATCTTCGATAGATAGATTCAATCAAGTTGTATTTGGTGACACATTTCCTGAACATCTTTTGCGCTCGACGACTTCCCCAGGTAATTGGAGAATTTAGTTCGCCGATATCATATAAGGACATTTTAAGAACCTCTTCCATAAAGCTGCTTTCATAGCACGTTGATGTTAAAATATTTAACTTTCCACCGCGTTCTATGACATCTTGAATGTATCGTTCTCGGTCACAGACGAAGTCGAACTTCTTATTCCAAGTATCATCTGAGTATACCAACTGTATTACTTCTTTGGAACGCAGTTGTTTTAGTTCATCTTCCGTAAAATAAGAATATGTGTGCCTAGATGATTCTTTTTTTGGTATCGAAAGACGTTCATCAAAACCATATCCAGGTTTCTTTATATCTGGAATGCCGAATAGTGTCATAAGTTTGATAAGCATATCATTTGCCATGTCTGTTATTCCTCCAATTCTTATAAGATTTACCAATAATAATCGTATTCAGTAACTAATGGAAATTCGATATCATCAGCACCATGATCCGTCGGGTGGATCTTAACATCAAATCGTATTTTATTTCCAGCTCTAACTGTATGATCATATTCTATGGAAACTGACTCGTATTCTGGTCGTAACAAGATCATGATATTAAGATCTCTTTTGAGTTTTTCTAGGAGATCTTTTTGTTTCCTAATCGTCCACCTGGTAAACGTTTGACGATAGTCTTCCATAAAACTATGTACATAGTCCGTGATATCACGGATATCATCACGTATCGTTCTTTCTTTTTGCTCCTGTCTTGGATATCTGGATATATCCAAAATCTCAACATCCGGCTCATAGAAAAAGTTCTTGAAGTCATTACACCGAATACAATATCCCCAAGATTTGTCTTTTCCAGCATAATGAATTTCAATATCAATTACAAGCTGTTTTGTATTACGATACGTAACTTCGCATTTATCACGACTAGACCATCGTAGCGTATACAAAAAGTTTGGTATGCGGATGTTAAAGAACTCTCTTTGGGCATCTTTATCCCAAGAGTCATTTGATTTCATTGTGGTAAGAGTACCTATGATGAAATTATATAGGGTCTCCTCCTTATCTAAATCGTAAAATTCACTCATGGTTTAAACCTCCTTTGCTTCTTATTCCTATAGATAATATATGAATGAAAGGTGAGAAGAATACCCTAAAGATATTCTTCTCACATAATTAACGTTCTACTTTCGGAACGCCTAAGACTTCTAATCGGCATAAGGGAACAGTTGCGATTTCGCCATCTTCAAAGATGACAACTCCATAATCAGATAGTAATTTTCGTTCCACTTTCTGTAAGTACCCATACCGATATCTGGAAGATTTACATTTTTCGCAATCTAACTCTTCTTCATGTTCTAAATTATAATCCATGCACTGATAGCAATGCATCATATCCGGAAGCATCTTGACTGGTGTATCATAAATTGGTTTTCCTTCTAATTTCGGTTTCTTACTCATACGTCAGATCCTCCGGTAATATCTTTATATATCTCTCGTCTTCTCATTTCTTTATAAGTCGCTTCGTCGACATAGACCCATTCATGATCATAGTCGTTGTAACGATAAAATTTATTGCAATTTTCACAATATCCATATTTGACACCATCTATGTACTGATAATTTTTAAACTTATGGTGTCCTGATTTGCATCGAATTTTCTCAATCAAGATGATGATCCATCCAATGGTTGCAAATACGAGCATGATTCCGATCATGACAAGAATAATTGTTAACCCTACTGGAATCATTGCAATAACTACAGCAACAAACGTAATGGTAAGTGCAATTGCGAATAATACTGATAGACAACCCATATTCGTGTCCCTCCTCTTAAGTGTTTAATACATACGTGACGCTATCGATACCTCTGGTAACGGCAGTATAATGAATTCGTTTTCTCATATCTGCAGACCAGACACCTCGATCGTCTTCTAAGAATACTACGTTTGGATACTGGGAACCTTGTGAAGAATGTGTGGTGATTGCATAGGCAAACTCAATCTTGTCAAGGTAACGCTCTCCAGCTTTCTGCCTGTCCGTCATCGTTTCATCTAAGTTGAAAAGATGGTTATACGAAACCGGAACACTTCCAAACGACTTATCTAAAAAGTCCGGCATAAAATCAACTTTAATTGTTTTGCCATTGAAGGATGACATGTTGACATCCGTTAAAGTACCAGTCAAACCATTGGTAAAAAAGACACCCTTACCTAACGATAGATCCCAGTTGTTTTTACGACAAATAACTTTTTCTCCGATGTATGGACGAAGTAAGTTGTTGTATTTTAACAGATACTTTCGATAGTAGTTATTCACGGAAGTACGGATGTTGTTTCGTTCCGTCAATACGATGTCCGCATTCTTAAACATGAAGTCATTTAAGTCTGCTCGGTGAATGACTGCGGATTTTCCATACACACCTGGTTTTAAGTAATTGCCTTGTAGGATCTGTTGTGATAACCACACGATTGGGTTTCCTTCGGATTGACGCATGATCTTTCTTAGAATGGAATCTGGTTTCTGTAAAAAATAAGGATTTCCAAAGACTGGTGGTAACTGATTCAAATCACCTAACGCAATGACTGGTAAGTCATAACTTAGAATATCTTTGGCAATATCTACAGGGACCATACCACATTCATCGACGACAATGAGCTTAATTCGTTTCTTCATGTGATCTTTCAAAACGAACTGACCTTTGCATTTGACGCGTCCGTCGGATAAAAAGATTCTGTGACCGTTTTCATCCTTGACGGGAACGACCTCATAATCGTAAATTGAAGAATGAATGGTCTTTGCTGGCAACCCATGGCGAGCCAACTGCGTAGCCGCTTTTCCCATGTATGCCATAAATAAAACTTCGTCTAGGGATAATCCCAGTTGCTCTATCAGATATAATACCATTGTGGTCTTTCCAGTACCAGCAGCACCAGAAATCTCATAGGTTTGTTTGGTTCCTGAATGATACCAATGCTCCATATCCATAGCGGTAAAGAGTTGGTCTTCATTTAATTCAATACCCATTTTTGTCACAACCTTTCTGTCTGTGTTAAACCACTGTCAAATCCAAAGAAACCAAAAAAAAGAAACCAGGATTACTCCTGGTTCTTTTCTGCAGCTTTAGCTTCCTCTACCGCTTCGCTATGTGTTTCACACCAAGCTTTGTAACGTTCGTATTCTCGTTTGCAAGCTTCATATGAACGGATACTTCGGGGTACAGCTTTGATAGCTGCAATTAATCTAATGACGAAATTAATTGCAACCAAAATGGCTGCTACAATAACGGCTCCTTTAGAGCCAATGATTGTAGTAGCAAACATTGCGTATTTGGTCAAGAGGATTAAAGCTAATGCTTCAACCTCTAACTCAAAGAGTTTCATGACGGACGATCTGATGCAATCAATTGACATCATATCATTTGCTTTGTTTACAAGTTCCATTGCTTTTGCTGATAATGTCTTCATATAGACCTTTCTTAACGACTTCCGCTAGCCGGGATCATAGCATTTTGTACTTTTTGTACAGGGATCCAAACACCTTTTTGCTTCTGTTTCAAAGCTATTCATTTTTCAGATCAGAGTTCTTTGCGGATTATATGTATATGATTTCTCTGATTCACATAAATCATATATAAGTACCGCAAATCATTCTGCGGATCGAAAACACCTCATTAACGACGAAAGGAGGTTTTCGAGATGTTATCCAGATTGGTTCCACCAGTCACATTAAATGACAAAGCCTTTACAGCAAAACTGTATTCGGATATGAAAACACCTTCTCCAGGAGATCCGATGAAACTGTATATTTCTGAGTTGATGACGAAGATTTCGTCTGGCACTCCAAAAATCTCTACTCTCCAAGTTAAGGGAGGAACGATTTTAAAAAATGCAAGCGAGTGCAAACCAACCCTTAAGACCACCTTAAAAAGTCAAAACTATTTGACTCTCGCATGTTCCAAAAATACGAACTGGGATGGGATTGATAAAGTTTATCTGACAGGTGGTGGACGAATTGCGTATCGGGAATTAAAATCTGGTACGAAGGTCAATACAGAATTTCTTGGTGGGTTACTCTCACATGGAGTTGTTGAAACTACACGTGATGCATCATATAGTAGTGATAAGAACACATCCAATCTCTATTCTGGAGATATGAATCATGTTCATGTATCTGATCCAGAGCAGATCGGTGTATTATCTGATCATGTCGATAATCTGATCTCTCATTTACAAGATAGCAAGATTCTTGGATAAAAACAAAAAAACCTTGATCAAGGGAGTTGAGCTCCCTAAAATTGCAGGATCTCGAACTTCCTGAATTCCACGGAAATATTACATCACTGCAATTATTGATTATGCGGATTTTCAATTGGAGGTGAAAATCATGAGTCTTTTAATTCCGGCAACTACGGATGATCAAATCAAAGATATTAAACAACGTGACTTATCCTATCGACTTCTTCATCCAGCTTTAATCATGTACAATCGGGAATCTGATACCATCATAGAAACACCGTTTTCTTCCTTAACTGCAAAGTATCGAGATTTCTTATCCCAACATCTTGTGTATGTACAGCTCCTAGAAGAAGATTGTGCAAATTACAGATTTCGTCCAAAGTCATTTTCATATGATGTATATGGAACAACAGAGTTTTGGAATGATATCTTAATTCTTAACAACTGTACTTCTATTAGAGAATTTGATCCAAAACCAAACAAAGATCTAATTTACTATGATCCAAACTATATGAAGGATATCTTAAATGAGATTATGATTATTGAAGATATGCTTTAATTATTTATAGAGTGCTTTTATATGTATAGAGAATCTTTATTATCTTACATTTTCTACATATTTAGTAGATATTATAGAGATTTTCATTCATGTAAATATTTATAATTTTGGAACGCGTTAGCGTACCAAA
>OGUO01000031.1_pt1 | contig 92704 bp, 113 predicted proteins | sample 1553641 | NCBI WGS metagenome assembly OGUO01 (sample SAMEA2579980, study PRJEB22360) | human gut metagenome | biome: human gut; feature: human-associated habitat; material: faeces | place: Denmark | collected 2008/2010 | reverse complement strand
GGCCGTTCAGCCGCCGTGCGCTGGTAGGTGTCCTCAAGCAGCCGGATCATGCTCTCAGACTGTGCAAGCTCAATGCCTGCAAGCCCATGTTCGATGTAGAAATTGCTGTCATAGGCAAGAGCTTTGATACCGGCGTCCTCGAAGATGCGCTTGATCTCTGCATCCGTTGCCTTTGTCCAGCGCTTGATTTCCTGCTGTACAGCGTCCAGATGGCCGCCTGCGGCCTGATAAACCTCAAGCTGCCATTCATCCGAGGCAGTGAGAAAAACGCCCTCGCCGCGTCCTAACCGTGCCATAACACGCCGAATAAGGTCGCTTGTGATCCACACGTTTAGCTCGTCGATTTGCGGGTACAGGGTTTCGATGATGTCCAGAATCTGCTGGGGGGTCAGCATTTATGCCGCCTCCTATTCTGCGCCGAAAAGCTGGGCTTTCTCGATCTGCGCGGCGTCGGCCTCTGCGGTCATTGCCTTCGCTTCTTCCTCGCTCATGCCTTCAAACTTTACGAAGTACATCCACTTCGGGACCCAGCCCTGCATAACGTAGGCGCGCCACGAGGCTTTGTCCTCCTCGTAGTTGTAGGTCACGTCTCCGAAGTTGAAATTGACCTCATATTCGCCCAGCGGCGCGAGATTGTAAAGCGTGACCAATGCGTCAGCACCAGCCAGCGCCTGTGTGATAGCGTCCTTGAGCGCGTCGCGGTCGGTCTTGATCGTCTGGATGGTGTCGCGGTCGTCGGCTTCGACCTGTGTCGCGGTAATCATGCCGGTCTGGCCGTCCAGCACAAACACGCCTTCGGAAAAGCCGCATTTGACACCGGCCATAGACAGGTCGAAGTTGATGTCCTTGATCCGCGCGTCGGTCAACAGCGTCGGCGCGTGCTCGTGGATCGCATTGGTTTCCGTGTCGTTGAGGCCCATACCAAGGCCCTTCACGAAACGCGGCAGCTCGACGTTGCGGTTCTGCGCGTTCTGAATGAGCTGCTGTCCGACGAAAGTAATGTGCTTGCTGTCCTCGATCTCCGTATTCTTGCGGCTGACGGCAATGTCGACGGCCTTCAGCTCCGCAGCAGCGTTGGCAAACACGGAAAGCCCCAGCGGGGACGACGGATCAATGGTGTTTGCGCCGGGAACGCGATAGTAGCCGAACAGCGGCGTTTCAAGGTTGGTAATGGTAACTTCGGGTGCCAGATGCGCCCATGCGTCAACCTTATCAAGCGCCACCTCCTCGCCAAGGGTAACTTCACCCTTCGTGCTGAGCCGGTTTTCAAACGCCTTGTTCGTGATCTTGTAGAGCTTGCCGCCCTCTGCGGTGCTGCCCTCGAAGCGGTGGTATTCAAGCCGTGTGAAATGGCGGCTGCCCTGTGCGGTATGCGCCGCGAAGATCGCGCCGACGATTTCACCGTTGTCGTCCTTCGCCGTAATGCCGAAGTTGCCCGGCAGGATGAAGTCCCACGTCTCGCCGTTCCATTTGAGCATAATGCCGCCCAGCCGCTCAGCCTCCGACACACGATCTGGCAAGCGCTTGAGCAGGTCGTCAGCCAGCCCCTGCAAATAGTCGGCACGGGGCGAGCCGGAAATAGCAATGCCAATGTCCAGCGTAACCAGCTTTGCGCGGGTGTCGCTGATGTGTTTTGCCATGTTGATAGTCCCGATTTCATCCTCGGCGTTCAGCCAAGGTGGCTTGCCGGTAGAAATGCGGTCCCAGTTTGTAAGGGCGCTGGACATTTCCGGCGAGGAAATGAGTTCAACGCCAAATGCTTTCGCAATATCGGTCCCGCTATGAATAAAAAGCATTTTGATCCTCCTTAGCAGGCGCGTAAAAAAATTCATTTCGTCACCGCCTTAAACTATCCATTTCAGTTCATTCCGCAGGGCTGTCCGGCAGAAATATCTGAGCTGGTCCATGCTATGGTCGTTTTCTTTGATAACCGCGTCTTCGGCCTTTTCCTCGTCCCACGAATACGTCTCGAACTCCTCAAAGGTGCTTTTGCAGCTCTTGTGGAAGTACAGGCACCCGGCATTTAAGAACTTTGTCACGTCCTGAATGCCGTTCAAAACGTCGTTGTCGGCCTTTACGACCATGAATTTACCGTATTTTTGTATTGTCTCGATCATGGACGACGCGGACGGGTCAATAATGATGTACTGGATCGGATAGTCTCCGATCAGGTCGCACAGCATCTTGTAATACGCCTCGTTGTCCACGCGGTTGTTGCTGCCGCCCTTGTAGTACAGCTCCTTGACCATGACGGCCTTTTGTTCTGAGGGACTGTAATCGTACAGGCCAGCGGCAAACGGGTTGACGGTGCCGTAGTCCACGGCCACATAGTAGCGGTGCCGTGGGTTGAGCGCCGGGACCTTCGGGACGATATGCGCCGAGCGGTCGAACATGGGATAGACAAGGCCCTCGGCCTTTACCCACAAACCAAGGATATAACGCCGGTAGAAGACGCCGGTGTACATTCCCTCATATCTGGCCTTGATTTCAGGCGCAAGGCTCAGATTGTCGTTCATTGTGAAGTGCAGATACAGGATGTTCCGCTCTCGCGCCTTCTTGATCCACTCCACATAGAACCAGTGACCGGGGTTTTCGGGGTTGCAGTTGAACCAGAACTTAGAACCGGCCACGCTGCAACGAGCCATAGCCTGCTCCACGAAAGAGCGCGGCATGAGGGCCACTTCGTCGAACAGCACGCCCGCAAGCGTGATGCCCTGCACCAGTGTGTAGCTTGATTCGTCCTTGCCGCCGAACATATAGTAGCTGTTGGTCACGCTGCCAGACGTGATAATCAGCTTGTTTTCACTGCGGCGTTCAGTGATTGAAAAGATGCCCTCAAGCCATTGCGGCATGAGGGTTATAACGTTGCGGCGCAGCGATTCAATCGTCTTGCCGCATATAGCGAAGTTCTGACCGTTGAAGCGGCTCATGCTCCACAGGATAAAGCCGTCCGTCATGGAAACGGTCTTGCCGGAACGGATAGAGCCGTCACAGATGATGCCGTCACAGTCCATGAACTGCGGCTTATTCCACCACGTCAGCGTCAGAAGCTGCCGTTTGCTGAAGTTCTGGTAAATCATCCGTGTTCACGTCCTCCTTTGTGGCATTCTGGATAGCTTCAAGCAGATTGTTGTCCTTTGCGCTGCCGCCCAAGCCGGTTTCGCCGGTGATGTCCATATAGAGCTGGATCGCATAGGTGTTGCCCGCCTGCGCCGACCGCATAAGAGCGTCGGCCACAAGCATTTTTTGGGTCAGCACCTCAGACGGGATGCCCAGCTTTTTCAGGCGGTTCTGCTTGCGCTTATCGGTAATCGGGAGGCCGGAATACAGCTCAAGAAGGTCAGCCATCATTTGCCGCTCACGGCGTTTCTCCTGACTGGCTTTACCACCAGCAGAGCGGATAGCGTGAGCCTCTTCTTCGCTGCGTTCGGTCAGAGGAATGAGGTTCTTGTCTTGTGGTCTGCTCACGCTTCGCACCTCCTATCTGTGGTTTTTCCTCCTTCATCACTTCGCTTTCTGATAGCTGTACTTGTAACCGAATTTCTGCTGATTGGCTTTCAGCCACTTAGAAACGGCGTCGTTGTAGTCCTTGCCACTGAGCTGGGCACTGTTGACCGCCTTTACAAAGCCGGAAGCGTTAAAATGCGTGCCCTTCGTGAAGGTGTACACGCCCGCATATCGCGCCGTATCGTCGCCGCGTCCGGTTTTGGTGCTGACGGCCACAATGCCGCGCCGGGTGCCGAGGGCGGTATTGATGACGTCCTCTTTGCTGAAGGTCGGCCAGCCGTCACGCGGGTGATTATGAATGGCAATTCCCCTGCCGTTGCCGGTCAGCCCTGAAATACTGCCCGCGTTGCCGTGGCGGTATTTCGTAGCGAAGCCCTGTTCATCCACGACCACGCCATGTTCTTCCAGCGCGTCGCCATGTGCGGCAACAAAGGCGCGTACCATGTCCTCATAGACACGGTTGGAGCCGATTTTGACATTCATGCGCGCGGGAAGGTCTGCGGTGGTTTCGTCCTTGCCACTGCCACCACCAGAAGACGGCCAGCCGCCACTAAAACCGATGCCGGAACCGCCGCCGCGTCCGCCGTTCTCCACGGGGAAGGTGATCTCTGTCCATGCGCTGATCCGCTGCTCAAGGGTCTTGCCGTCAATCTCAAAGTGCAAAGCCTCGTCAAGGCTGTTGAAGGATGCAATGATTTTGCCGGTCGTCAGGCTGTACAGCTCAAGCGGATTGCGGAAAAGCACCACCTTGTCGGTCGCATAAACGCCGTTCAGACGCTTGAATTCATGCTTGAATCTGTCAAGCTGCATATTGTCTCACCTCTTTTTGAGTATAAAAATACCGCCAGCGGAAAGCCGCTGACGGTTGAAGTCTTGTTCAGTTCACACGGATGACGGGTTTCGGGCCTTTGCCCTTGCCGCCTTCCGCTTTGGTGGGCTTTGCGTCATAAGGCGCGCCGGGACGCTTGCCGGTCTTGCCCTTCGCGGGCTGTGCGGGGGTCTTTTTTGCCATTATGGGCCTCCTATCTGACAACAGGCTCGTCGTCGCTCTGATTCATGTACTCCTTGAAGAACGCCTTCACGTCGTCGGGGGCGTCGTCTCTGATGCCGATGATCTCGTCCGTGTCCTCGTCGCGGATCACATAGCCCATCATAATCAGTTCAGGGTCATTTTCGTTTCTAATCTCACTCATGTTATCCTAACTCCCTTTTGAGAATTTTCCAAATTGCTTGAGACAGCGGCTTTGCGCGGCTGCCGTTGGCGCGATAGTCTGCGACGGCCTCGGCCATAGCCTCAGAACGGTTTTTGGTCGCATATCGGGAAATCTGCGCCACAAGCTGGTCATTCGTCAGCCCTTTTCCGACTGCGGTTTTCTTTGCGGCTCTTGCGGCCTCGCCCACCACCTTCGTAGCGAAACGGTGCTTGTTCCACGCGTTGATACGGTCCATGGTCCCATAATAGCCGGTCTGCGTGATGTTCTTGAACACCAACGCACTTTCCAGCAGATGCCCGATTTCGTGCGAGGCAATATGTACACTGCTTGTGCCGTCAGGATGCCATTTGACACGCACGTCGTTTTCGTAACTCTGATCCAGCTTTGCCTGATCGCCCATCATTTTGGGATTGAGCTGCAATTTGCCGGACAGAGAAGCAGAGGCGTAGGCATTGGAGCGGCTTTCACTGCCGTTCAGCTCATGGATGCCGATTGCCGCCTGCGGGAACTCCTTCAGTAGTCCTTCAAGCTCACCTGCTGCCGAGCGCAAAACGCCGAAATCAACCTTATCAGCGGACGAATGCACCGTCACGCTGTAATGGTCCTGCATATACTGTCGCAGCTCTCCGACGTCTTTTGTGTCAAGCGCGCTGCTGCCGCGCCCGGAACCGCCGCCACGTCCACCCATGTATTATACCACACTCTCTTTCGGTTTTGTAGTCCGCGCCTTGATCTGCTCCTGAAAAGCCGCCACATGAACGATAGGCCCGGAAACGCCATCCGGCACAAGGCCGTAGAAGTAAATCGTCGATGGATTCAGGCGGCGGAGCATTTCATCATAGCCAAGCCGGAAAAGCTCTGCGGCGCGCTTGTTGAGCTGTGTTCCCACACTGGAAACGGCCACAGCGCCGCCCACGGGTTCACCGTCAAAGCACCACTCGAAGCTGCTTTCGTCGCTCCAAGCGATGGTCGGAATAACCGTGATCCCGTTGCCTTGCCAGTACGCGCCGAGCCAATGCTTGCGGTAATGGTTCCAGATTTGAACGGCTTTCGGGAAATCGGTGTATGTGCTGAAATCCGGCGTGCATACGGCCTTGAATCGCCGCAGCATATCGAGATAGGCGTCGGGATTTGTCCACAGGCGGTTGAACTGATAGTCGTCCACGAAAAAGTGAACGCCTTTGTTCGCCGGGTCCTTGCAGCTTTTCGCATAGTTAAAGCCGATCCAGCTTTGAGGCGCGGCCGGAACTTCGGCCAGAATGCGCGGTATGTCAAAGGCTCCCGCGCCGATGAACTTTGCTCTATTCAGATTTTCGTAATTCCTCTGATCGCGGTACATGGCGCGGGCCTCCTATCTGCAAAAATAGAATTCAAGACACAGGCGGTAAGGCCGGAGGCAGAACCGTGTACCGCCTCTCGCGTGTCTTGAATTCCATGCTATAGTTTACCACAGGTGTGGTGGACATTTTGGGACCACTTTAGTCACTGGTGCTTTGCAGATACCGGTATACGCGCTTTCTCACGCTCTCGTCTGTGTTGCCGCCTCCGACGTGCATGGCCGTCTGGTGCCAATTAAGCCCGTTGATAAAGCGCAAGGCGAATATCTGCCGGGTCAAGCTGTCCGGTATGCCGGATATGTACCGTTCAAGGCGGGTGCGCTCATGGATGCACTGGATTTGCTTTGCTGCGATAATGGCCTTCAGATCAACGATTTCCGCTACGCAGCGGGCCAGCGTATCACTATAGCCCGGCGCGTGGGGCATACCGTCATACTTTGGAGACTTTGGGGATGCAGTCATAGACTCCAATTCATCAAGCCTGCGCTTGTCTTCTTCGATTTCGCGGTTCAGCCAATAGAGCTGAGATAGTTCTTTGATAGTCATGCTGCGGCCTCCTTAGCCTTCTGAATTCTAACCTTCAGGGCTTCCAACAGGCTATCCTGTGCATTGGCTTTGCCGCCCAGAGATTTAATAACGTCTTCGTCCGTGCCGCCCAGCACCACCAGATAGTGGACTATGACAGGGTACGGTTGCCCCTGCCGGTGCAGGCGCTTATTGGTCTGCTGGTACAGCTCCAAACTGTCGTTCAGGCCAAACCAGATGATGTGATGGCCGCCCTCTTGCAGGTTGAGGCCGTAGCCACAGGACGCGGGCTGCATCAACAGCAGGTCAATGTTGCCAGCGTTCCAGTCGTCTTCTTCCGCTTTGCCCTCGTACACTCTCACCCGCAAGTGTGTAGCTTCCAGCGCCCGCAACAGCCGGTCACGGTCGTGCTTGAAGTTGTAGCAGATAATCGCGTGCTGCCCGGAAAGCTGCTCCACAGTCTCAAGCAGCGCCTCGATCTTGCAGTCATGCACGGTGATGACGTTCCCGTCCTCGTCGTACACAGCGCCGTTACAGAGCTGTAGGAGCTTGCCGCGCAGAGTGGCGGCAGAGCCAGCCGTGATGACTGTTTCGTCCACCTGAAGCAGCGTGTCCCGCTCCAAGCGGTCGTAAGCCTTCTGCGCTGCGGCGTCCAGCTTGACGGGGATGTCCTCATAGATCAGTTCCGGCAGGTCGAGGTAGTCTTCCGATTTCATGCTGATGCAGATGTCAGAAATGCGCCTGTAGATTTCGTCCGCTGCACCCAGCTTCGGCGCATAGGAGAAGATCGTCGTGCGGCTGCGCTTATCCGGCACAAAGTATGCGTCGCGGTATGCCGTGATAGTACGGCCCAGCCGCTTGCCGCCGTCCAGAAGGAAAAGCTGCGCCCACAGGTCCATAAGGCTGCGGGGATTGGGTGTGCCGGTCAGCTCCACAATACGGTTGATCCGAGAGCGCACCAGCTTCAGCGCCTTGAAGCGCTTTGCCTGATGATTTTTGAAGCTGCTGCTTTCGTCGATGACCACCATATCGAACGGCCAGCTGTGCCCGTAGTAGCCCACCAGCCACTGCACATTCTCGCGGTTGATAAGATAAACGTCCGCCGTTTGGGCCAGTGCTGCGGTACGCTGCCCCACAGAGCCGAGGACGTGTACCAGCCGGAGACAGGAGAGGTGGGACCACTTTGCAGCTTCTTTGTCCCATGTCGATTCTGCTACCTTCTTCGGAGCAATGACAAGCACCTTCCGCACTGCCCAATATTCATACTTCAGCCGCTTGATCGCAGTCAGCGTGATAGCCGTTTTGCCGAGGCCCATGTCCAAGAAAAGCCCCAATGCCGGATCACGAATAATTCGATCAATGCAATACTGCTGATAGTTATGCGGGCAAAAATCCTTCATCCCTCAGTACCTCCCTGCATCGTGCAAGCACGGCTTCGATTTTCTCCACACTATCGACTGCCGAGAAAACTTCAAAGCCCAATGCGCGCAACAGCCCTTGCACATAAAGCTGCCGCTTGCGTTCCGTTTTCCCCGGCTGCTTCGTTTCCACAAAAACCACCTTTGCGCCGGGAAGCAGGATGATCCTGTCAGGGACACCGGAGAAACCGGGGCTTTCAAACTTCAGACACCGGACGCCGTTGCCCAGCTTCTGGACGTCGGTTCTCAGCTTATTTTCGTAATAGGATTCAAGCATTTAGGTCCTCCTTGTCGGTAACGGTTGTAACGTTTTTGACCCCATTTTCTATAATTCCCTACGCGTATAGGCGCTATGGCGGATAACGCCCATACGCCCTTTATTACAGGTATTCAATAGAAAAAGTATGTTACAATGTTACAAAGTCCAAAAAGCCCTTGAAATACGGGCTTTTTCGCTGTAACGTCTGCCGTAACGTTTTTGTTACAGTGTTACACCGTTCTGCGCTTGTAACATCCAGTGTTACAGCAGAATGTTACAGCCTTTTCACGCCCGGACAAAGCCACGCTGCACGCTGTATGGGCCTACCCGGATGACCGTGCCAGACCGCTTCCAGCCGTCCAGCCGCGCCAGAATGGCGTTGATTTCCCGTGTGTCAGCGGGCTTCATTTCCCGGACATTTCCGTTGAACAGCTCACACCAAACTTCCACGGCGGCGATACGGTCACGGTCCACAAGCTCAAGCTCCTGCCCATCCGGCGTCCGTGTAGCTCCGCACCAGTAATCCCGCCGCCTGTCGATAGGCCATTTTGCCCAGTCCACCGGCACCTGCTTTTCAACGAACGCGGCAATAAGACCCTCACGGGCGGACACCTCGCGGTGCTCCTCCTGCTTGATCTTCGCCTCCTGCTCTACGTCACCGGAGAGGTACAGCGATTCGCCAGCCTGCCAGCGGGCCTTTGCCTCTGCCCACAGCTGGTCGATAACGTCGTCGGTCAGGTCGCGCCACACGGTTTTCGTGTGGGGGATTTCGCCCACGTCCACGGGCCAGAAACGCCGGTTGCCGGTCGTGTCCTGAAGGAAGTCCGTCGTATTGGTGGAGCCGAAGAACACGCACTGCCGGGGCAGTTCCGAGACGTGACGGCCATACGCTGCACGGTAGCGGTCGGCACGCAGGGAGAGGAACTGCTTGATGCGGGCGACATCGGTCTTGCGGAAAGCGTCCAGCTCTGACACCTCCACCAGCCACACGCCCTGAAGCAGCTCTGATGCGTCCTTGCCCTCGAAGGTGCGGATGCTGTCGTTGAACCAGCCACGGGACATTTTGTCCAGCAGGGTACTTTTGCCGATGCCCTGCGGCCCGGCGAGGATGACCATGTTGTCGTACTTGTAGCCGGGGATCATAGCACGGGTAACAGCTGCGGCGAAGCTCTTGCGACACACAGCGCGGTTATAGGCGGTGTCCTTTGCGCCCAAATAGTCAATGAACAGCGTGTCCAGCCGGGGCACGCCGTCCCATGTCAGGCGCTCGATGTACTCGCGGACCTCATTGAAGGCGTGCTGCGAGGCGTGGATGTCAAGGGCGCTGTCGATATTGCCGCGCCCGGAGATACCCCAGAAGCGCTCCATGTACCAGTACAGGCCGTTGCTGTCCGTGTCAGACCACAGGCGGCGTTTGCCGTCCTTCTTCCACGGCAGCGGCCCCAGTACCTCACCGCGCCCGGCGAACTGATTGAGCGCAAACTTGCCCTTCAGGAGCGGGTCGCCGTCAAGGATGATAAGCACATTATCAATGGTGCTCTTGATCTTGCCGTCCTGCGTGCGCTGCAACTTCTCAGCCCATGCGGTGTCGTCCTCCGGCGTGGGGTCATTGCCCATGCCCTCGAACTCCCGCATAGCCTGTTCGTGCTGTTCGCGGTTGAGCGTGGCGCATACGGTCTTGTCGGCCAGCGCCAGATCGCACATAGCCTTGTAAGACGGGAGCTTTGCAACGGGCGTTTCCGGCGAGGCATTGTCGTCCTTGTCCCCGAATTTGTGAAGCCGGATCAGATCAAAGGCATTGACCAGCCGCCCGCTGCACGGGTCAGTCGCGTGGTGGCTAAACAGGAACTTGCCGCCGTCGTAGATGATCGCGCCGCCTGTGGTGGAGCCGCCCAGATAGGTATAACGGTCAGGGTCGTTGTCCACAGCCTCATAGATGCCGGGCAGGTAGGCATCCATTGCCGCCAGCACGTTATAGGTGCGGCAGAAGGCACCCACAAGGCCCTGCTTTTCTTCGGGGTCGCCCTGCTTCATAGCCAGCTTCTGATAGCTGGTAGCGCCGGGGACCACCGGCCAGCTCGTCAGATCGTGCCAGTCGGCGTATGTACCCAGCAGGGCGTCTGCGGAGATCAGCGGCGCGTCTACGGCCTTGTAGACGAACTCACTGTCACAGCAGCAGGAAGGCCAGTACATGAGCCGGACCGTTTCAAAGGTGGTCGGATCGGCCATGCCGATGCCCACATGAGCGGCCACACGGCGCGCGCACGGCTCGTATTCGTCAGGGGTCATAGTCCGGTCAGTCGGGACGACGACGCGCAGACGCGGGCGCTCAGGCGTGTGCTTGCGGGTACTGTAAATGCAGTAACTATAGCCCAGCTCGTCCATTTTTCCGATAATGGTTTCCGTCTGCCAGCCGGGGATGTTATCAAAATCAAGTGTGATGATGTCGCGCCCGGTCACGTTGTTTGCCTTGCGGCGCTGCCCCAGCAGGGAGCCGCCCACAAAGCCGCCGACGTCCTTCAGATCGTCCTGCTGCGACTTCTTCAGATGCAGATAGTCTTGCAGGGTTTCAGCCCCACGGACCGGGGTAGACAGCCGTTTATAGAGTTCTTCGACGGTCAGCACCGTCTGTTTCCAGACCATATCACGGCGGTTGTTGCCCACGGATATGGTGATTTGTCTGTCATAGTTCATAATCAGGTACTCCTGTCCTCAGGATCACCCCCCCCCGTCACCGGGGAAGGCGTCGCCTCCTTGTGTAGCTCCGCACCGCTCATTCCCGCGCTTCTCCCGTGATCCGGTCAGACAGCCGAACCAGCTTGTTTGCGCGGACGCGGTCCACCAGAGCGCGGTTGCGGAAAATGACCTTGAGCTGTTCAAGCATGATTTCCACGTCTGCGATCTCCTCGGCCAACGCCTTGGAGTTATCCGCGCCGCGAAGATTCTTCGACAGCTCCTTGGTCAGCTCGGACATTTCCTCCATAGCCATCACAAGCTGCGATTGCTTGCCGTAGGCTCTGACAGCCTCGGCGTAGGTGTCGCACTGGACGGGTGCCACAATCGCGCTCAGACGCTCCTGAAGCTCCTTGTTCTTGCATTCGCAATAGCAGATTTTATCCCGTGCCTGCCTGAGTTCGGTTTCAAGCTCGGCCTTCGTCATATTCATTTGAACACCCTCCCGGTCTTGACATCTTTGATTTCGATGCGGCTGACAAGCTCAAAGCCGCAGTTACGGATGATGAATTTAAGGACCCTCACGAGGTCGCTCACGCGGCCATCCAGCGCGTTTTCTTCACGGACGATAGATTTCACGCCCTCATACGCTGTGGGGTCGTAGTAGCCCTCGCTGTTCCTCTTGGGGTAGTTTGCCATACAGACCTCCTAACAATCGACTTCGATCACGGCGGTCGGGAACTTATCGCAGTTGTCCGCAATCTTCATAAGGAATTCCGCTGTGGTTCCCACGGTGCCCCAGTGGTTGTCCGGCTCGAACTGCCGGTAGCGCTGCGGATACCGAACCAGCAGCGACGCACCCTGCATGAGCACGGGGTACATATCGGCACAGCGCTTGCCGTTCCACTCAGAGGGATAGGAGCCGCACACCTCTTTAATCATGGCGGCGGTGTTGGACGTGTGGTTGATCCAGTCGTCACCGACGTACACCCACTGATCCGTACCTTCAAGTTTGGCCTTGAAGCTCACATCATAGCTCACTGTGTAGCCGCCTCCTTTTCCTGATACTCTGCCATGTACCGCAGCACCTCGTCTGCTTTGGCGAAAGCCTTGACCAATCCGTCGTTTGCGTCCGCTGACCGTACCACGGTATAACCGGCATAAGCGAAGGCGGGAGTACGGCCATTCAGGAAGAAGAAACACATATCCAGCGCGTCGCAGTACATATAGCTATTTTTGACCACGAGGTCTTCTCGATCCAATTTGAAGCGGACCGCGAGCTTTTCCGCCCATGTGACAGCCCTGCTTTTCGCCGTGATTCTGGTGATATGTGCGTCAAGATTCGCGGCCTTGCAAGCAGCCTCAATGGCCACCACCTGTTGTTCGGTAGAAAGCTGGACGCACGGGATGTTTGTATCGCTTTTCATAAGTGAGCCTCTTTCTGCGTCGTTTTTCATGGGCCGTCTCCTTTTTCTGCGTTCCACGCTGCGACGTCAACACCGATCTCTTGCAGTTTGCGGTCCGCAAGCCATGCGTCGTCGTCGGGCATTTCATAGTAGTTGACCAGATTGTCGTGGATGACCGTAAACTGTTCCCATGCGCGCCGGAGCCGCTTTTTCCCGAAGCCGAGGTGCTTGTGCAGGAAATAAAGGATCATGGCGTCAACGTTGTTCAGATATTTACGGTCAGCCTCCACGATTTGCCGGTTGATCTCGATGTTCATGGCGCGCCGCTCTTTGGCGGTCAGATCAGCGCCGTAGACCGTGCCCTTGTACTGTTTAACTCTCATGGCGTCCGACCTCGGCGGGCGCAAACACATCCGGGTTATCGACAATGACCGAATGGAGCGCGTTCGCCAGCTCGTCCACACGCTTTTCGTCGTGGTCGCGGTAGCCGAGGCCGAAATAGATCGCATGGACCATTTCGTGGATGAAATCGGCCTCCATTTTGGCCGTAGCCTGCGGGCTGACGCGGATAATCAGGTCGCTGTAGAGGATTTCCGCCGATACGTTGTTGATACCGAGATCCATTTTGCTGGTGATCTCGACGGTGTAGGTCTTGCCGCCGATCTTGATCTTTTCAGGAATTTTCATCGAATTCACCTCGTTCTGTGGTTTTCCGACTGATCCGCGCCGCAGTTTTGCGGTATTTCTGCGGCAGCGGAAAAATCGTTATAAGGGTTTCGCCGTGGAAGATATAGACGTTGTTGCAGTAGATACGGACATTGTTTGCCGTCTCGTGCTTCCAGTACAGCGCCGATATGTACCGGTTCAGGCTGCCGCTGGTGTCGCTGTGTCGGATGCCGTACCGCAGCGCATTTTCAGCGTTCTTATGGGAGAGCTTCTTCGGCAGGCCGAGACGTTCTTTTGTTCTTCGCGCTGCGTGGTTGGTAACGCGGGTCATTTCCGCAGGAGAGCCACAAAGACGGCGATAACGCCGATCAGTGCGACCACTGTAACGCTGATCCAGAGCGGAGACAGCACCCACCACCACGACCAAGCAATAACGCGCGTCAGCTTGAGCGTGATAAACACGATGGTCAGCAGGCCGACGAAGCCAATTCCGCCGCCACCGCTGCTTTTCTTATCCATATATTTCACTCCTTCTAATTGATCCATTTAATCACCGTGTCACCGGTGTACCCCTTCACCCACACATACCACGCATAGCAGACAGCGCTTGATTTTATACCGTTCTCAAAATCACCGTTCATAGCGCAACGCAGGCGGCTTGAGCTGACATATACGGTTTTGGGCGGGTATTCCTCAAAGAGTGCTCGCCGCGCTTTGCCTTCAAGGAACTGTATCTTGAGGAACATAGCCACCTTGCAGCCGTCCGCCGAGATGTCAAGGGCGTGCTTGACAAACTCCTGTGCCTTTGAATATGGAGGGTTTGTAATGATGTCGAATCCGGGGACGGGGGGGGCTTGGCACTTCAGGAAATCCCGCTGATGCCCGAAGCCCCGGTCGATCAGGTCTGTGGCATAGACGCGATAGCCCGCCCTCTCGAATTCCTTTGCCAAATGTCCTTCACCGCAGGCACACTCCCATATCATCGGGGCAAACTGTTCTACCTCCATAAGGAGCTGCGCGGCTTTGGGTTCGGTTGCGTAATAGTCGTTGACCTCGCGCTCATTCTGGGCGTAGTTTCGTGCGCCCAGAATGGCGTGGGCCGACCGGCTATTTCCGGTCCAGTCACTCATTCACACCCTCCTCGCAAATGCGGATCAGATTGTGAATGCCTCTCTGTGTGTAGCCGAGGATTTTTCCGGTGCCTGCCCAGAACTGGACCAGCGCGTCATCGGATTTACGGCGACAGTGGAAATGGCCTGTGGCGTCGTTTTTCAGGACATATTCGATGTTGTGGGCTTCAAGCTGCCGGATCGCGTACTCAATGCGGTCGGGATTCTTTGCTACCCGCTCCCTGTGATTCTGCCGGGCGTGCTCCTTGAGAGCATCCCAGCATTCATCCCTTGCCATGCGGATCACCTCCCAAGTCGAAGTGCTCAAAGGTGGCGACGCTTGTCATAGTCAGGAACAGGTCCGCGAAGAACTGAACGGCGGAATCGCGGTCAATGTTGTTGCGGTCGGCGGCTTCGAGGATTCCACGAATGGTCACGTTCGCCACACGAGCCATTTCGGAAGTCCACGCTTCCGCCTCTTTTGCGGTCAGCGCATTCATCTTGACGCCTCCTTTAAGCAGGTAGGGCAGACCTGCCGCCCCTCAGGGATTTCAGCCCCGCAGGAAATACAAGTGTTGACGGGTGGGGTCTTCGGCGTCTCCGTGGCGATCTCACCGGCACAGGCGGCGTAACCGGCCAAGTCAACGAAGCTGTCGCCCTTGACGCCGGTCTTGATGCGGGCCACTTTCAGGAGCGCCAGCATCATAGCAACGTCCTTCGCGCTGTAGCGCGTTCCGGTGTACGCCTCCCACAGCTTGCCGATAAGGGCGAAGTTGTTTTCGGGCCTGCCGTATTCGCGCTCACGCTCTCCGCAGACGCATTTGCGGGCGGCCTCAAGAATTTCAGCTCGTTTCATGGTCAACCTCCTTCGGCAGAATATCATCAAAGCAAACAGGAACGATCTGCTGCAACTCACGCAGCAACGGTGTAGCTATCTCCCGTATCTGCGGATGCGCGCCGGTGGAGGTACGGAGCCGCAAGAAGTGACGCCACTCGCGGATATTGGCTGTCATAACGACCTCCGTTTTGAGACTGTTCGGGAGCACTGCGCGGGCTTCCTGCGGGGACAGGCCCCAATTCAGAAGGTTGAAATAGGCGGTTTCAGCACGGCGGCAAGCCTCTTTCCACTCGTCGTAGGCGAAGGTATTCTCGTTCAGGTAGAACGGCTCAATGACCGTGATCTCGCTGCCGAACTGATCCTTGCTGTAGTTGCAGTAGCGGGTGCTCTCCTGACAATAAGAGGCCAGTCGGTGTCTGACAATCTCGTGGCTGACGCCACGGTCGCAGGTAAACAGGACTGAGAAGGAATAGTGCTCTAAAACGGCCTCGTGACCGCGCTTGATGATACCGGCAACGAATTTCGGGGCGCTGTCGTCAGTGATCTTGCCCTCAGACTTGTAGCAGACACGCCCGCAGCGCTCGATATGCCGGAGGACGGATGCACCGTCCAGCGGCGTGATGAACTCAAAGCCGGACTTAATAATCTTCATCGTCGTCCTCCGTTTCGTCGTCTCCGGTCGCGGCCTCATACTGGTCGTATGTAATGGCTCTGACGCACTCGACGGGAACGCCGAGCAGATCAGCAGTGCTCTTGCGCTGGGCGTAAAGGAAGCCTTCACACTGAACCGAATTGTTGATGATGTCCACAAGCTGGTCGGCGGCTTTCGCGTGCTTCAGCGCAACGCTTGTGTAGCCGACGCTCCCAGCGCCGCCGAACACTTCGGCGTCCTTGACCTCGAAATGGCAGGTCAACGTAATGTCAACCAGACCGATGTTAGCGTTTTGCATAGGATTTCCCTCCGTTATTGATGTGTTCCTCGTAGCTGTAGCGGATGCAGTAAAGCGCCACATAGAGGATGACAAGCAAATAACCGGCATACAGGAACAGCCAGTACCACGAATAGAACATGGACAGGACCACAGGGACGGCCAGAGTGCCGATTACTGCACCGGCGATAAAAAGGATCAGAGCCACCACAGCGGCGGTTTTAATCAGCTTTTCGCATTTCATAATGAGTTGCCTCCGTAGATTTTGTGTTATTGTATTTTGGGTGGCCCCACGACCGGGGGCCGGATTTCAAAGGGAAATCAGATTAAACAGAAGCCGAACGCCACCCCGTAGGAGTTGGACGCGCCGTCGTAGTCGCTGCCACCGATGTTGTACACAGTGGCGAAAGACGACGAGCCGGACGCCTCAGGCGACCGCAGCCACCACCACCATGTTCCATTGTCGCCGCACTCCTTCACGCGGTCCTTCTCGCGGAGGAAGCACAGAAGCTGCGTGTCCTCCGGCTCACGATCCGACCAGCGGCCCTTGCCGAACACCTGCGTCTTGGAGAGCAAGAACAGCTTGTCTTCAGTTTCCACGCGCTCACCGTCTACGATCTGGACGATTGTCGTCGGCGCAATAAGCGCCTGAAGCTCGTCCGGCAGAAGGGCGAACACGGTATTGTTGAGATACTGCCGCATATCGCAGGCGGCCCACGCGCCCTTGTTGGTGGGGCGCTTGTTCATGCAGTGCTCGTCAGCGAGGCAGTCTTCGAGGACGAAGAACCACTTGCCCTTCTTGTCCTGTGTAGCTCTCACGGCCACTTCCTCGCCGTTCTTCAGATTGAAGATGACCAAATCGCCATGCGCGATGGTGCCGTTATCGACCGCCGCCTTCAGCGCGGCCCATGTGGTTTCGTTGGTAGTAGAAGTCTTAATAAACATAAAAGGTTGCCTCCTTAATCTTTTTTGAAAAATGCTCCGACCCAGCCGTCAGCGCCGAGGGGCAGGCCCTCCGCCCACGGGATCGGGGTTGACATGATCTTGACCACTTTGTCAAGCATGGCGTCGTTGGTGTCGAATGCGGCGGTGTCGATGACCACCTCGTCGTGGATGTGGAAAACCACAGGCAGCCCAGCGGCTTCAAGGTGTTCGATGGCCTGCGCCAGACAGTCGCGGGCGATAGCCTGAACAACGTTCTCGACCAATTTCCCACCGTAGGTTTCGATGCGGCCCCACTTGTTTTTGTCGTTCACGCCCATATAGGTGATGGACGGACCGCCCCAGCGGTTTTCACCGACAGCAGGCTCCACATAATAGAGCTTGCGACCGGACGGAAGCGAGATAGTCATGCAGGTCGTACCACGGATGCAGTCACATTCCCGCGCGAAGGTGCAGCAGCGAACACGGAGAGAACCGCCGTTCTGGATGACGCGGATCGCTGCGTCGTTGAAGCTGTACCAAAGGTTGCGGATTTTGGGGTTTGTGTTGCGCCACTTGTCCACGATGTCTTTGATTTCCTCGTCCGGCAGGTCGGCAAGCAGCTTGCCGGTGTCCATCTGCCGCATGGCAGGGACGCCGCCCTGATAGCCGAGGGCCAATTCTGCGACCTTGCCGCGCTGCCGGAGGGAATATTCTGGGTTGCCCTTCTTGATCCGTTCCAGTGGGACGCCGAACATCTGAGAGGCGGACGCCTCATAGATTTTGCCGTGCGTCCTGAAGACTTCAAGCCGCCACTCCTCGTCGGCCAGCCACGATATGACGCGGGCTTCAATGGCGCTGAAATCGGCATCAATCAGGACGTTGCCGGGGGCGGCCACAAACGCGGTGCGGATAAGCTGTGACAGCGTATCATTCGGAGAGCCGTAGACTGTCCGCAGCGCGTCGAGCTTGCGACCCTTGACCAGCTCACGGGCAAATTCCAGCGGCTCCGTGTAGGTGCGGGGCAGATTCTGGACCTGCACCAAACGTCCGGCCCAGCGCCCCGTCCGGTTTGCGCCGTAGAACTGAAGCAGCCCACGGACGCGCCCGTCGTCACACACAGCGGCCTCGATGGCGTCGTATTTTTTTGTGCTTGTTTTCCCCAGCTCCTGCCGGATTTCCAGCATCCGCTGAACGTGGTCGGCATTGTCGCGGCCCAGCAGCTCTTTGATTGTTTCCTTACGGAGAGTGGTAATGTCGTCGCCGGTTTCGGCGGACAGCCAGCGGGCCAACTGCTTGACGCTGTTAGGGTTTTGCAGACCGGAAAGCTGGACGGCCTCTTCGGTGAGCTGTGTGCGGATGGTTTCGCCCAGCCCCAACGCGCCTTCGCAAAAATCCATATCGACCGCCACGCCGCGCGCATTGATAAGAAGATCCGTTTCCCACTGCTTTTGAACGAAATCCGGCACAGGAAACACAGATAAGCGGCGTTCGATCTCCATTTCCGCCACAACGTCTTGACCGTTGTAGGTCTTGAACAGCTCCCATTTTTCGGGGTCGTGATGCGGGTAGTTTCGGGTTCTGCCGCCGTTCGCCTTTGTTGCCTTACAGGGTACGCAGAAATAGCGGATCAGGGCCTTGCCGGTAGCCAGCTTCTGCTTGTCCTCTGGAATGCCCAGCGCCCGGCCTGTCGCGTCCAGACCTGCGGTGTAACCGGCATATAGGCCATGCAGCATTGTGTCGCGGAACTTCGCTACATAGGCCGGGGTAAATCTGACACTGAAATGCCGAGCGATACAGCCCGCCTCAAAGGCTGCATTGTAGGCCATGAGCACGCTGTCGCTGCGGAAAATCAAGTCTTTGAATGCGGTGTTAAAGTAGTTGCGTTCCTGCGGAACAGTCAGGTCAAGCACACGAACAGGTCCATCGTCAACGCTGTAGGCGCACAGAAGAATTTCAAACGCCGGGCTTTGAATGTACCGGAACGCACCAGCTTTTTTGATGTTGATGTCGGAATACGTCTCGAAGTCAAGGTGGATGATACCCATGTAAATGCCTCCTTTGTGTCCTTGCCGGGCAGACGGTCACTGTGTAGCCGCCTGCCCAGCGCAGTGGTTTACATGGGCTGACCGGTGATGGGGTTGATCTGGCCGGGAGTGTAACCGGCCTGCGGCTGAACGCCGCCAGCGGGATAACCGCCGTAGCCGGGAACAGGCGTTGCGGGCATGGCCGCGCCATACTGACCGGTAGCATAGCCCTGTGCGGGGGTTGCCTGAACGCCGCCAACACCGGCGAACTCAGCGGCGGTAACAACGGAGTTGCTGAGCGGTTCGCCGTCGCGGGTCTTCATCACGGCGCGCAGGCCGCAGCCGACGCCGCGCTTGCCAGCAGAGTTGTAGGCATAGAAGTTGATGGACACGCGGGCGTACATACCGCTGTAGATGTCCGTGGGGGCCAGTTCGCAGTTCACGTTGTCTGCGCCGCAGACATAGGGCTTGTTCTTGCTGGATGCGGTCACGACCCAGCAGCCACGGCATTCCTCACCAAAAGGCTCGCCGCTGGGGCGAACACCATCACCATCATGGACAACGGATTCGATGCGGGCGGGGCGGACGCCGTTCCACTTGGCGTTGACACCGACCTCAGCGGCGGCGTTCATGGCCGCGTCAAGCTCCTGCTTGATATTCGGGTTGGACTTGGGGATCAGCAGCGTGACGCTGAACTTCGGATCGCCCACGCCGTTCTGCGGCGCACGAGCGGTCACGAGGTTGCAGTAGGACAGGCGGCATTCGGGGGTGAGAACTCTTTTCGGGTCATTCTGATACATGGTTTAATTCCTCCATAAAATTCATTCGGTTCAATATGTTCAGTCCTGCATCCGAAGGTGGGATCAAAGGTTTTTGTAAATCGCGTTGAAGGCGTTTCGGGTTACGGATTTGAGCGCATTCCGATTCAGGCGGGGCGCTTCCAGCAGCTTCATAATGGCGGTGAAGGATTCGCAGGCGTCGCGGCACATATCCAGATAACCGTCCGCGTTGCCCTCATAATCCTTGACCAGCTCCTGCTGTTCTTGGATTTTCTCCTTCAGCTCCGCAACGCAATCCCGGAAGCAGCGGGCGACGTCATCTCCGAGCTTTTCACGCAGCAGCCGTTCGAGGAACACGTCCTTGTCCTCGAAAATGACCTCCATGCTGCCGTCATTGAGATATACCGTTTCAGCCATCGGACGCACCTGTAAATTCAGCGGCACCGACGCAATAGGCTTCGCGGCGGTCACTTGCCAGCGCAAGTGTAGGTTTGCCCTTCGGCTTCGTGATGCACCCGGAAAGCAGCTCCGCGAAGGTCTTTTTGCCGAGCATCTTTTCCAGCTCTGAGAGGGTCTTCGGCTTTCGGTCATAGATCAGCGCCTCGTCATACCCGGCGTCAATCAGCTTCTGAACAGCGGTGTCAACATCCGTAAAAGCACGGTTGCTGCGGCCCTCCACCAGCTTCCAGCCGGGGATTTCGCCGCCGTCAAGCATAGCACCGGTGGCGTAATCCTGAAGGTCCTTGTACCACTGCACCAGACCTTCAGCTTGAATCAGCAGATCGCCAACTTCGGCGTCCGACAGGCACGGATTTTTTCCGATCTCCCGGCTGCCGTTCGCGGGGGTGAGATTCTTGAAATCCTCAAAGCCGGTGAAGAACGCGGCTCTTGCGGCGCATTGCGCCTTGCCCTTGCAGAATCGGCAGTGCTCACCGGGGCAGAAGGTTCCGGGACCGTCGTAGGCTTCCTTTGCAAGGGGCTTGATACTCTCGCCCCATGCAAGCAGATCATCCACGCTGAGGGCGTCCTCGCTGGCCTCCTGTGACAAGCGGGGCTGACAGATACCCATTGATACCCGCTTGATTTGGTCGCCGTAGATAGGCCCGTAGAGCCTCAGAGCGCCCAGCGCGTACAGCCGCATTTGCGGGTTGTTTTCAGCCGATACGGGAACGCCCTTGCCGTGCTTGTAGTCGGTGATGTGCAGCGTGTCGCCGCCGATCATAATGCAGTCGCAGGTCCCAAAGCCGTCCGGGATATAGGCCGTGAGGTCAACCTTGACCTCCATTGCCACATGGGGCGGCGTAGCGTACTGCATGGCCTTCTCTGTGAGGTATTCCACATACGCTTCGGCGGTCCGCAGCATTTCATCGGAGTACAGCGGGCGGGCTTGCAGCTTCTTCAGCTCCGAGTTGAATTTGCGCGTGGACAGGACGGTGAATTTCCTGCGGGCGTACAGCTCACAGATGGCGTGTGCCAGAGTGCCTTCCTCCGCATAGGAGCTTGTCCCGTCCGGGAAGTTCTCCTCGAAATGCGGTGCCGCCGTACAAGCCAGCCAGCGGTGGGCGCTGGATGCGCTCAGAAGGGCGTGTTGTCTGGGGGTAGGCATCGTCCCACCTCCCGTTAAAGCTGCGCTCCGAGAGCTTTCAGCTCAGCACCAAAGGCGCTGTATGCCTCCTTCGGCAGCTGCGTCACGGCCTGCACACCGAACTTGCCCAGCAGGGCGAGGAGCTGCGGCATCTTGCCTGCGTCGATCAGCGCCGCACCCGCGCGGCTCAGTTCCTCCACGGTGTAGCTCTCAGCCGGAGCGGCGACCGGCGCAGTCGGGGCAACAGTCGTCGGTGCAGTCGGCTGAACAGGGGTGGGCGCAACAGTGCCGGTAGTTGGCGCAGGCTGAACAGGTGTCGTAGGGTTTACGACGGGAGCCGCAGGAGCAGGCGCGGCGGGGAAATCAACGTTGACAACGCCTGCGTTGTCGATGTGGTGGTTGTTCCCTCCGTGCTGATGGCAGACGAATTCGGGCTGCTTGCCGATGGCACCGGCCAGCGCGTTCAGCGCTTCCGGTAATCCGGGGATTTCGATGGTCATTTTGATCTCAAACATGATTTGCCTCCTAAATGTTCTTCAGATCGTCGATGATTTGTTGCCAGCTTTCAGAAACGTTCAAGACGTGCCTTGAGTATTGACTTGAGTAGTAGCCTTGCTGCCAGAGCTTCGCAGCGCCGCCCTCGCCACAGTTATAGGCCATGAGGGCTTTGTGCTGGTCGCCGTACTTGTCCAGCAGCTCACCGATCAAGAGGACACCGGCAACAATGTTGCCCTCATAGTCGGTGGGTTCGATCCCAAGTCCGCGCAGGCGATCATAGTTAATCGGATGGACTTGCATCAGGCCCCAGCAGGTGCCGTTGTCTGCATCGAGGTTGAAGCTGCTTTCGCATTCCGCGATTGCCAGCGCCAGTGCATAGGGAACGCCGTAGTCCTCACACGCCTGCTGCATTACCTCTTGAAGCTCGTAGCTCAGCGGAATGTCGTCACTGTGTAGGAATCTCTGCCCTTCTGTCTCCTGCGGTACGGTTTCCGGCTCTGTGACCGGCTCGTCCGGTGTGGAGGCGGTAGGGGCTTCGGTTTCCGGCACGGACGTTTCAGCCGTGGGAGCGGGTGCGGTTTCCTCCGGTGCGGGCGCTGCGCCTGACGCGCAGTTGACGGCAAGGATCGTGATTACGGCCGCCTCCAACACTGCCAGCACAAAGAGGCCAAGAGCGATACGGCGCAGCCTATTGAACTGCTGGTGCTGCCGTCTGCGTGTCGTCGTCATAGAACTTGCCTTCCTCTCTGCATTTCTGTAGCCACGCTTCGTAGCGGCGCAAATTCTCCGGATCGGAGTAAAACCGCTCAATGCCCGCAAGCAGCGTCCGGCAGAGAATATCCATTTGTACTCGCGGAATCTGCGTGCAGTCGATTTTGACGTTGGCCATGATGCTTTCCTCGTTTCTTACTGATTAACTGTGGGTTCGCTTGCCTGCTGCTCAAAGGCGTTAAGGTGGTCAGCAGTAATCCGATACTGCTTACCGATCTTTATAGCCGGGAGCTTTTTCGATCTGATCCACTCCCAGACAGTGGCGACCTTCACGCCGTAGCGTTCAGCCACCTGCTCGCAGCTATAAAAATGCTCCAAGCAAAATACCTCCTTTTTGTTGACTTTTGCTCGGTTTAGTGCTATAATGTTCAGTGCCTACAGAACAATACTGACACTCAAACCGCTGCAAAGACCGATTTTTGCAGGGGCTGGTTCCGTTTACCCCTGTTCGGTTTACTTCATTATACCTCAGTTTCGTTCGATTGTCAATATAGTTCTTCGATTTTCTTCGATTATTTTTAGGAGGACTTTCTTATGACTTTCCATGACCGGGTAAATGCTCTCTGTGCAGAGCGAGGAATATCAATCACCAAACTTGCGTCAGAACTGGGCTTTTCAAGTTCGACACCGAATAACTGGCGTGACATGGCAGGGCTGCCCCGTGCCAAGACCGTTAAAGCCGTTGCAGACTACTTCGGTGTTTCCGTCGATTATCTAAAGGGTGATGATGCCGCAGTGAACGTCGAAACGGTTCAGGACAACCACGGTATCATCGGACACACTCACGCTCCGGTTACAATCGTCAACGGGAATGAAAGAAAGCTATCCGAGCAGGAAATGGAGCTGCTGTCGATCTTTGAACAGCTCAGCGTAATGGATCGTGCCAAGCTCCTTGTTTTCGCCAACGAATTACAGAACAAATAAGGGAGGTAAAATCAAAATGAAAAGAAGAATCGTGCTTATCGCGCTTGCTCTCGTTCTCGCACTGGCTCTTTGTGCCTGCGGAACTACCACTAACCCCGCAGATAGCAATGGCGGCAGCAGCGAAAATGTCGGGGACACGTCAAAAAATGAACCGGTCAAAACCGAGTTCAACATCGGCGAAACGTGGACGGTTGATGGACAGTGGTCGCTTGTGGTTAATTCCGTAACCGCAACTGAAGACCGAAACGAATTCGCGGAAACTAATCCGGCTGCGGTTTATGTTGTTGACTACACTTATACGAATATCGGCTATACCGACCAGTCCGGGCTTATGAACGGTCTTTTCTTCGGAATGGACGATTCCATCGTTGATAGCGCCGGTGTCATGGGCTACAGTTACCCCGGCGACGTGACGAAATACGCTAATGAAGCGCCAGTTGGTGCTACTTGCAACGCTCAGAGCTGTGTAGGCGTTGACAACGCCGGGACGTTTAAGATCAACGTGGTTCAGTACGATGGAAACGGAAATAAACAGACCGCCACTTTCATTGTCAACGTTCCTGAGAACTAAAAAAGCCCTCCTGCTGGGCGCAGAATGGCGTAACGGGTAAACAGATATGTCGATAGATATTAAATGGCAAGTGCCAATGGCAAAGCCGGAGGTCAGCGAACTGGCCGTCGTATATGCCCGGTATTCAAGCCACAGTCAAGGTGAACAGTCCATCGAAGGGCAGCTCTCCAACGCAAGGGACTACGCCGCCGCGCACGGCTACACCATCGTGCATGAATACGTTGACAGGGCAAAGAGCGGTCGGACGGATAACCGTGCCGAGTTCCAGCAGATGCTGAAGGACACGGCTAAAAGGCAATTCTCCGTTATCATTTTGTGGAAAGTTGACCGCTTTGGGCGCAACCGCGAGGAGATCGCCATAAACAAGATGAAGTGCCGCAAGAACGGCGTGCGCGTCGAGTATGTGGCAGAAACCATCCCGGACAGCCCGGAAGGCGTAATCCTCGAAAGCGTGCTGGAAGGCTTCGCGGAGTATTACAGCCTACAGCTGTCGCAGAACATCCGCCGTGGCCGTGCTGAGAGCGCCGAGAAGTGCCAGTCGCTGGGCGGAAACCGCCCGCTGGGGTACAAGACCGGGGCGGACAAAAAGTTCGTCATAGACGAAAATACCGCACCCACAGTGAAGATGATCTTTACCATGTATGCGGATGGCAAGACGGTTACGGAAATCGTTGACAAGCTGAATGAACTGGGTCTGCGGACGTTGCGCGGTGGCCCCTTCACCAAGAACAGCTTGCATTCGATTCTGAAGAACAAGAAATACATCGGCATTTACGAGTATCAAGGCCGCGAGGTCAAGGACGGAGTACCCCGGATTATCGAGGACGACGTGTTTAACAAAGTACAGGAAATGCTGAAGATCAACAAACGAGCACCGGCGAAAACATGGTCGCGCGCCGACTACATCCTCACGGACAAGCTGTTTTGCGGCAAGTGCGGCGCTCTGATGTTCGGCGAGAGCGGCACCAGTAAAACCGGCGCAAAGCATAATTACTACATCTGCTCCAACAAGAAGCGCTTCCGCTCCTGCGACAAAAAGGCCGTGCGACAGGCGGACATTGAGGACACCGTGCTCAACGCCACCCATGAGCTGCTGCAAGACGACGAGCTACTGGACTACATCGTTGACCGCACATGGGAGTATTACCTTGCACAGGACAACAGTCAAGAGGAGCTACGGAACCTTCAACGGCAACTCGCACAGACTGACACGGCTATATCAAACCTCATTCGGGCCATTGAGGCCGGAATACTGACCGAAGAAACCAAGAAGCGCATGGACGAGCTGACGCAGCAGAAAGCCGACCTGAAGGCGTCCATTGCCGACAGGGAAATTGCCCGTGGTTTCCACCTGCAAAAATCCCATATCGCATTTTATCTCCGCAGCCTGCGTGACGCTGACTGGTCGGACAAGGAGGCACAAAAGCGCCTGATCCAGACCTTCGTGAACGCAGTATTCGTCTATGACGACCACATAACGCTGACGTACAACTTCAGCGGAGATAAAAACACCATCACACTGCGTGATATGCAGCGTTTTGAAGACGGGGAGGAGTTCGGATGCCGTGCGTCTCGCTCCACCATCAAAAGGGTACGAAAAAGATGTACCCGGCAGAAAGCCCGATTTTATCGGGCTTTTTTGTTGCCCAAAGGCCGTTTTTCGAAGTTTCAAAATCGTAGATGAAAAAACGGCGTTTTCCCTTTGAAGATAGATACGAACCCAAGTAACAACCGAATATAGAACAAGGACGGCAGATAGTCACAGACGCTACCTGCCGATTTTTGTTGCCCTCGGAGCCAATCGTTTTGAAAAGAAACGGTTGGCTCTTTTTTTATTTCACAGACAAGGAGCAAGACAATGATCTTTTCAGATTCACCCCAGCAAAGAGCGTTGGAACGGATGATGACAGCCGTTCCAAGATTTCGGCCCAAAGGAGGCGGCATAATGGTGCTTCACCATTTCGAGTACACGGCAGAGATGTGCGACTGCCGGTACTGCCCATATTACCGCGGAAAAAGAAAATGCACAGCCAGCCAATGCCCCTGCATCGAGGAACGGATCGTCGCCGGAGCAGCAAGCCGAGCCGAGGTCATGGCTGAGACAATGAGAGACATCCACAACGGCGCCTTTCGCAGACGGCTCAATCAATTCATCAAAGAAAGAGAGGAACTCCATATGAACTTCAGAAACGAAAAACACAGACTGGCCTTTGTTGAGGCGATCCGCAAGCTCGACAAGAAAAACTTCGCCTTGATGTCTGCGCTCTACCTTCTGACTGCCGAGCACAAGCTCTGGATGCAGATCAGAAACTATGTGGAACGCAACGAGATAAAGTTTGAGCGTTTCAAGCCGAAGGACAGCACCGAGAACGGATATACCCTCCTCTGCTGTGCCAAAGACCTCTATCTCGGCACGAAGCACATCACCATCAGCGATCTTGCCGATACCGAGTTGATCGCACCCAGGATGTTCGCTCTCATCTGCAATGCAATGGCAATCCGCAGATTCGGCCTTGGCGCAATTCAATATAAGGAAAGGAACGCGCAGAAATGATCAAAATCAGAATTAAGAATGCCGATCACGAGATCGACGTTCGGTTTCCCATCAGCGAAAACGAGCTGTACGCAAAGCTGGCTGAGATCCACGCTATTGAGGAAAAGGACGCCCCGCAGTCAGCCTTCGTGACAGAGGTCTACTGGCCGGAGGAATTCTCCATGCTGAAAGACCGCTTTGCCAATCTGGACGAACTGAACTACCTCGCCAAGCGGATGGAGAGTTTCGATTATCACGAGTATGATCAGTTCCTCATCGGCATCACAAAGCTGCAAAACCCGACCGAGAAGGATCTCATCAATCTGACCTTCAACCTCGACCACTTCACGCTGTGCAAGGACGTCAGCAGCTACGGCAAGATCGGCAGAGAATACGTGATGAACACGCAGGGCGCCGTTCCCGCCAACGACGAGGACGATCCGAAATACGCCGCCATCGGCAAAGAACTTATCGATAAAGGACTTGCACAGATCACGGGGAAAGGTCTTCTCATCTACAACCCCTTCGACGAGCTGACCGAAGTATACGACGGTCAGACCTTCCCCGAGTACTACTACGAGAATACCCTTGCCAGCGCGGAGGTCAGCTACAACGGCCGTACCGAGCTGCTCCTGCTCCCCGGCGAAGAACTCGCAATTCAAAAGGCGCTTGCCCGTCTCGGCGCTCCCTCCGACAGCGACTGTGAAATCAAGTTCTGCCTTAACCAAGGAGAGGATGACGCCTGGGAAGAACGCATCGAAGGCATCATCCGCAGTGAGGGGTTGTATGAGGCGAACAAAATGCTCCGCTCGCTGGACACCGGCGATATGGATTGGGGCAAGCTTACTGCCGCCGTCGAGCTCACCGATGTAAAGAGCGCCGCCAACATTGCCGCCGTCGCAGAGCATCTTGGCGGGTTTGCCTTTATTCCCGACGCAAAGAGCGAATCCGACGTTGGCCACTTCCTTGTGGACAACGTGGAAGAATACGAGATGAACATCGAGATGGAGGAATACTTCGACTTCTCCGGCTTCGGAGAGTATTACGCCGATGAGCACGACGGACAGTTTGTGAGCGGCGGCTTCGTCTATTTCGACAGCGACAGAACCTTGGATGAGTTTCTCGAGGAACTCGAGTCCGAGGATGAGGGCATGGATATGGGAGGTATGTGAGCATGAAAATCAATGCAGTTATCGAAAACAAAGACGGCGGCACACTCGTGCTGGACTTTCCCCGAAGCATCTACGACGTGTACGAAAAGATCCAGTCGGTGGGCATCAGAAAGTCCCCGCATCAGATCACTCTTTCCGATGAGGAAGGTAATGACGTGCGCGTCAAGCTGTATTCTGAGGACGAGGTCGGAAAGCACCTCCTCTTGACGCTCAACGAGCAGAACACATTGGCAGACGCCAATCTGCTGGCTTTCATGGTAGACAACGCCAAAGAAGATTTCCGCTCCAAGCTCGAACAGAAGCTGCTTCACAATCAATACGGCTCCATGCAGGAGGTCACGGATGATATCAAGAAAATGCTCTATGAATCAGGACCGGTTAAGGCGGTGTTCTACTGCCCCCTCGTCGGAGAGGTGACAGATGACGAGGGCTTCAGTTCTCCCGTCGACGGTCGTTTCCTCAAGAGCTATGCATGGGCTATCGAAGAAGCCCTGGAAGCCGATACTGCCGACGATGAAATGGACATGGCTGAATTCTTCGATGAGGATGACGGTGTCAAAGCAAAGCTCGTATCAGCCAAATGGGGCGTGGAAACCTACCGCGGACGGCTCTTCGGCAGGATCGAGTGCAGCCTCAAGGAAGAACTCACCGATGCAGAAACCGAAATCCTCACCGACTGGATCAGCGGACAGAACTCGGACGGCTACGGTGAGCACTTCGAGCAGCAGCCGATTGACACCGAAGACGACGATCTGTACGTCTCCTTCTGGAACAGCGGCGACAACTATTCCATCATGACTCATGACGAGTTGGATGCGTATATAGATAATCAGGGCATGACGATGGGAGGGATGTGATATATGGCTGTGCTCTTTTCGGCGGTAACGCTTACCGCAGGCAATAACCAAGCAGAGTTTCTCGCTGCCGGTATTCCGAGGGACACCGACGATCTCGAGGGCTGGACTGCCTATGAGAACTTTATGGATGAGCTGGATTCCGAGCAGGAAGTCAGCGTCCATGTGGAAGCCTATCTCTACGGCGAGGGTGAAACTTTCAAGGCAACGCCCGAGGAAGTGGCGTATTTCAAGATGCGAGCGGATGCAGACGAAGAATTCCTGCACGACCACTGCGACAACATTGAGGACGCGGACTTCACCATCCATTGGTCGCCGGACGAGCTGTACGGAGTGGAGTTGGAGTTATGACGGCAGAAAAGAAAGACCGCAGGCCGCTCCGCATCAAAAACCTTGCAGACCTCAAGCGGCATATCAAGCTCGGAACCGAGCTGGTGGCAACGGCGCACCAATACCACCCTGATATCGTCGGCCTCACTCGTGTGGTGACGAAGGTGCAGACCAATGGCTTCTATTCCAAAATCAAGGATCAACCGGATCATAAATGGTCGACCTGCAATCATGGAATGGGCTTTTGGTCGCCCTTCAACAAGGCCAACGCCTATCACTTCACAGATTCCACCGTCCAAGTACTCAACACCCGAAAGAACGACGGCAGCGTTCTCTATGAGATGGAACTCTACGACGGCAGACAAAGCATGTCAGAACAGAACAAGGAGGTACCCGACATGAACGAATGGGAACGCCTGCACAGACAGGCACAGCGATACAAGGAAGCCTATCCCCCCGGAACGAGGATCATGCTTCTCGGCATGGGAAACGATCCGAACCCCGTGGAAAGCGGCACGAGAGGAACGGTCAGAGTCGTGGATGACATCGGCACTCTGCACTGCGATTTCGACAATGGCAGAAGCCTCGGCGTCGTCCCCGGCGAAGACTCTTTCCGCAAGCTGACAGACGAGGAACTTGCCGAGGAACAGGCAGAAGACATGGACGAGGACGAGAGCGGCCCCGTCATGGGAATGTGAGGCGCCTATGGGAGAAAGACTCGAAATCGAAATCCCGTCCCAGCTTACCGAACCGCTTCTGCTGTATGCCTCTGAAACGGAGCTTCCCGTGGAGGACATCGTAGAAACCGCTCTCAAAAACTATTTGGAAAGGAGCCAGGACAATGCCTAACGGCGAAAAGAAAGGGATCACCGTGCGGATTGACGCAGACCTTCACGCGGAGGTCAGTCAGTACCTGCGGGATCACAGCATGACTATGGCAGAGTTCGTCAGTCTGGCACTGGATGACGAGCTCCACCCGAAAAATCAGATGAAGGAAGGAAACACTATGGCAAACACAAGAACCATCGCCGTGCAGGTGCCGGAGGATCTGTTCCAGCGGATCAAGGACTACCTGCAGCGCAACAACATGACTCAGCGGCAGTTCCTCATCGGACTCATTGAGGACGAGCTGGAACGGGATCAGACCGAGCGTGAGAGCCAGAACAAGGCTGTAAGCGGCGATCCCGACCAGGACAAAGATGATCCCGAGCAGGACGAAGACACCGCTCTTGACGATCCCGGAGCGGATTCCGACGAGGACGAAGACGAATCCGAGGATGAAGGCCAGGGATTCACTATGGGAATGTGAGGTGACCAAGTAAAATAGGAAAAGGTCGGATGCCATATGGCAATCCGATTTTTTGATATGTTCGCCGGTATCGGCGGCTTCCGGTCAGGCTTGGAAGCTGTCAGCGGGTTTGAATGCATTGGTCACTGTGAGATCGACAAACGCACGAACATGGCGTACTGCGCCATCTATGACACGGAAGGAGAATATTACTGTGACGATGCAAGAAAAATCAACCCCGACGAAATGCCCGACTTTGACCTGCTCTGTGCCGGATTTCCTTGCCAAAGCTTCTCTGTTGCGGGAAAGCGGCTTGGATTCGAGGACACAAGAGGAACTCTGTTCTTTGAAGTTGCCCGACTCCTTGCAGCCAAACGGCCTGCATTTTTTCTTCTGGAAAACGTCCCAGGGCTGCTATCGCATGACGGGGGCAAGACGCTTGAAACCATCTACGCCACGCTTATTGAAATGGGGTATCATTTTGAATGGTGTGTGCATAACAGCAGATATTTCGGAGTCCCCCAGCAGCGACGGCGCCTGTATATTGTCGGATATCTTGATCCCCGATGTGCCGGACAAATATTTCCTCTCAGCGGCGGCAATGCGGCGCATCTCCGGCAACTTATCGGAGGCGCCCAAGGGCAAAGGGTTTACGATCCCAAAGGAGTAGCCTGCACCCAAGCGGCGACCAGCGGAGGCTGGGGCGGTAAAACAGGTCTGTATTTCATCGATATGAACGCCGATCCCGTCGTGACCGACGTTGCCCGATGCATCACCGCCCGTCAGGATTCCGGCGTCAGCAAGCACCGAGGCGAGCACTCCGCCGTGCTGATCGAGGATGCTCCGAGAGCGATCCTCACGCCCGACAGAGAAAAGGTGCGTCAGCAGGGCCGCCGGATCAAGGAGCCGGACGAGCCGATGTTTACGATCACCGCTCAGGACAGGCACGGAATCCTGCACAAAGGCAGAATCCGAAAACTCATGCCCATTGAGTGCTGGCGTCTGCAGGGATATTCCGACGAGCAATTCAATAAGGCGGCCGCCTGCGGACTGAAGGACGGCCACCTGTACAAGATGGCCGGCAACAGCGTATCTGTGCCGGTCATTTCTGCTATCGGGCAGAGAATCAAAGCAGTCAACAAAAAGTATGAAATAGTGAGGTAATTGCCTATGAGAGACAAAATCAGAATCGAGCTTTCCTCGGAAAACAGGCTCGGTTGGGAACCCTTCTACGCTGTGCTGGATCTTCCCGCCACAGCCCAGCAGATCAAAGACGCCAGGCAGAAAGCGAGAATCACCGGCAGAGAGGATATGACCTATCAAGAGATCAGCTTTCTCGGCTTCGATCCGCTTCCCGATCTCGAGCACCTCCGGCTCGACACCACTACCGTGGAGGAACTGAACTACCTTGCCCAGCGCCTGGATGCTCTCTCCGACGAGCAGTTCATCATCTATCAGGCGCTCTTCGATCAGCGGTTCGGCGACGTGGACTCCGACGAGCTTTTGTCGGTCAAGGATCTCATCAACATGACATACGGGCTCGACAGCGTGATGGTCGCTTCGAACATCCATAACGACGAGCAGCTCGGCCAGTTCGTGATTGAGAACGACCTCCATCCCGACGTCGCTGCCATCCCCGATAACTCCCTTTACCTGCTGGACAAGCGCAGGATCGGAGAGCTTCAGCGAAAGAATGAAGGCGGCGTACTGTGGGGCGGCTTCTATGTGGTCGCCGGCGATTATGAAATCCCCGAGGTCTACGACGGACAGAATATCCCTGCCGCGGCTGATGACGGCGTGTTCAGGCTGAAGGTCGGCCTTGCTGATCTCAACGATCCCGAAGCAGCGGAAGCCGGTGCCTTGTGGCTCTCACTTCCGATTTCGAGAGAGGAAGCGGATGCCATCGTCAAGGACGCCTTTGGCGTAGAATCCATTGAGGACTGCTCCTGCTTTGACTTCGAATCCGGCATTCCGCAGATCACTGCCGCTGCCGTCGAGGATTTGGCTTCCTTTGACGCGCTCAACGCTGTCGCAGACCGGTACCTCACAATGGGAACCGATGCACAGCTCCGCTTCAAGGCGATTCTCGAAGCAGAGAACATTCATGACGCAGACGGCGCATTGGAAGCCGCAGACAGGCTGAACGAATATGAGCTGTCATATTTTGACAGCGACGCCGCCTCCTTCTTCAAAACCCACGTGTGCCACAACCTCGACGTCCGTTTTGACGATCACTGGCTGGATACGCTCTTGACGCAGAACGAAGGCAAGCGGCTGGTTGAGCGGCTCGGAGCAAGCATTACCGACTATGGTATTCTCTCTACCCGTGGCGGTCACCTGTTCGAGCCTGTTCCCGTAGAGGCGCCGGAAGCAAAAGAGCTGAAGACGCAGGCCATGACCGACGAGAAGCTCGAGGTCGTCGAGGTGCTTGGGCAGACGGCTCTTTTCACCAACGGTCGTGTTACGCAGAAGGAACTGCCGGACGGTCTTTACAAGTACGATCTGCGCGAGGGCGAATCCATCGCCTTTGCCACCGTCGAGCCGAGTGTTGCCGTCAATCACGCGGGAACGATCATCACCAAAGAGCCGATCATCTTCGGGGAGGAAGGATATATCGAATTTGACGATAATTCCTCTCCCAACTTCCTCGGCGATGAGATGTCCATCGAGGAATTCCTCAATACGGACTTCGACCAGGACGAAGATGAATCTCAGACGATGGGAGGCATGCAGTTATGAGCGTGAAAACCATATCCAAAGATGAGCTTCGCCGGATGGAAGGCTCCGAAGGCTTGATCCTTCAGGGCTGCGGCGGCAACCTCGACGAATGGGTTGACGGCATCAATGATATGCTCACGGAGGACGGCATTCTGCTGAACGGCACAAGGTTCCACGACTGCTCCACCTTTGAGCATGACGGTTCGACCTGCCTGCTCTTTCCCTTCAAGGATGACGTCGAACTCGACGTGGGAAAGCTCGCCATGTGGCGGCTCCAGACGCACGGAAACTTCGGCGGCACCTGGCTTTCGGATTACGTTCCGAACAAGCTCGGCGGCTTCATCTCCAAGGAGCAGACCGCAGAGGCAGTACAAAAGCCCGACTGTCCGCTGATCGGTCAGGACGGAAACATCTTCAATCTGATGGGCATAGCGTCCCGCACTCTGAAGCAGAACGGTCTTGCAGACCAGGCGAAGAAGATGTGCGACCGCATCCGTGAGTCCGGCGACTATTACAAGGCGCTCGGCGTCATCGGAGAGTACGTCAACATCACTTCGGTGGATGACGCCCCGGATGAAGGAGAAGACTTCGAGGAAGGAATGGGAATGCAGCTATGAAGTACGATGAATTCCAAAAGGCGGTTGACCGCATCATCGAGGACGGCGATACGCTGATGATCCACGTATCCCCGGACTTTCAGTGCGATCAGACGCTCGGGTTCCCGACCTCGCTCTGCGTCTGCTGGGAGCAAGGAAAAGCATGGCTTGCCCCCAACGACTTCATGATGTCCGATCTGCCCGACGATCAGGCCAAAGACATTCTGGACGCCTGTGCCGAGTACGGCATCCGCAGATGTGAGGATGCGGAGGACTTCAATAATCTTCTCCGCGGACTCGGTCAGGATGCGATGGACAACGCATGGCTCCCCGACGATGAGGAAGGAATGGTGCTGTCATGACCGAGTTTCTTTGGTTCCTCGTTGGGCTCTTCATTGGCGGCATCGTGACAACCCTGGTGTTGTGCTGCCTGCAGATCAACCGCATCAATGAATACGAAGCCGAGCTTCGAAAGCTCCGCTCACAACTGAATAACAAGTAATTCCGAAGACGGTATCAATCGCCCCATAACGATTGGTACCGTCTTTTTTCGTTTATGGCGCGGTTGGTACCTCGTGAAAAGCGAGGTGATCAACATTAAAACCCCTGTATCCCGTGTAGGAAACAAGACTGCGATCCTGCACATTCTCTACGCTCTGTTCCCGCTGCACTACGGACGCTTTATCGACGTGTTCGGCGGCAGCGGCAGCGTCCTTCTCGGCAAACCGACCATTGACGCTTTCGAGGTCTACAACGATTTTGACCGAAACCTGGTCAACCTGTTCCGATGTATGAAGGAACGGACGATGGTGACGATCCGAGAGCTCGGCTTCTGCAATCTCAACTCCAGAGAGGATTTCATTGCGATCCGCAAGTTCTTTGATCACGAGACATTCGATGACAGGTTCTTGACGGAGGAACTGATGCTCACGGAGATCATGCTTCCCCCTCCCGAGGCCGCGGAGCTAAAAGAAATCCGTAAGCGGATTACCGAAGATCACGACGTGCGCAGAGCGGCCATGTTCCTAAAGCTTCTCCGCAACAGCTACTCCAGCAGCGGAAAATCCTTTGCCTCCCAGCCCTTTGACATCCGAAAGCTGTTCGGACTGATTCAGGAGCTGGAAGACCGCATGGCAAACGTGGTCATCGAGAACCAGGACTTCGAGACGCTGATCCGCCACTATGACCGTCCTGACGCTTTCTTCTATGCCGATCCGCCTTACTTTTCAACGGAAGATATGTACGAGGTGGGCTTCGGCTGGGATGACCACGTCAGGCTCAGAGAAACCCTCGGCAGGATCAAAGGCAAGTTCCTTCTGTCCTACAACGACTGTCCCGAGATCCGTGAACTGTACGACGGATTCAGCCTCTTTGACTTCTCCCGCACCCATTCGATGGCACAGCGGTATGAAGCCGGAAAGGAATTCAAGGAGCTTCTCATTGCCAACTACGATTACTACGAGCGCGAAAACGCAAAGCCCAAGCAGCTCACGCTGTTTGACATCTACGGCGACGAGAACTACGACTACGAAAAAATATTAAAGGAGAGCATTATATCATGCAAAATCAGATGAAAAACCAGCCCCTCTTTGCGCTGGTTCCCGTGCCGTATGAGGCGCTTGTGGACGCAGGCATTGAGATCGGCGATCCCCTGCAGTTCACGGTCGAAGAAGGAAAGATCACGATGGAGCGGCTCGTTCCCGAGGAAATCGAGATCGTCTGCAGCGGCAACTGCCAGGACTGCCCGATGCTCCTGCTCGACTGCACTGGCGGCTGCGAAGCCTGTCCCTGTAAGAATAATTGTGAAAGAAGCGAGGTGCGATAACTATGATCCAGATGTTCCGAATCCTTGGTAAGCGTGGACGCATTACCATCCCCTTTGAGATCCGCCAGCGCGTCGGATTCTCCTACAACGACATTCTCTCCTTCACGGAAGCGCCGGACGGCAGAACCGTGATCGTCAAGCGTGAGAAGATCTGCGACAACTGCGCAGCGGAAAAGCCGCAGAAAAAGGGGGCCGAAGACACCATCACGCTCTTTGACTTCCTCAACGGCCTGTCCGACGAGCAGCAGAAGGCGGCCTTCGCCCATCTCAAGCTGAAATGGGATCGTGTGCAAGGAAGTGGTCTCTATGGCAGATCATAAGCCCCTTTACCGCTGGTCGCTGCAGGACGCCATCGCCCACAACGAGGTACAAGATTGGCGTGACAGCTACAAAGAAAACTGCGACTGTGCCAGGGCCATTGAGCGAGCCATCGCTGACCATTATCACGACAATGTCCTCGAGGACGGCACCAAGGACGTGCTCGACCGTTATGGGTTTGACCGTGTGAATTGGGTGCTGGCAAATACCCTGCAGGAGAAGGCTCACGACGGCCGCTTCTCCCAGGAGAACAAGAAATGGGCAAAGGGCTTCTTCATCCCGAGCGATGACGTGCGCTGGCACTTCTGCGTGGAGTCTCACCCCGGACTGACTGATCTCTTTATCGATCAGGCTCGGGAGGCGTGGCAGAAGCTCGGCCTGTTTGATCATTCCCACTGCTCCGAAGACTCCGACTATGCCGGAAAGCTGCTGATCCTCAAGCCCTCCGTTCTGAAGGACGAATTCAAGACGTCAGATTACCAGCTTTTCTACGCTGAGAGCGGCTTCGGCTGCAGTCCGACAGCCTCCGGCAGAAAGGTCTTCGGCAAGTTCCTCAAGGACGGAGAGAACACAAACTTCAACCGCAGCGACTTCCTCGGCGTGATCAAGGATGAATGCATCCCCGAATGGGCTGCGGAGAAGCTCGCTGAACTCGAACCTCCCGACGAGGATGAGTCCGAAGGAATCACGATGGGAGGTATGTAGGATGAGAACGAAGATCTATCAGATCAACTCCAAGCGGGACGTCAACCGTGTCAAGTTCGAAGGTCTCGATCTGCTGGAACGCTATCAAGGCTCATCCGCCGTTGATCCCTCCATTTACGACGAGGTGTTCAGCGCCGAAATTGACGAGACAGACCTGGAACAGATCTACCAAAGATTCAATACGGTAGGACATCCCCTGTACCGTGGTCACTCGCTGTCCGTCTCTGACGTGGTGGTGAATGACAACGGTGCATTTTTCTGCGACAGCATCGGGTTTCAGCCCATTGCGTTTGACGAGTCGCAGACACAAAAGCCGGACAACCTTATGCGTGTCGTCTATGTCGAACCGCATAGGGCTCCCTATATTGCCGATGTCGCCCATACGCTTGAAGCGGAGCAGAAAGCGGTCGGAGATGGCTTAATCGAACCGATTGACAACGATGACGGTACCTGTCTTGTGGGCAATGAGGAATCAAAGCTCCGTGGCATGGACGGCAATCGCAGGATCGGCGACGGTTCATCCATCATGGCCGGCCCCTTCTTCGTATGCGGCGATTCCGGCGAATCATTCAGAAGTCTCACTGACGAGGAGGTGACGAAATATATGGCTCGGTTCGCCCAGCCGGAGGACATCAGTCCCGAAGAAGTGGAAGCCGATATGGGCTTCATGATCTATCCCATGTAAAAAAGGAGGAATCATTCATGGCAACCAAGAAAACCAACAGCAAGGCTCCTGTGAAGCAGCAGAAGCGCAGCACCCCGAGCATTTCAGCTCGGATCGACCGCCTCGTGGACTACGAGAACTCGAAGGTCAAGGCCATCGCCAGCGTCAACATCGGCGGCGCCTTTGCCATCCACGGTCTGCGCGTCATCGATTCGCAGAAGGGGTTGTTTGTCCAGATGCCGCAGAATTCTTTCCAGAAGGACGGCAAGACCGAGTATTCGGATATCTTCCATCCCGTCACGGCCGACGCTCGCACCGAGCTGAACAGCAAGGTGCTGGAAGCCTATGAGCAGAAGCTCGACGAGGTTGAATCCGAGAACGAGGATCTCGACGAAGGCGAGGATCTCGATGAGCAGGATGAGGACGCGCCCGCCTTCGGGCAAAGTATGTAGATTTCGGTAAATTTTCCGATTCTCGCTGGACTTCCTGCGTTCTATCCGTATTCTTGTGGTTAAGAGGTGATCCAACTATGAAAACAAAACTCCTAACCGCAGTAATCGTCTGTGCGCTCCTAATCTCACTCACGGGATGCGTCGCAGACAAGACCGCGCCGACACTTCAGCATAACGTGAACGATACGGTGAATACGGAAGTCCCTGCAGAACCTGTTGGTGAAATGCAAGCTGTGACTCTGACTGCGGAAACGGCAGAAAACGAAATGCCTGCCCAGCCAGCTTCAACAGAAGCACCGCAGACAAGCGAGGCGCCGGAAACCGAACCGCCACGAGAATCGGAAGCCCCAAGGCAGACGGAAGCGCCCAAGCAGACCGAATCGGCAGAACCTCCGAAGCAGGATGCTCCGAGTCAGCCGACGGAGCCGGAAAAGCCCGTGAAACCACAGCCGGAGCCGACAAAACCTGCGGAACCACCGAAAGAAACGGAACAGCCCAAGCCAACGGAGCCTCCTGCTCCGCCTGCGCCGACCGAACCCGCGCCAACCGAACCGCCTGCTCCAACAGAGCCTCCCACGCCGACTGAACCTCCTGCTCCGGTCGAAACAGAGCCTCCTGTTGAAACGCAGCCCAAGACCGCATACGATTATGAATTCGACATCAATGCGATCCGAGCCGACTGCATCGCCATCGGTCAGAGCATAGGCTATACGCTGAACACCTCGCTGAATCCGCAGAACGCCACATGGTGGAATCCGGTGACGGCATCTGAATCCAACCAGGGCAGCACACTAAGGTCGGCGCTGGAACAGTATATCCGATTCCACACGGTCGCCAATCTCAGTGCCTACGGAATGGACGAGATCACAGAGTTCAACATCTGCTGCGAATCACGAGGCGGCGGATCATACGCCATCTACTTCGTATTCGCATAACGACAACCAAATACGGGACGAAGTCCTCTACTGAAAAGCGGAGGGCTTTTTCTTTATCAAAACGAAAGGATGAATATCGAGATGAATGCTATTCTCAAATCCAAGAGCACGAGACTGCTTTCGGCACTCCTGGCCGTTCTCATGATCGTTGCGATGCTTCCCACGAGCGCATTCGCATGGTCTGCCGAGGAAGGCACACAGTGCACCTCCACCTACGGAGATAAGTATCTCGGCTCGGACGGCGACTACTTCTACAGTAAGCCGACCACCACCGCCATCTTCTATAACGATGACGGCAGCTTCTATGTGAAAACCTACAGCTCCGGCAACGCCAAGTACAAGTATATGATGATCGACAGCTCCGGCAATCAGCATCATGTTTACTGTATTGAGGGCGGCGTCTCCTACGATTACAGCGACACCTACAATTCCACCAGCGGCAAGAACAGCAGGTATTTTCAGAACCTGCCCATTACCGCACAGTTCGGAATCATGATGGCGCTGATGTACGGCTGGCACGAGGGCATGACCTCGCCTGTCCCTGGTACGAACAATGACGATTTCGCGTTTGCAACGCAGTGCATCATTTGGGAGTATCAGCAGCAGCTCCGCACCAGCCCGACGTCGATTGCCTCCAATAACGGCATCGATGCGGACATGTACAACCACACCATCATCGGCAGACCGGCGGAGCTTTGCTACAACTGGATCTTGGAGCAGATGTCCAAGCACTATGTCGTGCCGAGCTTCTCCTCACGCAATCAGAGCAATGCGCAGACCTACACCATGCTCTATGACGCCGATAAGGATCAGTACAGCATTACGCTGACCGATACCAACAATACCCTCGCCGACATCAACTTCTCCGAAAGCGGCATTACCGTCACCCGCAGCGGAAATCAGTACACCTTCACAAGCAAGAACATGATTTCCAACGCAGTGATGATCTCCGCGCAGAAGAAAACAAACCTCGGCATGGGCAAGATGCTCATTTGGGGCTGCCCCGGCAAGCAGACGATGGCCTCCGGCGCAGAAGATCCCGTGTTCTTCTACTTCAAGCTGAATACGGAAACCAAGGGCGTCGGTCATATCGTGAAAACCAGCGAGGACGGCAAGGTTGAGGGCATCAAGTTCACGATCACCGGCAATGGCGTCAATGAGACTGTCACGACTGGAAAGAACGGCACGGTCGATCTCGACCTGCTCCCCGGCACCTATACCGTGACGGAGCTTCCCGATGACAAGTACGAAACGCAGGCAGCTCAGACCGTCACCATCGTCAGCGGCAAGACCTCTACCGTAACCTTCAACAACACCCTGCGCCGCGGTGATCTCAAGGTCACCAAGACCGCCGAAGATGGGCTTGTCGACGGCGTGAAGTTCCATCTGTACGGCACCTCCTATTGCGGACTGCCTGTGGATGAGTATTCCGTAACTGATGCCAGCGGTATGGCGGTATTTGACGATGTGCTGATCGGAACCAGCTATACCCTGGAGGAAGTCGGTACTCCCGACCGCTATATTGTCCCCGACGATCAGACGGCGGCAATCGAGTGGAACAAGGTCACCAATAAGAGCTTCGACAACGACCTGAAGCGCGGCGACCTCAAGGTCACTAAGACTGCGGAGGATGGGCTCAACGAAGGTCTGAAGTTCCACCTGTATGGCACCTCCTACAGTGGCATTCCCGTTGATGAGTATGCTGTAACTGACGCCAGCGGCGTTGCGACCTTCAGCAGCATTCTGATCGGCACCGGCTATACTCTGGAGGAATTTGAGACCCCGATCCGTTATGTCGTCCCCGACAATCAGACGGCGGCGATTGAATGGAATAAGGTGACCAACAAGAGCTTCGATAACGTGCTCAAGAAATGGAACCTAACTGTTACCAAGCAGGACGTCGAAACCGGCTCTGCTCAGGGCGGTGCGAATTTGGCAGGCGCCAAGTACGGAATCTACAAGGGCGACGAGCTGATCGACACCTATGTCACCGACGCGGATGGCAAGTTCACCACCAAATACTATGTCTGCGGCACCGACTGGTCGATCAAGGAGCTGGACAGCAGCGAGGGCTATCTTGTTACTCCCGGCAACGAGCAGATCGGCGTCAGTCCGAAGAACTATACCGCAGAGTATAACAGCGAGGCCATGAAGCAGTACGAACAGGTTAAGAAAGGCAATATCGCTATCATCAAGCACACCGATGACGGCCAGACGCAGATCGAGACTCCTGAGGAAGGCGCAGAGTTCGCCGTCTATCTCAAGAGCGCAGGCTCCTATGACAATGCCAAGGACTCCGAGCGCGATTATCTGATCTGCGATGAGAACGGCTTCGCTCAGACGAAGGATCTGCCCTACGGCAGATACACCGTCCAGCAGACCAAGGGTTGGGAAGGTCGAGAACTCCTGAAGCCGTTCGACGTGTTCGTCAGCGAAAATGGAGAAACCTACCGCTACTTGATCAACAACGCCAACTTCTACTCCTATGTAAAGGTGGTCAAGATCGACAGCACGACCGGTAAGACCATTCCGGCTTCCGGCATCGGCTTCCACATCTACGATCCTTCCGGCAATCAGATTCAGATGACCTTCACCTATCCGACTGTCACTACCATCGACACCTTCTACACGGACGGCGACGGTATGCTGATTACCCCCGAGAAGCTGGAATACGGTAAGGGCTATTCGCTGGTCGAGGTGTCGGCTCCTTACGGGTACGTTCTCAACAGCGATCCCGTGTATTTCGACATTACAGAGGAAAACTCCACGGAGGAAAATGCCGTGACCGTGGTTGTCGTAACCAAGGAGAACGCGCCTCAGATGGGCGTTATCACCGTGGAAAAGACCGGCGAGTATCTTGCCTCTGTCGTGGACACCAAGGACAGCAAGCGTTTGGTTTATGCTGTCGGCGGTCTGGCAGGTAGCGAGTACACTGTGACCGCAGCGGAGGATATCTACACGCTGGACGGCACTCTCAGATACAGCAAGGATGAGGTCGTGGCAACACTTGTTACTAAGGAAGACGGCAAGGCCGTAACCGAGCCTCTGTTCCTGGGCAGATACCATGTTGTTGAGACGAAAGCCCCTTATGGTATGATCCTCAATCCTACTGTTCAGACTGTGGAGCTGACCTACGCTGGCCAGGAGGTGGAGATTACTGAAACCTCCACCGGATTCTACAACGAACGTCAGAAGGTCGAGATTGATCTGAATAAGGTCATGGAGCAGAACGAGGTCTTCGGTGTTGGCAGCAACGGAGAAATCACCTCTGTCAACTTCGGCCTGTTCGCCGCAGAGGAAATCGTTGCGGCAGACGGCAGCAGCATTCCCGCTGGCTGGGTGCTCGAGGTGGTCGAGTGCAATGAGAACGGCTATGCAGCCTTCAGTACCGACCTTCCCGTTGGTGCAAAAACCTATGTCAAGGAAATCAGCACCGATAAGCACTATGTCCTGTCCGATAAGGAGTACCCCGTGGTATTCGAGTACGCAGGCCAGGAAGTTGCTACTGTTCACATCGCCGTGAACGACGGCAATGAAATCCCCAACGAGCTGATCTACGGCACGATCAAGGGTTATAAGGTCAACCGTGAAACCGGCGATAAGATCTCCGGCGCTCTGTTCGGACTCTTCCGCGCAGACGAAACCAGCTTCACCGAGAACAACGCTCTGCTGACTGCTGAATCCGGCGAGGATGGCGTCTTCACCTTTGAGAATGTGGTGTACGGCAGCTATACCGTGCGCGAGCTGCGTCCTGCGGCCGGCTATCTCGAAAACGAGACAGTCTACGCCGTGACTGTGGATGAAGACGGCGACGTAGTTGAGATCACCGTGGTAAACGATCTGATTCCCGAAATCGGAACGACTGCCACCATCGACGAGGAAAAGGAAGTCTGCGCCACCGAGGTGTTCACGCTGACCGATACGGTCGAATACAAGCACCTTGTTCCCGGCAAGGAGTACACCGTCAAGGGCATCCTCATGGATAGGGCGACCGGCGAGCCGTTCCTCCAGAACGGAGAGCAGATCACTTCCGAGGTGACCTTCGTCCCCAAAGCTCCCTCCGGCAGCGTGGAGGTGCTATTCACCTTCGATGCGAAGCTCATTAAGACGGACACGAATATTGTTGTGTTCGAGAGCCTCTACAGCGACAGCAAAGAGCTGACTGTTCATGCGGACATTGAGGACGAGGATCAGACCGTGACCGTCATTGTCCCCGAGATCAAGACCGAGGCTTCTACCGACGGAAAGAAAGAAACGACCATCGGCGGCGAGATCACTATCGAGGATATCGTTTCCTATCACGACCTCACCCCCGGCAAGGAATACGTTGTCAAGGGAACGCTCATGAACAAGACCACCGGTAAGCCCGTGACGGTCAATGACGAGCCAGTGACTGCGGAAGCCTCATTCACACCCGAAACCAGGGACGGCGAGGTCAAGGTAACTTTCACCTTCAATTCCTATGTCATCACCGAAACGACCGATGTTGTTGTGTTCGAGAGCCTCTACCGTGAGGATGTTGAAATCGCAGTTCATGCCGACATCGAGGATGAAGGTCAGTCTGTGAAGGTATACGTCCCCGAGATCAAGACCACTGCTTCCATCGACGGCAAGAAGGAGATCACCACCGCTGGCAAGGTGACGATTGAGGATGTGGTGTCCTACACCAACCTTATCCCCGGCACCGAGTACACCATCCGTGGCACTCTCATGAATAAGGCGACCGGCGAGGTCTTCACCGTGAACGGCGAGACAATCACCGCAGAAGTGAAGTTTACGCCTAAGGGCAGAAATGGCGAGGTGAAAGTGAAGTTCGTCTTTGACGCTTCCGGTATCACCAAGAGCACGAGCTTGGTAGTCTTCGAGAGCCTGTATCGTGATGACGTGGAGATTACCACGCATAAGGACATTGAGGACAAGGATCAGACGGTGACGATCACGCCGCCGCCCGATGTGCCTCAGACCGGCGACAACAGCAATCTCGGCGTGTGGATCGGGCTCGGCGGCGTGGCTCTTGGCGGCGCCATCGCCTGTGTCATCATGTATTTCAAGAAGAAGAAAGATGACGGCGAAAAGTAAGAGGTTGAACAATGATGAAGAAGGTGTATATCTGCGCTCCGTTAGGCGGGGATATCCAAGGTAATCTCGATAAAGCAAAGAGATACACCGAATACGCACTGAAGTGCGGTACTGCTCCGGTAGTGCCGCACTTCTATGCCCTCTGCCTAAACGATGATATCCCGAGCGAGCGTGAAATCGGGCTTTCCGCAGGAATGAGCCTGCTGTGGTTCTGCGATGAGCTGTGGATCTTCGGCGACGAAATCACCGAAGGGATGCGGCGTGAAATCGATTTCTGCAAAAATCTCAATATCAAAACCCGCGCTGTAAAAGACAGCGACATCAAAAAAGTATTAGGAGGATAATGCACATGAAAAAGAAATCTCTTCGGATTATTCTTTCCCTCGCAATCTGTGTGATGGTCATGACCATGTTCAGCGTGACTGCGTTTGCGGCCGGCGACGTTTCCGGCGCCATCGAGAGCACCTGGAATGCAGCGAAGTCTCAGGTGCAGACCGTCGTAAACAACGTGGTTTTCCCTGTGATTGACATGATCCTTGCCATCCTGTTCTTTGTCAAGGTCGGCACCTCGTATTTCGAGTACAGAAAACACGGCCAGTTTGAGTTCGCTGCGCCCTGCATCCTGTTTGCCTGCCTCATCTTCACTCTGACCGCGCCTCTGTATATCTGGACGATCCTGTAAGTCAGAGCAATGACATTCTACGAACAGGAACTCAAAAAGCTGTTCGGCGACAGCGACGTCATCCGTGACGCGAAGTACAGCGGCAAGACGCTCCTCGGTAGAATTGACGACGAACTGCGGGTAAAACTGCAGTTCGTCTACACCGGGACGAGAGATCACTACAATGCGCTGCGGCTGAAGATCATTAACCGCAAGGATGGTGAAGTTGACGCCGAAACCTTCAAATTCAGCGATATTCTCGGTGGCAATCCTGCGTATCAGAACAACCCGTTTGCGAGGGAAATCCACATTTGGGAGAACAACGGGAAAGCCGATTGGTACGGTTACCGTCCTTCTCCCGCAGCCTATCAGAAGATCGCCGATACCGTGAACAATTATATTTCCATGTACCAGGAGGAAGACATGGGAATGACCCTATAACCCCTCTGGAAAGGACGGTGAAAACCTATGTTTGACTGGCTTGGAGATATATTTTCCGGCATCGGCAATGCCATTGGGGATACCATTGAGTATCTCGGCACACAGATTGCCAACACCATCTTTGACGCCATCCTCCAATGGTTCTATGAGATCATCTACGGCGCCGTTGCTGACTTCTTTACCATGATGGGCAACATGGGCGCTGAAATCTTTGACTTGTCCTGGGTGCAGGCCACAATCAGGCTTTTCACGCTGTTTGGATGGTCGCTCTTCGTTGCCGGAACGGTCGTAGCCATTTTCGATGTGGCGATAGAGTATCAGAACGGCAGAGCCAACATCAAAACCACAAGCATCAATATCCTCAAGGGCTTCTTTGCCTGCAGCTTGATTGGCGTGGTTCCCGTAGAACTATACAAGTTCTGCATCAGTCTGCAAAACACCTTTTCACATGGTTTGACAGGGCTGGTAGCGAGCGGTCAGACGCTTGACCTTGCAGGGCAAAGCACATCTGTCTTGGAAGGCAGCTTTGCCGTGTCAACTCAGGTGACCTTTGGACTGCTGAATCTGCTGTGCTTAATCGCTTTTGCCTACTGCGTGATCAAGATCTTCTTCCAGAATATCAAGCGCGGCGGCATCCTGCTCGTGCAGATGGCGGTCGGAAGTCTGTATATGTTCAGCGTTCCCCGTGGGTATGCTGACGGCTTCAATCAGTGGTGCAAGCAGGTGGCGGCAATCTGTCTGACGGCGTTCATGCAGACAACGCTGCTGTTTCTCGGTTTGCTTACCTTCCCGGATCACATGCTCCTTGGCCTCGGCATTATGCTCGCAGCCAATGAGGTGCCTCGTATCGCTCAGCAGTTCGGCCTCGACAGCTCCGTCAAGGTGAACATGATGAGCGTCGTTCATGCGACCACCACCGCCGTCAATCTGACGCGAAGCGTAGCCAGAGCGACAGGCAAGTAAGGTGAAAAGCAAATTTTCTATGAAGTTGCGTGCAACCTCTTGATTTTATTTCGGTATGCCGATATAATATAAAAGAAGGAGGCGAACACGATGATCATAGAAGATTTGCTTGCCAAACGGGATATGACGAAATATCGGCTTGCAGTACAAGCAGGAATCCCTCATGCCACTCTGAACGACATCTGCAGCGGAAAAACCAAGCTCGAAAAGTGTTCCGCCGAAACTGTGTATAAGCTGGCAAAGGCACTTGGCGTATCTATGGAGCTGCTGACTGAGGGTGGGATCCTGCAAGCAGAACGTGAGCGATCCTTTGAATACGGACTGCCCGACTATCTCCAGCATGACCTGGATGCCTATAAGGACGGGCTAAAATCACACAGCGGACTCATGGATTGTTTGTGGGGCGAACTCTACGGCAGCATCAACATGGCGGAGATCAGCGACGGCATTATCACCTCTGAACACGCAAACTATCTGAGAAAGAAATATCTATATGGAGCGAGAATATGATTGATTTTACGAATTGCAGGGTGATCCCCGGCAGAGCATACAACGGAGCAAACGGAAGCAAGATCGCTGTTGAATATAACGGCGAGGCATATATGCTGAAGTTCCCACCTTCTGCCGAAGGAAAGCCGACTGACCTATCCTATACGAATAGCTGTATCAGCGAACACATTGCCAGCAGCATCTTTAATATGCTGGGCATCCAAGCACAGGAAACCATGCTTGGTACCTTTACCGTCAAGGGAAAGGAAAAGCTCGTCTGCGCCTGTAAGGATTTTACGGCTGGGGGCAAGAGACTGTTCGACTTCTGCTCAATCAAGAACACAGTTCTTGACTCTGATAGCAACGGAAGCGGAACTGAGCTTTCTGACGTGATGGATACTATTGACAAGCAGCAGTATGTCTCCCCAGCGGTTCTGCGTGAGCACTTCTGGAATATGTTCATTGCGGACGCTTTGCTTGGAAACTTTGACCGGCACAACGGCAATTGGGGCTTCCTCTATGATGATGCCAAAGGGGAAGCGGAAATTGCACCCGTCTTTGACTGCGGAAGCTGCTTGCTCCCTCAGGCCGATGACAAGGTGATGAAGAAGGTGCTTGCCAATGAAGCCGAGCTTCATGCCAGGGTTTTTCAATTCCCCACCTCTGCGATCAAGCTGAAGGGTCGAAAGATCAATTACTACGACTTTTTGAGCCGTGCCGAGAACGAGGACGCCAATGAAGCATTAAAGCGCATTGCACCAAGAATCGATATGGAGCAGATTGAAAGCTTCATCGACCAGGTACCCGGAATTTCCGATCTGCAAAAGGAGTTCTACAAGGCATATGTGAACGCAAGGTATGATCTGATTATTCATCCCGCATTGGAACTTGTTACGGCAGAGGATCAGGAAGAAGCCGGGTCGACACTGACAATGTAATAACCCATATCCCCACTTTGGGCATCGCACAAACAGCGATGCCCTATTTTTATGCCCAAAGGAGCGTGAGAACTTGAAAGAAAACAATGAACTGACAAGGGATAACATCGCCATCGACCATGACATGGAAGTCGACTGCGACGAAGGCCGCGAAATCGCCGTGTATATCGAAACGTGGTTCGATGTGGACAGGAAGTTCCACATCGATACCGCTTCGGATGATGACACATGGCTGAATATGTACGGTCGCTACAATCCCTTCGATGACACCCTGCGGATCGAGTGCGAGATCAGCCGTCAGGAAAGCTCCTCGTATTTTGACTACGAGCCGACAAAGGACGAAGCCCAGCTCATCAAGGACATGATCGCGGAGAAGATTCAAGAGGACTACCATCAAACCCCGCAGGAGTTCTGCGAGGAATACTACGGCGAAGATCCGACGATTGGAGGAATACTATGACGCACTATATCTATCCGCAGAACCTCAAGGCCACGGCGAACATGTGGCTATGGAGCCTGCGGGATTTCGCAATTATGGGCGTTGCCGCCCTGCTCTCCATAGTGATCTTGGTGGAACTGCATCTGATGCTCCCTGCAGCCGCCACGCTTTGCTATGGATTTCTAACGATCCGCATGGATGATACGACGATCCTCGACTTCATCCGATATGCGGGTCGTTATTTTATCACCACGCAACAGTGCTACGAATGGAGGTGAGCAGCATGCCCAAGAAAGAAAAACTGCCCAAGCAGGCGAAGCACGAAAAACAGCAGAAGAAAAGAAAAGGGCGCTCGGTGCAGGACTTCATCGGTGTAAAAACCTTCACCAAATACGGCCTTATGACGCAAAAGGGCGAGCTTCTCTTTTACCTGGTCAGCCCGACAAACATCTCGGTGCTGTCCTACGTCAACATCGAGATCAAGATCCGCCATCTTATGATGGTGCTTTCTTCGATCCCCGATATTGAGATCACCTGTACCGACTCGTCCGAATGCTTCGATGACAACAAAGCCTATCTCCACGAGCGCCTTGAATATGAGCAGAACCCAAAAGTGCGGAAGCTCATCAAGAAGGACATCGAGTTTCTCGACAACGTGCAGGTGGAGCTGGCGACTGCCCGTCAGTTCCTTTTTACCGCCCGAATCAAAGCTTCGAAGGACAAGCAGGTCTTCGATACAGCTAACCGTGTGGAGAAGATCATCTCCGAGCAGGGCTTTGAAGTGAGAAGGATGCGCAAGGCAGACATCAAGCGGTTCCTCGCCTTGTATTTCGAGGCGAGCATGAACGGAGAGCAGATGCCGGACATTGACGGCGAACAGTTCTATGAGGTGGACGAAGATGAAGAAGACGAAGATTAATCAGAAGCATCTCCTCGCCATTTTTGCCTTTCTGCTGTCGGCGGTTGTAGTCTTCTGCGGGGTTCAGATCTGGCAGGAGTACAGCAGCCGCCAGAAAGATATCGACGCCTTTGTTGAGCTTGCGGAGCTGGCAGAGATCAAGGAGCCTGACGAGCCGAAAGAAACAGCGGAGCTGGATACAGACGGCGATGCGGAGAATTCGGATACGCAGGAGGAACAGGAAAATCCTGTTCTCACACCGCGTCACGATATTCCACTTCTGATCAGTCAGAACAGCGACTGCATTGGATGGATCTCCATCGACAACACCGCCGTGGACTATCCCGTGATGCACACTCCCGACTGGCCGCAGAAGTACCTGCGCATGAATTTCTATCAGCAATACAGCGACTCCGGCGTCCCGTTCCTGGACTACCGTTGCACGCTCGAAAGCGACAACCTTATTATCTTCGGTCACAACATGCGCAACGGAACCATGTTCTCTTCTCTCAGAGAATATCTGAACGAGGGACGCCTTTCCTCCGATCCGACGATCTTGCTGGAAATGGAGGACGGTGCGCACGAGTTCATCATCTTTGCGGTTGCCTGTGTAGATAAGCTCGACTCATGGTACAGCTTCATCAACGCAGAATCCGAAGATGCTTTCAATGAGGCTGTTCAGAGAATCATTCAGAACGCCTATTTCACCAACGGGGACGCCCCCGAATACGGCGACCGCCTGCTGACGCTGTCCACCTGCTATGGCAGTACCAGGAGCAGCCGTCTTATCATCATTGCAAAGGAGGAAAACGCAAATGTTTGGAAAACCGAAAGTGCTGACGCCGGCACAGATGGAGGAAATTCGGACGAAGGACTTCTTCGATATGATATTGCCCGGCTCCGTGAAATTCTTGTCCGACCACTATGTTGTTGGCGACAGTTACCGATCTGTATGGGTTATCCGAGAATATCCCCCCTCCACTGAGGAACAGGCCATCCTGTCCCAGCTTGCTGACCGCAGCGGCGTAACGCTCCGCATCTATCACCGCCTCGTGGAAAGCATGGAGCAGAGAAAGATTATCCAGAACGCCACCCGCCGAAACAAGCTCAAGAGCGGCGGCAACGACGTCAACGACACCATCGAGGCCGAAGGCAACCTGCAGGACGTGATCGAACTCCTGGCCAACCTTCGTAAGAACAAGGAACCGCTCCTGCACTGCAGCGTATTCATCGAGCTGAAAGCAAGGAGCATGGACGCTCTCAAAGAGCTTCAGAGCGATATTGCGATGGAGCTGACGAGATCCAAGATCTCCGTCGACAGACTGACCTTACGGCAGAAAGAAGGATTCCTGTCCGTGATCCCGACCGGATATAATCAGTTCGGTGCGCAGTATGAACGAGTTCTTCCCGCGTCCAGCGTGGCGAATCTCTATCCGTTCAATTTCTCTGGCAAGACCGATCCTCAGGGCCTGTATCTCGGAAGGGACAAGTACGGCACGAACATCCTCGTGGATTTCGACCGCCGCGCAGAGGATAAGACTACCAGCAACGTCTTAATCCTCGGCAACAGCGGTCAGGGCAAGAGCTATCTGCTCAAGCTCATCCTGACCAATATCCGTGAGTCGGGCAAGGCAATCATCTGCCTGGACCCCGAGTCTGAATATGAGGAACTCTGCAATGCCCTGGGCGGATGCTATATCGACTTCATGAGCGGCGAGTATACGATCAACCCCTTGGAGCCGAAAGCATGGACGGACAGCGTCGAGGATATCGACGCCACTACGCCGGAAGCCTTCAAGAAGGTCACGAGGTTGTCCCAGCACATTGCCTTTCTTAAGGACTTCTTCCGCAGCTACAAGGACTTCTCCGATACGCAGATCGACACTATTGAGATTCTGCTCTCTAAGCTGTACGCCCGCTTCGGCATCACCGACGCCACCGACTACAGCACGAAGAAGCCCACGGACTTCCCGATCATGGAGGACTTCTACAAGCTGTGCGAGGAAGAATTCTACAGCTACGACAAGCAGAGGAAATACCTCTACACGGAGGACACCCTGCAGGACGTGTGCCTCGGAATCCATTCCATGTGTGTCGGCGCTGAGTCCACGTATTTCAACGGACACACCAACATTACGGACAGCCATTTCCTCGTCTTCGGCGTGAAGGGCTTGATGGACACCAACAAGCGGCTCAAGGACGCCATGCTGTTCAACATCCTGTCGTTCATGAGCAATCAGCTTCTCGGACAGGGCAAAACGGCGGCGAGCATCGACGAGCTGTATCTGTTCCTCACCAACATGACGGCAATCGAATATATCCGAAACGCTATGAAGCGCGTCCGAAAGAAGGACTCCTCGATCATTCTGGCATCTCAGAATATCGAGGATTTTTTGATTCCTTCGATCCGAGAGTTCACAAAACCCCTGTTCAGCATCCCCACGCATCAGTTCCTGTTCAACGCCGGACAGATCAACCCCAAGGAGTATATGGACGCCTTGCAGGTTGAACCGTCCGAGTTCGAGCTCATCAAATATCCCGAGAGAGGTACCTGCCTGTTCAGGTGCGGCAACGAGCGATATCTTCTGCAGGTCATTGCTCCCGACTATAAGGCCGCCCTGTTTGGCAAAGCCGGAGGTCGGTAATGAGCGCAACAGTAGCGGCGGCACTCAAGAAGATTGCCGTCGCCATACTGACCGACAAGAAAGCCCGAAAAGTCGTCCTTGGAATCATCCTCGGCATCCTCATCATCCTTGTGATGCCCCTTGCTGCGATCATCGCAATATTCAATGGTGATATCAACATTGATGCGAATCGTCTGCAGACGCTCGTTGTACAGAATATGTCAGCGGAAGAACAAGTAAGGCTGCAAAGAGTCGAAGATCTCATGTATGAGATTGAAGATAAGATGACCGAGGCTGGCTTTGATAAGCAGCGAGTCAAGGAGGCGCAAGTGCTTTATGTGCTTGCGCTTTCTGACTTTTCTGAGGAAGCGGGGTTCGTGGACAAGTTGGTCGGATGTTTCGCAGAAGGGCAAACGGATGCAGAACTCATTGCTGCTGTAAACGCAGCCTTCGGCACTAACCTCTCTGTCGATGAGTTCACGAAGGTGATGAGCGCGATTCGAGCCGTGTATATCTCAACGGCGGGATATATCGATCCGAGCACCAAGAACAATTTGGATCTCGTGCAGTGGGCAAAGAACGCCCACTCCAGAGGCTGGGGCTACGTTTGGGGAACCTACGGACAGGTCTTGACGCGAAGCTTGTATAAGGCGAAAGCCGAGCAGTATCCCGACGAGGTCGGCGGCTATGCAGACTTCATCGAAGAACACTGGATCGGCGGCCGCACAGCAGACTGCGTCGGACTGATCAAAGGCTACGGCTGGTTCGATCCCGAGACTGGCAAGATCGAGTACGGCACAAACGGCATGCCGGACATCGGCGCCGACACCATGTACGCAAACGCTGAGGAAAGCGGAACCATCGATACAATACCGGAAATCCCAGGACTTGCCGTATGGCATGAAGGTCATATCGGTATCTATATTGGAAACGGACATGTCATCCATGCCAGCGGAACGAAGGTCGGCGTCATTCAGACGCCAATCGGCAACAGCGGATGGACGCACTGGCTGAAGATTCCGTATATCACCTATTACGACAGCGACATCACAGAAGCTCCCGACGAAGATCACATTTGGGAGGTTCTATACGCTAGGATCGGAAATCCCTATGGCGTTGCCGGACTGATGGGTAATCTCTATGCTGAGAGCGGATTGCAGCCTAACAACCTGCAGAACAGCTACGAAGAATCCCTCGGGTATTCCGACGCCTCCTATACGCAGGCTGTTGACAGCGGCAGTTACTCCAACTTCACGTCCGACAGCGCAGGCTATGGCTTGGCGCAGTGGACAGTCGAGGATCGGAAAACACCACTCCTCGCATTCGCCAATGCACGAGGCTGTTCCATTGCGGATCTGGATATGCAGTTGGCTTTCCTCTGCGACGAACTGGAAATGAAATTCCCAGGCGTACTATCCACGCTAAAGAATGCGAAATCGGTTCGAGAGGCTTCTGACTATGTGCTGTTCAATTTCGAAGCACCGCTGGATCAAAGCGAAGCCGTGCAAGCGCAGCGTGCTGCCAACGGCAGCGTCTACTACAGCCGGTACGGTCAGTAATCTGATCGTATCGGCTCCACCTATATCAATACGGAGGTGAAAGACTATGCTCGGCAGAGCTGTCTGCTTCCTCGGAGAGTTCCAATCCGGTGAAGAACTGTATGACACGCTCACAGATCAGATCGGGTTGACCGATGATGAGATTCGTGAGATCGGGTTCAAGTCACTTGCCCCGTTCTTCAACCGTGACTACTATGCGCAGACGATTGCCGAATACCTCATTGATGAGGGTACGGACAAAACGCATTCCGGCAACTATCACTTTTCCTTCGCTGAGGTCAATGAACGCTTCGGCACTTCGCTCCCCGGCGACAAGGAAATGCTTGAAAAGATCGTGTCTGCGTTGGACTCCGAGATCGTTGCTGACGTAGATGCCACGGAAGACTTTGATCTTACGTTCTATCTGGACTACTGCCCGTATGCTGAGGATGCCGAAGAACTCGATGACACACCCACACAGCAGATGTAGAAAGGAACTGCCTATGAACAAAAACAAACTGAAAAGGCTCGCCGACTACGCCGTGCGTGAAGGCACAGAGCATACGACCGACGGACGATGGTCTGTTTCCTACGACGAGCTGTACTACCACTTCGGTGAGGGAATCACCGACGCCAATGAAAACGGCAAACTGCTCGAAGAAGAATTACGGCAGAGAGAGGAAATCAATGAGCTGATCATGACGGAGGACGCTATCGAGATGACCTATCATTTGGAACACTGCCCGAACTGTCAGCAGGGCGGCATCGCCGGAGCTCTGAACCTCATCTCTCTCGTGGGCTGTAACATCTATGATGAACACGATGAAACACCTGCGGAGGATCTCACGGAAGACGATCAGACGCAGGTGCTTTCTATGTGACGGAGGTGCCTATGCTGATCAATGCGCAGCTCCGAAGCAAGCAGGAGGAAATTCAGCCCGTGCGCTGTGACATCGCCTGCATCGTGGAACTCTCCAATGCGGAGTTCTATGACTTCCAATTCAATCCTCTGGCAGACCACGACTTCATCAAAGCGCATCTGCCGGATCTGAAGACGGACGAGTTCCACGCCATCCCGTGTATGTTGGTGCTCGGCGAGGGTGTCGATGACGGCATCCTTGTCGATCCGCAGGGTTACGACTATGCCCGCTACACCGCATATATCCCGATGGCACGGCAGCTCTTCCAGAACGAGCAGATGGAAAGTGAGGATGAAGCAGTCGAGGAAGACGATCTGGAAGAAGAACCCTTTCAAGGGATGACGATGTGAGGTGATGAACTGTGGCACACGGAAAAATGAAATCGGTGTACGGAATCTATAAGAAGCACGGCCGCGATCAGTTCCTGGATGCGGCCGGTTACTATTCCTGCCATGTCCATCCCGAGAGCATTGACAAAACCATTGATGAAATGGAGTCCCGATGGTACGACGCAACGCACAGGCAGACCGAAGCTGAGAAGATGGTCGAGGACTACAACAACGGTCTCACCGTTCTCAACGACGCCAGCCTTGCCTATGTCGATACGGGATTCGGAATGACCATGTAAGGAGATGAGTTCTATGAAGAAAATCTCTGTCAGCGTGTCCTACGACGAGGAAAGGCTCTCCACGCTCAGGCTATACCTTGAACAGAAAGGAATGCAGGTTGAGGACGAGCTGACCAAATCGCTGGATACGCTCTACGCCAAGAACGTCCCCGCAGGCGTTCGTGAGTTCTTGAATATGCGCTCCGGCAATGCGGAGCCTCCCGCTCCGAAGGTGCGGAGGCAGAAAGCGGAGCCGAAACCTACCGCGGAGGTGACCGATCATGACTGACGAAGAAATCGTTTTGTATTTCAACGAACACCGGCTTGCAAAGCTGGAAAGCTATCTGCTGAAGGACGGCAGCAGCGTCGAGCACGAGCTTCAGAATCTGCTCGACCGTTTCTATGAGCAGACTGTTCCCGAGCATGAGCGCATGGAGGTGGAAGCGCAGATCGAGTTGGAGAGAGAACGTGAAGCCGCTGCGCGGGAAGCCTCCTGTCGCTTCGCAGTCGTTCATTTCCATGAAGGAGATGACGACTTTTTCTTTACCTCGGAACTGCGCAACAGCTTCTACAGCATCGCAAACCTGTACCGCTCTACGCTGAAGGATGAGATCGGCAAATATACGCTGGACAGTATTGCACAGTCGAACTTCAGCGGATGCCAGTCGATCAACGACATGACCTTCTCTGTTCTGTGCAGCGCCATGCCAAATGATCCGAGGATCACTGCGCTCGTTGAGTTTGACTTCGACCACAATACCGTGAGCGTCTGTGAGAGCAGCGACAATGCGTGGTGGACGTACAACCTCAAGGATGTGTCAACGGCCATGTATAAAGCGGAGCGCAAGGAAGGTCTGTCCCTGGACGCCAGGCACGAAATCTTCGCCACCGCTCTCGAGGGTAAGGAGATCACATTCGATGAGGGCGAAGACGAGAGTCCCGACCTGCAGCTGTAGCGCGCTGTGAGAGCCGTGAAGCCCCTGTGTGGGCTTTTCCGACGCAGGACGGCCAGCAACCCGCCACGAGAACACAAGCCGAATTTGAGTCGGTTTCGGGCAGGCGTTCAGAGCAGAGTTGACGCCCATTCGGAGGATTTTCGACAGGGTCGAAAATCAAGCAGGACAAAGGCAAGGGGTTGCTAACGCACCCCTTGCCGAGTCACAGCGGACGGCAACGCCGACCGCACAAGGGTTTTTGACGCTTTGAACGCCTCTTTTGCTGGGTTGCACCCTGTTCTGCAATCCTCAATTGAGGGTGGCTACCATTGAGCAAAACCGCCGTGATTGCAAGGATAATTGCGGGGTCGCAAAATGAAGGAAGGAGTTGAGAATATGGCCGCACCAAAAGACAAGTACAAATTCGCTTTATGGCTTTACCCGGAAACACTGGCGAAAGTCAAGGAGCTTTACCGCAAAGATGATTGCGTCAGCAAGTCCGAGTTTATAGAGAAAGCCATTCGGTTCTATATCGGATTTCTGACCGCAGAAGACAAGTCTAATTTTCTTCCGAATATGTTTCTGTCAAACATGCGTGGAATCGTTTCGGAGAGCGATACAAGAATCAGCCGATTACTTTTTAAGATGTCTGTAGAGATGGCAATCATGATGAATCTCCTTGCCTTTGAATATCAAGTAGATCCAGATGTGTTGCAGCGGCTTCGTGGTGAATGTGTAAAAGAAGTTAAACGGCTCAACGGTTCTTTCTCATTCGAAGATGCGATCAACTGGCAGAAGGACTAACGGATGGCGAAGCTCATTACCAAGTTCAAATATCTCAAACCGTCTGACAAACGAAGCCCAGGTGGTTACGCAAAATATATTGCAACCCGTGAAGGTGTTGAGAAAATAGATGACTCACAAAGATTTGCTCCCGAAACGAAAAGGCAAAGACAGTTCATTCAAAAAATCATTTCAGACTTCCCGGAGAGCACCTCCATATTGGAGTACGAAGACTATCTGAATAAGCCGACGCGTGAGAATGCTTCCGAGTTTATCTCGAGAGCGATTGAGGATCACGCCGACGAAATCATGACCAGCAAAACCTACGCTGACTATATTGCAACACGTCCTCGAGCCGAGCGAATAGGTTCACACGGTCTCTTTACAGAAGAAGGCGTTCAAGTAAACCTGGCAAAGGTCTCGAGGGAATTGAATCTGCACAACGGAAACGTTTGGACAGCAATCATCTCCCTTCGTCGTGAAGATGCAGAGAGGCTTGGATATAACACAGGAGAGCGTTGGCGGCAAATGCTCCGTGCTCAGTCGCAGGAGTTGTCCGACCAGCTTCATATTCCGATGCAGGATCTGAAGTGGTTTGCCGCCTTTCATAACGAGGGGCATCATCCGCATGTGCATCTCATGGTGTACTCAACAAATCGCAGCGAGGGATTTTTATCAAAGAGTGGAATTGACAAGCTGCGATCATCCATAGCACGAGAGATTTTTCATCAAGATCTGATAAGTGTCTATGAAAAGCAGACGGAGCATCGCAATGCTCTTCGCACACAGAGACGTGACATGATTTCTGAAATCGTTTCTCGGATCAACAGCGGCACCTATGATAATCCTGCGCTTGAAAACAAACTGCTCGATCTTGCCGACCGGCTGTCAAAGACGAGCGGGAAAAAGCAGTACGGGTATCTGAAAGCAGACGTCAAGGCTATCGTGAACGGAATTGTATCTGACCTTGCTGCTGACGAGCGGATCGCTTCTCTCTATGACCTGTGGTATGAGCAGAGAGAAGAAGTCATCCGTACCTATACAGAGGAACTGCCGGAACGGATTCCGTTGGTGGACAACTCCGAATTCAAATCGATCAAGAACGTGGTCATTCAAGAAGCACTGAATATATCTGCAGACAGATTGATCGCAGACGAGCAGGATGAGCAAGCCGAGGTTAAAGCAGAGACATCAGAACCGGAAGCAGACGAGGTTGAGGAACAAGAGTATGCTCCCGCACCGAGATCTGTTCAGCGTTCTCGGATGTGGCAGTTATACCGGAACGCAAAGGAATTGCTCGACCGAGAGAGCGACGCCTACGATCCGAATACCGCCGTGAATCTTCTGATCGAAGCAGCCGGGCTTGGATGCGGTGTTGCAAAATACAGGCTCGGGAAGATGTTCCTTCGAGGCGAGGACGTTCCAAAAAGCATTGACTACGCCTTGCGCTGGCTGGAAGAATCCGTGTCCGAAGGCAATCAATACGCAGAATACCTGCTCGGGAAAACACTTCTCCGTGGCGAGGATGTAGAACAGGATCTTCCTCGCGCCGAGAGTCTTCTGCGACGATCTTCGGATCAGGGTAACCGCTATGCCTCATATACACTTGGGAAGACACTTCTCGACGGAGAGATTCTCTTACAGGATGTTCCCGAGGCAATCCGTCTTCTTGCTGACTCTGCTGAAAAAGGATTTGCCGCAGGACAGTATCAGATGGGAAAGCTCCTCTATCGTGGCGAGGTTGTTCCGCAGGATATTGTTCGTGCGATTGATTATCTGGAACGAGCTGCCGCGCAGAAGAATCCTTATGCCGCCTATCTTGCAGGAAAAATCAGGCTGACGGATGCAGAAGTCCAAGATATCCTTCGGGCAATCCGTGACTTCGAGATTGCAGCGGAGAACGGTAACGACTATGCGGAATACCAGCTCGGAAAGATTTATCTCTACGGAAAAGAGGTCGAGCGGGATTATGAGAAAGCCATCGCCTATCTGTCCTCTGCCGCAGAGCATGGCAATCAGTATGCCGAGCAGCTCCTGCACAGTATCCAATCAAACCGCAATTGGTCTGCGGCGCTTGGAGTAGTCCGGCTCCTGCATCATCTGAGCAGGATGATTCAAAATCAGCTTGACGATGAGAAGAAAGGAAAGACCGGAGCCATTGACCGGAAACTCAAGAGGAAGATCGACGAGAAGAAACAAGCCCACGGCCTCAAACAAGGATAAGGAGGATTTCATGCCAACGAAATATATTCACTTCACTGACGAGCAAAAAGAGCAGGCGCGTCAGACCGATCTCTGCGAGCTGCTTCGCTCGCAGGGTGAAAAACTCAAACGTTCCGGCTCGGAATACGAATGGCGGGACGGATCGCAGAAGGTCACCATTCGGGGAAATCTTTGGTTTCATCAATACGACCAGCAAGGCGGCGACGCAATTGACTTTGTCAGAAGATTCTATAATAAGGACTATCCCGAGGCAGTAGAATATCTGCTCGGAGGATGCAATGGAACCCTCACCGTATCGCCGCCGATTGAACGCACACCTCCAAAGCCATTCGAACTTCCTCCGCGCAATGATAACATGCGCAGAGTTTATGCCTATCTGCTGTCCCGACGCGGGCTGGATCGTGACGTGGTGTACACCTTTGCCCACAGGCAGATGATCTATGAATCGGCGCAGTACCACAATGCCGTGTTCGTCGGTTTTGATCAGGAAGGCGTCCCTCGCCATGCCAATATGCGCGGAACAGGAAGCGAAAGCACCTTCAAAGGCAATGCAGACAGCAGCATACCGGAGTACAGCTTTCACTGGAGCGGAAGAAGCAAGTACCTGTTACTATTCGAGGGGCCGATAGATATGCTGTCCTTTATCTCCATGCATAAGAAGAATTGGCAGCAGCACAGCTATGCCGCCGCCTGCTCAGTATCGGACAGAGTTCTGTTTCAAATGCTGAAAGACAATCCCAATATCTCGGAAGTGTTCCTCTGCATGGACAGCGACGAGCCTGGGCAGGCAGCGGCAAAACGAATCAGCGATAAGCTGTTCACAAAAGGAATCAACGCAAGAATCCTCGTTCCCGAACACAAGGACTGGAACGAGGATCTTTTATATCTGAAACAAGAAGAAAGCGAGGTGGAAGAATCGTGTCAGGCATTACAACTCTGATTATCGTCGGAGCCGTCATGTTCAGCGTCCTCGGCGGGATCACATTGCTGGCGTATGTGTACAGCCTCAACAATATCAAATCCAAAACAGTCGGCGACGGACAGCACGGAACCGCCCGCTGGATGACCAAGGGCGAGCAGCGAAGGGCGTATCAGCACATCCCATTCACACCGAAGAAATGGCGGGAGCAGGCCGAGAACGGCAAGACTCCCACAGGTGAAGACGGTAAAGTTCTTCCCCAGGGTATCGTCGTTGGATGCACCGGAAATACCACGGCGATGGTGGACACCGGCGACGTCCACGTGCTGATGATCGGTGCGGCCGGCGTTGGCAAAACCGCCTTTTGGCTCTATCCCTGCATTGAGTATGCCTGCGCCAGCGGGATGAGTTTCCTGTCCACAGATACCAAAGGCGACGTCATGAGGAACTACGGCAATATCGCAAAGGGTTATGGCTACAACGTTTCTGTGATCGACCTGCGAAACCCGACGCGATCCAACGGAAACAACCTTCTGCACTTGGTCAATAAGTATATGGATCTGTACCAGGCGAATCCCGACACTCTCGTCTACAAAGCGAAGGCTGAAAAATATGCGAAGATCATCTCAAAGACCATTATCCTCTCCGGCATGGATGCGGCAAGCTTCGGTCAGAACGCCTACTTCTACGACGCAGCCGAAGGACTCTTGACAGCGACGATCCTGCTTGTGGCTGAATTCTGCAAACCGGAGGAACGACACATCGTATCCGTTTTCAAGATCATTCAAGAACTTCTGGCGCCTTCGGGAAAGAAAGGCAAGAATCAGTTTCAGCAGCTTATGGAGATGCTTCCCAATGATCACAAAGCAAAGTGGTTCGCCGGAGCCGCTCTGAACACCGCCGAGCAGAGCATGGCGTCCGTCATGTCAACAGCACTGTCCCGGCTCAACTCCTTCCTGGACTCAGAGTTGGAACAGCTCTTGTGCTTCGATACTGAGATCGACGCCGAGAAGTTCTGCCGCGAGAAGTCTGCCATCTTTATCATCATGCCGGAGGAAAACCCCAACACCTTCTTTATGATCTCCCTCATCATCCAGCAGCTCTACCGTGAAATCCTGGCCGTGGCAGACGAGAACGGCGGTCAACTCAAAAACCGTTGTGTCTTCTTCTGTGATGAGTTCGGAACGCTGCCGAAGATTGAATCCGCGGAGATGATGTTCAGCGCGTCCCGATCCAGACGTCTGCAGATCGTTCCGATCATCCAATCATTTGCCCAGCTCGAGAAAAACTACGGCAAGGAAGGCGGCGAAATCATCGTGGACAATACGCAGATCACTTTGTTCGGCGGCTTTGCGCCAAACAGCTCTTCTGCGGATACCTTGTCAAAGGCGCTCGGAAGCCGCACCGTCATGTCCGGCTCGGTTTCCAGGAGCAAGAACGATCCGTCTGAATCCTTGCAGATGATGGAGCGGCCGCTCCTCACGCCTGACGAATTGAAATCGCTGCCCAAGGGTGATTTTGTGGTAATGAAGACCGGCGTCCATCCGATGCGTGTCCACCTAAAGCTGTTCTTCAAATGGGGCATAGAGTTTGACAAAGACCATCCCTATACCGTTGCCGAAAACGGAAACCGCAAAGTGCAGTATGCCAACAAAGCGGAGCTGATGGACGGAATCGTAAAGAAGTATCATCCCGAAGCCCTGCTCGAAAGCGACGCTGCTGGTGAAGGCGGCGAGATGGCAGAACCCAAGCAGACGGATGCGAAGAACCATCAGCCTCCCAAGAGCAATCGGAGCAGAAGCAGACAGCCGAAACCTCGTCCCGAGCAAGCAGATAAAGACGGCAAGAAAGGCGGCTCACAGCTATCACAGAAGCAAATGACTGCTGACTCAGAGCAGGAATCTGTGCCGCAGGAGGTGTCCGATGGGCAGACTTGATTTTCTGTATAGAATGGATCTCCCTCATCGTGCGAAATCCGTTTATATCTATCTTGCGGATCGAGCCAACAAAAACGGCGAATGTTGGCCTGCGATCCCAACCATCGCCCGTGAGCTCAAACTGTCGCAATCCACCGTGCGCAGAGCTCTACAGGATCTACGCAAAGCGGGACTTCTGGAAACCGAGCAGCGATACCGGAAGCATGGCGGCAAAAGCAGCTTGCTATTTACGCTGAAGCAGGATTGAAAAAAGTTCCCTCCGCCAAGAGGGAACTATACCTATTAACTGACAGGTGCCACCTGTCATGATGGAAGGAGAAGGCGAACCTTCCATCTGAAAAGATACTACAGCAGAAGAAATAACTATTGAAATTGATTGCATATCAAAAGTCAACAATTATATGCAGAAAAAACAGCTAAATTGCTTGACATACTAAAAAAAGCGTGCTACAATGGGATTGGCAGTTAGTAAATCGTAAACGCATGTGCACACAGGAGGTAAAAAAATGAACAAGCTCGAAATGCTCTCAACAGAAAACGAAAACGTCATCGCTGCTCAGGAAAATGCTGACCTTCTTGAGGATCTGTTCGCATTCGAAGTTGTTGACACAGCGTATACTTGTCATGAAAACAGATCTGGTGGTGGGCGGCACTAAATTATCGATATAAACTGCCTCTGATATAATTTTGGTTAGAGGAAATGATTTATATCGCTAAATTACCTGAAAGAACGGCGTTAGAGTTTTTATTCTAACGCCGTTTTTTTATCGTTTGACATGTGAGGTTTGTATTATGAAGACGGTTTTTCGGATCGGGGATCATTTAGAAATTGTTCATCACGAAAAGAATACCATCATAGCGGATCACAAAAACTTTAGATACATAAAAATGAAGGACTCAAAGTATTTAAGGTTTATAGAAAATAATTTAAAAGATGGGATGACAAATACGGAACTTCGTGAAGAAACCTTAGCAGGAAAACTTAGTTGGGATTTGATGAGCAAAATGATAGAGCGACTGATAGAATTGGAAATTCTGACAAAGGTTGAGTGGCCAGAAAGCGGGAGAACAGAGCCGAGTAATTTGGGACAGGCTGATCTTTTCAATGGTCGTTTTATTCATGAGATAGAAGCACTCTCTTTTTACGAGATTCACGGGATAAGCCGATTCCATGCATTTGAAAGAATTAGAAATGGCAAAGTGGCCATTGTTGGGGTGGGAGGAGTCGGATCAAATGTTGCAGTTATGCTCACCGCAGCAGGAATAGGAAGCATTATCCTTGTTGATGAAGACAATGTAGAAGAAAGCAATTTAGTCAGGCAGGTTTTTTATGAGAGCGTGGATTGCGGAAAAACAAAGAAAGTAGTAGCGCTTAAACATTTTTTGAATAAATTCTCGCCCTATACCGAAGTATACGCAATAGATCATTACGTGCAAACTATTACAGATGCGGAAAAGTATCTTCATGATGTGGATGTGATTATCCAGACCGCGGACACACCAAGAGGGGTAATCAACCGAATTATCAATGACTACTCAACAAATAGCGGATGTGCATCTATTTACTGTGCAAACGGCACAGTTGGTCCATTTTTTATTCCAGGCAGATCAGGTAGCTTTCGGGATTTTGAGGAGTATCTTAACAGAGAAACCAACGGCATATACGATTTGTTTGTAGAGATCAAGAATAAAGAAACCAGTAGGGCAGCCCCCTCGGAGGTGGGGGGACCATGGTTGGCGGCGTACTATTTGTACAATGAGATAGTTGATTATTTTGCTGGCATTCAAAAACTCAAGACTGAAAACGCAATTATTAAACTGAGCGACGGAGGATTTGGCGTGGAAGTCCTCTCTTTCAAATAGGCAGGCTAATGAATAATCAGAACAAGATAAGATCATAAGGATCGTAAAATGATAAAAATAGTGATTCCCCATAGAGTGTCCCCAGAATTGAGTATTAATACCGCCCCATATCATAGGTGGGAGCATCTGTTTGTAAATATCCTACAGAAGAGTGCTGAGGTACATAGCGCAACGGGTATGACTACAATCGAGAACACGGAGCTTTACGTGCAGTTGGCTTATGATAACCCGGAAACGATAAGCAGGTGTATCAACAAAATTCGGTACGGTAGGGTTTCTGCGAAGGAGTTCATAATCGAAAGCATTATTATTGACAACGAGTTGCAATGCATGGAAATGGTTTATAGAAGAAAAATCGGGAGATGCGAAAACGGTCAAGTGCTAGGCAAAAAAGATATGTATGATTTCAGACATAACAACTATCTGTGGAGCAACATCCATGTAATATGCGATGTAACACAAGAGGTTATGCACGAGAACTATATAGGAAAAGAGCGGTCTCAAGATCGGATATCTCTAATAAGAAGCCGAATGATGCATTACTTCAAGAATACATCCAATCTCGACTCGATTTTAAAGTGCGAAGGAGGAGCGTTTGTCCTTTATAGGGTTAAATGCATGGAAGGACTCCTCACACCCGAGCAATGTAAAAGAATTGCAGAGACACTTGATTTGCCTAAAGGCGTTATGTGGAGCAAACTAAAGAGGCATTATGCTCAAAGTTTTATGCTTTGGCCATCAGCAGAGGAGCATGAATTCAAAGGATTTCAATTATTCACCTTTATAAGAGTGAATAGGATCAAATCATTTTGGGATCTACTGATGGAATACATAATGTCCTTTCCCGTATGGGAAGATGCAGACAAGGCGCATGTGATTGAGCATTTTTCAAGTCCTATGGTTATGATATGTTCAATTTGACAAGAGCGGAGTAAAAAAGATGGCAGTTGGCAGTTGATTGGTTGATAATGAAAGAGCGACATGAAAGACTAACTAACGTACTGCGTTGCGTTAAAGGTAGCGTAGCGAATATAGCGCGAGCCGCACTTCTCCATGTGGGCGTTAGTACCGGTAGCTTTCAGTTTTCCGGATTCGTAGGTGGATGGAGAAAGATCCGCATAAGCAAGAATCTTATCCGGTGAATCGAAATTGGCAGAATCACCGACTTCAGCCAGGGACATGGTTCCCATGCGGGGCCCCATACCGAGGATGGTAGTAATAGGTGACTGGATGGAGTCCATGATCTCCTCAAAAACCGCATCCACCCTCATCAATCTCCTTGTCCAGTTTCCGGATGAGCTGAATGGTATGCCGCAGTTCCATCGATTTGGCAGACATCTTTGAGTCAAGGGAATGCCGCGCGGCTTCGCTGATGATCTCTACAGCTTTATCTCTTCCGTAGCTGTCTTTAGAAGCGTCATCCAGCAAGGTTTGAGATGAGTCAGGTGAGCGGTGGCAATCTGCTGAGCACCAGGAAGCTCGCCGAGCAGCGCATAGACAGACGCCATGTGATGATTTGGAATCAACGTTTCCAGCTTGGGGAACAGGATGTTCACTGGGATACGGACTGCTTGAGCTTGACTCTCTGGCGAACTTTGTCGAAACAATATCTTGCGAATGACTTTAGCTCCTTGTTGTGATATGCTGTGTCAGTGTAGGACTTGAGGTCCACATCGGACATGAGCATAGCAGCAATAGTCTGTTCATCAATGCGGTCAGTCTTGGCCTTTCTCAGACTAAGGCTTTTCCGGTGGAGGTTGGTGTGCTAATGTCCGGTAGCCTCAAACCCTACTTTTATTTTGTCAGCAGGGAGAGAACAGAAACGGTTATGCTGAAACAAATTCTCGAATCCATCCCGGTTATTTGGGATCGTGAACACGTCCGCCAGCACCTCGCCGTCCAGACTGAGAATGAAGCAATCGTGTTTGTCCTTGGCCACATCGATTTCGACACAGATCATGATGAGACCTCCAGAGAGAAAAATGGTGATACTGTCATCCACAGATACTTTGCCTTGTAACCTTGTTCCACTTAAACCGTCTGGTGGTATCAAACTGATTAACAATTCTGCAAAGGGCTGTGGTCGGAGTCTTTCATGAACCGCCCGTGCGGTAGGAGAAGAAAACCAATCCACCGCATCCCTTGCAGTGTAGCACATGACCTTGGAGAGGGTCACTAAAAACTACTACTCTATAATACAAGGAGAGAAAGATAATTCCCTCGAATTATCTGGAGTAAAATGAGTGACTTTTTCCTGCATCCCGCTACATGCATTCAATTTAACGATTCGCGATATTACATAAAGAACGCAATGATCGGAAAAACGGTTGTGGTTGATGATCTGAGAACCATCAAAATAACTGATGAAACGATAAAATATAAAATCTTCTGTCAGATGTGTGATAAGAAAAGCACTGGAGAAGAAATGCTGGCACAGTTAGAAAGATACTATTATTTCACAGATGTAAAAATAGGCTACATAGAAACCACATCGTTGTGCCCATATTTATGTAAGATGTGCCCAAAGTCATCAAATCGCATAGATAGGAACTGTCATACAATGGCCCTGGGGATTTATAGGTCAATCATCGACCAACTCCCGAAAAGCATCGAGATCACCCTACACCTCTTCGGAGATCCTCTTCTCGACAACGAAATCTTAGAAAAAATCATGTACGCAAACAGAAGAGATATTAAGCCCTCGTTCTCTACTAATCTGATTGCTTTGCCAATGGTCGATTTTTATTCTCTACCCAATATTAAAGTTGGAAACATAACCATATCTATTGATGCAATGTCTGCCGTGGAAATGTCGAAAATCAGAGGCAAAACTTCTGAGAAACAATTTGAAAATGGACTAGCGTGTCTGAAACTACTTGATCAGATTCAGGGAGAGTTCCATTTTGCGGATAGCATAACTTTACAATCGATTGATATGAAAAACGAACGCAAGGGTAAGAAATTCATTAAGGAGCTTGCCGAACAATTTGCCCAATTCTCATACTTTGAAAAACCTTTTATTGTTTTCCCCGGAATGGACGGAAATGACTTGAAGATGTCAAAAAAATACTTCGATAATGAATGGCTGTGGATTTATGATTTGCTGGGAGAAAAAAAGCCCTATAGATGTCTAAAGCCGTGGGACAAAAAAGAATCTGGGCTCCTATCTGACGGGAGTTTTGTGCCTTGCTGCATGTGTTATAATACGACCATGCCTATCGGCGATGTAAACAACGAATCGCTAGTCGACATTCTAAACGGTGAACGATATTTGGAATTTAGGAAAAAAGTTTTCTATGGAGAGGATGCCGGTGCTATCTGCAACAGGTGCGTTGTCAACGGCGAGAAAAAATATCATGACAGGATTAATGATACGAAGATAGAACACCTGCGGAAATACTGCATTGATCAGTGGTGAAATAATGCGTATTACTGACATAGTGTGAGCAATGTGAAAACAGTGAAAAATGAACTATTGAATTATTGCCGAAAAGGAGAAACCGCATATGGGGGCAATTATATCAGCCAAGGAAATCTGTTATTACTCTCAATCAGGCAGGCAAATCATTAATAGTTTGTCTTTTGCTTTCGGCAAAGAAAAGGTGGGGATGATTGGACGAAACGGTGTCGGGAAAAGCACGCTTCTCGATCTTCTGGCAGGACGGCTTGTTCCAGACAAAGGCACATGCAAGTGTGACGGACAGATAGCCTACATCCCTCAAATCATACCTGAAAAAGAGTCAGAGGAGCTTTGGCGTATGCGTGAGGAAATCAAGACTTCAGCTATTTACAGCAATGATTCTATGTTGAGAAAGATGATTCTCGAGAGAATATGCAGCATTACGCCAGCGACAGTACTAAGCGGGGGTGAACAGAAACTATTGCATATTATGCTGGCTTTTTCTCAGCCAAATAGCGACTTTATCATGCTAGATGAGCCGGAAAGCAACCTGGACATTGAAAACAGAAGGTTCCTAAAACAACTGATCAAGTCAACGAGCAAAGGTGTTTTATTGGTCAGTCACGATGGGAATCTTCTCAATGCAATGGACATCATACTGGAATTCAGGGAGCAGGGAATCAGAAAATTTAGTGGTGACTTTGAACAATATAAACATATTGTGTCAGCAGAGGTGGAGTCTTTAAATAAAAGTGTCAGAAGGATAGAGAAAGATTTGTATATTTTGCGGGAGATGCAGAGCAAATCGATCAGCAATCAATTGTATAGAATGAACAAGGCCGCCGATGAAATGTCGGAAAGAAGATATGGCGATTTCTGGTGCGATACGCCAAAGAAGGATAGAGCTGCCAGAACGCTGAAACGATTAAAGAAGCTATATACAGACAAGGAAGTTGAGGGGCGTAAGGCATTTGAAGACTATATTGATCGAGCGACACTAGTGAACAAATATTCCCTACCGGTACCTGAAGTGCAGACCGATCCGATGCAAAGTATATTGGAAGTGCTTAATTGCTCATTTTCCTATACGAAGGAACATCAAATCATCAGAAACTTTTCCATGTTTGTTCACCAGGGAGAGAAGATTGCTCTGATTGGTCGAAACGGAATTGGGAAAACAACTTTATTAAAACTAATTATTGGGGAGCTAAAAGGGGTAGGCGATATTATCAGATGTTGGAATGATTGTGTCTATCTGGATCAATTTCTAAGGATCGTTGATACAGAAAAGTCTTTAATACAAAACATCAAGCATAGTTACGCTACTCAGGATATATCAGCCATAGAACATTATATCAGAAGCATGGGCTATCCAGAGCCGCAAGCAGGTAGAAAAATGAAAAACTTGAGTGGCGGAGAACTTGTGATTGCTGAGCTTCTATTTCTGTTTTGGAGGAAAGATCCACCGGATATACTTCTACTTGATGAACCAGTGAATCATTTGGATTTGTCGGGGGTTAATCTTCTGGTAAATCTCATTAACAGCTATAAAGGGGCTGCAATCATCGTCTCACATGATGAAAGTTTTTTAAGCCGCATTGAAGGTGTAAGAGTGGTTAATATGGAAAGTATGAAACCGATGTGCCAATAATTCTCCACGAGAATAATATTGAAGCAGGAGTATCCGGCGCGAATGAAACAGCGCACATAACAAGATAAATTGCCTCAATGAGCCAGACGAAGAAATCTGATCGCATCAAGCAAAAACAGCTACAAGAGAATTGTCTTTGATGGTGTAATCACGTATTTTTAGAAGATGAGGCCCTGAGATTTGGTCAGATCTTTCGCTTTAGGGACAGGGCGAGGTCGATAAATCCATCAAGGTAGTAAGGCACAGACTTGCACGCGCAAAAGAAAGCCGAACCTACACTTACAGAAGCGCCGAGTAGCATCAATTTATTCGCTATTCTACGCTTTTCGTTTGAGCGTGTCAATATTTTACTGTATCGTGTTAGGCACCCGTGATTTTTAACCACATCGGTGCCTTTCGGAGAAAGAAAGGTATATTAATATGAATATCAATACTCGGGCAGTCGAAAAAAGCGATGAGGTTCCATTTTGGTTTAACCCATATAGCGAACTATATGAGCTTTTATTCGAAAAGAAGGACAATAAAGAAGCGGAAGAAACAGATATCTTGAAGGTGATACTAATTGGTGCGTTCACAAAAGCCGAATCCCGTGAGGACATTCAATTCGAAATGGATGAACTAAAAGAATTGGTAGGCGTTTTAGGACACCAAACTAAGCGAATCTTTATCCAACGCATCTCGAAAAAGAGCCGCACCCAGTATATCGGACATGGAAAAATGATGGAAATCCGTGACTATATAGAAAGCGAAAACATATCATATGTTGTTTGCAATAATGAACTTTCAACACTTCAGTACAAAACGCTGAGTGATTTATTGAAAGTGCCAGTAATAGATCGGACGATGATTGTTCTAGAGATCTTTTCTAGAAATGCACGTACAAAAGAGAGCAAGCTTCAGGTCCAGGTAGCATTGATGCGCTATCTATCGTCCAGAATTAACATGGTAAACGCCTCTGAGAAAAGCGTTTCGGATCGCTCCAACGGTGCGTTTTATAACAGAGGAAAGGGTGAAAGCATCTATGAGTTGAATCAAAGAAAAATAAAAAATAAAATTCTTCACATTGAGAAAGAAATAGATAGAATTGAAAGATCCAAGTCCATTCAGCAAAAAAGGAGAAAAAATACCATAAAGCTGATTTTGGTTGGCTACACCAATGCTGGAAAAACATCTGTTATGAACAGCCTGTCAGGAGTACATCTGAATGCTGGGAACCAGATTTTTCTGACAACGGAGAGCATATACAGAAAAATCGGGGAACATGCGGGAAAGGATGTACTAATCTGCGATACGGTTGGTTTCCTTTCCAATCTGCCGACCACATGGATCGAAGGCTTTCGTACAACCATACAGGAAATTGGAGAGGCGGACTATATCCTACACATCGTAGATGTGAGTGATGAACATTATGATCGAAAAATGAGAGTGACGGAGGATCTGCTGGAGAAGATTCACGTTGATAAGAGCAGTGTCATTTTAGTCTATAATAAGATAGATCAGATAGCGGAATATAGCCTAAAAGATGATGGAGGGGAAGCTGTTTGCATATCCACTTTTGATAAGAACACTATAAAAAAACTTAGAAGTTATATCTTTGAAAGAATTGAAGAAGACGACAAATTAAGAAGGATCTCTAGATAAAGAAAGAGCAGACGCAACTAACCACTGAGGTTAAAACATAAGTTTAACATATGTGTATTGCGAATAAGAATCTGCTTGGCTCGTTAGCTTCCAACAAATCTTTTTGCATAAGAGAGGAGAATTGCGTAACATTTTCTTTATAGCGTCACGCAAGGTGGAATTATGAATGATTATTTGAATCCCGTGGGGGCTATGATTGAACTAACATCTAGGTGCAACCTCAATTGTTCACATTGCTATAATGCAAATGATAGCAGACCCATTAGGGACATTAGTGATTGTGATTGGGTTGAGGTTATTAGAAATCTGTGTATGAAAGGAATAGGCGCCATTACCTTTTCTGGCGGAGAACCGTTCATAAGAAGAGAATTGCTATTAAAGCTGATTATGATTGTGGCAGAGTATCCGAACACCAGAATATACATCAACACAAATGGCACAAATGTTCCTGAGAGTTTTTTAAATGAACTTATGCCAATCCTCAATAGAGTAGTTTTTCAGGTAAGCGTTGACAGTGCATTTCCCGAACAGCACGACAAGGTAAGACGGATTAAGGGAGCATGGGAGAAATCCATTCATACTTGTAAGCTCATTAACAATATGGGATTTGATTTACGGATAGCACACACGGTTAATCGAATCAATGTGAATTCCGTAGAACAGATGATAGCTTTGTGTATTTATCTCGGGGCTAGTCTGTTAGGAATAGGTGCGGCTGTCCCATTGGGACGTGGGAAGCAAGATGCTGACCATATTATTCTGCCAATAGAAGAAAGACAGAAACTTCATAACGAAATTGAAAAGTTTGCAATTCAATACAAAGGGTACATTGATATAAGAGAAACATCTGAGGGCGGACCCGATTACTATAAGGATTATTTGAATTATCATCAAGATTGGATGATTATCAGCGCTGAAGGAAATGTCAAGCTAGAAAACCGACTGCCGTATATAGTGGGGTCAGTGCAGAAAATGTCATTGGACGAGTTGTGGCGTCGAGTTAATTACTATCAGAAATCGGAATGCGTTGTAAGTGAGATTAATCGATGTATAGTGGAGGGCGATGAAATAGATAGTCAGCAATATGTTTATCTACCGTAATTTCAATCTTCACATTCATTAATTGAATGAAACAGGACAACAGAAAAATGTTTGGAGATAAAAATGAGAACTGAACAAATTAATCAATATTATGAATTTCTAACAGCGCTTCCGAATATCAATAACAGATGCTATTCAGTTAGCGGGAATTATAGTGAGATTGAAGTTGAGAGCGGTACTAAGTACTACGTTTTCAATATAGAAAGGGAAACTTATCTGGGCCCCTTTGCAAAGCGGTTGTTTGATTTCTGCAAATTTGGAGTTGCAGAAGACACTTTGGTATCAGAAATGAGACATTTCTATCCGAACAAAACAAAAGGGGAAATTGCGCGATATACATATATGATCCTACAGAAACTGAAAAGAGAAGGATTTATAAAATGAAGAATAAAAAAGAACTTTTAAAGGAATTGATGAGATATAAGGGCAGTAGAAAAACTCTGTTTTATGTTATTTTGTGCATGCTATTCACCGCATCCTCCCCTTTTCTGGTCTCTTATATGCTCGAGCGCTGTATTGACTCGGCTCTAATGAATGAATTAACAAGGTTCATTATCTTTAGCCTTATTTTTATTCTGGTTTCTTTGATGTGTGGAATAGTTAACTATCATTATGGTAAGCAGAGACAAATATTGGCACAGGAAGTGGCTTCGACACTTAAGCCTGAACTCTTTTCCTCGTGGCTAAAAGCAAAGCATATGGAAAGCGAACAGTTCAGTGAAGGAGAGGTCGTGACATTAATCAATGAGGATGCTGAAAAATGTGCTAATTTTGTTCCCTATGCTGTTATGCCTTTTCTGGAAGTTGTATTATCTTTGTTGATTGGTAGCTTCTATGCTTTAATGCATTCTTGGCTGATCTGGGGTGTTGTAATTGGTTTGACTTTGGTCATCATTAAGGTCATTTCCAATATCATGCCTAAGATAAGTGCCGCGTATGATAAGAAACAAGAAAAGCTGGACAATCAGAACAGCTTTTGGCTGAATGTTTTGACCGGAATTAGTCTTATCAGGTTGAATAGGCTTTATAAGGCAATTACGATTTTTCACAAGAGAACCGCTGGTGACCGAATAGGTGCAGAGGTTCGGTTGGAAAAGGAAGAAGCAATCAATCAAACCATAATGGATAACGGATTGCTGATTATTGAGTTGATCGTACTCTTCATTGGCATTGCATTGGTTAAGAATGCCTCAATTTCAGTTGGCGCTATGATTGGCGTGTGGAACGCATCAATAGGAACAATGGTATATCCAATGATAGATTTTCCAGAAGTTATTAGCAAAATTGAGACAACATTTTCTTCTTTCAAACGGCTCAAGCCTGTTCTGAATCTAAAGCCCTCTCCTGAGCCAATAATAATCCGAGGAGATGACCACCGGATAGTGATGAGAAATGTTTTTGTTGTAAGAGAAGGATGCACAATTTTAAATAACATTAATGTGAAATTTGAAAGCAAGAAATTGTATATAATTGACGGCGAAAGCGGAGCTGGAAAAACAACTATAATTAGAACTTTGTTGGGGTATTTGCTACCGACTAATGGAGAGATCATTTATGATGGGCAGAACAAGGAAGATGGCAACTACAATTCTTTTTTTTCATACATGCCGCAAGGTAATTCCATGATGCAAGTTTCTATAGGTGATAATCTAAGAATGGGTGGATTCAGTTTTGATAAAGAACGAACAATGGAGTTATGTGAGCAGTTAGATGTTGTTAGGTGTATTAACGAAAAAGAAAATGGACTGGACTTAATATATGGCGTAGATATGTCCTTGTCGGAAGGGCAGGCGCAAAGATTCGCATTAATTCGTGCACTTTTGTGGAACGCCCCCTTCCTGGTCTTGGATGAACCCTTTTCCGCATTAGATGATGAAACAGCAGCAAAGGTTGCAAAGTTGATTAATGATGAAAAAAAGATGCGAGGCGTCATTGTAGTGACACATAAATACGCCGACTATCTTGAATATGATTATAAAATAAATCTGCACGAAGGAGAAATGTATGTTAAACAATCATTATCTGCTCAAAAAATATAGACCAAAACTGAAAGTTCGTATTATTCTTGTGCTTTTAGCATTATTTGGGTATGCAACCAAGGTTTTTTTGGCATCTGTATATAGGAAGGTGCTGGAGACTAGTGAAACTATTACAGAAATACAACTGCTTTGGACTGGAATTGCTACAATAGCCATTATCGCTTTGCTTGGCTGCATGACGCTTGTCAAGAGAGTAATAGGACAAAAAAGCAAGCAAGAAATAATTAAAAATATGCAAGAAACCTTAATCATGGAAACACAGGACATGGATTTCGCATCTCTTGAAAAAATAGAGGTCGGGAAGTGGATGGCATTGGTTTCTGAAGACGTTGAAATGTGCGCCGAAATGTTTTCTGAATACCATGAACCTCTAATTGTGGGATTAATAACATTTGTAGTCTCGCTTATCATAGGAACATTCCTTTCGTGGAAAATGATTCTTGTGGTTATCCTGTGTTCCGCATTCTCCGTGCTTATTCCGAAACTATTTGTCGGAAAGATAGAAAAGGCACAGCAGGCAAAACTTGAAGAGAAGGAAAACATTAACAACAATGTGATCCGGCCTTTGTTTCATAAAGAACTCATCTCAATATTCAGATACGAAGACAAGTGCTCTGAACTCTATAAAAAAAGCTATAGGCGATTTGCCGATGAGAGCATAACGGAGGAAAAGTATTATTCAGCGATGACCGGAACAAATATTGGTGTATCCTTTACTGTTGCGACGATTTGGATGATCGTAGGAGCATACTTTCTTTCAAAAGGCGCAATTAATATTGGTATATTTGCTGCGTTTATGATTCTAAATGATTATTTCAGTTGGCCGTTTACAGAAGTTGGAAAGCTAATTGCCAAGAAAAGGACGGTTTATGTTTCAGAAGAAAGAATTAATGCGTTCTTGCATATTGAAAAGGAAAAGTCAAACACTCTGTTGGGAGAGAATAGTTCTCACATATGGCTACATGGTGTAAAGTTCAAGTATGATGACCAGTATTGCTTGGAGGTAGATAACTTAAAATGTCAGTTGAACCCTAAGGATTGGATTTCTATTACGGGCGAAAGCGGATCGGGAAAAACAACGTTGGCGAAGCTGATGATTGGAGTCTATAAGCCATCAGCAGGCACTGTAGAATTCAATTATATTAGTAAAAAGTGCAGCAATACAGACGTTACTGAATATGTTAGTTTTTTACCTAAAGGCGAACTGTTGCTTGACGCAACAATCAGAGAGAATATACGGATTGGTAACCCATGCGCAACCGATGAGGAGATAAAGGAAGTTGTCCGGCTAACCTGCCTCGAAGAGATGATTGCTAACCTGCCAGCAGGCTATGATACAGTAGTCGGCCAGAATTCTCCTGTTAGACTGTCTGGTGGACAGTTGGCAAGGCTTAATCTCGCCCGCGTACTATTAAAAAACACACCAATTTATATATTGGATGAATTCAGCGCAGAGATGGATATTGAATTGGAGATAAGAATCATTAACAACCTGAAAGCTTTAGATGCGATATTCATCTTTATAACTCATCGGGATGCAACAATTGAATCATGTAACAAGAGGGTTGAGCTAAAAAAAATAGCATTAGATGAAAAAATCTTTTCTGCCTGTCTGGTAAAAAACGGAGATGAGATTATCAAAGCCATACAAAAATGTTGAGTTTTAACTCTAATACCCCTAAAAACTAGGAACGGGAAAGAATTCTGAATTGTACCGTTGAGCATATAAGATTTCCCAAAAATGAAACTTCGCTTCAGAGTGGCTATCAAGATAATGAAACATACACTCAACCTCTATGGTGCGAGCGAATAAGATAACGGGGCAAACATCGGATACTCGTGTTCAGAAAAAGTTAAGATCATATTATGGAGCAGAAAAATAACCTACGCCAATTACACATACTGCAATATCTATACAAGCTGACAGATGAAGACCATCCTGCTACCACTGCAGATATTACAGATTATCTTCTATCAAAAGGAATCAACGTCCACAGGCAGACAATTCCTGCGGATATTGAGCTTCTATGCTCTTTTGGCTTTGATATCATCACGAACCGGAGCAGACAAAATGAATACTTTTATGGCTCCAGAGATTTTGAACTTGCCGAGTTGAAGATGATGGTGGATGCGATTCAAGCCGCCCGTTTCATAACAGTAACTAAGAGCGAGCGATTGATCAAAAAGCTTGCGAAGCTTACCAGTGTTCACTGTGCAGATGAACTGAACCGTCAGCTATTTGTTGCAGGACGCGTTAAGGCTACAAATGAAAACATCTTGTATACCGTGGATCTCCTATATGCCGCGATAACCGCCCGAAAACAAATCAAATTTCAGTACTATGAGTACAACAGAGATAAAAAGAAAGTCCTGAAGCACGGTGGACAGGAATATGAATTCAGTCCTTATGATCTTGCCTGGTGTAATGACACTTACTATGTCTTCGGATGGTCTGAAAGCCACGGCAAGGTAATCAAGTTTCGTGTTGACAGGATCTATAAACCGAGAATTGCAGAATCGGATATTCACCCGATTCCAGAAGACTATGACCTCCCTGCGTATATACGACGCACGTTTTCTATGTATGACGATTATGACTGCACCGTCGAACTGCTCTGTGACAACGAGTTAATGAAGACCATTGTCGACCGCTTTGGAGAGGAAGTACAGACGAGACGAGCCGATGCGGAGCGCTTCATTGCAACAGTAGATGTTTCAGTCAGCTCTACGTTTTACTCATGGGTATTTACTTATGTTGGTAAGATTAAGATAGTATCTCCTCCAACAGTTGTTGAGGACTATAGAGCAAGGCTGCAGAATTCCATCGAGGAACATCAAGTTTTGAAATAGAGCTTCACAATAATATATATTATTCTTGCTTGGAGAAGGAAAAATGAACATTAATACAGCTATTGTGGACGCATACTTAAGAGCGGAAGATATGCATAAATTCTCAACCATGTGGTTATATGTTGGTCAAAACGAGATGGGAGAGAAAAATCTGTTTCATGCTCCACCGCAGAGTGAAGCAAAACGTGAGCGAGTCGCCCAAATTAAAGCAGTAATTTTCAATCATGCGAAATCTTTCACGCCGTGTAATGCTCAAGTCTGGGACGCATTGTTTGATGATTGGCATTTGTTTCTGAAAAGCACAACTCTTGACCTGATTGTAGGGTACACTGAATCTAAAGACGCCATTGCTATGAAAGCGCCTGACGGGAGCCATCATGTGATCTTTGATCTTTTATGTTGGGAAAAATATACAGGAGCAATTTCCGTTTCCGCGCTTTCTCAAAATCTTTTGACGCATGAGCTGTTCCATGTGATGTCGGTAACCGCTTCCCTGATATAGAAACCGCGGAAGCACAGGGAACATATATCGATCAGTTTGATGCGATTACTTTCAATGAGGGCTTTGCGCATCTCGTGTCGTACAACCAACAGGAAATCAATACCATTGCATGGTATGGAGATAAATTGAAAAATGTGTATAATATCTCTGTCGCTAAAATGAAAGCTGCACTTCAAGAAAAAGATCCCCAAAAACAAGAGCATAATGTATACGAAGCCAACAATGGGAATTACTATGAAAAATATGCTGCCATGTGCGGGATGATCTATCTTGGACAGCAATGGCAAAGCGGCGCAATATCTCGACTGAAGGAATTGTTTGACCTTGGTTATCATGGATTTGCCGTAAAAAGCGCGGGCTTGTGACTTTACAACCGACGAAACGGGAGAAGCATAGAAATTACGGAACAATAACTCAAAGACGAGAAAAGCGGGATGACGGCAAAAACCGTCATCCCGTTTTGACTTTCTCCCAACCTATTGAAATCGAGGCATTGAATGGTTATAATATGCCCATAGAGAACAAAATGTTCTCTATATTCCATAGGAGGGTGCCGCCATGCAAAAAAGTGAACAGAGAATGAAAGCCATCTGTGAGTATATTGAGGAATATCAGTTTGAGTACCATCGCACCCCGACAATGGATCTAATCGCCGAGGCAGTAGGTACAGTAAAGAGCAATGTATATAAATACCTCGGCGAGATGGAGCAGCGCGGCATGATAGACCGAAATGGCAGAAACATCATTGTCCACTCAAAAGTTCACTCAAGCCCCAAGCTGAACCGCGTTCCCATTCTTGGAAATGTTTCCTGCGGCGCACTCGAATATGCGGAGGAAAACTTTGAGGAATACGTTCCTCTCCCTGCGGCTCTCTTTGGTGAAGGACAGTTCTTCATTCTTCGTGCCAGCGGCAACTCCATGATCGAGGCTGGCATAGAGCCAGGAGATCTCGTCGTTGTAAGAAAGCAGGCCACAGCCGATGACGGAGATATCATTGTCGCCCTTGTGGATAGCGAAACGACGCTCAAGCGTTTTTTCCTGGATGCAGATCGAAAATGCGTTCGACTGCACCCGGAAAACAAGTGCATGGAGGATATTTTTGTGAAGAACTGCTATATACAAGGAGTTGCACAGCATGTGATAAAGGTCTTGTAGATAGTCAGTATTGGAATAAAGGAGTACAGCGATGTTGGAAGATTGGACGATTTACTCCTGGTATTGCCCGAACTGCAAAGAAGAAGTTGCGGGGCTGAAAAACAATAAAAACCAGATCAGAGTAAAATGTGATAGATGCGGAGTTAAAATGATTCGCACAATAGTAGGCAGGAGACATGATGTGATCGACCTCTACGCTCCGGCAGGAGAAGAACACTATGACTTAAAACTCAGGAGGAATTGATATGTCAACACTTGAAAACTTTGTTAAGGAGCGAAACGAGGCGCTGTTCAGCTTGGATAGAGACAGGATCGAAGCATATCTCGCCAAACACGGAGATGCCACGTCTGAAAACGCTTCTGATATGGTCTTTTGGGCAGGAGTGTATAAGGCAATTTGCAGGATTAAGGATGCACCGGAAGATGTCTTAAAAACAGCGCACAACTGGCTCAATGAGAACGGTTTTTCTATCCCTTCATAGATAGAAGCGACAACTGAATCAACGGCATCACGACGGAAAGGCTGAGATGAAACAGGCTGCATAAGTCCTTCTCCAGGTCACTTGACCGTGCGGCAATAATAATTGCCCGAACACATCACCGGTAGTTCATCCAGACATACATGAGAGGCCACCGGCAAGGTAAGACATTATAGCTCTGTCTATAGGTCTGCCTTGTCGGTGGCCTTTCTGTCTTTATAGACACATAACAAATTCATATTCGCAGCCTGAAGTACAAGGGCCAAGGATACAAATACGCTGATTTCAAATCACTTTGAAAAAGCAGTATGGGTACCCTTAGATTTCTGCACCCTTTTTCAGGTGAGCAGCATCGGGAGTCCTTTTCGCCAGCGTAGTTGTGTCCTTTGGACCGCAGCAGGTGGAAAGGACTTTTATGTTTTGCAAGTGGCTCTGCTTTATCGCTAAGTATCCGTGATCTCCGAATTTTTGACTTTCAACAAAAATTCAAGAATTCAAAGGAGATCACAAAATGGAAAAAACATATGAGGTAACCGTATTCAACACAGTCACAGGGAAATATGAAAAGGTATCCGTCAGCAAAGAGGTGTATCACGCCTTTATGCGGACAGGATGGAATATCAAAGACAATAACGAAAGTTATTATGCACATGAGATACAGCTTAGTTCGCTGATTGGCGGAGAAGATGGAGCATACGAGAATTTTCAAGAATTCCTGGATGACAGTGAAGATCCCGAAAAGCTCCATGAGAAACAGGAGCAGATAGAGGCATTGTATGCAGCGATTGCCGGTTTGAACAAGGCAGATCGGCAGCTTGTACAGGCCTTGTTTTTCGATGGGCAGAGCGAGCGCGAGTATGCAGACCATATCGGTGTCTACCGCAATGCTGTTCATAAAAGGAAAGTTCGCATTCTGAAGCAGCTAAAAAATTCTTTGGAAAAATGAATCAAGAGGGTGTGCAAAACCCCGTCTTCCTCCCCTATACAAGTGAGGAAAGACAAAATCGTTCCTCATTACACATTGACAACTGAATAGCACAGCGCATCTTTTACCTTCCTTCTGCCGTCGGGAAACCGGCAAGCTACATGAGCGAACACTCGGACAAGCACTCTTTCAATGCAGATGTCCAGAGTCTTCAGGACTCAGACGGTGCGGCGCAACCGCAGCGAAGGCCACGACAAGCAGAAGAAATAATGATACTTGCGTCCAGTCCTAAAGTCGAGCGTTGAAGCGGCCGAAAGCCGTGAGCCGTCGCAACAAAGGAGGGCGCCTCGGAGAGATCCTCGGAGGGGTGAGATTCCCATGAGGCCGAATGCACGGCCGGAAGGTGCGTTCCCGTTGATCGAGGGCGTCGTGGACAAATATCGGTTAAGAATCAAAACGATTGATACTATGCAGGCCGCCGCCTGCAGGATAATTGCAGACGGCGGCCTTTTACTTAACACGGAGGAACGAAAATGAGAAAAGTCAAAAGGGGTCAGATTTACTATGCAGACCTCTCTCCCGTAGTGGGAAGTGAGCAGGATGGATTCCGTCCTGTTCTCATCTTACAGAATGACACGGGCAACAAATTCAGCCCCACCACCATCGTGGCGCCTATCACAAGCACAAAGCCCGCCTCTCGCATGCCTACTCACGTCAGGGTCAATGTTGTAGGGCTGGTCAGCGGATCTGTCGCTCTCCTCGAGCAGATCAGAACCATCGATAAACGCCGACTTGATGATTACGTCGGGAAGCTCAATAAAGAAATGATGGGCAAGGTTGACCACGCCATTATTACCAGCCTTGGCATAAAAGTTATGGAGGGATTGTTGAAATGAAAAACGACAGCAACAATGCCTCTTTCGTATACAGCGTAAACCTGCTCCGAATGCTTCTTGGCATGGAGCTGATCACCGAAGATGAATACAACAAGATCGTAGCAATCAGCGAGGATCATTACGGCGCAAAGATTTATTGCGTCTGATCAAAAAAACTTCCGATTTTCGCTGGATGTTTCCGAACTCTTGTGGTATCTGTTTGTGTTGCCGAAAGGCAAATCAGCGGGCAGCCCCCGCAGAAAGGAGTAAAGCTCAATGAACGTTATTGAGATAACAGCCGAGAAAAAACCGGCACAAGAAACCATCCGGCTGGCAGCCTACTGCCGAGTATCCAGTGACAGCGAAGACCAGCTTCACTCCTTCGCCGCACAGATCAGATACTACAAGGACTACGAGAGAAGACATCCTCAGTACAAGCTGGTTGACATCTATGCGGATGAAGGTATCACCGGCACCTGCATGGACAAGCGCGACGATCTGCATCGGTTGATTCGAGACTGCAAGAAAGGCTTGATCGACCGCATCATCGTCAAATCGGTGTCCCGCTTTGCGAGAAACACCCAGGAGCTTCTGGCAACGATCCGCTTCCTCAAAGATATCGGCGTCAGCATCTACTTTGAAGAACAGGGCATTGATACCGACAAACTGAATAGTGAGATGATCGTAACATTCCCCGGTATGGCCGCTCAACAAGAGAGCGAGTCTATATCGGGGAATATGCGTTGGAGCTACAAAAAGCGGATGGAGTCCGGCGACTTCAACTGCTGTGCTCCGGCATACGGCTTCGATCTTGTCGATGGCGACCTTGTCATCAACAAAACAGAAGCGGCAGTCGTCCGAAGAGTCTTCTCCATGTACCTGCAAGGCTATGGAAAGCAGGCTATTGCAAATAAGCTGAATGAGGAAAGCGTCCCCAGGCGCCACGGCACAAAACTATGGTACGCCTTCGGAATCGACTACATGCTGAATAATGAACGGTATATGGGCGATGCGTTGCTTCAAAAGAAGTACACCACGGATACGCTCCCGTTCAAGAAAGTTAAGAATCGCGGAGAGCGTCCGAAGTACTATGTTGAGAACGCCAATCCTGCCATCGTCAGCAGAGAAACCTATTCTGCAGTACAAGAACTGCAAAAATCCCGCCAGAAGAATGTCGGTGGGAAGAAAACCAGCTATCCTCTGACCGGCATGCTTCGGTGTCCAGGCTGTGGTCGGACGTATCGCAGACAGCTTGTCAGAGGGAAAGCCTACTGGATGTGCTCCGGCAGAGCTTCCGGCGCCACGATCTGCTCCAGCCAGCGGATGTCTGAATCAGATGTGTACGAAGCGTTCAACAGGATGCTCTTCAAGCTGAAGGAACATCACCATGCGATCCTTGGCGCGCTGATTCGAGACATTGAAGTCATGCAGAGCAAGACAAGCGAGAACCACGAGAAGATTGTAGAGATTGACAAGGAGATTGCTGACCTTGCCGCCAGAAACCTCGTCATCGTAAGACTACACACAAGTGGCATCCTAAACGGCTCTGATTATGCGGCACAGTCTTCTGAGATCAACAATAAGATCAGCGCCCTTCGCTCTGAACGAAAAAGGAAACTTGCCGAGGACGAAGGTAACGAGCAGCTTGATAAACTCAAGGAACTGCAGGGCATCTTGGATGAATATGAGCCGACAAAAGCCTTCGACGAGGATCTGTTCCATCAGATCATTGAAAAGGCAGTCGTGATGAGCAAATCGGAAATTGCCTTCCATCTGATCGGCGGCCTTAAACTGACCGAAACCATAGCATGAAGGGACGGTGAAAAAGAATATGAAGAACAGGAACATACCCTTCGGATACAGATTCGAAGATGGAAAGATCGTCGTCAATCCAGACGAGCAGAACACACTTCAAAGAATCTGCTCCGAATACCTCGACGGACGCTCGCTTCTGCAGATTGCCAACGGTCTGGAATCAGACAAAGTGGAGTTCGCCCCTGGTATTATCACATGGAATAAAGCCAGGATTATGCGGATCGTGGATGATGACCGATACCTTGGAAATGCCACCTATCCACAGGTCATTGACGAAGCAACGCTTGAGAGACTGCGGAGCCGAAAGGCATCTCGTAACACACAGACAAGTACGGATCGGCAGTCTGGAATCTACCTGCTGAAAGTCCCAATTATCTGCCCATCCTGCGGCAATTCGATGCATCGCCTGCAGGACACAAGATGCAAATGCACACAGAAGTGGGTTTGCAATCAATGTCACATTCAAATTAAAAAAGAAGATACGGAGCTGATGGAGGACATCACCACGCTTCTGAACGCTCTGATTCAGAGGCCAGAGATTATCCGAACTGCACAGCCGAGTCAAGCGGAGCCTTCCATTGAACAGCGACGCCTTGACAACGAGATTGCGAGAACCCTTGAAGGATATGACTTCGACAAGGACGCTCTTCGAGAGAAACTGTATCAGCGGGCTTCCCTTGGCTACTTGCAGATTGGCGATGAGGCATACGTCGAGCACAAGCTGAAAAACACGCTTGAACAGCACGACACCCTGGACAGCTTCGATTCAGAACTGACCAATAAAACTGTCAAGCTGATCAAGCTCGCAGAGAATGGTTCCGTCAGCATCATACTGATCAATGACCAAGAAATACGAAAGGAGCAGACTGACCATGCAAACAGCAATCCAAGCGACGCCACCTAAAGTGGTACATACGATCCCCGCAACAATAAACTTACAAGAGGAAGTCAAGAACGCCCATAAACAACTTCGTGTCGCCGCCTACTGCCGAGTATCAACCAAGCAGGAGGATCAGCTCAACAGCTACGATGTTCAGCGCAGAGCCTATACCGATAAAATCAACGGAGAACCCGGATGGACGATGGTCGGCATCTACGCCGACAAGGGCATCACCGGCACAAGCGTCAAAAAGCGTGATGACTTCAACAGGCTGATGCGTCACTGCAAACAGGGCAAGGTCGATATGATTATCACCAAATCGGTAGCCCGATTCGCACGAAACACCCTCGACTGCTTGAAGCATACCCGGATGCTGAAAGAACACAATGTGGACGTGTACTTCGAGGAACAAGGAATCCACAGCATTCAGCCAGGAGCTGAGTTCTATATCACGATCTACGGCTCCATTGCACAAAGCGAGTCTGAAAACATCAGCGCCAACGTCCGCTGGGGTAAGGCACAGAGTGCAAAAGAAGGAAACGTACCGTTCCATTACAAACGCTTCCTTGGATATCGCAGAGGCTCGGATGGAAAACCCGAGATTGATCCCGAGCAAGCGGTTGTAGTCAAAAGGATCTACGAAAGATTCCTGGCCGGTGACAGCCTCGCCACGATAGCCAATGACCTCAACACCGATGGGATTCCGACTCCTTCCGGCGTCGGGAAATGGCAGAGAGGAACGATAGAATCTATTCTTACCAACGAGAAATACAAGGGCGACGCCATCCTCAACAAGACCTACATCAGAGACTGCCTGTCCAAGAAGGTCATGATCAACAACGGCGAGCGACCGAAATACTACGTCGAGAACAATCATCCCGCAATCATCGACTCCGCAACCTTCGGCAGAGTGCAGGAGGAAATGGCAAGACGGTGCGGAAAGCGAAAGGTCAAGCAGGTCGGCACGAAAACCGAACAAGGCCGATACTCCAGCAAATACGCACTAACAGAGCTTCTGATCTGCGGAGAATGCGGAACGCCATATCGCAGATGCACCTGGGCAGCCAACGGCAAGAAAAAGGTTGTATGGCGCTGCATCAACCGACTTGACTATGGTAAAAAATACTGCCACTACTCCCCGAGCATTGAGGAAAGCGTCCTGCAGGAAGCCATCATGAAAGCGGTGATGCAAACCGCAAAGCAGAATGCCGAAGTGCTCAAAACGCTGAAGCTCCATATCGGCATGGGCTTATCAGCGGGAACAACCGAGGACAACAGCCTTGACCTTCAGATCAGAATTGCAGAAATCGAGGCAGAATTCCAAAAGATGCTCAAAGCCATCGCTGCCGATAATGTCGAAGCCTTCGACGAGGAAAAAGCAAAGGCTCTCATGGATGAAAAAGCAAAACTGCAGATTCAACTTGACCGCATTGCTGATACAAAGCAAAAGCGTGAAAATGCAAAATCCAGACTCGATGAGATCTTCACGATTATAGAAGCCCTTGCGAATCACCCAATCAGCTATGATGATCAGATCGTAAGGCAGATTCTCGAAAGCGTGATCGTCGAATCCAAGGAGAAGATCAAGGTGGTCTTCGTTGGCGGCCTCGAAGTCACTCAAACCATATGAATTTCTCATAAACCTCTGTTACACGGAATAAAAAAGCCGGACGAAATCGCCCAGCGGGGTAGTAGCACACAAAATCCTCTCTATGAGTGATGATATATTAAAACGCTTCCAATAAGTCCGTTTGAACAGCGTTTTTCTCATAATTCGCGTTGATACCAGAATCAATTTTGCGCATAGTACTTGACACTACCAGGATATAAAGCACTAATATAGAGGTTTAGAATTTTCACTTATTCCACCAACATTCGTGTTTTATATTGAAAACGCACGTCGAAATCAGTATAATTAGAAAGAAACCAAGATTATGAAATTTTCATTAGTCGAATCGAGACTTTTCGGAAGTATTTGCTACGGCTATAAGAGGGATAAGCATGGACTTGTTGAAGTCGTCCCAGAACAAGCGGAAGTTGTCAGAACTGTTTTCAGCCTCTACAAAGCCGGAAACAGCTTGGAAGCTATTCAAGGCTGTATTCGATCTTTCTCCCTCTGGGAAAGCGCAATTGAGCAGAGATGAACTGAAAAGCTCCTGAACAATGGAAAATACACAAAGGGTATTATCAAGTTTGAAGAATACTGTGACGTGTACTTTTTGAAAGGGGAAAACTGCCGAAACCCCAATCAAGCGAAGGTGATGAAAACACATGCCAAGAGCAACCAAAGAAGAATTGGAGTGGGCACACGTCCTGACCAGAGAGAAGTTTCTGGTGCGTGTGAATAAGCTATCTCCCATCAGAGCAGTGGATTGGAACCGCTATTTGGATGTTATCTTCGAGTCGATATTAAAAAGGATGAGGCGCCAATCTATGAGCCAAAGATGAACGCCTACCTCGAAGAAACTGTAGCCAAATATTTGCACCTGTCCGATGATTATATTTCCTTGACTGAAATTGCACGCAAATTTGATGCCAAGAATCCAAGCTACTTAATTCAAAGCTGGCTGAGAAATCGCAACACTGTGAAGTTTCTGGCAACGTGGGAACGGAACAATAATCCGGATTTCAATGAAGTGGCATTTGAAAAACTAGTGGTTGAAGCCAAAACCCCGCAGTTTACTTGACACCAAAGGAATGGGTCGACCTGACGAATGCAGTTGGCATCACCTCAAAGCAAGGCAAGGGAGGTAGAACAATGGCACACCCATTTATTGCGTGTGATTTTGAAATGTGGAACGATGCAGAGTTCAGGTACGAAGTGTTAAAACGTTTCATAAGCTCAAGAATAGAGCCAGAAGAAGATTCTGTGATTTAGGGGTAAGAGGAAATTGAAAAAAGGATTGTTTAAAATCATTTCACTATTCAATAGGGATGCAAAAATAATATATAATTCTATGAAACAGTTGGAACTGCCGAAAGATCAACTTTTTATTCATGACGATGAATTGTGTCCATGTGGATCAGGCAAAATGTTCTCGAATTGTTGCAAGAATAAACCAGATTCTGGCCCAACCAACTCGCCAAAGCCAACCAAAGTTCTTTTAATGGAGCGGATGAGAAAAAGTTTAAGAAAGAGAAGACTATGCCTCCATCCAGATCAAACACGCTGCCAAGGCGACATAAAAGAGGCCCACGCTTTACAAAATCATAAGATAATATCATTGCTTGCCAGCAGTGATAATCATGTAATGATGCAGGATCATACCAAACAGCCTATTATTGTTAACGACGATCCGCTGAACCCCGTTGTTATTGTTCCATTCAGCAAGGTGAGCGGGAACAAGGCAACAACACAAAGCTGTTTTTGCGACTTACACGATACAGAACTGTTCAAACCAATAGAGGCTGGCGCACCCGATTTTGATCCCGACAATGAGGAAATGAGGTTTGTATATGCCTATAAAGCCTTTGTTTTTGAATATGCGAAACAACTACAGCTAATGAGCATACTCAAAGAGACTTTTGCAGAAAGACCTCAAGTATCTTTGATCCCCGAGATGGTAAAAGAGTACCGTATTCAATGCATCCGAATGGAAGAATTTGAACCCGTGAAGAATCATTTCGATTCAGAAATAATGTCGGGAACAAATAACGGTATTGAGACGTGCGTGGTTAAAATACCATATCAAATTGGTTTTGCAAATTATGCTTATATTGCTCCTGATTTTGATTTAAATGGTGAAAGAATTGAAACTATTGACGACTGTGGAAAAATGCACAGGTTAGCTGTAACAGTCTTACCCGAATCGAACCAGTCGTATATTTTGCTGAGTTGCTTATCTTCTGAGGAAAAAATCTATCATGATTTTTTTGAGCAAATTAAAGTATCAGATACTTCAAAAGTCTTATACTATTTTAATCTATTACTACCTCTGTTTTCGGAGAATCTTGTAATCAGTGAAAAGCTATGGGATAACCATAGTGAAAAAGGTCAATTTGGTTTAGTACATATGGCAGCTTTGATTGGAACAGATCAGTTCAACTTGAGCCATACTATCGGCATGGCTCTTCGAAATGCTGCAAAGAACAAGAAAATGGATTATTCAAAACGCGGTGAGATTGATTTGTTTCAAACAATATAGACGTGTAGTAAAGTTTGGATTAATGTCGGAATTACTAAATTGCTCAAACTGTCAGCAATCTCAATGGAGTAATTGCATCAAGTGCAGCAATGTTCTTTCGCTTTGTTCAATCGTGCAAGAAGTCTATAGCGAGGAGAGATAAATATGTTGAATCCTGACTCTTTTTCGGCACTGTTTTCAAGTAGTAGTGCTGTAGCAGTATACGGTTTTTTGGGAAGCTATATAGGCGAGAGAGTATTAGATCATATACTAACCGCCAAGCCGGAGCAACTAAAATCATGCGAATTGATTTCTCGTCAATTATACGAGGCGCTTGATGAGGCTCTTCAAATGACATGCACGGAATATGAATGGGAATTTGATGCTTATGCTATTTCTGAAACTTTTTCCGAAGGAAAAAATATGTGGGCTGGGATTGATTCGTCAGAAAAGCTCAGCAGTGTTTTGAGCTATGCCATTGGAAACGATCATAGCAACTTGATAACAGAAGATATTGCTGAATTCTGGCTTGACGCATTTTCTAGAGGAGTTGCATGTAGGCAACAGCTTTTCAACTATCTGCACAGCCAAGAAAATAGACAAATCCGACATGAACACCATGATGCCGTTGAAAATAAATCACAATATCCTTGCTATATTACAGATTCTCCGGATGCAGCAGTAGATGAGCTAGTCGGTCGTGAGGCAGAATTGGAGACATTATACAACCTCATAGTTAACCAGCATAAGAAACTCGTGCTTTCTGGTGTTGGCGGCCTTGGAAAAACAGAATTGACAAAGCGTTTTCTCGACCGGTTAGTGAATACGGAGGTCATTACAAGTGGTATTGAAGAGATCGCATGGATTCCTTACGACAACCAGAGCATATGCATTTCTATTCAAAGAGCATTACGCCTTCAATGTGATCCGTCAGAGGTCTGGCAGATTATCCAGGAGAAAGCCACGCAGTTGCAAAATAGGCTTCTTCTTGTGATCGACAACGTTGAAAACCCTGAAGAAGATGAATACCTGAAAAAGATATCTGTTCTTCAGTGTAATATTCTTGTTACTAGCCGCCAAAAAGAACTACAGGGTTTCTCTGATATCCTCTATCTGCAACCTCTCTCTGAATTAAGCTGTCGCAAACTGTTTTATAAGCATTATCAATTTGATGAGCGAGATGATGATGTTTTAAATGATATAATCAGCCTGACAGCACACCTCACAATTATGATCGTTTTTATCGCAAAAGTGGCATATCTAGAAGGATTAGCCCTGCATGAGCTTTACGGAAGACTGGTGGAAAAGGGATTTAAATTGAGCGAAGAAGATGTCTCCTGCGAACATGAACGTCTTCAAAATGACGATACAATTATTCGGCAGATGTGTATTCTCTTCTCTCTCGTAAAATACAGTGACGCCGACAAGACTATTCTGACCTATGTTTCTATTATTCCGAATCTGCGCTTTGAATTCAAGCAAGCAAAGCAATGGTTTAGAATCCAGAAGAACAGCAGCCTCATGAAGTTATATAAGATGGGAATGCTGGAACATATCACGAATAATCGGAAACACATCTATTGGATGCACTCTGTTATAGCTGCTGCAGTTAGGGAGCAGCAAAAAGAACACCTATATACGCTTTCTCGGCCTTTCGTTGATATTCTCTGCGAAGAATTAAATACTGGGCGAGTTTTCGGAAAAGAATATGAAAAGGCATATTTGATTCCGTTTTCGTGGTCAATCGCAGATATTATGGAGAAACACTGGTGTGTTGAGGATGACACAGATTATTTAACCAGCTTGTTCCACATTTGTTTTTCTTGCAGTAATTATATCTTATGTGAAAAGATCATCGATATTGTAATTCGAGTGCAAACAGATAATCCTGCATTCACCGCAGAAGATTTAGCATATAGCTATCGCAATAAGATCGACCTCCTGATGCAATTTGACAAAGTAGAAGAAGCAGCACCACTTTTTAAGGAAGTCGAACGCTTAATGTCCATTACTGATCTGCCAGAGAATAAACGGAATATCCTTTCTTATCAGTATGGCATTTACAATCAGATACGCGGCAAGTACGATAAAGCCAGAGAGTATTTCCGATACTGTATCGACTGTGCGGAGAAAGAAGAATCCATTACCCGCGAGAAAGATATCAGCACTGCCTATGCAAATATGGCCAGAATGTTGGTAGAAGCCGGGGATTTCTTTGAAGCATACAAATGCATCAAAAAGGCCATCAATGCAGAAAAGGAAGACGAGTTGGACTCTGATCAGATTGTTTGTTATTCCACATTGGCTGGGATTTGTACCGAACTTATGCAGGCTGGATACGGAACCACTTATATCGATGAAGCTATTGCCGCGTTTGACAAAGTCATAAAATTCCGGGAAAAACATTTGGGAAAACACCATGCAGATACGGCAGTCATCTATCATGACTATTCCTATTTTTGGTATGTGTGTGGTGTCCTCGATAAAGCTCTCGAGTATAATGAAAAAGCCTATAAAATTGATGAAGAATTATTTGCAGAACATAGCATCACAAGAATGAGAACTTTGAATACCAAAGCACTCATCATTTGGGATCAAGGTGACTACGATAAAGCATGCTCAACCCTGGAGTACATTATCAAAACAACGGAGCAGATGGGTAATAACTATCTTGTTGATCTCTTTGATTTCTCATTCAATTATGCCAGATGTTTGCATGAGAAAGGAAATGATACGCTTTCCAAAGAATACTACAATAAGTGTATCGACATTTGGGATAGCATGTCCGGCGGTGGTTCCAGAAACTTATGCTTAGTTTTTCAGGAATATGGCGATATCTTATTCAGCGAAATGAATCCCGGTGAGGCTTTATCAAAATATGAAAGCGCTCTCAAGTACAATACAGAAGATTGGTACATCGAAGTCGATCTTATTGATAGTATAGCGGCATGTATGATGCTAATCGGTCAAACAGATGAAAGTCTTCAGAAATTTGCATGGTTACTTCAGACTCTAGCAGAGGATGACGTCAAGGATGCAGAAACCAAATTCCAACTCTGCAACAATCTTGCTTGCGTACTCAATTCGGAAACTGAGGAGGAGATTGAATACAAAGAATCTCTGTTTGACCTTGTCAAAGATGATGCCGCAGTTCTTTCTTACGCTATTCATTATTTGGATGATTGGCTTCCGGACAGTGCTGAATAGAATGTGACAGATTCGTTAATTTCGGGGGTTCGAATCCATCTATCAAAAATACAAATCCATCTTTTTCGTACCCCATAGACAGATAAGTCCGATGGTTTTGATGCGAAACCATCGGACTTTTTATTTGTAATCAGCATGATCATCTGATATAATTAATTCGAAGTCGGAGTTTGTGGAGGTGTTTTATGAAACTATTATTTATAATCGGCGATACTGCTGTTGGGAAAATGACAGTTGGTCAGGAACTAATGAAAATAACGGATTTAAGGCTCTTTCACAATCACATGACCATCGAACCGGTGATAGAGATTTTCGGTAGATACGACGGAAAGACAATCTCAGAAATGCGTGACACTATTTTCAAGAACTTTGCAGCTTCCGATAACTATGGGATGATTTTTACAATGATGATGGATTTTGATCTACCGTCAGAATGGGAGTCTCTGGAGCATGTGAAAAGTATCTTTGAACCATACGAGACGGATTTTTATTATGTTGAACTGATTGCCCCGCAAGAGATCAGACTGAAAAGGAACATTTCTGAGAACAGATTAAAACACAAAGCTTCCAAAAGAGATATAGAGGCTTCCAATCAGCGTTTAATCAATGCTGACAAAAACCATAGATGTGTTAGTTGTGAAGGCGAGATTACGTTTGATAACTACCTCAGGATTGATAATTCGGATATGGAACCCGATAAGGTTGCAAGATTGATCAAGGAAACCTTTAGACTATAAATTCCGGTTTGCCGAACGGATAAGCATGGTTTCGCTTCCACTGCTATGGTTTCCTTTTCGGGTGCAGCCTTCTGAAACCATCGGACTTTTTTATCGTAATAAGTAAAATCATCTGATATAATCAATTTGATAAATCGGGATCTTGCGAAAAAGGAAGCAAAATGGTCGAATTAAAGAAAATGACAAGAGAACTCTGTCATGAGTTGTATAAGGGCTGGAGCAACGATGCATCCATCTATATGGATATGTCCCTGTTTAAGCCGTACTTTTATAATAAAGCGTCCGTTGACCGGTATTTTGATTCAAAAAATGAGCCCTCGCGTATCATTTTTGCCATAATGCTTGACGGCAAGCCTATTGGAGAATTACAGCTGAAACAGATAGACTTGGAAAAAGCAGAATGTACACTGAGTATTCATATGCAGAACGACGCAGTGAAAGATAAAGGTTATGGAACACAAGCCGAGCGATTGGCGGTAAAATATGCTTTTGACGAGCTGGGAATGGTTGCAGTCAATGCAGATACCATTATGAAGAACACCCGAAGTCAGCATGTCTTGGAAAAGGTGGGCTTTCACCTTAGCAGAGAAGATGGAGCATTCAAATACTACTGCATTGAGCGACAACTTCAGTTTGATGAATGAATCAGTATGGTTTTATTTATACCGCTATGGTTTCATTTTTAAGTGAAACCATATGAAACCTGTTGAAACCGTATCAATATTATCAGCTGTTGCCATTGGACGTATATCCGAACCCTACATTGCGTGGGGAACGGTATTTGTCCAAACAAAAAGACACTCCTTACCGTAATGGTAGGGAGTGTTTTCTTTGTATCTAAGGCACTTAGGTGAGTTAGGTGAGTAATCGGGCTAAAATCCCTATAACTTCTTCTTAGTACGCGCGTATATAGAAATAGTTATAGGGAAATGTACCCGATTACTCACCTTCCTCACCTAAACTTTTTAAATTTAGGGGCAATTATAGTCTTACTTCTTCCCTTTCACCACGAACCCGGCAAACCCCGCCGCTTTCAGCTTTTCCAGCATCCTGTCGGCGTTGGCGCGGACGGCGAAGGCTCCCACCTGGACCCGGTACAGCACCTGTTCGGTGTCGGCCTTGGGTTCTTCGGCGGGCTTCTCCTCCGCCTTGGCCGGGACGAAGGTCACACCCAGGTACTTGCACAGGCCCTTGGCGATGGCTTCTCCGATCTCCGTGGTGTGCTCCACGATCCACTTGGCACCCTCCACCGTGTCGTGGAATTCGCACTCACAGTATACCGTGGGAGCCGCCGGAGTCCGCACCTCGTAAAGGTTGGGGTTCTTCTGCACGTTCTCGGACGTTCCCGGCGTCAGCGGGGCCAGCTCCGCAAACACCGCCTTGCAGGCGTCATACCCCTTGCCGGGGATGGCGTAGCAGAACAGCCGGGTGCCCATGACCTTGCCGTTGCAGGCGTTGGTGTGGACGCAGTTGTGGACGTCCGCACCGAAGCTGTTGGACTGGGCGCAGCGCTGGGCCATGGTGGAACCCAGAGCCGCCACCTGCACCTCCACGCCGCTGCGGCGCAGGGCCGCCGCCTCTGCCTCGGCGATCTTCTGGCACTGAACGTGCTCGTTGGTGTTGCCCCAGGCGTAAGCGTTGCTCACCTGGTCGCTGGGGCTGATGTAGACCTTCTTACTCATCGCTATTCTCCTCTCCCGGCAGGTTCTCCTCTGCCGTGTCCTCAGTGTGTACCTTCAGCTTTTTCAGCAGGGCCTGCATAAAGCCCGGCACCGGTGCGCCAATGGCCGAAACATTCTCCAGGATGGACAGCAGCTCGTTGATCACCAGCCAAATGATGACGATGCTGGCAAACAGGAAGTCCACCGGCCAGTTCCAGCCCAGGCTGTCCGCTCCGTAGCGCAGCAGCCAGTCCACCACGCAGGCCACCCCGACAATCACCAGATAGCCCACCTTTTTCAGGATGCCCCACAGGCCCACCCGGGAGGACAGCTCCCCGGCGTGCCAGGCCTTGGCCATGCCGGTGATGTAGTCCAGGACCATCACCACCAGCAGCACCAGCACCGGCACCAGCAGCTGGATGCCGTAAGCGCACAGCGCCCCCAGGGCGGCCGCCAGCGCGGCCTTGATCGTGTTTTCTTTCATGTAAAATCTCCTTTCCTGCCGCCTTGGGCGGCGTGATTACTGCGTGAATGCCTTGGCCGACAGATTGCCGCTGTTGTCCACGGCGATGGTGTACAGGGTGCCGTTGGGGGCCTGCACAAATACGTTGGCCATGTTCTGCTTGACCTCATCACCAAACTGCATGGGGGTACCTACCCACACCTGCTTATAGGCGATCTCCTGGTTCTTGGTGATGATGGCCCCGGCGGCATCACCGTTGCCCACGATACGAATGAACGCCACACTGAGATCGTTAATGGTAATACTAAAGCCCTTGCCGTCGCTGTCGAATACTGCATCGTAGGAGGTCCCGGAGGTGGCTTTGTATGTCACAGCGCCAGTAGACTCCTTCATGGCGTTGTACTGCACGGCAATGGGCCAGATGGAGCCGCCGCCGCTCTCAAAGGTGCCATCCGGGCAGCGCACCCGGATCACGTCCCCGGACTTGCATCCGATGTAATTGCTTGTCCACATGGTGTAGGTCCGCACGTCCGTGCTTTCTCCGCCGGAGCCATTGAGTCTAGTGTTGGGCTTAAAATCTGGGTCAGCCGTATTT
>OGUO01000030.1_pt1 | contig 93754 bp, 76 predicted proteins | sample 1553641 | NCBI WGS metagenome assembly OGUO01 (sample SAMEA2579980, study PRJEB22360) | human gut metagenome | biome: human gut; feature: human-associated habitat; material: faeces | place: Denmark | collected 2008/2010 | reverse complement strand
TCTCATCACTGTTTTTCACAGTGATGAGATCTTTTATTCTCGGAATAGCAATTTAAGCAATATTACCTTAAATGCAAGTGGTTGGACTGGTAGCTCTGCACCGTATAGTTATGCGATTTCAAATAGTAAGATCAGCACTGGAAATATTCTTGATCTTATTATTAATGCAAACACACAAACCTTAGTAGATGCTTTGAGTAGTTATCAGATTAGTGGATACAAACAAGAAGCTGGAAAAGTCACTATTTATGCTTGGGGTGAGAAACCTTCTGTCAACTTATCGGCAACACTTGTTGTGAGAGGAGGTCTGTAAATATGCCTCTAAATATGAATACTGTGGGTACTGGTACCGGTATTGGTGGTAGTTCTAACTCAGATGAAAAAAGCATGATTATGCGACCGTCTACGATCAATCCAGAATACTATGGATTGCTTGTATCATATTATATCGGCAATTATTCAAATATGTTACCAGAATCTGATAAGTCTTTTAACGTAATCAGTACACATCCGTACCTACAGCGCATGTTCTATTTCAAAAAACAATTGTGGGGCGTTTCTTTTAAAGTAGGACCAACAACTGGATCTAAATACGAAACTGTTACATTATATAGATTAGCATTATCATCTGACCGTAATACGTTAACAGGTACATCAGTACTCACATTTAATGTATGTCGTAATGGTCGTAAATATTACGATCAGATACTAATATATCCTGGTCAAACGTATATTTACTATATCGAAGAAGATGTCGAAACATACTGGTACCAAGGATCAAACCGAACTGCATCTTCTATGTGGTTTTGTAGATTCGATGGTACAACTTCTGAACGTATGAATAAGTTATACTCAGACGTGGAATATACACTTACTGATGATGCCTGGTTTGATAATAGTGATATGCGTATCAATCACTTTCAAATGATTGATCCTGTGAAAGAAGTATTTCTTCTATCGACATATAAAAGTTTATATAAAGTAGATCTATCAACAAGTCCTCCAACAGTAACAAAAATGGATGCAACACTCGATGAAGGAAGTAGTGAAAACTACGGATATTATTCCAGAGGATTGTATGATATTGAACTTGACAGAGAAACTATTAATAGTAACGGTTGGAAATACACAGCATATTTTCATTTAAGTGGCGCCTATATTATAAATGGACATGGAATTTGTCATGGAGCTTGGTATCAAGCATCGACAACATATGGATATTCTGCGATTGAGTTTGATTTCATAGACAATGGTACATCATTTACGATTCAGAATCCACAGATTATTTCAAGCGATCGTCTTATATTTAATCCGTCCGAAAGTGGAACTTGTGTTGTTGGAAGAGGCGTTGGATGGTCCTTACATATAGCGGCAAATTATTCCGACAAACAGAACCATATATCCCAAATCCGGATCTCAGTTATGAAGAAAACGCGAAAAATTATTGCTTATCATTATCTCATAAGCCTGATATGATCGATAAAGAGGTTGCGGACACCTTATATGCAACAACAGAAGACATGACAAGTCTCCGAAGTGATATCGATTATCTTATGCTTCTTAACGATGCTGACTCCATAGATACGCCCGAAGAATAAAAAAATAAGGATACCACGTAATTGTGGTATCCTTAATCTTATTTACTTCTCTGGACGGATGTACTCGTCCCATACTAACAACTCTTCGTTTTCAAATTCTATTGGAAGTTCAGCACCGTTAATTTCTAAAATTGGGATTCCTAATCGTCTTAAGTATTCCATTAAATACACGGGTCTTTCATTCTCAATTCCGACGATTGCCATATCACCTTTTAAATACGTGATATCTTCAGTTGCAACAAGCACTCTTTCAGATCCAATACCTCGTAAGATATCTTCAATGCATTCTCTCGCAGATATATTACTAATCACCTGCACGTCTGGTTTCTCATAAATCCATGCTGGGCCATATTGTTTTCCAACACTCTCCCAGAGCTGATCAAACTCTGCAGTACAACTAAAAGCGCCTCGGTATAAACTTTTTACGAAAATGATATGTTTAAATCCTTTCTTTCCCAACCATCCAAATGTTTTTAACAAATAGCGGATGTCAAATACAGCTTCCCCAACTTTTTCATTATCAAGTATGATATAATATAAATAACGAAGTCTTATAATATCCAGATTGTCAATATTGTCATCGTCCAAAAGATCCTCAAGTCTGGTTCCATCGTTTACATGCCATGCATACTGGAACGCAAACCGATCTTCTCCTTTTACGTTTGTTTTATATGGAAGCATTAATTTTTGTGGCATTGCCAAATCTTTTATGACAGCGCTTGCTTTGTCAACTGCAATATCATGCTGTAACATCGCTTGTGCGATTTCTTTTAATCTTGATGATTTCATTGGTATTGTCCTCCTATTTTGACTGTAATTTTAAGCGATATCCACGATCATCTGGCAGGCAGCGAGTCTCACCAATGACACATTCGTTATGATTGACGATGATATGTCCCTGGTCCATATATTTCTTGAAGAAACACTCTCGAATCTTAATAGAATCCGAAATCCAGATATCAGTATCTGGAATGATGATTGCGCAATGTTTTCCTTTTCTGGAGTCGTCGGCTAACCACGGATCAATCACTTTCTCTATTGTAGCAGCTCCGTACTCGATTTCCTTATACGTAATACGATACCTGTGCTCATCCTCGGTTCTCACTTCAAATGTACTAGAGACTGCATCCTGTAAAACAGCACGTACAGAACTATGAGAATAGAGAAGTAATGATTTTGGTCGAAATACAAGAAACTCATCAATTCCAGTTGCATGATAAATCTGCTCACAGGTTTCGTCAGTTACGCGTATAATATTTGTAGTAATGTAATTTGAGTGTAACATCGTTGCGTAACAATCATCCGGATCAAAGCCTTTATCCTGAATGAATTTCCATACGGTGTAGAATCGGTCGTCTGTATCTGGTTTGAAGAGTTCATTCATAGTAAAGATTGGAACCCAATTCCAAGTATATGCACGTGCGGAACCACCTAATAACTGGATAACCAACTCATCCATTGTTCCCTTGTCTTTAATGATCTGGCTCATCTGTCCGATTGTGTAAATAGCATCGGTGTTCATTTCTAAATCCTCCTTGAATTAAAAATGGGCTAGTGAATTTCACTAGCCATATAAGTATTATTTGCGAATCATTGCTCTACAGATATTTGGAATCTGGTAATTTTCTGGTACTACGACGTTTTCTACGCCAACGAGCATAGCTCCTTCATGAGCCGCCCAGCAACCCATCATATCTCGTGGCTGAATACTGATTGCATCTCCAGCTTTATTCATTTTTGAGTAACATGGATTCGCAGAATCATGAATATCGTCCATCATGATTGCATATTTTCCATCTGTCTGATTCTTGATCATATTTAGTATCTTATAACCAGGTAATTCGTTATCAACTGTGATATCTAAGTTTGCATGGTCCTCACTCAAATGGCGATTCATAAACTCTTTAGAATTGATACGCATGCCAAGATCGGTTCCTGTCATAATAACATGTTTAATAGTTGTATACTTTGCGAGAATATCAATTGCTTCACTTTTCGCATCAATCTCAGCCAGATCATATCCACGAAGATGATCATACCAGAATAATTTATCATATTTTGGAATAAAATTCACAACCTGCACATAACAGATACGATCTCCGTATTTTGATACGACTTCTTCAAAGGTGTTGTTATCGCCAACCTGCTCCATATGATCTGGGTCGTATCCAAATACCTGAGCGGATGGTGCATTGATACGACGAATCATATTGACGATAAAATCATACGGTGCGTTCTCCTGTTCTGCCTGCATAACCATGTCTCTAAGTAATACTTTCTGTAACTGAATCATAAGCTATATCCTCCTTTATCCTATACGTTATTTATCAACTTCCTGTGTCTGTACCAGAGTTAATGCTTCCTTAAACGGTGCTTTTACCTGCATATAGGAATACTCAACGAGCATACTACCCTTATGCATCATCAAGGAAATATCACGACTACATGTACGAATCATATCCAGATCTGGAACCAAAATCAACCAGGTATCAGTTTTCGGTGCTTCGTCGATCTCAGTTCTTAATGCCGTTATACGAGATGCATCCTCTCCATGTTTCATGAATCGAATTTTGGACTCCAGTTTCGGTTCTTCACATGTTAATTTTTCAAAATTCTTCATGCGAATACTCTCAGTTGTATCATCACCAGTATCATAAGTATAAATAATAACATGATCGAACTTGCGTACTTTCGTAATGTCTCTCGCAACTTGAATTGCATAGCAATCAGTCTTTCCGATGGTATATCCATGCGAGTAGCTATCGCCATTCATATCGGAATCGTCTCTTGGATAGATGCCTTCAGTATCATATTTTCTGGTACGCATCAGATACGCTTCTGGGTTTTCTTCAGAAATGCTATCCATCAGAGTATTGAAATATCGATGCTGACCACGAAGCGCATGACCTTTTATGATTTTCGATGGTAACGGCATCAGGAGATCTCTCATATAGTCATTGAATTGAACCGGTGAAATCTCTGTTGATTTGTAATAGCCTCCAAGTTTCTCTGCGATGTGCTCTAATAACTCTTGATTTTGAATCATAATATAAATCCTCCTTTGTTTTAATGATTCATAAAGATAATATATCATTGATAGATATGAATCATTCTATCTAAAAGTAAGCCTAGAAATAGAATATTCCTACAGTGAGTAGGCCTACCATAGAAAATGCAAGGCCTAGACAAGAAACAGAAATGCTATGTATGATGAACTAAAAATCGGGTATTTTTGCTTCTCCGACAGCGCAAAAATCGGCGACGAGAAGAAGACGAACCCTACTACTAGAATTGCTATTCTGAAACCAGAAGTTTTTCTCATCACTGTTTTTCACAGTGATGAGATCTTTTATTCTCGGAATAGCAATTTAACAGCCATAACCTTAGCACCTGCTAACTGGACTGGTACTTCAGCTCCATATAGTTACGTTATTTCTAACTCTAAAATTACTACCACCAATGTATTAGACTTGATTATAAATGCAAATACACAGGATTTAATAGATGCCATTGGTTCTTATAAGATCAGTGGCTATAAACAAGAAACCGGTAAAGTAACGATATATGCCTGGGGAGAAAAACCTTCAATGAACTTATCCGCTACTTTAGTTGTGAGAGGAGGTTTGTGATATGCCTCTTAATATGAATACAGTCGGTACTGGGAGTGGTATTGGTGGAGATTCCAGCACGTCAGATAATATCATGGTTATTACTCCTAGCGAAATATATGATACATATTCAGATGTATCACCAGTATACTATATTTCAAATAGTTCATTTCCAAAAACTAGAACTTTAAAAAATGCTGGAACCGCCGAAACGTATATGCAACAAATTTTTATATTTAAAAATGAATTGTACGCAATTACTATAAATAACCCTTATATTTATACAAGTTCATACAATACATCGAATAATAACATAGTAGCATATATGAATAAGGTGACTTATTCCGAGGGATCACTACAATTTACAAGATTATTTTCGTTTACGACATGTATTTATTACTATATAGACGATCAACGGCAATACGGACGAAGTCAATATTCTCTCGATTCCAGGCCACTTGCAATTCCATCAGCCGATTATATCTATTATGCAAGTTATATACAAGTAAAAACCGTCGATCCTGGTACAGGAAATACTACGTTTTCATACAGAGATTCATTGTGGAGATTTGATGGTACTACATCCGAAGAAATGATTTTTCCAACTCCAATTGGATTTAGTAAGGCACGTACGTTTACCCAATTAGATCATGCTTGTAAACGGATACTTGTTGGAAGTATTAGTTCATCGTCCACTTCTTGCTATATTATAGATGTACAAAAATATACGATAAGTACAGGAACATTTCCAAGTGGTATCACAACTAACGTAAACGGATATTACACACCAACGTCGGCTGTTACATACGGTATGCAAATTATGGATAATATGGGATACTTTATTTGGGGTTATGGTAATACCTCTGGTAATTACTTTAGAGCATGGTCTACATGCGGTGTTAGTGTAAATGATGATAGTTCCATAACTTTATCAAATGTAACTGTACAAACTACAAATAGCTATTATTTTTTTGGAGAAGATTATACCACCAGCGAATGTGGAATTATAACACGGGCGGTTCATTATCCAGGTACTTCTACATACTGGTGTAATCCCGAGATGTTCATATATAATCCGGAAACAAAGTTAACAACAAAATATCCCACAGATTCGATAAATGGGATGTTAACTGGTGCGTACATGGTAAATGATAGTAATAACCCACGATCATTAACTGTAATCGATCATATGAATAATAACATTTTGTATATATCTACAGGTGCACATTATAGCAGTAATAGTGATACAGACAGAATCACATATGTACAATATGAATCTATCAATGGCGTCACATATATTACAAATAAAAGTGACACACCAGAATCTATATTGCATGGGTACTTTAAGAAGGGTGATACTGTATATTGCTCATCTAAAATTACAGATTATAAATTATCATCAGTCAATTCATATACAGCATATAAATCCACTCGCGTATTTAAAATCCCATCTGATGGAAATTATGACATTCGCTCGAATCATCAAATTCGAGAATACAGATCTACATGGATCGTGGAATCCGTCGTCGATGGATTTTCATTTATTACTATTAATAAGATATCAGACACCAAGATTTCTGGATATTTTATCAAAGATATGATCGTGAATGATCAAACCATTACTGTAGATGGAAAACAAGAATTAACATTCAAAGATCTAAATAAAACTGGCGTATATGTAAGTATGAAAGGAGTTAAATGATATGACAAAATCAGGCTATTATTATATGGGTGACACATCACGAGGAGAACTATGCTATGATATCCTTGAAAATGGCTTTGAGATATTTATTGGAGAATCTGCCAAATATCCATCATATAGACAAACTGAACCATTCATTCCTAATCCAGATGTTAGTTATGAAGAAAATGCGATATTATATTGCAAAGGGTTATCTGTAGAACACAAAACAATTGATCATGAAGAAGCCGATCAGTTATATGCTTCGCACAGTGATATCGAGAATCTCCGTAGCGATATTGATTATCTGATGCTTCTTAACGATGCAGATTCTGCAACAGAAGAAGAAACAGAATAACAAGATTTATAGAAGGATTACCGGTTGGTAATCCTTCTATTATTTAATCTTTATCATCTACATAAGACTCTGGATCAATTTTATCCATTTTTACAACAGCATCCATTTGATCTATGACTTCATATAGTTTTTGTTCCTTGCACTTTTGTTTTCTCATGAATGCGGCTAATGCATGTCCTGATAACTCACGAATCAAATCTTTATAATCCACATCTACCATTCCGCGTTTCTCAAATAGCTCCATTCCACAAAATCCATACACTCCGTCTGCCAGTCCAAATCCACTGCCGCAATAAAAATGTGTGTCAGGGAACGTCAATAATAACTTCAAACGATCTCCTTCTCCCGTAAACTGTTTTGGATCAAATTCCCGGCCATCTTCGTAGTTATAATTTAATACATCCAAAGTTTCATCATAATAACAGTGATGTACACCAACGATTACGACACGGATGCCTGCTACATAATGCAATTCGTGAATCCAACGAAATAGGTCCGCATCATGATTGTATCCATCCAGTTCCAAATAATACGTTGGATATAAATCCCTACTACATACATAGAATCGTTCGATTAAAGAGTTCTCCCAATTAATCAATTTAGCATCCATACACATACCTTCATTTCTTATAATACTCTACCAGAGCCTGCACAAAATCTTCTTCAATATGACCAGGATAGTTTTCGCAAACTTTATCGCAGATCATTTCAATTGCGCGGCTAATTGGAAACTCCTGATTTCCAATTACTTTAAATTCGTCCGGAATTTGTAATGGACTTGTAAGCAGTACACAGAAATCTCGTATTTTTACACTTACATAGTCATCCACATCAAATGCAAGCATCCCGATTCGTCCATCTTTATTTAAATCAACCGCCCACTGTATATTTGCTGGGTCGTTGATACGGAAATAATTTCCGTTATCGACTCCGCCGCATACGGTATAGTACATTGGCAACTTGCTGGCTATAAGTAATTTCCAGCACGGATCATCTGGATTTCCAAACACCCCGGCATCAATTACAATTGCCGTTTGTCTATGTGGTTGTGTGGCTGCAATTTCCCAGCCACAATCACGTAGGCATTTAAATGCACGTTTGTTGTCATCATTAAGTTTGATAATTGAATCACTCATAATCAGTCCTCCCTATAGTAGTTCACAATTGCGTGAACTAAATCTTTCGGAACCCGTCCATAATGTTCACAGATACAATCAATCATTGCACGAATAGCGCCTTCGGTATGTACAGGGCACTTATGAACACCATATGCAACACGGCACTCAGTGTTTTCATCAAATGGATTTGTCAATAGCACACCAATATGACTAAAGTTTGCAATGACTGGATTGATACCATCCGGATAAAATCCTAATTTGCCTGTATTTGGACTGCAGTACCATTTTGGATCTTCTGGATTAGAGATCCTTGTATAAACCGTATCCATACTTTCTTTTGCATGGCTGTTCTGATAGAATACTGGAAGGCCCAGTTCCAGGATTAATTTCCAACACTTATCTTCTGGGTTTCCAAAAGAGTTCATCTCAAGTACCCAGAAAAGATTTCCATCTTTTGTATAACATAATTCACCACCGCAGCAGTTGATTAACGGGAAAGTGGTTAATACTGCAGTATTGATTTTAGTTTCTTTTGCCATTTCAGTGTCCTCCTTGACGTTTGCAATGTCTAATTCAGCAGCGTCATCATCATAAGACTGCTTGAGACCATCTTGTTTGGTATCTTCCCCTTTTCTTTCAGTTTCAAGAAGTTCTACGATCACCTCACGAACCCATTTCTTAAAGTCTTCCATCGTAGATCCAGAAACTTCTGTAGTCCATGAATCTTCTAAGATACTTTCGGGAGTTGATTCTTCTGGTTTCTCATCAGGCATCTCACTCGCCTCCTTCTCTGGTTCGTTTACTTCTTGGTTTTTGAGTTCCTTGATCTTTTCTTTGAATGGTCCGCCAATATATTCGGTCTGGATTTTTGCACAATCTGGTGTAGTTTTATTGTGTTCTTCATACTCACGGATATCTTTTTGTAACTTATCTACCCATTCGCCGTATGTAAGTTTTAATTTGTTCCCCTCTTTCCACATTTGTCTATCCAATCGGATTACTGGTTCCGATGGATTTAAGTGAGGGATAATATTATCGCTTACAAGCACTGGCTGACAGAGCCAAGGGTATACTTGATACATCATATCACCAGCCGTAATCACACATGGTAGATCATGTTTATAGCTGTTAAAATCGATAAATACGTAACTTGGAGCAATATGCAGATATCCACAAATATATCCTGGAAGTTTGTTATCTTCTACAAATGGTACAACGTCCTCATATTGAACGTTTATCACAAATGCATAGAAATGGGTTTCCCGGATTGGTGGGATAAGAAGTGGGGTCATGGAAGATGTTCGATCCCGTTCCTCTTGCTCATATTCCTTGACCTTTTCTTTGAATGGGGTTATAATGTCTTCTTTTACCATTCGTTTTTCTTCCGGAGCCCCTTGGCTATAACTGGACACATCTTCTTCATAAGATCGTGCATTTTCTGCAAAGTCTTCAAAATCTACAGGATGCTTCACGTCCTTTCCCCAGTTTGTATAAGGGATTTCAATTTCCGGCTCCTTATATGATAAGTGCTTTACGATGTCTTCTGACATAATAACGGGTTTTCCATTAATAAACGTTGACAGATCTCCTTGCAACTTGGATGGTTGAAAATCATAGTCATGAAAATCAATCTCAATGGTCGGATTTTTCTCGAACATCCATGCACAGATATATCCAGGTAACGAAAAGTTTTTGTGAAACGAAAGTCTTTCCTCTAATGGAACATCAATTACAAATCCTCGGAATTTTTCTTTATCCGGTGTTTCCATTAATATGCCGGTCATCGCATAATGCATACCATTTTCCGGATAAAACCAGCTAGTTGGATAGTCTCTTCGTTCAATTCCAAATAACAAAGATTCGTTACAATCACTGGTTCCTAATTTCCGTTTGGCATAATCGGTTTCTACACTTTGAATGAAATTACGCATACGGATATAATCACAAGGATCTCCACCATTACGGACAATTGCATGGAATTTACGTAGATCGTAACAAGGCATTTGATCTGCTGGTTCTAATAAATACAAATCTTTCGGGATCACCATCAATTCCCAAGGTTTGCTTAAAGCCATCAGACGGTCAAGTGTTGCAGTTCCACGTGTGAGCTGCATTTTGTTATGTTCGGTATCTGGTAATACTGCAATAATATCGAAATTCTTCGTTTGAGAAACCATCTCGATCATACGACTCAATTCCTGACAGTCCCTCGTAACATTTTGAATGTAAAAACAAGCAAAGCAACGGTTGTTGTATTCTGATCCATTTAGAAACAGAGACGTGATTTTTAAGTTAGTTGCTTCCATCGGTATCCTCCTTACACTTATCGGAATCTAGTGCTCGCATAATTTCGTCTCCTAAAGTCTTCAAGTTTCGTTCGGTATTTACAGCATCTGCGGTTGCAGCAATTGTAATTCCTTTTCCTAAGTTATGGAAGAAGATATCCCATGATAATGGTTTAAACTTAGCGACGGTGGTTTCCCAAACATCCTCCGAAAACGAGCCGGAACAGCTGTATTCACCATATGCTTCTGATCCTAAGACCTCGAGTAAATCATATTTTGTCAGGATCAAACCTATGGTTCCTCTCATTTTCAGGTCAACGGATATCTGAAAATCACACGGAATCCCATCAATATATTCGGGTCCTAATTGCTTTATATTCGTAATATCCAAATGTCGAATATGTAATTCATGTGCACAACAATAAGATTCCGGATACTCGCCATATACAATATACCAGTTATAATACCGGCTGCCGATTTCCTGAAGCCATCGTTCTAAATGTCCATTACCAACAATGAACTTATCTAATCCGGTAATCCAAAACTGGTCATACATACATCCATATGCATGTGCTGCTTCTGGTGCAGGAACTCCATAGATCTGCACATTTTTTAAATACTCTTGATAATTCATAATTCCTCCTATTCTCCTATATATGAGTGACGCAATCGATTAATTAACTTGGTACGATTGGTTATCAACTCATTGATTGCATCACCATACATATGCTCAATCGAGTCACTAATCACGTTTTTTACCACGGCAAATGTAACTTGATTGGATACTTTTGTAAATTCTTGGTATTCACTTACCGGTCGTTCGAGTACCGGTGTATCACTTGTATTATACCAGCTACTTCCTTTTTCTGCGATTACAAGTCCCGGCATTCCTTTGGTAATTTTTGTAAGATCTACGGGGTTTGCCATCTCGATAAAGGATCGGTTACAGAGTAACCAGTATTTCATATCTTGTAAGTAAACTTTAGGAACGTCTCTTCCTAATGCTAAACAGTAGACTTTCGTCTGATAATAGTTTTTGTGCCCGGCATCGCGTAGGATCTTTAAGAACGCATCGTCACGTTCGTATGTTGTAATTCCGGAAAAATAAAAGCAGTATCCGGTATCTTCCGGACGTATCTTCATTGCATAAATAATATGATCATTCCAATTCATCATTGTTTGTCTTCCTCCTGCAGTTGCGCTAATTGAAGCAATCGGGTTTCTAGTTTGGTAGCTTCATAAAATGCACTACAAAACTTTTGTTTGGCTTCGATTAATTCCATCTGGCTCCAACTTGTCACCATCTTACATAAAGATTTCTTGTTCGATTCGAGATATGGCTCGATTGCTAGATGATACTGCTTGTCAAACTCTTCAGTTGGCAATTTGATAAGCGTGCGGTATGCCCCTTTTCGCATATATGGATTGGTAATCAATGCCGAGTGGATCTGTATGATCATAAACCAATGCTTGGTATACAGATGGTGTCCATCCGTGCGCAGATCACTTACGTCTTCTAAGCATATGGTTTTGTAAAGATATTTTTTTAAGTCTTCGTCATCTTTATCCGTGATTTCTGTCACGACACCAATCATCGGGTATTTCTTACTAAATAACGGATCTCCATAATTGTAGACGTTAATCGGTACAAAATATAATTCCATGCCATCGTATATTCGGCATGGCATTGGCGTTTGTAACAATCGACTGTGTCCAATATCGGTGATGCTTGTTACCAGCTCTTTCATTTTGTTATATTCCATGATGTCTCCTTTGTCAATCTTCTGATTTGTGTATATATTTTTTGGACCATTCACGGTCCGGTTCATATTCGGTTCCATTTAATCGATCGAAGATATGCCTTGTAATAACATTGCGCATTCCTTGATAATCATCTAAGGCATTCTGTAAGTTGTTTAAACTGGTGATCGTTTTACTGATATCTCGTGCCGCCTGTACAGTAAATGCATCTAGTACATCGGTGATTTCAGCTGGTTGTAAATCTGTCATAAGCCGATCAATGATATCTGTTGTATTTGTCCAGAAATGATGGCTACACAGATCAGCTAAGTCTTTTGATTCATTCCATGACGGCAGGCAAAACACATAAATCAACTGCACCGTTCCATTATTGCCACCACAATATACACACCCTTCATCACCGACTCGAAACATGCTCGATAACATATTAAAACTAAGAACGACTGGCGAAACTGGTTCACATTCTGGACGGATTCCAATAAAACCAGAAAGACAGTAGTGCTTGTGTTCATTTCGTAAGAGATCCATGAATGGATCATTCATGTACTCTTCTTTCATTTCCAATAGATAGATAGGATTATAGAATCCATAGTGCGGGTCGTTATGCGTGGTACGCTTCCAACCATCGATCATTTTCGATTTGTCTAAATCGTCGTAATACATAATATAACCTCCTTATTTGGCTTACCAGAACGTTGCAAAAAAGATAGAACCCAAACAGGTTCTATCTTAATCCATACCATACCATTGAGTTGGTAATACGTTTTCTCGTTCTTCTGCTTGCGCACGTGCTACTCGTTCGGCATAACTATTTGGATTCGGTATGCCCATGTAGTCACGTTTCGGTTTATGTTCTATAGGTGTATCAAATGTCACCGGTTCGTGTGGTACCGTTAATTTACAACTGATATCTTTTTCCTTCATCCAGATGTCATCAATATTTTTTTGTAGATTACTGCGTTTGTTTTTAAAATCTGGATCATCTTCGGATAGATTATTGAGCGTTTCTTGTAAGACTCTTCGTTTCCTAGTTAAATATCGACATCGTTCTCCAAGTTCATTGTTTTCTGCTATTGTCATAATATAACCTCCTATTTTATAAGATCTAACTCTATCAACCGATTTTCTAATTTCGTTACCTCACATAAAATATTTCGATATTGAGCTCGCTTTGCATATAAATCCATACGACTCCAAGTATAAATCATATCGTACAACGGTTTTATGGTTTTCGTTGGTTTGACGACCTCTGTAAACTCTTTTTCAAATTCTGGATGATGGGTAAACGTCCGATACCACTCATCTATCGCATAAGGATTAGTAATTACCACATACGAAATCTTGATAATCATATGCCAGTGTCTTACGTAGAAGTCTTTTCCGTCTGTACGAATCCCTGAACCCTCTGATACAATTTCTAACTTTCCAAGGTCTTTCTTAAGAGATTCATTTTCTTTATCAGTAACATCTACCGCAAAATCTACCACGGTTCCGATCACTGGAAAAACCGCTTTAAACAATGGGTCTTCGTAATTTTCCATCGTTAGTGGTACCAAATACATTTCGGTATCATGGTATTTATAAGCCTCAACTGGCGTATGTAATAACTTACTGTGGCCGATATCACTTTTTGAAAACGATACCTCTTTCATTTCTTCAAAGTTCATAATATAACCTCCTTATTTGGCTTACCAAAACGTTAAAAAAGACATAGAACCTTAGCGGTTCTATGTCTCTTATTACCGGATTAAGCCGGATAGTCTTCACCTGTCAGAATTGTGTACTCCCAGTCATAAAGAAGGCCTTTTCTAACCAGATTTTTCAGTCTAGCTTTGGACCAGTTCTTCGGGTACCACTTGTTTGAAAGTTCCCATCCTTTGGAGTGTTCTTTTCCTGTGATTTCTTCGTTTACGGATGCCATAATGAAATCCCTCACTTTCTAAATTTAGTTTATAGTTACAAGAATGTATCTATGTTAAAACCTTAAGCGGTTTTTAACCACATGCAGTTCTTAGATGGTGCAGTAGCGGAGATGATCCACTCTTCACAAGCATCCAGATGTGTCTTATCTGCTGCGGACATAAGACCAGCAGCCTGCTGAGTTGCGTTACCATACTGTGTATCAGTTGGTTTTGCCCACTGTCCATCTCCACGAAGGAACATACCCTGTTTACCAGCAGCAGGCTGTGGTACAAGACCTGTAGAACCAGCAGCACTTGCAGAAGCCGCTGTAAATACGTTGTATCTGGTATCCTGACCTGGGATTCCAAGTGCTGTAATGTCAGCTTTTGTAACTGCGGTTGCAGAAGTAATATGTCCAAGTCCATCGGATGTAAACTTATAGAATCCAGATGTATATGCGGTATGTGTTGGATGTGTAAATTTGGTATCTGTAGGTGTTGCCCAAGTACCATCACCTCTTAAGAACTGAGATACGTTTGCAACAGCTGGAGCCGGTACAAGACCTGTACCACCAGCGGCACTTGTTGTAGCACCTTTAAATACATTATAGGTGGTATTTGTAGGTGTCTGCCATGTTCCATCACCACGGAGATATTTTCCCTGTGCGCCTGCACCTGGAGCCGGTACAAGACCTGATTTACCTGCAGCATCTGCGGTAGCAGCTACCATGTTAGTATAAGTGGTGTTAGTTGGAGTAGCCCAAGTACCATCACCTCTAAGGTAAAGACCCTGCTGACCTTTTGCTGGAGCTGGTACAAGACCGTTAGATCCAGCAGCATCTGTAGTTGCTTTACCAAATGTAGCAGTGGATGCTTTTCCATCAAGAGCTGCCTGTAATCCAGTGATTGTAGAGATCGCCTGAGTATGAGCTGCTGGTGTAAATGCGGTTGGTTTTCCAGTTACATTTGCCCATGCAACAGCAGCGGCAGTACCAGCAACAAATACCTCGTAACCATCTTCAGTAGACAACTTTGTTTCGTCTTTAACAAAGTACATCTTTCCTGTAGATACGACTTTGATAACATCACCGTTTTGTGCATTGTCTTTTGTCAGTTTAAATCTGGCAGTATCGTCTGCAACTGGAATTAATCTTTCCAGTGCTCCAGCTGGGATGTTTGCCAGAGAAAGTACACCAGAAATTTTAGATGCTGGGATGTTATCTGTAATATCCGCAATTACATGCTTATGACCAGCTTTTGCAGCATCTGTAATTCCATATCCAGCGAGTGTGGTTGGATTAGTACCAGCAGTTACATGACCTTTCTTATCTACGGTTAAAGAACGATAAGTTCCAGCAGTAACTCCAGAATCCGGATGAGAATAGTTATTTGCGTTTTCTGCAATACCATTCAATTTTGTTACCATTGCTGCAGTCATAAGACCACGTACAGATGTTGTTGCATCAGAGATATCGTCTTTGAATGCAAATTTACCTAAGTTCTCAATAAGGGTCTGTACATCAACGACCGCAGTAGGAACTTTGGTATTTTTTGATGCGTCAACGGAAACGTCGGCACCAGTATTTTTAAGGTTAACAATGATCTGATCTCCACTTGTGGAGTAACGGATCAATTGGGCGTGAATTACCTGTGTTTCAGCCATAAATGTGAACCTCACTTTCTTTAAAGTTTTATTTTCTTAGCCTAATTATTAAAATTAGAGTCTTAAATACATGTTTTTAAAGAGGATACCCGTAAAGGTATCCTCTTATTTAATCCAGTTTTACCCAGATACAAGATTTGGTCGGTGTTGTCTTAGATACATAGACAATATCACCAAAGTCAAGTTTTGCCTTATCAGTGCTGGACATAAATCCATTTGCAGATGTTGTTGCAGCGCTATGACTATGGGTTGATGGTGCATATGTGGATGGCTTACCGCTTACATTAGCCCATGCTACAGAACCAGCACTTCCTGCGGATGTTGCATACTTAACACTCTTTGCAGAGTCTGCCGTATTATCTACATTACCAAGGCCTACTTCACTCTTAGAGTATGATGGCTTATTTGTAGCTTTCGCCCATGCATGAACATCACTTGCTGGCATAGAAGTTGGTCTACCACTTACATTACCCCAAGCTACAGAATTTGCACTGCCAGCACTATTAGCATATGATGCAGTACCACCGTCTGTACCAGAAACGATACTGCTGTATGTCTGTTTATGTAGTGCAGTACCAGCAGATGCAATAGTAGCATAACACTCGGTAGATGTTTTTGCATCTGATGCAGAGGTTCCACTTGCTTCTGAAGAATTAACCAGAATCCAAGTTCTTCTAGCACCACCACGTGCGCCACTTGCGATTGCACGGAAATATGTTCCAGCATATGATCCTCCTGTTTTAAAGAAAGCATCTGCATAAGTCTTTCCAAAAACATTGTAAATTCCGACTTGTACGCTATCTGCACTTAAGCCACAACGAACCAGCCATTTTACCTCAACTGTCGATACTGAACTGCTGTTATTTGTACGTAATACAATTCGTACAATACCGAAGCCACCACCATTATAATCCTGTGAGATAAAGAATGTAGTTGATTTATCTGAATAGCTTGCACTAATGGTATCCAGTTTTGCGAATCGATGGAATGGATAATTGTTGCTGTCACCTACACTTGCAGATGAACTATAATATCCAATATTCGCATTGGAGTTACCACTACCATCGTAGTTAAAACTTAATGTAATATCGGTTCCACCAGATACCGTTCTGGCAGCACTCAATTTATTTGCAGAGTTTGCAGCACCGCCAGCAGATCCAGATCCAGCATAATTATGACTATGCGATGCTGGAGCATAATCCCCAGCATTTTTTGTAACGATTGTACCAAATGCACCTCGATTACAGTATGCAAGATTAGAAGAGCCTCCACTGTATGCACCGTTCCAATATGCCATAAATGCCATATCTGGTACAAATCCCTGATCGGTGGCGGCATCTTTCCAACCACTTGGACCAGATGCAGTTAATGTACGGGTTTGTTTTCCTGTAATTGCTGGCTTTCCACTTACATTACCCCAAGCAACTGCATTTGCAGAACCAGCAGACGTAGCATATTTAACACTCTTATTCGCGTCGGCAGTATTGTCAACACTTCCAAGTCCCACGTCGCCTTTCGCAAGGGAGTCTTTAAACGCTAAGTTTCCTAAAGCGTTTGCTAATGTCTGAGCAGTTGAAACGGACGATGGGAGTTTGGTATTTGATGATCTGTCGATTGAAATATCTGATCCAGTAGATTTCAGGTTGACAATTACCTGATCACCACTGGTATTATAACGGACCAGTTGAGCATGAACAGTCGTAGTTGTATCCATTCGAAACTCTCCCCCTTCTTTAGTTTAATTTAAGTTTGTAGCCCTTAGATCAATGTTTTCAGGGCGGCTTCTTACTCGGTGTCAATTTTATACCATAAGCAAGGACCTGTTGGCGTTTCTGCTTGCACCTTGATTGCCATCATATCATTTAAGGTATCTGACAAATCGTTGATATCTGCAATGGCATGGGTGTGACTACTTGCAGCTTTTCCATCAATCAAACCTTTTAAGACCTTACCCTGATTTGCAGATAAGGAATCTTTAGTTGAGGTAGATGTCAAGTTATCTTGAATACCACGCCATGTATTGGTATCAGTTCCTGGGATACCAAGTTTTGTAATATCCTCCTTGGTGACTGCCGTCGCAGAAGTAATATGTCCAAGTCCATCCGATGTAAACTTATACATTCCAGATGCATATGCAGTATGCGTTGGATGAGTATACTTCGTATCTGTTGGAGTAGCCCAAGTGCCATCACCACGAAGGAACTGGAGTCTGTTTGCTACTTTTGGAGCGGTAACCAGACCAGCAGCGCCGTCTGCAGTTGTTGTAGCTCCTGTAAATACTGGAAAATTTGCTTTTGGAGGATTTCCCCAAGTACCATCACCACGTAGGAACATATTCTGAGAACCAGCTCCTGGAGCTGGTACTAAACCAATACCTCCTGCGGCTGTGCTAGTCGCACCTTTAAATGCACTGTAAGAAACCTGGTCAATACTTGCCCATGATCCGTCACCACGAAGGAATTTTCCTTGTGATCCAGCGGTTGGTGCAGGTACCAAACCAGCACTACCGGCAAGTCCAGAAGAAGCGCCACCCATTGGTTGAATTGCACTTTTAAATGCCAAACTACCTAAGGAGTTTGCAAGTGTCTGTAAATTGGTAACGACAGTTGGAATATTGCTGTTACCAGTTCGATCCACACTAATCAGATTGGCTAGTGTTTTTGGATTTAGAATCGTCTGTGAACCATCTGCTTTGAAGTGGATCATCTGTATATTTTGGGAGGTTGTTGACATAATATGTGTCCTCCTTTCTAACTTATTTGTGCGTTGTTACGCCGTTATAATCTTGTTTTCAGGGGTGATTTTAGAATTTATAGAGGCGCTTACAATATATTAGCCATCCAAAAGAGATGGTGACAAAGTCACAATTTTTTCTTATCCGGGTACTGGAACCAGATGGGCTCCTAATCATTTACGGTAAGATGTATTTTTCAAAATTTTCCTCACGCCATGTCTATTCTCGTAGATGCCAAATCTTCAATAGATAGGTGGTGATGAGGACCTAATTCGAGAAATACTAATTCATATTAATTCCTTTCTATATGGTAGTTGTACTTATTGTCTATTGCATATGTATACCTCCTTTCGAAAACGATTATATTGGATATGTATTTCTTTACTCAAATTAGGATTATTTAACAGTAGCATACAGCCTCCAGATGGGAGGCTACATAGCTTATCACGGTGGGACACATACATTTACGAGGTGTGTTCGAGGGTTCAATTCCCTCATAAGCTCTTGGTATATGTTTTCAGTGCTTCATATACCGTATTTTGTATTTGACACAAACCATTAACGTATACGAAGTTCAGATGGGACTTCACATTATTGTATTTTGGCATTGAATTTTTTGATGCCATAATTTTCCTTTCTAGGAGGTTCAGGGAGCTACCCTGAACCTCCTTTTTCATCTGAAAACTTCAGTAGTTTAAACGATATATTATCTATATGAATACAAAAGAACTTGTATGTGAATACAAGACAATTACATAGGAGGAACAAGCTATGAGTACCAAAAAGGCAAGTGACAATAGTTTGTCACTAAGAGAACGTGAGGCTATTAAACAAGCCTACAAAGAAACAACCTCATTAAGTGAATACGTAATGGGGATTATGCATGACTTACCGGAGATAAACTTGGTAGAAGTAATGAAAAATCTACCGCATTTTGTCGACACTTTAAAACCAATCGAAAATACCGTGTTTAAAATGTACTACATCCAGGGATTATCCATTAGCGAAATCACCGGAATGGAGTTCATTGATCGCTGTATGACGACGGAACGGGTTTTAAAGGGGATCGACAAAAAGTTTAAAATCTGGATTAAGTCATTTGCAGATTAATAAAAAAGAGGACAGCGGGGTAATCCCGCGTCCTCTCCTTTTTTGGTCTTATACAGAATTTCTTCGTTCGGCTTTTGCCTGAAGAAACTTTGCAGAGCCAGCTGCAGCGGCTCCACCTTGTACGATCTTTCCAGCAACTGCGGCATTGTGACGATGTCTCTCACCGCGGTTTTCTTTGGTCATAAGTTTGGCTTTCTTTAAGTTTGCCTGTGGATTCTTAATCGCTGAACCAGGACCACGATCACCCCAATCGTCATCCTCAGCGCTGCTAACTTTTTCTAAGTTCTTATCCTCAGATGCTAAGTCTGCCATATGGTGAACACAACTAGATGCGAACATAACAGAGAATGCACCAATCCAGTCGATGTTTCGTCTGATATAAGAGCTGACGTTTGTTAAGGATTGGGTGACTCCTTTTGGTCTACGTACCATCCCATTTTTTTGGGCATACTCTTCCGCTTTCTTATCAAAGTCCGCAGCAATCTTGGCATACTGATCCAACTTGTTTAAGTAGATATAAGCAAAGTCAAATAACTCTTTGTTTCCTTTGCGAACCTGACTATTGATCCAGTTTAACATCTTTTGGATGTCCATCTCCACTTTCTCGGATTTGATCTTGGATAATTTCTCATCGCTTTCTTTAATGGTCTTATTGACTTCATCAACCATCTTATCGGTTGCACGAAGTCCTTTACCGGAACTTTGGTAACCCTTTAAGTATTTGGAAACGACCTTATCTAAGTGATTAACGGAATCTTTTAACACCTTCTGGTATTCAAAGATATCATAACACTTAATCGTTTTGGCTCCTTTTACTTTCTGGTTCAAACAGTAGTTTCGAAGTGCCAGTAAATTTTCTTTGGTCTTCTCTTCTTGATATGTCTTAGATACTTTTTTCATTACGGTATCTATTGCTTTTAAAAGTAAATCTTTGATTCCCTGGATAAACTTCTTGATTCCAGATCCTTCGGATGCGGATTCAAAATAGATCTCCTGATAAGGGAAGCATCGTTCTTCTAAAATGGCAAGTTCAGATCGAAAAATGTCTTCTGATTTCGTCATGGAAGCTCCCGCCTTTCTTTTGATGTTAAATCAATGTGCAAGATTCCTGACCCTAAAACAGTAACGTAACTACGAAAGAAAGGTGGCGAACAACGATGATCGACACAGCACTTGAAAGTTTTCGTATCGAAGAAGCGACTCGTGCGAGAGATCTTGCCTATCTGATGGAAGATATGGACGACGATCTCATTGATGAATGTGTAGAGATTTCTGAATCTGGAGATCCGGTCTTAGAAGCAAACTATGACGCAGAAGATGCAGAGTTTAATGAACTCTTAGAACACATGGACGACCTTCCAGATACCGACGACGAAGAGATTCAACGTATCTTAGAAGCAACTGAAGATGGTCTTACCTTCGATCAGATGATCGGGTTGGAGCCAGTCTCAGAATAAATCAAATAAGGAGTAACCACTATGGCAAGATTATTTGTAGTCTTAGCAGACGGAAAAATTCCGGAGCTTGGAGGTATTCGTGGACCAATCACAAAACCAACTGCGATGGATGTTTCTACAGTCATTGAGATGGTAAATCGTGGACTTCCGGTGGAAGAAGTGAATCCATCGAATCATGCAGATCGTGTAAAGATGACTTTCGGAAATATCCATAGCAATAACTTTGTTAAACCAGTAAAAAAAGTAGCAGCTGTTACCCCGCAAGTAGCACCTCAGTCTATCCCTGCAGGGAGAAGCAACGTTGTGGTGGATGCCACTAACGAAGCCAAAGCCGCAAAAGAAACCAGAGACAACAAGTCTTGGAAAAATCAGAAAAAGGACGTTACACCAATCAACAAATCCGACTTCTGAGTAGAAGAGAATACCCTCTAAGGAGTGGTATTCTCTTTCATTTTCTACGATCCGAATAACTTATCTTTAAGAGGCGACTACAAAAAAATACGGGGAAGACAAGCTTCCCCATATATGCATGGATATTATTTTATATACGCATCCATGTTTGCGTTTTGACGTTCCTTGCGATTGTTTTCAAGGACTGATGCTCTGTATCGGAGAACATCAGCATCATCTTGATAACTACCAGACATCAAACTACGAATTGCGTATTTGATTTGAAAATCAGTCATAATTCTCGCCTCCTTTCCATATGAGATTTCACATAAATGAGATATAAATAAACAAATAGAAGTTTACACTACTTTAGGAGGCGATTACAAAAAAAATACGGGGAAGACAAGCTTCCCCATATACATGGATATTATTTTACATATGCATCCATGCATGCATTCTGCTGGTTCTTACGGTTATATTCAAGAACCGATGCATTGTATTTAAGTACATCTGCGTCTTTTTGATGACTACCTGCCATCACGTTGCGCATTATGTAATTAAACATAAATTGACTCATATATGTCGCCTCCTTTCTATATGATTTCACATAAATGATATATAACCATAACTCCAGTAGTTTACATATGAATACCAACTCATGTGGGTTGGTATTCTTTTATTTTTGCTGGAATAATCCCTTAACGAAAGGAGGATGACTATGAAGCATCGATATCATTCAAAACGAACGTGTCTTTCCAGGCACTATATCAAAGATCATAAAAGACGACTGGCAAGATTTAATTATTCCGTCAAACAGAAAGCAAAAGCATGTGACACTCAAGAATGGATGATCTTGGTGGCATTACAGATGGGATATACGGCTAGCCTTATGAAAGATCGGATATTCACGGCATACAAGCATTTCAAATACTCAGACTATGTCAGAGATTACATCAAAGACCAGACAGGAGGTACCAATGAGCAAACGAGCGAAGAGACTAAAACATAAACAGCAGGTACAAGCAAGAGAAGAAGAACAAGAATCCGTATATATGCTGGAAGCGGTAGAAGGTGCACGACAGAGAGTCTTTACAGCATCTACAATAAGTCAATTACAGCGTTTATACGAACATAATCAGATCTTGGATGGAGATATCATCTTACAGGTTTCCAGAAACTATTGCTGGTGTGTAATTGATCATACAAAGTTACCATCTTTAGATGCATTGAGCTTAATGACCAATGTGCCAGAAAAAGAAGCTTCAGAAACAAAGAGTACCTGGTTAGCAGCAGAAAAAGAAGAGGAAGATACCATTGTGTATTCGAATCGTATTATTGCAGCACTCAAACGAGATGGACTGTGGGATTGGAAGGTTCCATATGAACAAACGACAGAAAAAGAAACTCAATAAAAGACACGCAGAGATAGCACCAATGATCGAAGATGATAACTACAAATGCCAGGTCATAACGACTGAAATTGGATCAGATCCAATGGTTGTTATGAGTATGGATGAACTATTGCAATTATTGGTTAATGGAGGCGACAAATGAACAAACGACAGAAAAAGAAACTCGAAAAGAAGAAAGCACTATGGTGCGTAACTATAACATCAATCAAGTCCCAATGGAACACAAATACACCTGTATGGAAACGCTGCAAGAAATCTGGACGAAAACGTACCATACGGTATCATATGTACATGCCGTCATATACGCGTAACTTCCGTCGATACAGTCCGGAACTTATCGCAGAAGCTATGAGACGGTTACCACACTTTAACGGTATTTCAGATGCAATTGATTCAGCAGCAAAAGAATTACCCTATGCATTTGAAATTGTTAACGATAACATATCAAGGAGATAATAAAATGAACGAGCGCATAAAACATAAGCGTTGGAAACGAAAGATTAATAAAGTAAGAATAATATTAGCACCTCCGGTCACATGGAGCACTGAAACACCACAATGGAAACGTAAGAAAACAGTGTCTAAGTTATTTAAAAAACGAATCAATGATTACTGGGAAAGGAAAGCACTAAGACCATGGTGAGGTAAGCTATGAATAAACGAATCACGAAAAAGAAACGAAAACTGGTCAGCACGATTATTCGAATACCTATACCTACCTGGACAAAGCACGTTCCTAAATGGAAACGTCGAAAGTTAATTCAACGATCATATGAACGATATGGGATAAGTATGGGATTTCATACATGTCCACATACATTAGAAGATCGAAACATCCGGAGAGGCAAGATATGAATAAACGAATCACAAAAAAGAAATACGGAATAAGATATTCTATTATTAAACAACCTTGGATCACCTGGACGAAACCAAATCCTAAATGGAAACGTCGAAAACAAATCCAACGTGCATGCATCATGCATGGTGCATACGTTGGATTTCCTAAATCTGATTTCAAAACCAGGACGCAAAATGTTTGGCGCCTTCCGTGGCCATCCTTAAAGGATTAAAACATCTCCATAACGGGGAGGTACATATATGACCACATTTTTAGATGAAATCATCAAATATGAAACCGTTGCAAATAACGGGATTACCTTCGCATCAAATCGATTTGATAATGCGTTTCAACCAATGGTGGTAGAATCTACTGCATTTTATGAATCGGACTTTGGAGGTCCACTTCATAAGTTCTTCAAATCGATTATCAATACGATGCAGAACTTTGTCAGACAGGTAACAGAAAAAATCAATACTGCCATTCGCAGTAAGAATATGACGCGTCAGTTAAGAGGATTCCACGCACAGTTAGAGCAGATCGAAAAAGATCCAACACACAAAAAGAAGGTGGTTGAAATGATCGATATTGAAAAGCTCAATCATGTGATTACATCTGGGACAGATGATCTGGAATCTATCCACAAGAGACTGATGAAGAATCGTTACCGTCACTTAAAAGAACTGGATAAAGATATCAAAGAGTTTAACACCATATACGAGAACATGGAAAAGAAGTACTCTGAGATTATGGACAAGAAAGTCAAATATCCAGTACGAAAAGCAATTGTTTTGATCGAAGACGAGATCACCGGAAGAAAACCTCTGGTAACCGCTCTTGATAAGTGTATCAAGTCGTGTGAAGAGATGTCTCGTCATGTCGATCAGATTCAACAAAAAAGAGAACTCTACGGAGTAGAGGTATTACCAGCATATATGTCGTTTGTAAAACGAATCACCACAAGATTTACTTCCTTCATCCAGCGTGGTGTTGGAAAAGGAATCTCAAACGTGATTAGTGGTGCCGTATTTTTGCTGGCATAACAAAAAAAAGAATCGGATGCCTAGTCCGATTCTTTTTCTTTTTTTAGTTAGATTTTAGATTAATCCAAGGCTGTCCTCATGGATCTCCACTAAGGCAGCGACGATCGGAGAAATCTCTCCGAAGTCCTTGGCAAACATCCAGAAGTCTTTCTCCTGCATACCTCTGGTAAGGAAGAAATTTGTACCAAACTTTGTATAAACTTCGACGTTGATGCTAACCATAGCTTTGGTATAGCATCCAAGATTGATTGCATCGAGAAGTTCCTTCTCAATCTTGTCGTGCAGGATACTGCCGCCATTTGCTGGTGTTAACAGAGCAACGCGCTTTGCATATTTACCAGTTTCGATAGCTTTAATTGTAGATGTCATCATAATGACCTTTCTTAACGACGTCCACTCGCCGGATCATAGATTTTGTACTTATTGTACGGGGATTCATTCATATAACCCTTTTGCATCTATTTCAATGCTATTCATTTTTCAGATCAGAGTTATTATTGTGGATTACTTGTATTTATTTTCTCTGATTCACGAAAATTATATATCAATATTGATAGGGGCTCTACGGATAAAAAAGAACCAGAATCTTACACAGATTCTGGTTCTTTCTTTTTGTAGCTTAAAATGTCCTGTAAATTGCTATACAGGTACAAAGCGGTCAATTCTCGTGGAATGGTTTTGTCGTATTCCACGTCGATGAAGTATGTGACTCGATCTTCCATCTTCGTATTTGGATCAAAGATCGGGGCATACTTTTCATAATCCTCAGCTAAGGCAGATTGGTCTTCTTCTCGCTTCTTTTCGATGTAACCATTTGTGATATTGATCTTGATATTCGAATTTCGTTTGAATCGTTCTCGAAGATACTCCATCACATACTCCGGATTTTCACAGGTCTCTGGGACGTTAAACTCCATTTTCAAGTGATCCATTCCAGCAGTCTTTGTCAGGTTCTCAAAATGGTCCATCTTTTTCTTCAATTCATCAAGCGATTGAAAAATCGTATTCTGGTAGCCAAATCCTACGGTCTTATAAACCGGTGCATACGTATTTTCCATAAACTCATACGTCCACGTATGATCGCTCACGTCATACTCTGCATAGAGAAACCCTTTTGCTTCTTCTTCCCCAAACTTCCAACGACTAAAGCTACCAACGTACATCATCATTGGATCAAGCACGGTATGAACATGATAATGCCCGAATACGACGAGTCCATCCGTTTGTCTACGAAGATCACCAGTTCGAAATACTGGAACTCTTCGTCTGACATTTCGTTTATCTTCAATTGCAGAAGCAGCTTTTTGCATGGCTTCTCGAATCGTTCCATGACCTACAATTAAGTCTGGACGTTGTGTGATCTTCCACTGGGTATCGTAATAATCATCAGGATCCTCTAAGAGTTCTTCTGGAATATAGACGACCATCAAATCTGGAAAAAGTTCTTCTTCGTCAAAGGTTCGTATCACCTTAAAGTCTCGATCCAGCATTCCTTTAAATGGTCCATACTGATTTTCCTCGTGGGACTCGGTTCCATAAACCATTCGTATCTTAGCTTCCGGTTTGAGTCTTGCATCAATCTCCTGCAGGATCATACTAGCAAGTACCGTATTTTCGTCGTTCAAATACAGTTTATGACCAAAGTAATCGCCAGCAAAGATGACAAAATCCAGATCGTGTCTGGAGATAAATGGGTATACCACTTCTTCAAACTCATGTTTGAGCTGATCCCTTGGCATATCACCAATGTGAATGTCTGCCAGGAAAATTCCCTTGTATTTTTTCATGATTTCTTCACCTCGTATAAATGGTATATATCCAACTGTCAAAAGTGGTTTTTATTTTTACCATAAGGTGATATATCATTTTAGTAACAAACACTAAGAAAGGGGAACACGAAGTATTATGGCACACATAGTTGATCAAGTTGCAGAATTTGAAGAGTTTTTAAAAGTATTCAACGAAAAAGACAATGAGTATCTAAACCACACAATCATTGAAGAATTTTCACTTCCAAGAAACATCATCAGAGAATTCATTATGAGTAAGCACGCGGAAGGTTGCAGTATCGAAACGTGTCGTACGTATTTCGCTGGTGTGAAGATATTTTTAGAAGCACATCAAAACATAGCGCTTCAAGACATTAAAGCTAATGACATCAAAAGTTGGATGTTAGAATATCAGGTATCACACCATTTATCTAATGTGTCCTTAGACAACTTAAGACGATATTTAAACTCGTTTTATAACTTCTTAGTTGCAGAAGATTATGTGATCAAAAATCCGATGGCATCGATTCATCGTATCAAAACAGATAAGAAACTTCATCCACCATTTACAGAAGATGATTTAGAAAGAATCCGGGACGCTTGTGAGTCAAGTAGAGAATTGGCGTTGATTGATTTTCTATATAGTACAGGTGCACGTGTCAGTGAAGTTTCCAATTCCGATATCAGTGACTTCAACTTCCAAGCTATGGAAGGATACGTTTATGGAAAAGGTGGGAAAGAACGGATCGTCTATTTAGATACGAGAGCAAAAATTCATTTATTACGATATCTGCATTTTCGGAAAGATACGAATCCTGCGTTATTTGTAGAAATGATTACTCCACATGAACGCATGACCAAACAACAAATTGAATACACAGTCAAGCAAATCGGGAAACGAGCAGGGATTGAAAACTGTCATCCACATCGGTTTCGAAGAACGTTAGCGACCAGACTCCTAGAACGAGGAATGCCAATTGAGCAAGTCCAAGCAATCTTAGGTCATGAGAAGCTGGATACGACGCTGATCTATGCAAAGGTGAATCAGTCTTCTGTCAAAATCAATCACAATAAATATGCGTAGAACTTTATCAGATCGATAACTATATATTAGCCATCCGTGCGAACCTGACTTTCCACGGATGCTGATATATTATTTATGTGACCAAAAGAGTCACTATACTAATAATGAGAAAGGAGAATGAGAATTATGCCTAATATCAATTCTCAGGGACAGACAAGAACACAGAATGGAGGAAACGGAGGAAAACGTTTCGCAGTGAATGCATCACAGTATACATCCAAAAGCGTTTCCAATAATCCATACGTGATGAAAACTCGTGCTGGTTTGCTGCCAGACGATGACAAAGTCCCATATTCCATCAAGACGGCGCAGATTATTAAATATCTGCAGAACAAAGTCGACATCATGATCGCCGACATCAATAACCACTTACCAGAAAATACACCACCACTTGGTGATATTCCGTTAAAGGGTTACACAATCAAGTATACAAGCACACATTATCCGATCATTCTGATTATGCCAAACAACGTGGAATATAATCCGAACCGTAAGGCAAAGAAGAAAAACAATGGTCCAAGAACCGCAGATGTCGATATTTCACAGGACGTCTCCGATGATGATAATGGAAGTGACAAATTAACACTGTTAAGACCGATGTATGAAATCTTGCAGCCGTACATGTATCCGAAGGGATTCTTCAGAGATCACAACAGATGCCAGCAGATGCACTTATCCAATCAGCAGAGAGAACAGTGCAACCGGTTCGCTACACCGAAGCGTGCAAAACAGAAAGGTGGCGGAAGCATCATGTTAATGCTGGATCCATTTGCCATCATTCATGAGATGCTGGAAGTTGAAGGTGACTTAAGGGCATTCTATGTTATGATGAGTGATCCGCAGAAACTGCAGGATGGTGAGTATAAATACAACGTCAAACGTACATTCAAGAAAGCGAAGAAAGGCAAGAAAGGAATTTCCGAATTAAATGCTCTTCTTCGTATGGGTTCCGGTGGAACTGGAGCCACATTGAAATAAGTTTGTTTATGAAAGAGTCAATCCATGGTTTGTGGATTGACTCTTTTTTTAACTTGTGGAAACTATAAGTTAAAAACAGACTATGAAAGAAAGGACGGGTCGAAGATATGGAGGATATTCGTCCCAACGCATTAGACATTGCGTTTAATGTATTAAAAATCCGCTATGCGGAGTATGATCGTATGATACAAATGAATGGTTGTAACCTACAACCTGGAGATAGAATCAATGTATTTATTAACCTGGAATCTGCATTTAAGAATGTCTCTATGATTCCAGATTTGGAGAATCACTTAATGACACAGAGAAACTTCGAGGCTACCATTGCATCAGACATCCTAAACTTAGCTGGTCATTACAAACGATTCTTTATGGGAAATCAGGTGGATACGAGGGTGTATCTTTATCAAACCGATTTCGGAAGCGATCATTACAACCAATTGAAGTACAATGAAAACTATCGAAGTTATTTTCATTGCAAATATACACAGAATCCAAGATTTATTTATTTTACAGACGCCTTACGAGAGAAATCGTTACCACTGGTAAAAACGTGTTGCGAGTTCATCCCACGTGTTTATTACATCAGTGCGAAGAACATCGAAGGCAGCGTGATCCCTTATGTCATACAGCAAGACGATTTAAAACGAAACGACCGCAGGAAGAATTTCATTATTGGAGATGACTTTTACGAAACCCAGTACGGAATGCTTCCTGGATTTTTAAACCATTACGTGAAACGTTTTGGAGTCAAGCGTCCTCTGATTAGCTGTAACAATCGAGAGATCTTAGCAGAATTACTTCGAATCCCGGTACAAGAATCTGAACCGATCGTCAAACACTTTGAAACATATGCTATGTATACAACGATGATTAGTTGCATGGGCGACAAGCTACGAACCATTGATTCGGTTGCAGGAGTTGGGATTAAGACGTTACTTAAGTATATCTCCAGAGCAGAGAGTACCAACCGGATTCAAGAAAATATTACAAACCCAAATATTATCTCGGAAATCTTTCCAGATGATTTTCGACAAAAGTATACCGATAACTTCTACTGCAGTTCTATCCCATCCATCTATGAGGAGCTCACCGATGCCGAGAAGTTATCCTTAACCTCCCAAAGAAAAGACGGGATTGATATGCAAGGGTTATTACAGTTAAACCAAAGCATCTTCTATCATCATCCGTTAACTTTAGAAGCACTTTGTAACTAAGGACACTTCCATAACAGAATTTAGGAGGTGACCTTATGGCATCATTATTTACGTCGGACGACCTCTTCTTAAAATGGAGATATACAGTCAGTGAAATCTACTTATTATTTCCAGAAGAAGATCCGGTCGAAATCCCGACGGAACGACTGACTTCTATGATGATTTTAAATGATTACGAAAATAACTTATATCCGGTCTTTCGAATCGAGATCGTATTAGAAGCCAGTCGGTATTATAAAATCATCAAACAGAAAAACGACGTGAAATTCAAATTGCGAATTCAAAAGTCCTTCCAGACGTTAGGAGACGAAGACTGGTCCTTAGACCAAGACTATATTCAAGATACCTTTGATTTGATTTTAAATGATGAGGACTTTGACGTAGACGCCGGATTTAAAGAAGAACGTGCCTCCGGCGATTATGAAAACGTCGAAGAAGATGATGTGGATGACTTATTCTCTACAGATAACCGATTCGAATTTTTTTTATTTAAGTCATCTACTATCAAAGCAGGACGTAAAACCATTAATAAGATTCTTCATAACGCAACGGTTACGGATGCCATGAGCTTCATTGCATCCAAAGCAGGCTTTAAGAATCTTTTGATGGCTCCAGTGGATCATACCGATGTGATTGAAGAATTAGTGATTCCTCCACTAAATGCAGCAATGGCAATGGTTTATGTCGATTGCTACTATGGACTTTATAAGACAGGGGCTATGATCTTTATGGATTTGGATCGAAATTATATTTTACCATATGACGAAAAGTGTCGTTGTTGGGAAAAGAAAGAGACTCGAGAAATCAATGTGATCATTCCGAAAAAGAGCAGTGAGTTTAGCTCTGATTTGTGTACTGTCGTCAAAAATGGTGACAATACGAAGAAGTACATCGTTGGCAATAATTCTACCGTACAAATCGAAAATAATTCTATCACTTACGATATACTGGCTGGTAACGATATCGAATCCGTAAATTCGTACGAAGGTACGGTTAGCTCAGGGGTTGCTAACGGTAATGGAAATAATAGTAATAATGAAGTACGAGTAGAGAACATGACAGAGAACCCATACTTTAACAAAATCTATACCAAACAAAGTGAATCTCGCAATACCGTAATTAGCATGACCATTGGAGATTACGATATTACGTTCTTAAAACCAAATCGAGTAATGAATGTAATCTTTGAAGATAGCAAGTTATCAAAACTATACAAAGGAAAATACAAGATCGTACATGCAAACCATACGTTTACCTTAACAGGTGGACAGTTCCAGTTAATGACAGATCTCGTATTGAAGAAAATGAATAACTAAAGTAGGGTATACAGGATTTGTGTCCTGTATACCCCTTTTTTATCCGTAAAGTCATTTTCCGTGTTGATATAATATTTCCGTGAATCAAAGAATTCACATAGACATTAGGTATATGGGAGAACTTCTAATTTCTATGATCCTTTATCTGTCTCTTAGATGACAAGAGAATAAAAACGCCATCACGTTTTATCAGTAGTTTGTCCGTCATTAGCTTCCAGTAATTCATTCGTTATTAATGTCAGCAATTTATCTGTCACTAGCTTCCAGCAACTTATTCGTCCGACACTCGTTAACCTAGCACACAGAAATGAGGATTCGTCATGGGATTCTTACATCTGATCACAGTTTGCATCTGGTGATTACTTCTCACAATTGGTGAAGTATTCATCGGAGCAGTAGTTATCTTATTAATGATCATCGACTGGCTCTTCATTAGAAGACGCTAGTCGATGATTTTCAGGTGCAACTGAATAGCCACGGAGATCACATCAGCAGGTGGTACTACTAAAACAATTTGTGGGTGGAGACTAATACGTCAAGAGCCCGGAGGTAATTATGTTAAAATCAACACGTTATGCGAGAATCGAGATCCTTGTAAACTTTGCACTTTTCGTAGTAGCTGGTCTGCTTCTTGCAACATCCGCAGCAGGTAATCCAGTTATATTCCTTGTCGCATTCTTAATTTGCACATACGAGGCATTCCATCTGGATCACTTAGTCAATGAATTCGATGGAGAACTCAAAGAATATGTTGACCCTGTAACAGGTGAAGTACGTCACCTCATGACTTATGGTCGTGTGAAATAACGTACGTGTCCAAACAAGCAATAACAAAAAATCATTTATGAGTGGAGATAACATCAAGAGCTCGGAGGACTATATGAAGACTTTAAAGAAAATCGTAAATACATATTTCTGCAACTTATTAACATGGCTCATCGGTCTTCTCATTCCAGCAGTAGATGAGATGAATACTGAAAAGTATTTCCATATTTCTCACAAAGAGATCAGACATGAGCTGTACGGACATCTGATCATGGTGTCAATAGATGTTGCGATTGCAATCATCGCAACCATGTTCCCAATGTTGACCTTGTTGGTTGCTTTACCAGCAGCGATCTTCATGATCGTCACTGTGTTATATTTAGTATTTACACTAATCAATATAGCACAGAGGATCTGGATGGACAAGCATCCAACAGAAGAAGAGTACGTGTGACCCCGAAACGGGGGTCACACGTACTCTTATGTGTTACCATAAGAAGCGCTTTATTTAAGCGCTTCTTTTTTTGTATAATTAAGCAGTTGGTGCTGCTGGCTGTGCCTGCTGTTGAACAGGCTGACCATTTGCGGCTGGCTGCTGTGGATTTGTTTGTTGTTGTGTCTGTGGGGTGTTGTTTCCACTTACGAATGGTGTCATTGCTCTGAAATAATCGTTGACACGATCACGTACCGCATTTAAGACACATCCATTGTAAGTAAACACTGCCTGACGGATTCCGTCAAAGACCTTTGTGGTAGACTGAGAATTATCCGTATTGACTTTCGGATCTTTTTTCTTCTCGTTGTCTACGTTTAAGTTAACTTTTGCAGACGGTGCTTTGGATGTATCCCCAGTATCTCCGTTTTGGCCATTTCCACCACTTGGATCTGTAGTTGCATTCGGTGTTGCTTCCAGCATCGTCTGTAACTGATCCAGTTTATCCATAAGATCTACAGATTCTGGTACATAAGAAGTTGACAGTGTTGTCAGCGTATTCTGTAACCCAGATAATGAATTTGTTAATGTACTCATTCCACTGGTGTAATACATTTCACAGAAGTTTGCAATTTCGGTCATCTGCGCTTTTAAGTTGGAATCTGCATATGTTACGATCTCGTTCGCAATATTGGAATGATCCCCTTTTCCAAGTTTGAAGTAGTTGGTAAGCGGCGTTGCGATAGAACGGCAGGCTTCTCCAGCAGTCGCTCCATTTACGGTTAAGGAATACGCGGCAAGGACTTTCTTGACGGCATCTACATCAGAACCTTTTGAGAGCTGATCAGATTTTAAACTACCTACAGTTCCCTTGAAGGTGTCAATGTCACTAAGAATAGAGTTCCATGGCATCTTGGTGCTGTATGGTAAAATCTGTACACTCTGGTTCGTGTAGTTGTGATTTAAAAGTTCCGCTTTGTTGTTCTTGATCCATAAAGAGTTTACCATGCTCTGACCATTGTCCAGTTTGACAGATCTGGAGTTCATATTCTGTAAAAACTTATTAATGACTTCCTGGAACTGTTTGGCGATAGTATCTTTTAAATCACCTAACTTCTGTGTGATCGTAGATGCTGCTTTAGCAACCCCTTGTGCTGCTTGTGCCTGGTTGGTACCATTCGCATTTGTAGAGTTTGTATTTACCGGTCCATTACCAGCAGTTACATCAGAAATCTCATAGATCGGACGAATACCACGAACGACTTCATTCCACTTATCCTGGTAGGACTCCTGTAATGTGGACATCAGAATGTCGGTTACGCCATGCTGGTATTCATACAGAATCTTATCCATCTCCAAAGCATAATCTATATCATCTACAGATTCATGCACACCAATTGGTTCTGAGTCTTCTGCATCCATTTTCACGGAAATACGTTCTGCATTTACAGCTAACTTCTTTAAACGAGACATCATGTTACCAGCAATCATATTGACCAGGTTTCCATACTGCTCTTTTAAGGAAGTGACAAATACTTTGAGTTCCGTAATCGCAGCGGTATTTTTGAAATCATCATTGAACTTCCATGGATGTGCGACTGGATCTGAGAAGCGTTTCTCTAAGATGTTCATCTTTTCACGATCATCAGAGATTAATTTCGCAATGGTCTGCAAATTCTCTGGGAAGTCTTTGATCTCATGTAAGATCGTTGCGTAGATATCCATGTTTCCATCCCCATTGACAGCGATTTCACATGCTTTATCATAGCTGGAGGTATCAGAGGTCATTTTTATGCGTTCCGCATAGCGTACATCGATCGGATTGTCAAGTCCTGCTTTTTCAATCAGCTCATCGGTTACCAGTAAGTAATCGTCGCTGGAGGCAGAGATCTTATCCAAGGATGCGGAAATTTCAGATAAAACTTCCATCACGCTGTTATAGGAATCTTTCCGATACTCTCGTTCGTCGATCATATGATCAAAGGATCCATCCGGATCTTCCATTCCAGCAAGACCACGATTGATGATCATTCCCTTGTGGAACTCTAAGACATTATGAGATAACTCATCATATGCAGAAGAGTCCCCTGTCATTAACTGGTCTGCGACTTCTCCAGTAGCGTCAGATACGATAGAGTCTCCATAGACACTTTCGTTAATGGTACGCTCTAAGGCAGAGACAGTAGAAGTCATTTTGGTCAATGCATCGTTACATAAAACAGCATTGCTTGTAATTGCATGTAACTTCATCAACATCGCATAAGTAACAAAAGAAGCAACGTCAATTAAGTTACGATTGATTTTATAGTTGCACTGGTTTAATTTCGCAGCGTATTCTGGATGCTGTGCACAAATCTCAGCCACTTTCTGGTTTCTGACATTGGCGGAAGATAAAGTATCATTAATGATAGATGTTACCATCTTTGCTTCCTGGATAGTCGTTGCTTTCAAGGAATTGAAAGATGTGATAAATGGAATCACAAAAGTCTTTAAATACTCTTTGGACCATTCCACTAATGGTTCATTAGAAGCAACCAGTGCTTTCGGGTTATTCACATACAGAGTCGCTAAAGAAGAACGAACGATCTGTCTTTTGACCGTATCGGAAAGATCATCTGCAGAGAGTCTCATAAATGTAGAGATTGCTGCAGCGTCTAAGGTTCCTTCGGAAGCACTCTGATAAAACTGACCAACTAATCTAGTCAGGTTGTCATTGTAATCTTTTAAGTAATCAAGATTGAACTTGATATCGGTATTGGCAAGTCTTGGTCGCTGACCCAGAGAGGAAAAACGATCAGACTGCTCCATGTTACGGATGAATGGGGCAAGCTCCGTAGTGTTTACCCATACATCAGAAAGGTCGTTGATTGCATCTGCAATGGAACGACCATAAATATCATTATTCACATCGATCGTAACAGGGACACCTTCCTTATAGAGGGACCCTTCTGCGATCGCAATGAATGCGCTGGAATCAAATTCCCGATAGCAGGATTCCATCGCAAGAATAAACTCATTAATTAAGTTCATGGAAGTTCCTCCTATTTGTCTTTGTCGTCATCTTTGTCTTTTGGATCCCAAGCTTTTTTATTCTTAAGTGCTCTCTGAAGCGGGCTCTTTGATGCCTCAACTTTTTTGTGTTTGTTGTTACCACCATATTTTAACATGATGGAAAAACCTTTGCTGCACTCATTTGAGTTATGATTTAAAATATTCATAGCTTCGTTATAGCAACCCTGTTCGAATTTGATAGCGGCTAACTTGGATTCCAACCAGTTTACAGTTCCTGCACCGTCTTTGGAATTAGACCATGTTTGACCTTTCTGGCGCATTGCCATATCGTTTTTATCCATCATCTCAGCCATATCTTGAAGTGTCTTCTGCTTAGATCTTGAATGCTTAAATGTGCATTCTTTTCCTTTTTTGACATCACTGTAAAGTTTATAACAGGTAGCTCCAAGTCCAACTACTGCACCTACTGCAGCAACACGTCTCATAAACTTACCATGTGGATCATCCCACTCTTTTTTAATTTTAGCGAGTTTTCCCTTGAAAGTTGTTGGGTTCTTTTCTTCAAGAAGTTTATCAACTTCTTCTGTCAACTGATTGATGTCTTTCATATCCTGGATATTAAGTACACCTTCAGCTGAAAGTGCCATAACTTTCTTTTTCAGATCTGGATCTGCTGCGAGTTGTCTCTGAAGTTCTTCCTGTTGTTTACGGATCTTCGCATCGCTTGACATAAATACTTCACCAAGACGTGAAATCATCTGACCAAACGCACTGATCAGACTTCTAATCGCAGCTCCAAGGCTAGCGACAATACCTTTATTCTGAGGTTGTGCCTGTTGTGGAGTCTGAGCCTCACCAAAGAGCTCCGCTTCCATGTTTTCAGGAGATAAAAGACTCTGATGATACTCTGCAAAGATTTTATCGATGTTATCAAATGCAGCGTTTACACCTTCGGTAATCTCCTGCATCATTAAATCAGTATAAATAGAATGCCCAAATGCGTTTCCAACTGATATTGTATACATTAGGCGATTCCTCCTTTCTTTTCGGTCATTCCGGTTTAACTATTTGTTTTAAGGCGCAAAAATACAGGGCCGGGAGATCCCAAACCCTGTATTTTCGAGAATTATTTCTTAGGACGTTCACCTGTTTTACCAACTGGATGAAGAGAACTCTTCACCTGGTCAGCAGCAGCACCAGCAAAAGTATTGCCATACAGACCACGGGCTTCCATTGTCTTCGGACGAATGACTTTGTGACCAAGATATTTGATTTTATCTTTGGCACCACCACCGGCTCCATGCCAACCAACTTTTGCACCCATTTTACCAGCAGTTTTGATGGTCTTTCCGGTTGATTTGTTTTTCAGTAACAGATTGGCAATCTGAACTTCACCGCCATTCTGTCGTGGATCGTTAACCTTACCATGTACGAGATTCTTGCCAAGGTTCTTAAGGTCAAAGATTGGTGCTAAGATACCAGATGTTACATCCTTGTATAAGTTGTTAGTCATAGACATGATCTTACGTTTGATGGAGAACCTATGACTCAGGGAACGGATTCCACGATCCATTTTCTTAAACTCTTTTTTACCCATCGCATCCTGCATCCCTTTTAAGATACGCTCATCGCTGTGCATGGTAGCACGGATGTATTTTGCAAATTGTCTATCGACAGAAGATACGTTAATCGCTGCAGATGCGGCTAAAGAAACAGCAACACCTTTCGCGTTGTCTTTTACGAAGCTCTCAATCTTCTTAAAAATAGATTCAGTTGGATGGTCTGCATCTTTTGCACAAGCTTCCATCTCTTTTTCGCATTCCGCCATCAGCTTCTTGTATTCATCAAAGGTTTTTCTGAAATCACGGACCGTAATCTTTTTGTTTGCTAAAGACGGATCCTGTTTGCAAGCTGCTTTAAACGCTTCATAAGCTTCTTTTTCTTCCTTATCCAGAGCATGCTCCTGGAAGAAATTATCAATCGCTTCAATGATCTTACGACACATTGCAAGTACCGCATCAATGGCTTTTTTTAGACCACTGGTTCCTTTTGCGGTTGCTTTTGCATTTGCTTCTTCTTTGGCTTTGATTTCAGCTGCACGTTTTGCGTCTTCTTCTTTTTTCTTTTTACCACCGAACGCTTCAGTAAAGCATTCTTCGAACATCGTGATTGGAGTATACTCTGCAAGGGCTTCTTCCACCATATGCAGACCTTCAATTGCTGCACGATTTTCTAAGCTTAAATCACATTCGTAAACTGTCATAATGTCACTTCTTTCTGATTTAATCTAAAATAAGATATGAGTGGGTGATAACCGCCCACCCATATCATCTATATGTTATTCGTTGTCTTCTGGTGTTTCTTCGGATTCGTCTGCTTCTGCAGATTCTTCAACAGTTACACCATATTTTTCACATAATGCATCTACTTCATCTGCATCTGGTTCAATCCCAGCATTTAAAGCAGCTTCGGTAAGAAGTGCATCAATATCAAAAGTATCCGCAACAGATTCCTGTGTCGGTTCTTCAACTTCTGCAGACTCCTCAACGGTTTTATCGTCGTCATCATCAGAAGATTCTTCTTTGGCTTCTCCGCTTGTCGGACCATCAGTATCACCAGGATCGGAATGTGCAAGTGCAGCGGCTTCCATAGCAGCATCTTCTAAGATCTTGTCCGTATCATCTTCTGGAGTTTCTTCTTTACCAGATTCAAATCCAAGAATCTCGTTCTCTAACTGAGACATGTATGCCATATGATTTTCAATAGAAGTTTCTAAATCTTCTACAGATTCCGTTACTTCTTCTGCTTCTGGTTCTGGAGTTGGTTCTGTATGCAGTTCTTCGAATACAGATTCGAGAAGTGCTGCAGCATCCAGATCAGATACCAGATCTTCTGTAGATTCATAGATATCATCTACAAATTCTTCTACAGATTCTTTTGTTTCTTTTGCAGCCTTTGCCTCTGCTTTTTCAAGAGACTTCTTCTGCTTGATGGCTTTCTTAATACCATTACGTAAAGAAAGCGCACCACGTGTATTTACAGCGACATTGGATTTTGCCAACTGTTTCTGAGCACCGATGGCTTTTAACATAATACGAGAAGACTCTGGAGACATACTGTCTACCGGAGCATCTGTTTTTTCGGATGCTTTCTCTGCAGTCTGGTTCTTAAGTGCAATTAAGAGTGCAGACAGTAAGGAGACACCCTCTGTTAAAGTTACGGTGTTGTCTTTTTTACCAGCAGCCTGACGTGCTTTGTTGACAGAGGTTAAAATCTCGTCAATCTTTGCAGAGTCAGCTTCTGTAAAGTTTTTACGAGCTTTGCCTTTGGAGATAACAGTCTGGAGTTGGTCCATACCTTTTGCAATCGCCTTGGCTTCTTCTTCGTATGCGTGGTAAGTTACTTCAACTTTTCCAAGCTTTGGATATTCCTTACAAAGAGCACCTGCTTTATCGATGGTCTCCTGATAGGAAGGATCGTTTGTGATCTTCTGTAAGGATGCGTTCATTTTTGAAAAGTAATCCTGAGAGTTTCTGTTAATGGAGTTCGCAGTTTTACGAAGTTTTCCATTGCATTTTTCAGTTACTTCATATAAAGATTCAGATACCTGGTCATCTGAAATTGTATCGTCTTTTTTCTGTTCCAGCTTCACAGATGCGACATCTACGTTGTAGTCTGAAACAACATATTCTGTTAAGACACGAATCTTATTCGCAGTCTCATCGAATGCTTTTCCAAAAGAATCAATCTCCTGGAAGGTTTCTTCAAATACAGTCATGATGTCCTCCTTTTTTAGAGATTGTCAAAAATTGCTTCAAATGAGTTCAGTTCTTCCAGAGAAGGACTTTCCATCATTTCTTTGTATTCATCGTTGATACCGAAAAGATCTGGTGCTTCTGTAGTATAATCACCAGTTACCATATCGCCATGAGCCGCTTCTGATCCATTGTCAGCATTTGCGTCTCCACCACCATTGCCACCGTTATCGGCAGTCTGTTGCTGATCATTTCCTTCATTGGATTGATTGGCATTATCATCTTTGCCGTTACCTCTTCCGTCCATAACACGCTGTTCAAGCTCTCCAGCTTTCGTTTTGATTTTATCCCACTGGATGACTTTTGCAACGATATTTAACACGGATTTACCTGTAGCAGCAACTAATGCCAGCATAGTTTCCAGTGTTGCCTGAAGTACTGTGATGGCTTTGTCATACCACGGAAGTTTAGAGAATTCAGATTCCTGTTTTTCTTCAGTCTGAGCATTTCCATTATCAGCTGGAGCTGATTGCTGCTGATTTCCACCATTCTGAGTCTGATCTTTCTGAGGTTCAGACTTTGTACCAGTAGATCCAGTTTGTGAACCCTGTGTATCAGTCTTCTGCGGATCTGCTTTTGGTTGTCCCTGCTGACCCTGATCCTTTACTGGGTCAGACTTTGTACCAGTTTTTCCACTGTTGTCTGTCTTTTGTGGTTCAGACTTAGATGGCTGCTGAACTGGTTTCTTCTCTTCTTTTGGTGGCTGATTTGTACCGGTTTTCTGAGTTTGTTGCTGTTTTTGAGGTTCAGACTTAGTCGCAGGTGCAGGTAACGGTTTTCCGCAGCTTAAGCAGTATTTGGAACCAGAAGGGTTCATTGTTCCGCAGTCTGGACACTTGATACCTTCGCCAGCTTCCATGAAAAGTCCTGCATATGCACCTAAACCATATGTTTCTGCTGATTCCATCATGTTATCACCAGCAACATGATCAATTGGAGCACTGGCAGTTTCCGGCTGAGCCTGCTGTTGCTGCTCTCCACCACCGTTACCAGATGCCTGTGCGTCTTTTTCTGCACGTTTCTGATTCTTTTTTGTAGCGATGTCTTCCGCTTTTGCTTTCAGAGCTTTCATTGGAAGACCAAGTTTCTTTAACAGAGTATCTACTTCGCCAGTCAGCTCATTTGCAGTACCCTGCAGTTTCAGGAATCTGTTGAGCATATCCTGAGCAGTTTCTTTGTTGACCTGTGTAATTGGTTCTTCTTTGGCTTCCTGTTCTTCTTTGGAACCCTTAACCAATACAGCAGCAACAGCTGCTACTGCAATAGATGCAACTGCAAATTCTTTGTTGCCCTGGATACAAGCATTGATACTTTTGATAATTTCTTTTAATTTATTGAATACCTTTGGAAGTCCAGTAAGGCCTTCGTTAGCTGCTTTTAAGTCGTAGCCATCGACGTCTCCCTGGGCATTTGCTGGTAATCCATTTAATCGATCATTATTTGCACCTAAGTTTCTCTGAATCCAGTTACCAATACTGGAGATTGCAGAGCCGATGCTGTTTAAGATGGTACGGATGATACCGACTTTCTTTTCACCCTGCTGTACAGCGGCTTCCATCATAAGTCGATCAAGGTCATCGTATGTACCACCAGTTTTTAATACAGTATACTCCGCAGCCATAATAGCGCGATCATACTGTGCGTTTGTAATATCCTGAATTGCCTCAATCTTGGAACTGGTCATTTCACATTCCATAAAGATCAGCTGTGCTTCCCGTTCCATTGGAGATAAAGAGGCTCCAAAAACTGTTGCCATGGTTAATCCTCCTATTATTGCTTGTGCTTATTGTAAGCGTCTTTTGCAGCCTGTTTTCCTGCTTTTACTGCATCTGATGCTTTCTGTTTTGCTTCAGATTTCGCTTTACTACAGAACTGGTTGATCTCACCAGCAACTTTTGCTTTTGCGTTACCAGCTTTATTCATCATACCGCCTAAGGCATTCATAACAGAATTCATCTGTTTCTGACGCTTCGCTGCTTTCGCTTCGTTTTTCGCACGTTTCCGTTCCATCTGCTCTTCTTCTACTTGTGCACGTGTCATCTTCATGGTTTCATCCAGAGTCTTTACGTGACGAAAATCGGAAATTTTCTGGTCTACGCCACTGAAGATCTTATGACCGATCTTGGAACGTAAGACGCCGATTCCAACTGCAGATACGACAAATGCACCGTGGTCTTTTACGACATTGGCACAACCATCACAAAACTTTGCAACTTTCTCATCACTGACACCAGTCTTAGAAGAAATCGCCTGGATGATCTTTCGACCTTCCAGAACCTTTTTGTTGACTTCTTTGTCGATTGCTTCCATGTCATAGGAAAGCTGAACCTGACCAGTCTGGGACTGTAAGAAGCTATCCAGATCTACGTGTTCCTGCTTGCTGAAGAGATTTGCAACGGATTCGTTAATCTTTCGAATAAAGGAGACAATCGCGTCAATCATACGGGTGAAAAATCCCGGTTGTCCATCTGCGGCTTCTGTCATACAGTATTCGCAAACGGACTCAGTAGCGACTGCCATACCAAGTCCATATTTATAGTCTCGGTTGATCCGAGCCATTTCTAAATCAAGGGTGCCTTCGATGATCTCAATTTCATTTTCAAATGTAGTCATCAGACAACGTAACCCCCTTTCTGCGTAGTTTTCAGTTTTAAGTATTTGTTTTGGCCCCAGAAAGGGGAGATGAGAGATGACAGACCGTAAAGTCCATCATCTCTCAACTTTTGTAATCTCGTGAATCCCCGTTTCATAATGCATGATGGGATTCGTATAATTTACCAATAATATCATATAATTGTATACGCGAACCAGTTCACTCCTAAACTGAATCCGCTAACATATTGTCTGTCTGGAATTAGTTTTTCACATCACGTAGCATCGTATCCAAAACTGCTAACGTACAAAGTAAGTCAATCATTTTCTTCCAAATCACGTTTGAATCAAATCCATCGTTACACATCTCAGTTTTGATATAAAGTTTCCAGTGATCGAACTCATCTTTTAACCTGGTACCACTTGGGTATCCACTTCGTGTGCAGTAGAGTTGCGGATGTAAGTTTCGTTTCCATTCGGAGGTTTCCATTCGAAAACGAAGGTAAACGTCCGTAAACGTCATATCTTTTTTCGAACAGATTTCCGGAATATCACAAAATAGATACAACCGGTATTTACCTAGGGAGTTCATATATTTATAAAACGCATGCATCAATTTCGTATACCGTGGATGTATGTGTACATCACTTGCAATCAGTCGATCCACACGCCCGTCATATTCATGATTTAAAAACGATACTACGGAATCTTTTAGTAATTTCTCGGCATCGTCCTGCATATTGGCAACCGCAAATAACTGATAATCCAATTCTTTGTCTAAAATGTGTTGGTCGATCGGTTGTGCGGCAGTCCCTGCATAGAGCCGATAAAGGTCATCTAATGATGATAACCACTCTCGAATTTTCAATTAAAATACCGTCCTTCTTGGTTTACTAGGAGTTGGTCGTTTGTTACCAGCTTCTAAGACACTGTGGATAGTATTATAAGAATCAAACACGGTATTTACGGTACTATAGACGTAGTTATTGATAGATTCGGTCATCATACGTGCGGTCTCCATTAAGAGATCTGATGGATGATCTGTAGTTGCTTCCTGAATCTTTTTGAGCATCTCGTTACACTGAATGGATTCCTGTTTGATGGTTTCCATAAAATCGATGAGATATTCGATATTTCCTACAGACTCCAGTACGGTACCTGTTTGTTTTTTATTGTTACATCCCCCAAATATGGATTCAATGAATTCTCCGTCGTGTTGCTTTGCAGTATTCATCTTGTATTCACAAACTGCAGATTCGGTTGCATACCGTTCTGCGTCGATGAAGGTATCGCAAGCTTCTTCGATGAACTGACACATCCCAGATAAATAGTCTGCATAGGCAGTTCCTGCGATGTTTAAATCGATACAGTCCACCTGAGATTCTGTAACGACTGGGGAATATACTTTCTCACGTAATTGCTGGTACATGTCCTTGATTTTTCGACCTTCCCCCTCACTGGTGGTGAAAAAAGATGGAATCAGCTTATGAGAATAAAAATCCATAGATTCTTTAAAAATACTTGCTAAGTCTTCCACAGACTTGGCATCTTTCATACTCTGAGTTGTTGACTCAAATGTTTCTTGTAACAGCTTCACATAGTCCATAATTGAAGTTCTCCTCTCCGTTGGTTAGAATAACTGAATTGGAGAGTCTTCGATTTCTTCCCGTGTTTTGTCTACGGCCATTTTCTTGTTGTCACCCTCCAAGTCCTTTTTCGTTTTCTTTGTAGCAGTGACAGCCTCTACTCGTAAAGTAGAAGATAAGCGCCGTAATTTCGCCGCAAGTTTCTGTTGTTTGTCGATGATCTTCTTACGCTCATCAACCGTAAATGCGGAATTATTTTGAACTGCCAGTTTGTTCATCTCGAGAAACATAGCTTGTGTATCGAGAGTCTTTGACAGATTTTTTCGAACGTTGTAATACAGATAAACCAGCTCTCTGGTGACTGGTACAATTGCCAGTGCAGCTAAAGAGATTGCTCCATAGCCAATGGCTGCGTCAAGTCCAATAAAGTTGTTTTTTCCTTTGTTCATCGTGGCTTCCAACATCTTACGGTAGTCCATACCCATGTTTTCCTGGACATGATTGAATTTGCGAAGCTGTTCGAAAATAAACAGATTTGCACGTGAAGTTGTATTTTTCAGCGCGATGCTCATCACCGCTTTATCAGGTCGTTTGATATAATCTGCAAATTCATAAATGAGTGCAGAGGTTGCTTCTACACACGCATAGGTGTATAAGTTGTATTCCAGCATCACATAATTGGAACGTTCCTGGAAACCACGTTTGAATGTGCTTGATAATCCTCTGATATTAGAGACCGCGGTGCGAACTACACCAGTTAAGTCTTTTACCGTAGAGGCACGTTGCTCATCTGCTAATGCATCCATTGCATCCAGAACTTCCATCATCTTTCCGTATCCAGAGTAATTCATAATCTCACCCTGGGATTGCTCAATGCCGCCGAAATCTACATGACCTTTGTCGATGATCGCCTGAAATAGTTTTTCCTGATGTTTTCTCGTAACTGGTGAAGACGCGTCCTCAAGCATACAACGGAGATTTTTCATCTCCGCTGTACGTGTACGAGGATCCATTCCAGTAGCAAGAAGACACGCGGATTCATATGTTGGATCAAATTGTCCGACCATGTGTTCTCCTCCTACTAGATAGCGTTATTCAGCAGTATACATAGTTACTGCGTGCAGTGTGAAACGAACTTTTCCTTTTCCTGGGATGATGATAGACATTGTATCATGTTTTTCGTTTCCTGCTTCATTTGCATCAACCTTACGGTTTGCATATTTGTACATGTATCTTACATATGTGCAAGGTTTTCCACCCCATGATTCTGGAGGTGTGATTGCTACAGAATGACTAGCTTCGTTGTATACGAAGAGTGTAGTAGCAGTATCTGTAAGGGCTTCGCCACCAGCAGATACAACAACACCAATTGCCTGATCGAAACGATCTAATACTGCACTTGCAGACTCTGCATCGAAGGATACGGTGGAATTACTTCCAGCAATTGGATTGATAACAGCATCTGTAATTTTTAATACTTTTGCATCTTCGATCGGATCCATAGCCGGTACACTGTATGTAATACCACCAGCGGATACGTCGACTCTACCAGTTTTTTCATCAGCGAGTGCCATTAAGAAGCAAGTCGCAACCATAAGTTTGTTGTCTTCACCGATTTTCCACATTGGAGCTACGATAAAGCCGTTGTTACCAACAGATACTTTTACGGTATCAGTAGCTGCTTTCTTGAATTCTCCAATCTGTACATAAGAGATCTCAGCTGGGAATCCTTTTGCAACTGCAGTATAGAAAGAAGCATCCTCAAGAATCTGATCTTCTGGTGTATCTTTCGGTGCTACAGATTTTTCGTAAACAGTTTTGTTTGCGAAGTTGTTGTAGTATTTCGTAGACATAGCTTCTCCAGCCTGTTTTACAGTCTCTGCAGTTACGTCTTCTTTGGAAAGGTTTGCTACAATTGCAGCTGCTGTGTAAGCTGCATCTTCTGCATTTCTTTTGTAGTCAAGATTCTGCTGTCCTGCTACATTGATACGTACGTTTACTAAACTAGATGGTTTCAGCATAGTAAAAGTCTCCTTTCAAATTTGAATTTATATAGAGTTAATGGGCGATCATACGTCCAATTTCTCTACCGAGTTTGTTAGAGTTCATAGATACTTCACGTTCAATGGATTCCAGAGCATAGGTCTGGAATGTCGCATCGCCATCGTATAAGATATCTACGGTTCCGGCACCATCATCACAAATGATGAAGGTCATTAAGTCGAGTCCTTCCATCAGCTTCTTAGCGACGGATTCCTCTCTCATATCAATACCATATGTATTTTTCATATGGTCTACTTCGTATGAAGTTACCAGTAAGGTAGCATTTGGAATCAATCCATGTGGCATAGCGAAGCCACTCATTCCAACGCCACGGCGTTTCATACGTTTTAAGTTTCCAAATAATGGACTCTTTCCAGCATTCTGATTTGCTGCATCAAAACGAAGATCATCCATATTAAGAAGTAAGTCTTTGACAAGACTAATCTCTCCAGTAGTCCAGCGTAAAAATCTGAATAAACCACTACGGTTCTGAAGAGCTTTTTCCAAATTGGAAATCATGTCATCAGTATCTACCAAATGAAGGACTGTCTTGATACCAACGACGATATCCATATACTGCACGAACTCATCTGCGCTATTGACAACAGAGAGTCTGATCTGTACGGCATATGGAGTCATATCGTTCATACGTTTGATATCACCGTCGGTTAACTGTGGTCCACGTAATGCAGCTGCGTTATTCTTAGCGATATCTGCTAACGCACGACGGTCAGCAAGTTGCTGCTGTTTTAACTTACCGTCTAAGAGTGCTTGTGTTAAGTCTTCTGCATTGGTTTCATCGGACTCCGCTTCGGTGTACTCCTCTTCGTATCCAGACTCAAAAATATCACGCATCTGTTTGGACATATTAATCTCAGACAGATACGGTTTTAATCCTTCACGATTTGATTCTAACATCATTCCAAGCTTCTTATCTGCGGCATTAAATAACATAAAGAACTTTCGATCCGGATCAGCAAATACACGGTATTCTCCGTTGTATGCCTTTTCCATATATGCCTCACGTTCGTCTTCCGGTACAGCAAGATCTGCAATTGCCTGTTCGAACTTGATGTTCTGATGGAATCGCTTTAAGAACTGAGTCGGTGAGGAATCTAATGCCATATTCATAGTGGAATTGTTGCCAAGTGCTATCTGTGTATATCCAGCGTAAACACGATCCATCATACGTGTACACGCGGTTGCCATATCAATTGGGCATGATTTTGGAATAATCATCGGAAACTGGAAGGTAGCATCTTTCGCACGACGGATCATGGATTTCCCACGGATGTTACTCTGGGAGATATTGTTGATCACTCTGGGGGCGTTTTTGATTTCTTTCAAAATATCGCCTAAACTTCCCATAGATGTCGTCACTCCTTTCTAACTAATGTCTTTATCGAACTGTTTTTAAGCAGTATTTTACAGTAAAAGAACATTTTATTGCTTACAATAAGTTGATACTAAAATTGGGTAAAGGTACTAGATTAGCTGTTTGAAAATAAAATAAGAGTAGAGACATATTTTGTCTCTACTCTTATTTTTATCGACGTCCCATCGCGTACTCATTTGCAAGGCGTCTTACTTCGTCTAAGTTACGACCTTTCTTATTTAAGAGAGTCTCTTCAAAGATTAACCAAGTCATCTCTTCAACAGACTCTACGAACGCTGCATACATTGCATCGTTATTTTCAGAAACCAGGCCATAATCATCTAATGCATGATATGTATAGTTTTCCTGCATCAGAGATTCAGCACGATCCACGTTACCGATCATGATGCCCTGCATTAGATTTGGCTGGAAGATTCTTCTCTTATTATAACCACGACGTTCCAGTTCTGCATCAATGGCAGATTCAGAAGTCATGGACATGTTTGAAGAAAGTTCGTGTTCCAGGGCTTTGTCCTGGCGTCTCTCTTCTTTGGCACGGTTGATCTCAGATTCAGCGGTAGACTTTACGGTATTCTTAATCAGACCGGAAATATCGTCAAGTTCCATATCCTGAGAAACGACGTCCATACGTTTCTGCATTTCAGGATCCATCTTAAATACAAGCTCTTCTGGTTTGTAGTTCTTTGGATCCATTTTTGGATCTGCATATTTTTGTTCCATTTCCTTGCATACGGCTTCAAAAACCTTTTTGCAACGATCTCCGCAAGTACCTTTCTTGATACCCTCTTTGAAGTACATAACAAGATCATCTGGAAGATGTCCACAACATTTTTTGTTGAGTTCATCAGAGCAAGCGTTCTTGTATTCATCAGAGAGCGGAACGGCATTTTTATAGCAGTTACCAAGTACATATTTTAAGCACTCGTTTTTGCCTTTTTCGCATTCGTTGTTTGCAAGGTTTCGTTTATATGCATCAGAGTTGTAAAACGCAGCCATCTGGTCGTCTTTTTGTTTTTCTTTATCGACGGAGTTGATAAAGTCTACAACTCGGTCGTTTCCTGTGATTTCCACTGGTTTTGTAAACATACGTTTCACCCTTTCTTTTCCAGGTTTAGCATTACTGGATTGTTTTTAGTAGCTTTCTACTTCGTATTCGTTGATGATGATGTTTTCCAGATCAATGGTAAGCATTTCTGGGACATACATCATACGTTCTCGTTTTTCCAAATCGTTGATATCTTCTACCAAGACTTTGACAGACTGATACTCGGTTGGATAGTTATTAATCGATATGAAACGGATATGATCGACTGCCGCAAAGTTCGTCTCAATCTGACGCATCAAGTTAGAGACATGCACATAGTTCGATCCAGTTTCATTGAGTCGCTCAATGGCAAGCTTAATAAAGTCTTTGATCTTCGGTATCAGGCCAACACGGTCTGCTCCAGGTACAAACCACATATCAAAGGCAATCTTAAGATTGACGGTATTAAGAATTTCATCTTTATCACCAATGGCGTAGTTCTTAGAACGTCCATAGGTGTTGTACCATTTGACATCTACGGCAGTTACATTACGCAAGTTGTTATTGATAATATTGACGATCCATTGATAATGGTATGTGAAGTTATTTAAGAATACCTTGAATTGATCACTGTCAAGCGGAAGATCCCATTTTACAAGTGGAATGCTTCTCACATAGGTATCCATGATGTCATAGATGAAATTACCATCTTTGTCTTTGGCAGTGTAATCCATAAACTGTAGATCAGAACGCACATAGTCTAATGGATACATAAAGGTTGCCTGTACATCAGTGGTTTTGTACTCATTTGTCCAGATATAGCCAGTATATCGCTTGTCGTAGGAGACAAAGGTGTTATTGGTTTGCTCTTCGGTTGCTTCGACGAGTCCACCATCTACTTCGCTGTAGACACGACGATATAAGGTTACGAATCTTATATTACATCCATCGACTGGAACCAAAATATCATCGTTACCAGTCATATTCCAAAGAGTCTTCCATTTCACAAGCGTTTTGTTTGCAATTAACGGAGAGACATCATCGACTGGCACGTTGTCATCCACAAGGTTATTATCCTTATCGTACTTATGATAGATGGTATGATCGTTGGTTTCCATATAGTATTCACCGGTGGTATCGTTTCTCCACTTGACTTCGTCTAAGAGACGTAAACGACCATCAGATGTGATGTGATCGTCTGTATGGATGTAGGAGATGAACTCAAACATACCAGATCCAGTTTCGGTATCATAACGATGTGGGATCATCTCAGTGTAACAAATATCACGAAGATCATCACTAATGACCATAATGATACGAAGGTCATTATGGATTACATCAAACGGATCATCAAAGATATATTTGATAACTCCATAATCAGGATCTCCATGATCTTCACTAATTGGTAAGTGATTAACAAGTGGGTGATCCTTTGCAATACCAATACTTGGAGATATCTGCGTAGTCACGGTATATTTTTTATCTGCTTCAAAGTCACGGCTCATTTCAAACCAGTTTGTGACAAACTGGACGTAAGAGTCTTCGTTCAATCCAGTGAAGTCCAAACCAATACGAGTGTCGATAAATGGCAGATACATATTGATGATGTTTGGATTCTTAGTAAACCGAATTAAGAACGGATTGGTATATAAGAACTTTCGCTCGATGGCATCGTCAAACTGCTGTAATACTTTTCGATCTGTATTAAAGATCGTCAGTTTGTCATCGATTCCTTTTCGTTTCTTAAACTCTGCAAACGATGCAGGACGGTTTAAGTAATCAGGAAGTTCTTTATGATCTTTATTGAGTGGTATATACGGAATTTTTCCGTCTTTGATTGCCTGTTGGTATTCATCCCAGAGTGCTTTGTTTGCTTTTTCGTCACGTAAGAAGTCTGCATCGAAGATCTTTCCATCTTCATTGGAGGCTTCAGAATAACAGAAAAGCTGCCCTGGATCTAACGTATAGACATTGGTTTCTGGATTATTCATCTCAGAAAGATTCATAGAAAGATTCAGGCAATTGGTTTTAAATGCCACGAAGTTGGAATAGATGATCATAAACGCTGAGTATACACGTTCACGAATATCGTCTCTTAACTTCGTAAATAAAATATCAGATCTACCATAGCGGTATTTCCAGTTGTTAAAGAAGTTTTGTAAGTCAGCTTCGGTTGTAAGTGCTTTGGCAGTACGGTAGTTCTCTACCGTCAATGCTTGTAAAGACTCTAAGGACATACGATCCAGGCCACCTTCAGAAGCAGTCAATGGATAGGCTGACATCGCAAACTTCTCTACGTAATCGTAACGATCAGATTCGGTTAATACCTCAATATTCGATCCACGATATACTTCAAAATTTCCAGATTCTCCATTTGTCGTATACATGGTAACTTCAATTTCAGAATTAAAGTCTGGCATGAAATAACCATCTTTGCTATTAAAGCTTAAACGAAGTGTAGATGAATCATGAAGCTGGTAATAGCAGAAGGATCGCTGTTCTTCTGGCTGTGAGTACACTGGAAGGGTATCCAACTGGGTGTAGAATCCTTCATCGGTAGCTCCTCGATACATAACGTCAAATCCACAAAGATCTCCTTCAAATGGAATGTCAATGATCGGATAATTGACCTTGCTGTTGTTAATGATGTTTTCATCAACGACGTTACGTATACATTGGTGCATCAGTACTTCCAGAGATATGTAACCATTTCCATCTCGACGAATCTTGATGTATGGGTTGTTTAATCCAGAAATACTATTATTAAAATTGGTGAATACGTAGTATGCACTATAAATATAGTCTTCTTTTGTGTCAGAACGTTTTCTGGCAATTTTAAGTTCAATGTCATAATCTAAGACAAATGGGATTCCTTCTACTAATACCTGCGTATCACGATCTATATAAAAATAGAAAAAACCGCTGTCTTTGTCATAACTCATGTTGTTTTTAACAGCAGACTCCTCCAAAACCAACAGAAATGTACAGCTAGCCGCTGTTGAAAACATGTCGTTTAACTGGAAAATCGCTGCATGTGAATAGATGCTTTCCGTGATCTCCGCACGGTTTGGAAACATCTCTCGAAAAAGTACAGAACCCGTATTAAATACGTCTTCTGTGATGTTGGAGATTTGTTCTTCTACGAAGCCCACCATACCAATGGTTCGCTTATTGATATCAACGTCTGGATAGTAGACATCAAGAAGGGTATCCCCAAAGTCTTTGACTGCGAAGTTGTCGATGTAACTTCTATCTACATAGGTACCATCCATAGCAGTCGCCATAGTATAACACCTCCTTATTCAGATCGGAAACGTAATTTAAATAACATATTTCCGTTTCCGTAATTTCCGGCTTCTCCACCGTTTTCATAAACCGTTTCAATAAACGGCGCTCCTACCCAGGTTCTACCTGCGGTACCAAGGTTCTTATTATAGGTTGGAACCATTGCAACACTATTCCCTCCATCACTGGATTGAATTGCATCTTCCAATCTGGAGTTGTAGTTAAACTCTGCAATGGCTGCAAGATTATAGTCTTCTTTCCACGAATAATTAAATTTGACATCCAACGTAATATGGGAAAGAAGGGTTCCAGCAGACCAGGAATACTGATTTGATGGAATCGTGGACGGATAAACTCCATAGTACTTAGACCAAAACAGGATCGTTTCCCCATCTTCCGCAGTCAAGATATAATAGACTGCGCCGGTATAATCCAAGATGTGATTTAAGATCGTATCTGCTTTTGGATGATACGTTCCAGTGTAACAACCGTCGATGTAGTCACACCAAAGTTTAATCATATGGTAGACATCCATATTACGATCATCCTGGAAGCTGACAGTAAACTCACCAGCGGTTCTACTTTCCACACCGTGTTTACCATAAGAAACTTTATATCCCGTATATCCAGTGCCATACGTATCTGTATTGATATACTCATCGTTTAATGAAAATGAGATTGCTGCATTTGATAAAATAAATGAGAAGTCGGATGACTGATTCATACAATCATAACTTAATTCATGCACGATTTGTGGTGCATTGGATGCGGCATACATATAATTCGGATTAGATGCAAACGAGGAGTTGTCATGAGATGCTTCATCCATCTTATTTTGGCTAGCACTCATTTTGACGTTGCATTGTGGACGCACAAAAAAGACGTGTGCAAAACTCTTTTGAAGTACAGAATCTGGTGTTGGTAACTTAAATCGGTTATAGCGTGTCGCTGATAATCTTAAGTACGTAAGAGGAGATCCCTCCCAGATACCAAGAGAATGCATCAACGATTCACGAGTTTTTCCCGCACCACTTTCATATAGTGATCCGATATCTCCACGAGCTTCATACCATGGTGTATCTGGTTTGTCGATGCTTTTACCATTAAATGGAAGTGGATCTGATCGAAGCAATCGTCTGGAAATAGAACCTTTTGGTTGCTTTGTGCCTGTATTTACTGGCTTCCCAGCATAGGTTGCTGCTCCCATATTCGCTGGAGAGATATTTAGCATACCATCTGAAGAATAGGTTGCGATAGAAGCAGCATCAGTTCCAAATGTTGGATTATCTGCGGTCGGTACATCGTCTGCAGATGCTGAGTTCGTTGTCTTATCACCTTTTTCTTCCCAGATACCAAAACTTTCATCCTTATCGATAGATGTACGAAGTGGGTTCCACTTAGTTGGTCCGAGTACCTGTGAAAGTTCTGTAGTTGCATTAACTCTATCACCTGTAATAGCGGCATTTCGTTCTAATTGAGATGCTAAATCATCAGTTAACTTCGCTAGTGCCTCATTGTATTTCTTATCTGTGTATGTCTTATCTGCAGCTTTCATCAATCGGGCAATCTGTTTTGCGGTGAAACCTTTTGTGTATAAGTCACGTAAATCACCAACACCATAGATACTACCAACTTTACTAACGTCACACTTGAATTTAATGGTATATTTCTTTCCAGATGCATCAGTTACAACGACAGTCTTTCCATCATCTTTGATCGATAACGTTGGCTTGATATCACCTTTAAGCAATCCAACAAGCTGTTTATTGGTAAGCTTATCGAGATTCATATTGGTATTAATATTTGATTTGATTTCAGTATCCTTAAGTATGATATTCTTAACTTTTCCAGTTGTTTTATCCGCTGCTGCGTTAATATCTTTAACTGAATAATCTGAATGTGAGTCTAAGACATACAGTGTACGGTTACCAATTTGAACGCCAATTACGTTCGTATTTCCAAGTTTCGTAACTTTTCCTGTCAGCTTTTTATTGGTTGGCTTAACACCAGTCGGATTATATGTCTTATCATATGTACCAAATATTTTGGTCATAGCTTCTTGTGCTTCTGCGTTTTTTACAAACGATGGATTTGCACCGCTGCTATTATCAAACTGCCAACGTGTTAATTTTGTTTTCTTTCCGTTGCTTTCTTTAATCCAGACATATCCGTTTTCGTAATATATGTTATCCGGAAGATCTTTTTTATCTTTATCGGAAAGGGTACCTTTATATGGTATGATATGGCCATCTTTATCAAAGTAATACTTAGCATTATGAAGAGTGTCACCAGTGGTAGTTGTCTCTTTCTTATCTTTATCCGATGTTTTCTTTTTATCGGTCCTAGCACCTACAATTTTTGAAGTTTCTTTGAGCATATCATTGACATTATAGACATGCTTCGAAGCTTCCGCAGAGCCTACAGGAATAATATGTCCATCCTTATCTATAGTATAGTATGGAAATTCTCTTCCTGACTTATCTGAAGTTGATTTCGCCATAGTTTTCACCTCACTTTTCAAGGCTTTATCGCGTTAACCGAATGTTTTCAGGTGGAAAACGTGGCGGAAAAGAACCATATACCCCGAAGAGTATATGGTTCAATATCCAGTTGTTTCGAAAGTTATTCCATTGACTGAGCTTTCGAATTGAGACTCCATCTGAGTCTCGGAGTTACAAAGCTGTATATGCTATAATGCAACAATTAGTGCGTAGTGGGGTTATTCCCACTAACATATAGTTTGTGGATGAATGATATATTATTTCATTGACTCAGTAGATAAAGGAGGTTATAATATGGGAAAATCTGAGATCATTGTCGATGCCTTATTCAACGTTGCAGAACGAGCAGTTAGTGGAAAGGTCGGCAAATTTATATGTGGTGAGTACTTAGATGGATCTACAAGATCCATTCCAGATGCATTAGCTGGAGAACTCAAATCACCAAAGCAGAAACGAAAAGAAGAAAAACGAAAGAAAGAACAACGGCAATATGAAGCAATGTATGCAAAGCCAAAGAAGAAACATAAGAAGTCCAAGAAGAAAAAACACAAGAAAGCAAAAGCGGTATTGAAATTATAACGGGTTTAAAACAATAGAATACCAGGGGATTTTGGTTGTAAATGAACTGCTTCATCTTTGACCCCTGGTATTCAGATAATTTCCTTGCTGGCTTTTTCAAAGCTTGCTGGTAATTTCATAGGGCGTACCTCGTCCAGATGGGACGAGAAAGAAGAGCATACCTTTCGTGACCGGTATGCTCTTCTTTTTTTATCCGAGTGCTGCTCGGAATTTATTTCTTTCTTGGTTATACGCAATTTGACATATCTCAACATCCGTGATATTATTAAGATCTTCTGGTATGGATGCAATTAGATGACGATCCATACGAATCTTTAAAGATGCATCGACAGTTTTCTTACCAACAAACTTTGATGCATAACGATCTGCTTCTGATTCCACCATAATATAGATGAGTTCATCATCATCCATATCTTCTTTGAACACCGAATGTGCGACCATTCGTTTGTATTTCTTAACTTGATGTGCCAATCGTCTTGCGTCAACCGTATCATTCTTTGTATCCAACGTTCCAAAATGTCCATTTGCTAGATGCCCGATCTCATGATAAATGATTGCTTTCTGGACCGCACGGGGATATTCTTTGAATTGCTGATCCACAAATACATCGGTACCATCTCGGTTATAAGCAGTTGCAGATAGAACCGGTAATTCATGAACCTTTATTTCCAAATCTCCAAAGTTATAAGTTGCAACAACTGGAGATTTCTTTTCCAAGTTCATTTGCTTACGAGCAGTTAGTTTCTCATAATTTCGAATAGATTCCCGTTCCTTATCAGAGATTGCTTGTGTAAACATTTTGCAGGTATACAGTCGAAAGACTCCTAAGTTGTACATCGTGGACAATGCAATTTCTTTACATGACGCCTTTGCCATTCGAAATAATTTTGCAACGGTTGTCTGATGTAAGGTTTTTCCATTGGTTTCTTTCCATGCAAGAGAAAAATTACGCATTCGTTTTCTGATATCTTGAATACGATCTTCAGATGTCTTTAGCCAGTTATTAACTGATTGGCAAAGATCATCATAGGTAACCATTAGAATATCCGTATCTTTGGTTCCACGGACAATATCTTCCATATACCCTTTGACATACTTATCCATATCAATATAATCTGCTTCCGTGTACATCAAGCGACTCATACTTAATAATATCTCAGATAAGTAGTTCGGATCTTTCGTTTCCATATGTGGACAATATTTATGCCAGATCGGATTCTTATTAAAGTATTCCCTATATGATCGTAACGCATGTACGTAACGTAAAATCTCTTTTTGACGTGCTTTTTCATGCAAAATATCTATGATCCCGTTGACATAGTCATCCAGTAATAGAATACATCGCTTAAAGAAATTTCCAACTGCAACCGGCGCATCTAACACGCTTTCATTAGTTACATAGAACTTCATATCGTAACGATCCATAACTTGATCGAATCGTTTATCTAATGCTTCAATTGTAGGCAATGAATTCACCTCCTTGGTTAGTAAACTGTAAAATCACATAAGAGAACCTGTTACTCCCCAGTTTCAGATCCTCTTATGTGATTTCGTAAGACCTAGTTATATCGTAATCTGATATAAGTCTTCTTTTTTTGTTCCTTCATATAAATCAAAAAGTCAAATAACTCCGTACATAATCCCTTCTTCTTGAGTATGGACTTTACGTCCTTCTGTTTTGCATCGACTACTATCTCGGTTTGTTTGCTGTTTACACGTGGATCCATACCCGCGTCACTCAAGCTATCAGCGATGTCCCCCATAATAGTTTCTTGATGTTTGCAACGTTCGTATGAATCGCTCAGTGTACCTTCTGTCATTGTCGATTTCCCCTTTCTTAATTAATTATACGGCGTTATTTCTAACTTATCAGTTGGTTTTACGTAGAATAGAAAATCAAAGAGACGATACCCCGTAAGGATCGTCTCTTTGTACACTATTCGAGATACTGAATCCAGAATCCTCCATCGATCAAATCTTCCGGAGGATTATCGCCTTCACTACCTAAGATGTTTTTATACATATCGGCACGAATGTCGATTTCTAACTGTTTGATTCGTTCTTCGAAGTTTTCTTTGGAGACTAAGTCCCCATTTGTGATCATGTCGGATACATCCTGTTTGATGTTATTGATCTGACTCATGATCTGTTTTTTGTCACCTTCATAGACTGAAGTATCAATCTTGTTTCCCAAGATCTTATTGGTTGCTTCAATCTTATTATTTGCAGATTGGATGTAATTGTGTACATCACGAAGAGTCTGGAGTTCTTCAGGTTGATCTGCAAAGAAAGTATTTAAGTGCTGTTGTACTTCAGCATACTCTTCTTTGGTTACGCGAGCGTCAATGGATTTTGATACATCTTTCAAGATCTCTGTTAAAGAGTAATTATCCTGAAAGACCTGGTCTGTACTAGAACGTACGATCAGATTGTAAATCACTCCATCAACCTTCTTAGAAAGTACAACAGGAATATCAATCATGTTATCTTGTGGCGTTTTCGGCATAATGTGTTCACCCCTTACAGTTTTGTGGTATCAAATCCTGTTACATAACGCACATAATCTCCTGTCGAAATATCCGGAATGTCTAATACAACTTTACTATGACGAATCATAGTATTTTTATCATACTTATTATCTGGGATGGCATCTTCTACTACCAATAACGCACCTGGGTTTGTCTCTAAGCAGCGTTCATAATAGTAATAGAATCCATTGTTATCCGCATCGTATTTTCCATCTGCATCTGGTGTTTCATCTGGAGTTGGAACTACTGGATCATCGTCATCCCCACCCGGTGACGGATTTGGATTTGGGTCCGGATCTTTATCATCGTATTTTCCGTTGATGTTTTCCAGTAAGATATCTTTGATGTTTTGCTCATCATATGCAACGATAATATTGCCAAGAATCAGATGAAGATCCAATGTGATCTTTCTAGGATAGAAAGATACCTGAAATTCTCCAAAATCCAATTTAGCGGCAGCTGTGGAATATACTGGGATGTTGTACTGCATCATACACTGAATGGTATGAGAATCATATGCATAGGAGTTTCCTTCAATGCTATTATGGATTCCAAAGCAGTCAGAGTTATTTGGATCTGTGCATTGTAAGATACAGATGTCATTAATCTTTAACGTATACTCTACGTTGTATGCAGAAGCCATCACACCAAATGGTACTTTGTTGGTTACTGCAAATACAATCTTTGGATCAAAGAGTTTTACACGTCTATATACCAACTCGTTGTTGAACGCACATCCAAGTGGTAACAATCCATCATACCCTTCATCTAAAGACTTAGTGGTACAAGAATGATTAATCTCTACGCCTTTTTCGTTGTAGATACTATAGTCTACCCATAAGACGTAGCGATCAGAGATTGTAGAAATCTCTGTAATTTTATTCTTGCGCAGGTCTTCCGTCATGGTTTTATATAACGTGCGGTTTGATTCCAGATTTGTATAGTCGATTCCGTTGATGTACATCGTTGCAATCATTTCACGTGCCGTATTGTCATGCTGTAATGACGCATGAGTACGGAAAGACTTTGCGATATTACGTGGAATGCTGGTCGTTTGATCAACTTTGACATACTGATCCGCAATCTTCGCATAAATTGCCTTTTTAGCCATATATGCAAACCTACCTTTCTGTGTAGTCTATACCACACTTATGTTCGTTGTAGTCTGAATCAAAGTCACTTGCATATTGTAGGGTTATCTCAATACGCGGTTTGATTGAATAGTACTTAGCCAGATGACCATCGATGATATTCTTATCATCCGATATGACATAGTCGTTGATCATATCACAATAAGTCTTTGCAAGATTATCCCAGTCTGGTTTTGACATGGGCCTGATAAAGCCAAGTTCTGCACATAATTGCTCCACGGATTTCATGGAACTTGGAATGGGCATGAAGACGTTACAATCGAACTTCACTGCGGTACGTATTAATTCAATGTCCTCTTCTTTCATAACCTTGAGGAAATATTTAATAAACTTTTTATGTGAATCTGCACCCTTGACATAGAAATGGACATGTTTTCCTCTCATATATCCTCTAGGTCTAGGGGTTGCTTTTGGTATGATATAAAACGTGAACTTTCTGGTATTCCAGGTGATATTTGTTGCACGTTTTATGGTTTCTGGAAGAGTTTTCTTCCATCTATCTGATTTGAAGTGTGAAAGAAGAAATTCCAGACGAGCATCCGCGTCTTCTGGAATTTCTCCATATTGTGCATCATATAAGCGTTTTAATTCAGGAATATCGCTCATCGGTTTGGTTCTCCTTAGAATCCAGTGATTGAGCGGATTGCATAGGAGATGTTCTCTTGGAATACATTTGTAATATTCTGTGGAACATCGGTCAGTCGACTCTTAATGGTATTAATTGCCATACCAATCTTGGTAGAAATCTTTGGTGCTACCAAAGACATACCACAGGTATTCGCCAGATACTCAATCAAGCTGGTATTATTTAAGAACAGAATTGGATTCTCTTGTGGAGACATTGCAAGATCGCTATATAAGTCAGTAATTGTAAATGTCACATCGATCTCATTTGGCATACCATCCACGGTCCAAGACTGCTCACTTACGGTTTTGTTAACCTGAAGATCCGTTATCATACCAAGGTTAATGTTACAAACACCATCCATAAATGCTTTTACAAGGAACGGAGAATTGTAGGTGTTTGCGGTACTCTGTTTTGGAATTGCTAAGCATATCAGATGCATTAACGGTACCAAGTTATCCATATAAATACCAAGCTTGTTTCCATACGGCGATTTTAAGTGAACCGTAAAGGTATAAGTCGTTGGCCTGGATGAAGACTTGTAGATATCTGGCATAATAACGTTACTACCTTTAATGACATTTCCGGTCAGGTTCAAAAGACGAGACAAAATAGATGTTACGTTATTACCATTTAAGGCAGTTGATAAACTCTCTGTTGCAGAATTGATAAGGTCTGAAAAGCCTTCTGCAACATCTCCAGAACCACCGGAGTTGATAAGGAAAGCAACTTCTTTTAATGCATCCGATCCGTTATCAAATGCGCTTTTTAACATAGAGGTTCCAGTTTCGTTATTGTAGTTTTCAGTAAATCCAGAAGAAGGATCCACGCAAAAACGAACGTATTGCATATTGGTAACGGTCTCATATAATGACGTTGCAACGCTTGATGCTTTGTCTTTGACTGCTTTTATAGTACCCTTCCAGAATCCGTATTTCTTGTTTTTCGTTGTATCGGATGTAACTGAGTTCGTTGTCTGATAAAGCACCTGATACTCACCAAGAGTATCTTTGTTTAATTTCGCGGCAGTTTTCTTTTCTGTTTTCGTCTTTCCTTTTTTCTTAACTTTGACTTTCTTTGTTGTTTCGGTATACCGATACATATTTGAGAAAGTTTTATTAATCTGAGACTGCATCGATTTTGTAGGCTTATTTCCAGATAAGCTACGAGCACCCGTTTCATTATCCTTGTAGTATGTCCAGTTGTATTGCTGGAAAGAAACGCCGTCTAGCTTTTCTGTTAATTGCAAGAAACCAGCGATGGTACGTAGCATGATATTCACATACTGGATGTAATCCTGAAATGCTGGCGTAAAGTCATAGTATCTGACCGTATCACCTTTTTTATTATCTGAATTATTAACGGTATTTTTCTTAAGCCATTTAAAAGTGTTAGTATCTGCATTGTCAATGATGTTTTGACCCATGGATACGCGAACGCCTTTGTCTTCTCCAGGAAGATAATATGGGTTTCCTGGGATGATGGTTAGAATCGGTGCCTGTAAGCGGATATTATTTAAATAAGATCGTCCGATCGTACTGGTAACATCAGAAAATCTTGGGTCTACCGTTTCAGGGAATTGATATGGTAATCCAAACACACGCATACCAAGCTTCATCATAGTTGTTGATGAATCTGACGAAGATGTGGTTGAACTATCTGTTGTGGTAGCCATGTCGTGTCCTCCTTTCAAAGCTTAAAAAAGTAGGATAAAGCGCGTATTTAGCGCCTTACCCTACTGTTTTTATGGCTTATTTCCCTGCGGCAATCTGCTGAGCGAGTTTCATATTCTTAGTTGGTTTAGAGCCTTCCTGTTTTAAAGTAGACACGACCGGAGTGTCGGATCCCTTATTTACAACGACGGTATTACCACCAGTTTTTAAGTTCGCTAACAGTTCGTTTGCCTGGGATAATCCAGAAACACCTTTGCCTGTATTGTCGGCAATGATTGCCAGAATCTCAATCATGCAACGAAGTAATTCGGTGTCATTCTTGCTAGATTTGGCAGCATCTGCACGAGTCATGATCTCAGACAGGGTACTGGATGATGTATAGTTACTTCCACTGTAAGTGGTGTTGTTTGCATTGATGAATCCAGTGTTACTTGTAGTAGTGACACCATGTCCACCATGTTTCATATTTTCACGTCTCTGAACTCTATTAAGATACTGCTGGTAAGCATTGGAACGCTTTTCCATCAGTCTTGCACGAGCAAGCATACGATTATTAATCTTAGCTCGATTTGGTGCATATACGACCGGTTCCTGATTCTGATTCGGATCCTGGGTTGCAGTCTCATCTTCACCACCATATCCACCTTGTCCACCAATAATGTGAATCTTCCTAAGGGTTTCTGGATCGGAGAGACGATTCTTCTTACGAACACCAACTCCACTACCACCTGGATCTGGAGTAACTCCATCCGGTCTCGGGTCATCGTCTTTGTACTTCTGATAATACTGCTCGTAGTAACCAGAAACGTCACCAATACGACAGTCATCACCGAAGAACTTATAGAAGGTATACTTCGCATCCAGACCACGACTAGCGTTCTGTGTGATCAGAGTTTTATGTTTTACATAATCGGACTGGTTCTCACCATTACGTCCATTATACCAGTGACCAGAAATCGCAGCGTCAAGTGGGAACATATCGTATTCGGTAACGTAACGTGGAAGGGTACGATTACCTTGTTCGAGTACCTGTGTGATCGCATCGTAAACGTTCTGGTTCGGGTTCTGTGCGTAATCTGGGATGCTACCACCACCAGATCCAAACCATCCAGAAGTCTTAATCATATTGACAAGAGATTCTGCAGTTGCTGGGTGACCAAACTGAACTTCACTTAAGTTGGCCATATGTGATGCACCATCTTTTGTGATCGCTAAGTTTTCACCACCGTTTTCACGCATCATGATCTGTGCAATGTATTTCTTTTGGTCATCTGTGAATGTATATTTCGGGAAGTTTCCTGGAATTGCTGTGGATGTACCCGTAGTACTACTATCACCACCGGTTGTGGTTGTTGTAGTGGTTCCATTCCAGAATGCATTAAAGTCTGTATTCCAGTTACCAGTTAAGGTTCCTTCCACCGCACGGTTTGCAACTTCGCCAAAGAAGTTACCAATCTTATCTATGGTGCTATTACCTTCCTGACCACCACTTGTGGTTGAGGTTGTAGTTGCACCTGTTGTTGATGTCGTATTGGAAGCTCCGGTGTTTGCTCCATTTGCAGAATTACCTTTACCGTCTGTGAAAGTATTTTGTACTTTCATTTTAGATTTATCTGGTTCTGTGACAGTATATGTCTGTCCATCTTGTACATAACGTACGACCTGAATCCATGTACCATGACCAGATGCTACACGTCCATCTGTGTATGTATTGATTGCATGAATACGAGGACCTGGGTCATTAGAACCACCATGCCCACAAAGCATGCCATTACCAATATACATTTCAACGTGGCCGTCTTCACCAGAAGAGCCATGTGCATAGAAGAACACAAGGTCACCAGGAAGCATCTTACTTTCAGATGGATAAGTTCCCATTGTAGTATTCGGGCCGTCAACGACTTGACCAGCACCGATCATATCACCGGTATAGGAACCAATGGTCATACCAAGTGCGGATTTATAGATTGCACAGCAAGTAGATGAGCAGTCACCATAACCATGTCCGTCAACACCTTCCATAACTCTGGAACGGTCAGAAGACTGAGTATATGTGTTACGTTCAACAATTGTCAGCATCCAGTTTACTAGCGCTTCACGTGCATCTGCAGCAGAAGAACCTTTTCCACCTTTCATACGGTTAAGTACGGCGTTGATTCCGCCTTTACCACCCATGATCTTATTCAGTGTACGAAGGAACTTAACACCAAATCCACCTTTACCAGCAGATCCAGCATACTTGTTATACCAGTTCTGACCCATACTAGCACGTTTTGACTCAACGGCGCTACTCTGATCAGCTGGTGATTCAAATTTATGCAGAACCACGTCAGATGCTTCTTTTACAGATGATGCTGATTTCAGCACATTATATACTGGTGAATAACCACTACTTTGCAGTTCTTGTAATAACCAATCAAGCTGTGACTTGGTATCAGCAATAGATACATTTCTTGATTTAACGAGATCATACAGACCCTGTTTACGTCCAGGCGATGTCCACTGTGCAAGTCCGTATCCATATTGCTTTCCGAGCGGGTGTAAGAAGTCATTCTTACTAATTTTACCACTATCTACATCAGCGGTATACTGCGCAGATGTGGTACCTAATTTCTTTGCAAGTAATCCCTCGACGATTCCTGGATTGATACCGGACTCGGCTTCCAGGTTACCCATCAAACCAGCAGCACCAAACGGTGTCATACCACCAGTTGTGGTAAGGTAATTGTATACCTGCTCAGTTACTTCATTGCCTTGTAAATTTCCGCTAGTTGCTGCAGTAGGTGTGGTAGTAGCATCTGTAGATGTTGTAGAGGTATCCGTACCTGTACTCGGATTCCAGAAACTTGTAAAGTCTGTATTCCAGTTTCCAGTCAGAACACCTTCTACTGCACGGTTCGCAACTTCACTAAAGAAGCTTCCCATCTTATCGATCGGAGATCCTTCGGTTACGGTTGCAGTTGTATTACTATTGGTATTTGTACCGGAAATAGATCCGAGTGCAGCAACGTTACCAATAGATCCTTTTCCATCCTTAGAGAATGCCCAGAAGTTGCTACCTTCATTTACGAAAGTACTTGGTGAATAGGTTACCATAGAACGATCTCTGGAAGCACAGTCATTAACCACGATCTTGCCGTCTTTGATACCAACAAGGTCGATAAAGTGACCTCCTTGTGTGAAGGTTCCAGGTCCCATAGAACCAATAACCGCTTTTGCATTCTTAAGAGAATTTACAATACCGGATTCACTTACACCGAGTTCTTCGGTTGTAATACCGTATTTGCTACCAATGGATGGGAAGAAGTCCCAAGAAGTACCACTATTCGCGGTACGCATTCCATTGTCAAGTGCGTATTGACAAGTTTCTTTCGGTGTGATGTCAACACCAAAGGAACGCAAGATAATCGCCATAGAGGTCGGACCACATGCAGAAGATGCAATTGTCTGACTTGGATCACCAACGCTTGAATACTGAATGGAACCCCAACGGGAGTCATTCTGTAACAGGTATGGGAAACCGTTTAACATATCTGCGCTATCACCAGCGTAATTTGTAGAACCTGATGAAGTTGTGGTTGCTTTCTTATCGTTCTTTTTGTCGTCTTTTCCGTAACCACCCTTTGTATAGTGGTTGTATGCACTTCTTCTGGATCCTGATCCACCGTTTCCAATAGACCATGCAGATCCTGTATATTTTGCTAATTCCTGTGGTGTATAAGCTCTTGAGAAGTTCTTACCACGCGGGTCGTTGACACGAATACGACCATCGGAATCTTGCCCAACTGCGACTACATAATGTCCTGCGGATGTATATGGAGTTCCATTTCCGTTACTTGTACCGGAAAGAACGACTTCATTACCAGATCTTAAGGAATCACTAATAAAGTTTGCAGATGGTGCATATCTTTGCTCACTGTGTAAACCGAAGGTATCTGCAGCTCCAGATACGAAATTCCAGTTTGTACCAGTGTTATCACGAGTTCCTGTCTCTTGTGCGAGGACAGCCATCTTTCTTGGATCGACATTGGTTCCTGCCATATCTGCAACAACCATAGACATTGCAGCTGGTCCACAACCACTATCGCCAAGAGTTCCACCGTCACCGTTATAGTCGTAACGGTCTTTTGCCCAACGTTTGTCTGTCTGAGCGTAATATGAATGACCATTTACGGTATCAGGTGCCGCATTTCCGACTTTGGATCTTCCATAGCCACCACCCATACGTTTCGGTCCAGAACCAAATCCATGGTTCATTGCTTTGCGCATCTGAATCGCACGTCTAAATACATCACGAGTTCCTTCTCCAGATCCACCTGCAGAAACATCTGCGAACTGAGGAAGTTCTCCGTATTCTTTTTCAGAAAAGCTTGCGACGTTATATCCAAATCCACCGCTAGATCCACGTGTCTTTGGTTTTCCGGAACCGGATCCACCTTTCAGCCAGTTGGTAAACTTAGCCCAACCACCAGTTACAACGCTCTTTGCGGATTCCCAAGCAGACTTCGCTGCTTTCTGGATTTCATCGATCGCTTTCTTAGCAGGAGCATCTTCTGTTACCTCATGTGGAGTAACCATACCTGCCTGAATCTTTGCTTCGAGTTCTTCGTCACTGATACCACTTTCCAGAAGATCACCAGTCTGAGAATAGTATTCCCAAGAAGAACCTTTACGTTTATAGTAGTTACCTGTAGGCTCAAAATAGCCCATGCTTGTCTGTTTCTTGAACAGGTTCGCTACGGTATGAATCATACCATATTTTTCAACACTGGATCTAAATCTTTGAACTCCGATAGAGAAATTCTGTAATCCAGTTGCTACGGCACTTGCACCATCCTGGAATGCAGTAATTAGGTTTTTACCGTGTTCTGCAAGGGATGCACCGATTTTAGAAATACCACTATCTTCTTTGTATTCAACGGCTTTTAATGTACCAGCAAAGATCATACTAGCTACTTCATCAGCATCCACATTGTCTTCGATGATATCACCATTTACGTTATAGTGAGTAAATCCGTTTACAGCTTCTACGTAGTATGTCTCATCTGGAGCCATCCAACGAGTCTCTTTCTTACCACCAACGAAGAAAGATTTGATATCGCCAACACCACGTCCAAGTTTGTTCTGAATCAGATCGATTCGGTTACCTACTGCATCAATCGCATTGGATGTAAACTTAGAAACTGCATCAAGTCCTTTAGAGAAGGCATCTCCTACTTTCTTGACGGTGTTCTTAAATCCAGGAACGATCTTGTTATTCCAAAGCTGGCTTACCTTGGAATCTTCTGTATAGTCTGTTTCCTTGAGAAGACCGTTGTTGATCATTGCAGTTACTTCATCAGCATCCACATTGTCTTCGATGATGTCGCCATTGGCATTGTAGTGAGTATATCCATAGTTTGCAGCCACGTAGTAGGTTCCGTCCGCGTCCATATAACGTTTCTCAGTTTTTGATAAGAATACGTTCTTAATGGAATCCCAGTTACGTCCTTGCCAGTTTCTCCATTTCTTATACATAGTTGTGCCACCTTTTACGGCGTTGCCTACGAATGAAGAAACAGCTTGCCATGCATCAGATAGGTGACCAAGCACCTTATCTTTTGCTTTTCTAAGACCTGGTTTGATTGTATGCTGCCAAAGTTCTTTTGCGCCACTTGTTTTAACTTTTTCACGGCTTAATGCACCTGATGTATACATACCCTGGATATAATCACCATCAACGCCGTCATCAGATATCAATTCACCGTTTACGTTGTAATGATACCATTTAGCATCACCGCTGGTCGTACCCATAGATTTACGCATCCAATAGGAGCCATCTGCTTCTATGTACTTGTAATCTGTATGGGTTCCAAAGAATTCCATAGCCATTCCAGGAAGTTTTGCAACAATTTTAAGATATTTCTTCGCAATCTTTCTGTTATTTGCGGACCAAGCAAGACCAGCGTCCCAAACGTTTTTTGCTGCATCAAGAGCTGAATCTTTGATATTTTTAAGTCCATCGGAAACTTTTTCTTTTACGTTATCTTTCCATTTCTCAAATCCTGTTTTACTTGCCCATCTGGAAGGAGTAACGAGGTTTGCATTGATAAGATAGGATAACTCTTCATTGGAAATACTACCTTCATCAAGTTTCTCTCCATCTGCGCTGTATAACTGACCAGTATCATCATAGAATCTACCAGTACCATCTTTCAGATCCCATGTGGAGTCAATTTTCTTATCACGTTTATTGAAGAAATCCCAAACGTTCTTTCCAGCTTTTACGACGCCAGCACCAAAATCCATCGCTTTTGATCCAAAATCGGATACCGCGGTTGCAATGTTACCTGCAACATTGGATGCTTTCTCGTGCAAGGATGATAATGCAGATGTTACTTTTTTCTTTCCAGAATCAACGAGTTTTTGGAATCCAGTTTCACCGACCGTCTTGTGTTTTGTTTTCGTAACAAGTCCTGAGCGGTATAAATATGACAAATCCTGAGTACTGATCATCTTTCCGGCATCGGTTCCATCAGCATTATGAAGTTTTCCTTCATGATCATACCATTGGCCGGATCCATCATTTAAATCATATCCGGTATCCGTACGAGTTTCTTTTTTGGTAAAGAAATCCCATGCGTTTTTACCAGCTTTTACAACGCCAGACCCAAATGCCGCTGCATCTTTTGCAACAGCTGATACAGCGCTTCCGATTCCAGAAGCTACTTTAGATGCTGCGGATCCAAGTGATTTTGCAGCCTTTACAACGGTATCTTTCGCGCCTTTCGTTTGTTTTCCCTGTTTATGGAATTGACCCGCAATATCATCTTTGAAGTTGGTCTCATCACCAACCGTACCTAACACTTTACCATCTTTATCTGTAATTGTATAGGAGCCATCTTTATTTTTGGTATAGGTATTACCAGATTTACCGATGTAACCTTCTTCATGCTCATCCTTACCATTCCACCACTTAGAAATAGCTGACGCAGGTTTCTTTAAAGCATTTACTACCTTTTTGGTTCCTTTCTCCATTACGGAAGCATTCTTATCGGAGTTGTAATCCTGGAAGGATTTATACTTACCGTTAACTTCACCTTTCTCTACGGCATCGATATATGCATCTGCATCATCGTACTTACCGTCTGTAAGTCCAGCTTTCTTAAGGGTTTCGTATTGCTTTGTCAGTTTTTTATCACGATCTTTGATGTAATCTTTTTTGAACGCGTCACGGTTGTCCTGAAGTTCATCATAGTTTTCTTTACCCATGATGAGTTCATAGATCATACAAGCGGCTGTATTTAAGATATCAAATCCACAAGTTGCAGCGATAATCTCATTAACAACATCAACGACAGTACCAGTAATTGTCTGTGTAAATGCACCAAGTGCTGCAGAAATAATCCTCATTGTACCATCGACTTTATCCTTACTAACCTGGAAAAGTCTAGCTGTACCTGTAACACCATTGATCGCACCAAGTGTCAAGAAAACAACTTCAGATACACCAAGTGTAACACCGGCAACAGTAACTTTGGCACCCATAACTGCAGATACTTTTGCAGCAATCTTGCCAAAAACACCCTCTTTACTGAAGGCTTTGGTGATTTTACCCATGATCTTGCCGACCCAGCTATCTGCAAGTTTTCCTTTGGTTGCCTGTATAGATCCAACTTTCTCACCAACTTTGGTGAAGAAAGACTGAAGCATTCCGATGATCTTATCTTTTAACTTAGAAGTTGCTTTTTCGGCAGTTGAGTCAGCACTCTGCATAACAACCTGAGCACCTTTTTCAATTGCATCGTCTGTTTTAATAGATGCAACATGCGCGGCAGTATCTGCGGCAGTATCTAAGGTCGGTCCTGGTAATAATGGAACGGTTGGGCCAGGAAGTGCTCCAGTAACAACATTAGTTGCACCTTTTGCTACATCATCAGCACCATTTTTTACAACTGCTTCAGTCGCATCATCTACATAATTTCCATAGTTGATTCCAGATAAAATACCTGTGGCACCATTGTCTGCTTCTTTTGTTACACCACTAACAGTTGCATCTGCTACAGTACCTGCAGCATTGTCAGCGGTCCCTCCCATATTTGCAAACCAATTCGGTTCTTCTGATGGGAGATTGATTTCTTGGGCTCCACCAAGGGTATAGCCGTTACTCATAAGCTTGGCTTCTCGAGCTGATCCAAATTCTATTGGATTTGTAAAGGTTGTCCCAGAAGTATATGCATTTTTAAATGATCCTAAGGTATTTGATATACCTTTACCAACATTGCCAATTGCTTGACCAACTCTGGTTTTTCCAAGTGTATGTCCAAGGAGATTTCCAACTCCTTTTCCGATCGTTGAAACACCTTTACCGATTCCTTTTGCTACAGCAGCACCACCTTTAACGATACCTTTTCCAAGTCCATAAAGCAACTGAACTGGTTTCTTAGCCACCTTATAGAGAAGCTTCGTCTTCGCAAATGTTGAATGATCAGCATCTCCTTCGTCATTGGTCAGGTATCCCAAGATATCTCCATGGAATAACTCAGAAATATCATTTAAGAATCCTTGGAATTCTTCGGAACCAGCTTTTCCATTTGTGTTGGCTCTGTTTTCTTTTTGCCATTCGGAGTCTGCACTTGCCTGACTAATAGCATCACCAATCGCACCACCAACATTTCCGATTCCCTTACCAAGAAACTCTAAAAGTTTTTTCAGTAATCCAGACTTATTTAAGAATGCCAGCAACGCAATGAGTCCAGCACCAATTAAGCCTTTCTTTCCAAAGATTTCAGACCAACCTTTGAAGAAATCAAATGTCTTCTTGGCTTGCTCTTTTGTCTTACTTGACATCGCTTCTACCGCATCGAGGATTCGATTCATTCGAGATTCTTTCTTTTCCTCAGCTTTTGCCGCCATAGATTCATCGGCTGTCAGAGCATTGTCAAGCGTTTTATCACGTAATTCCTGTTTACCTCGAACGATCGCCATCTGAGGGTTATTAATAACAGCATTTGGATTTAACTGGATATCCGTTTGGGATCCTTCTCCGCTACTGTTACCATTCATGATCGCCATTGGTAAGTCCATCATTCCGCCACTACCAGTAGTTGCATTGTTTTCAGCAGCTTCTCCACCATCAATGATAGAGTATGCATCTACAGCTTGTCTGGTATTAGATGGTCCAGGTAATCCAGCGGGTGCATCACTCATAGTTGGTCCAGAGATTGCTCCCTGAGATCCGCCCATTGTCGGAATTGCATCGGCTCCAGAATCACCACCACCACCACCAAAAGAGTTGCGGAGATATTTTGCAAACTTAGATACTGCATTTCTTGCGAAATCAGCAATCTGTACACGAATTGGTTTATTCTTATCGCTGTAAACCTTATCACCTTTATTGGTCCAAACGATTTCTGGTCGACCAGCTTCACCAACTAAGGAGTAACCTTCTTTGGCATCGTCGGTACCTTCGGCATATCCTTCACCGGATGTATTATTTAAAATGGCTGCGAACGCAGAAGCTGTTTTAGAATGCGCATCGAGAGATTCAGAATCTGGTTCGTCTTTTTTCTTCTTACCAAACAGCTTAGAGAATATACCGGATTTAGACTCATCAAGTCCAGCTCCGTTAAAGTCTTCGCGTTCCGCGTTCGAATAAGTAAGACCACCAAGTCCATCTTCTCCAACAGGGGTTTCTGGTGCAACACCTTTCACACCCATCTCTTCGTCAGTTGGATTTGGTCCACCTTCGCCATATTTATATGGTTTTCCTTTTCCGTGCTTACGTTCAGAACCATCTGGATTTAATCCATTGATGGAGTTTAAGATCTGCTGTAAAAGACTAATCTGACGAACTTCATTGGTTGCATTCTTTGGATCGATATTCGCAAGCTTCTTAGCGTCATACGCAGATGCATCGCTAATCTGCTCACGTTTTCTCTTTTCTTCCTCGGAGTCAATCGCTTCGCCTTTCCAGCGAATCTTCTTACCTGCCTTGGCTTCTGCTTCGGCACGGTTTGCAACAGTATCTTCCCACTGGTTCTTGCCGGTGTATTTTAAAATCTTTTGCTGATTTTTCTCACGGTTATGACGTTCTCTGGATGTTTCTTTTGCCTGAGCACGTTCTGCTTGTTCGTAATTCTTCTGAATTGACCAACGAGCTTTGAAGTCCTTGCCCATGTATTCACGTTTCCAGTCGTCAAAGTCTGGAAGATTTCCATTTTTATCTGGTTTGATTTCTCCATTCGCTACCATACGTTCGTAGGTAGTTTCCAGACGTTTACTATAGTCATATCCAGACTTGTTCTGAGATTTGACATAGTTGGCTTTCCAATCCTTATAAGATTGGTCACCTTTCTTATTATCAGCTTGATACTTTTTGTAAAGTACGTTGTCGTCGAAGAGTCCGGCTTTTTCCATCTTCTTCATATTACGACGCTGATCAATATCTTCAAGTGCATTATTTGCAGCACCTACAGCGCTTGCAGCGCCACCAACAACGGCGCCAACTGCTTTGAATGGAGCAGATATAATTCCTTTGGCTCCTTTTTTCATCGTCTCGCCGACAACATCAGCTGCTTTACGAATCGGGTCTAATGAAATACCAGTTGCACGTTCAAAGCCAGTTGTAATTGCATTCATAATTCGTTTTGCGAACTTCACTGGATGAAGTACTTTACGAATTGGAGAAACGATTGCGTGCGTGATGCCGTTTAAAACTCTAAATGGAAGTAACACAGCTTGTTTACCTACGTTGTAAGTAAGTTTTGCAACGTTCTTTCCAAGAGCAGCAAATGGCCGAATTAATGTCTTGCTAATCAGATCTACAAATGGATCTGCAATTTTATCACGGATTGTATCTCCAACTTTATTGAAGATTTGTGTCGTATGTTTCTTTACCCAGAATGCCATATCCGCAGCGGCTTCACCGATAGGCTGAACTGCATTCTCAATAACTCCTAAGATGTTATATTTGAATGAGATTCGCATATCGTCCGCAATGTCCTGGACGGTATTCTTAAATGGCTGAACGACATACGCTTGTAACGTATTACCAAGCTGACCAATGACGCCAGCCTGATATTCTGGATCGTCTTTCTTCTTTTTGTTACCAAAGAGCCAACGACTAAATGTATCCGATTGTGCCTTGATTGCAAGGCCAAGTCCCACAATAGCACCACCGATCGGACCACCTGCAGTCAACATCGCTGGCATAAAACCGATCTGTGATAATAAGGATGCAGTCAGTGCACCAGCGGCAGCACCAGTTGCTCCCATACCTACAGCTTTACCAGTTAAGGATAATCCTGCTTGGTCTTTGTTTTTGTCTTTCACATGTGAGAAGACGTTCTTAATGGAGTTTATAACACCAATAGAGCCACGCTTTTCGTCACCGAAAAGGAAGTCATGGAATGCCTTAGACTTTAACGCGGTAGTTGCAGCCATACCAAGAAGTGCTCCGGCTACTGGTCCACCAACAAGTGTACCAAGGAATCCACCTCCGGTAATTGCTCCTTTAATACCACCTAAAGCAGCCCCACCAATTAAGGCATTTTTGTTTTTGCTAACAAACTCCTGAGTCTTTTTAGTAATCAGGCCATTATCTTTGTCTTGATCACCAAAGATAAACTTCTGAAACTTATCAGATTTAGAAGCAAATCCAATGGCAGATCCTAAGATGACACCACCAATTGGACCACCGATCATGGCTCCTAAGAGACCACCGGATGCTAATCCAGCAGCTCCACCTGCAACACCACCAACCATCGCATCTGGCAGTTTCTTTTTCAAAGAATCCTGCATCAGTTTCATGACGTTGTCTTTTGTTACAGCTTCACCATTCTTATCAGTATCTCCAAACATGGCATTATGCCAGTCTGCAAAAGATTGCTTAATGGAATCTTTAATTCCAGTAAAGATACCTTTTCGTTCACGTTCTCCGGTCTGTTCATCTTTTTTGCCAAAGATTTTTTCCATGATACCTTCCTTGACGGTTCCAATAATGGAAGTCTCAGATTTTTCATGGGTCTTTCCTTCAGAGTCTACATATGCTTTACCAGTAAACCGATGCTCCATTTCCAAGAAGGAATCGTGAAGCATATTGGTCATACTAGATAATGCACCGCCTCTACGGAAACCATCGTCATCTTTGGTTCCAAAGAGTTTCGCTTTCATTGGTTTTAAGAGCTTATCATCAATCGAAGATACAATTGTGGTAGCAACTCCACCAATCATCTCACCAGCTTCTTGCATCAATGCTCTGGCATCACCATTGACAAACGCATCACCCATACGGGATGCGTGTTGTAAGGATGCTTTCCGAAGCTGATCAGAAAATGCCATCATATCACCATTTGCAAAGGAATCGTTTCGAATAGCACTTCGATAATCAACTTTACCGTATTTAATGCCCTTACTTGACATTCCAGATGATTTATTCTCAACGTGATTCTTTAAGAGGGTATCCACCGGAATCACTTTTCCATCTGGTCCGATTCGTTCAAATAAATCGGTCTGTAAAATTCCACTCTGGGTCGGATTTTTACGAAGCTCATCAAGTTTCTTATTACGATTCATCATCGCATAAATCTGACCTTGAGTTAAGGTATTCATCACAAAAGGATCGTCGACGGTCATCTGACTTACGATATTCTTGAACTGATTCTTGGATTTATCATCCCCACTGAATCGTTCAATCATCTTGAGCATCGTCCGATTTACTTTACCATTTTTGGATGTAAAGTCTGCATTTGGATTTGCGGAGTTACGATCCAATGCCATGTAAAGTTGCTCTTGCATGGACTGCATGTTTTTCTTTTCTTTGTCGTTTTCCAAAGAATTGATATAAGCAGTCAGGTTCTTACCGAATGGGGAATTATTGAATCCATCTGTAACGGCTTTTGCAAGACCATCGAGAATATTCTTATCACGCTGGTCATAGGTTTGTAGCTTATTTTCTTTGAAATCAAAATAATTACGTTGTCCCATATAGGAGGCAAGGTTCTTCTGATTCTCAGATACTTTACCGTCAGAAGTTCCACCCATACGTTCTGCGATGTATTTTAAATACTGGGTCTGGGTGGCAAGCTCGTTTGTGATCGTTGTGGTGATTGCTACTTTGGTTTCCCCATCAAACGGTATTGCATCTGTTTTTACTTCAATATCGTTCTTACGATCAATGAAGTTTTTACGATCCGCACGATAACCGAAAGATTTTGCAATGGTTCCGGTGATTTTACCGAACCAGTCATTGCTTTGCTGTTCACCCCAATCATAGAGCTTTTTCATCATCATCGGCATTGCACCAGAAATAGCCTGGTCCATACCTTTGATCGTAGATGAGATAACCTCTGGGACCGCGTACTGAACGAGCATACTGGACGCCATTCCAAGTGGATTTGCTGCTAATTGTTTCAGCATATTTTCATCCATCAAGGATGCAAGCATTCCAAATTCAGAATTCGAAAGGTTATCTTTTAAACGTTTGGTGACATACTTTTTGTATGCACTGATATCGAATCCGCCGTTTGCACCGATGACTTTATTAATCGATCCTTCATCGTCATCATCGTCGGACTCTTTCTTGGTCATTGCTTGACCTGCTTTGTCATAGAATGCTAAAGAGCTTTCTATGAATTTATTCATATTTGTCGAGTTGTACTCCACCAAAGCCGCAAGGTTCTGATTCATTGCGCTTAAGTGCTCTAAAATTTGTCCTCCAATTTGCTGTGATTGGAAGAATTGTGCAGACGTTAATGATACGAATGCATCGGTTTGTGCTTTGGATGTACGGAGCGTTAACTCGGTTTGCTGACTTATCGACGAATTTAAAGATGTAAACGCTTCAGCGGTTCCCGCAGCGTTTACATTATTAATTGTGACGTTACCGCCACCTTCATCTCCAAATGACACTCCTGAGCCACCGGAATCAAAGAGGTCATCAAAACCTCCATCTCCCATGATAGCTTGCTCAAATCGCTTATCATTTCCGGCTAAATGCCCACTTTTGAGGTCGTCTAATGCATTCTTAAACGCAGTATTTGCAAGTTTCACATATTTATTCTGATTTAAGTTCGTACCAGCAGATCCTCGTCTGGTTCCACGGACGGACGTATTCATAGATCTTGCAAGTTGTGCGCCTGTCGTTACAGCTCCAGTAATGGTCGGTGCGTATTCGCCTAACACCTGTCTGGAACTGCTTCCAACCGCAGATAACGCATTTTTAAGCCATGTCGTCTTAATGGCATGCGATTTCACGGGTTGGACTTTTGCACCACGATTTGCCATGATATGACACCTCCTTAGTGTATATTTTCAGTTGCTTAACGCTTATAGCACTGTTTTTTGGTGGGATTTCAGAGGAAAAAGAAGGATACCCGAAGGTATCCTTCTTTCGTTATACGATCAGATCAGCTGGATCGATCATAGAGGTATGAACAACGTTATCGTGGAATTTCTTCATATTCAAGTTGGTAAGAGTAGTTGCCATCTTACCAGTCTGAAGACCAATGAATTTTTTACCACATGTATAGTAGTACATACCTGCACATTTCGCACATTTGCAGTGGATGTCAGTGGTTCCTTTGCAATACATAACAGAACGCATTTTGACGGTTTTGCCTTTGTAAGACTCGATGATCGACGGCTCTAAGCACTTCAGTTTGCCATTCTCGGAGATATATCGATAATCGTAGTCATGGATGTTGCCTCCAGTTGGAAGTGTGATGTTCAGTAAGAACTTTGTTCCACAATCGGAGTTTGCATCATCGTCGATACGCTCCATCTGCATGATAGCGTTAAGTTCCTTACCAAGGTAACCGGACTCTGCAGTACCGATAGATTTCGGGTATGCACCGTTAACCAACGTATTTGCATGAGGTGTTAAGTCTGTTTTCTTCAAACCATCCATCAGAGAGTTAGCAATGAAATCATACTTTCCGGTAGCTTCGTTGTATACAGTACCACGAATCAAGTTGATATTCTTATAGTTGTTACCGAAAGAACCACGAGCACCAGAATCATACAGATCCATACCTGGATCACCTTTCAAAATACGTTTAGCTTCCTTAATCAAGGTTTGCTCTACGTACTCACCAGCTTTCGGGTCACCAGATTTAATCTTTTCTTCGTTTTCCTTAATGAGCTTCTTTTTCAGATCAGCAAGCTCTTTTGGTAAGAACAGGATTCCTGGTGTAAAAGAAGTACAAACCACGGCATGCATCTGAAGTCCAAACCAGTCACGCATATCAATGTAGGTCTCTACTGTATCAGATTCCGTAAGCTTATCTTTTAAAGCATTAGAGATCATGGCTTCCATTTTACCACAAACCTTATCTGTTACTGGTTTATTTACGATTTCAAATCCAATAACAGGGGAAAGACCTGTGAAGTTCACAAGCATCTGATAGAAAACAAATCGACCAACGGTTGTGTTAATTGGTTCTTTATTATTCCAGAAGTTTGCTGGAACGGTCATGGTATCACCAAGGTTGTAATCTGGGTTACGCATAGTCTTACCATTTGAGGTATGACCAAACATATGGGTCATCTTACCAAATGTGAAATCAGCTTCTGTCATTTCAAGAAGAGCAGCTACTTTCTCTTTCGGGCAAGGTTTTTTATTGTCGTAATCTTTCGTGAATGTATAGAATGTCTGAATTGCTTCTGAAGAAATGACACGAATCAATTTACCAGACGCATTCACAAAGTTGCCAGTACCATGGATGTATTTCTCGATCTCTTCGTTTGCTTCCTGAGAGAAGAGTATCTTAACGGTTACCTGGTCACCGTCGTAGTCACCTCCGATACCTTCCAGATAAGAGTTTGAAAACTGAAGAGAATCGATAAATAAAGATGCCATCTTGTAAGATGGGACATCATTTTCAATCACTGGATACCATTTGTAAATATGGCCATTGACCATCATTGGCTCTGTCTTTGTCGTTGAGTTAATTCGAATCTGATTACAGAAGACAGAGAATTCATCGGTGATTGGGTAACGTGTTGTCATCGTATGTTTATCTTTCGTAACATCAGACGCTGCTAAAAAAAGAAGGTCTGTAATGGTCATACGACGATACACAATAGAGGATAACTCATCTTTTCCACCACCAAGGCGTTTACCAGATAAATGAAGGTAATATCGTTTGTCGGTTCCTTCTACCGGAATCTCAATTGGGTTGAAACGACTAGATGGATCTTTGATGTAACTATCCATCATATTTTTAATATACTTTTCGTCAAAATAACTTGCTGGGTTTTTCAGTCGTACGGTTTTAACCACTTCGTCATTCTCTGGGTTGTATACGATCTTATCCAAACTCTGAGAGATGATTTCACGATCAAAGAAGTTCTTTAACCAATGCATCATCAAAGGATAACAAAGTACACAAGCTTGCGAGATTGGAAGTGCACAGTGATAGTAGTCAACCATCATATCATTCTTAGATTCATAGTGATACGTTGGTGCTGTAATAACGGTACGTACACAGTTGTCAACGGTTTTACCCATCAGGTATTTACGGATCACACCGTTTTTCTTCTGTAATTTCTGTTTGAAGTAATCATAGATTGCAACGATTGTCTGTTGGATGTCATAGTTTGTAGAGTTAAACTGAAACCCAAACATATCTCGATCACGAAGTAAGGTCGTTAATCGAATCAGCTTGGTATAGAATCTGTTTAAGTCTCCGGTTTCTCCACCCTTGGAAGAAGATTTGACATCACGATAGAAAACTGGCTCTACTGGCATTTTGGAAATGAAAACTTCATCTCGTTTACAGAGCTTAATTAATCCAGATCGTTCGTTACGCATACCAACAGAGATAGATACGTCGGTATCTTCTCCAGATTTTTTCCACCGAATCTTGTTCCAGTTGTTATATAGAAACTCGATACCCGTTTGTCCGTTTTCTCGGTCTACGACTAAGATTCCTTCTTCGTTGATAGAATAAAATTCTTCTCCGTTTATGATCTTATCTACATTACGGAACATGTATCGGACAACCTTATACATATGAGGATGAAAAAAATGTCCATGTAAATCTATATATGCGAATGTCTCTTTACGGGACTTCACGGTGATTCCAAAGATGTCGTTTGATAGCAGTCCTTCTGGATGAGGAACACCTCCACGTTGGAATAGTACACCGGAAGTTACCTCTTGTAAGTGATTTAACTTCACAAATTCATCGACATCATAAAGATTAATCTTCAAGGGGATTCCTCCTTTCTTGTCTTAAAGGGCTGTTTTTAGGTGATAAGTGGATACTGACCGTTTGATGGTCAGTATCCAAATCTTATTTATACATGTGAAGATTCTTCTGTTTGGCAGTTGCGTTGCGCATTTCTTCACGCATCCGTCTATCTTCTTCAGCTTTTTGCTTGTATTTCTTATTGTCGTCAGACAGTTTCTTCTTTAAGTATCCCATTTTTACAACCTGAGCTCCACTCATCGCACCAATAATTGGATTTGGAAGAACCTTATGCGTAACTGAGAACGCTGCTGCACTTGTTGCAACTTTCGTAGCTGCCATTTCCATAATGTCATAACTTAGAAGGTTATTGACAATACCGAATGCCATTGAAGAAGCTTCGGAAGAATAACTTCCAATATACTTTGCAGTGCGCATTGCACGGTTAACCGCAGACTGGGTTACTTTGTTATCAGAAACTTTAGACCCGATATCACGAACATCATCTGCATCGTCACCAACTGCTTCTACGACTTTTACCATTTTTGTAACTTTAGAAAGTCCGGCGTTGACAACTTTTACCAGAGCACCTTCCTGAGCTTTAATAGATTTTGTGAGTTTTGATACATCGTCCAAAGATTCAATACCAGCATCGGCAAATCGATAAATGTCATGGACGGAAAGTTCTTTCTTATCTGCAGCAAGTGCTTTCATCTCAGAGATATTCTTTTTCAAGAATTCATCGCACTCATCGCAGAGCTTGTTGATCTGTGTCAGATATTTATCTGGATTCTTACTGGAAGCCATAGAAGATAACGCAGAATTAAGCTTTCTAGTGTAGTTATCGACATACTTATTGGCTTCTGCGATTTTGGCTTTGATCTTCGGACCATCCGCTGATTTAATCTTTTCACCAGCAGCAATCTTTTCGATATTCTTTCGCATCTCCGGAGACATGAATTTATCAATCTTCTTTTTCTGGAGTTTGATACGAACGTTATTAACGGCATCAGTAATATGATCAATCACGGCTTTGATTGCCGTTTTCACAAAGGTCAGCAAAGACTGACTCGATTTAGAAGAAGCTTCCAATACAACAGATAATGAGCTATCTGGAGCGATCATGGACTCATACGATTCCAAAGAAAGTTCACAAACACTTTCCAATGTAGTCATTAACTGAGCATAATTCGCTTCTTCCATAATAGAATGGTAAGTCATAATTAATCCTCCTTGGATTCCGCTTCTTTTTTCTTACGATCATTTTCATCAGCAATTTTCTTAGATTCAGCTGCAGCATACGCAAGAGCACCTGCAGCAGTAAGATTTGATGCGGTTGATGCTGCTGTAAGCATTCCGGACTTCTTAGCACTTTTTTTTGTGTCAGCTATCATTTCTTTTTTACCTTCATCAGTCCACTTATCGCTATTTTTTACATCATTAATGTACTCTTTCTGATGTTTCTGCCATTTGACTTCATCTACACCAGTTCTAACAGTACCTAATACTGTAAAAACAGATAATGCCGTACATACGTACTGGCAAACACGTGCATGTTTATTTAAGAAATTCTTAAGACTATTTATAACTTTCTGAACTCCTGATTTGATAGAGTCAATGACACCTTCATTATAAACACGAAACTCGGTGTCACCTTCTGTAAACTCTTTCAGATATCCAGCTTTATTGAGCTTCTTGATCGTAGCACTCAGCTGTTTTTCCATAGAGTTCATCTTCTTTTTGTACTCTTTCATACTGGTATTGATTTCGCTACCAGCTTTGACCATCGCATAGAAATCTGCTTTCTTTAAGGATTTCTTAGTGGTACCCACACGTTCCATTTCTTTGTAGATTTTATCGTAAGCATCCTCAGCATTCTTACAGTAATCTTTCAAATGCTTGGTATCATAAGATGGATCGCTTTGAGCTTTACTGATTTCCCCATTTACGGTACTCATAAACTTATCAATGAACGCTTCCGATTTCTTGGAAAGCTTTAAGAGTTCTACGGTATCAATACCTTTTACGTCTTTTCCGGCAGTAACCTCATCAAACTTTGCCTTCATTTCCGGAGACATCATAGCCTGGTATTTCTTACCATTGATGATGTTGTCGATCTTTTCCACCTGTTTGCTGATGAAATCTGCGATCGCTTTAAATGCCGCACTGACCATAGAGATCATAGCGTTTACAACACCTTCTACACCTTCGGTGTATGCTTCTTCGGAATCTTTATATGCTAAAGACTCGATTGCGGATTCAATAATTAAATCACAACCAGTCTGGATCTTGGCTAACTGACCGTCGTAATTGGCATATTCGAGTATTTCACTCATTGTGTAAACCATAAATTATACACTCCTTTCGTAGGGTTTCTCGTTAGATATCTGTTTTCAGGCGGTATTTCGACAAAAAAAAAGAAACCTACCCAAAATAGGTAGGTTTCTTTTACAGAATCAATCTTTTAATGCTTTGATGATTTGCTTTCTAGCTCGTTTGGTTCCTTTCAGGTTCTTATGAGCTTCACGTAGCCAACCCTGGATAACGTTTAAACACTCAATGAAATCTTTGCTATATGGATGGATATGGCGATCTACTAATTCGGATACAACCATTTCCAGATTCTCACGCATCTGTTTTGGAATCTGATCGGTATCTACATAGAGACTATGTAGTCCTGGAACCATTGGATGTTCTTTTACGAAATCTGCATCAATCACTTTCATTTCATACTGACCATCTTTACCAAAGATCATACGATATCCATATTGGTCATCTTTTCTGGAATATAACGTACCAACGGTATACACTGTATGGCTAGCCTTTTCCCGCAGTTCTACACGTACCATAATGTCATCTGCTGTATTGAAGCAATGGTTGCTGACGTCTAAAATATGCGGGTAAGTTGTTGTAGTTTTTAATTCTCCAAGTTTGTCAATTAGATCTTCGTTCTCAGTTCTTATTCGTTTTACCAGTCTTTCCGCGTCTTTAATGTCACATATCATCTTACGAATACGATCATTAAGATCTTCTATGCCTTCATCACCAACATCATAGATGCCATACGCATCCAGGCTACCATCATGCATATAATGTACCCCTGTTGTCTGGAATGTTTTCCAAGGTACGTCCGTAGATAAACATTCATCGATATCAACGGTAGAACCATCTTTATTTACAACGGAAAGACCAAGCGATGATAATCTCTGTTTGACTAACTCCGCCATTAAAGCAGCCTGATATTCTTTATCACGAAATTGTGGATCAACTTCTGATGTAAAGTTTGGTTTCTCATCCTTATCTGACGTAGTTTCTTTAGAATCCTCTTCTGCTTTGTCGATTTTGTCATTTAATTTTGAGAAATGTTGATCACTGAGTCTATCTTTTAAAAATGTGATAAATAATTTTGCCGAATCATCAGGTGTTCTATTATAAGGAGCCGTGAATACCTGGGTAGATGGTATTTTAATATCGTCACTCTTAGCACATTTATCGGTATCAGTCTTCAAGTCATTCTTAGATTCTAAATCGTTACAAATATTTGTCGCATCAATAAATTCTATCGTAGCGTACAATTCTGACAGTTCTCCACATGCATGGATTCGAAGTATGTCTTTCGTACCTGGAATGCATTCTGTATTAATTTTTACACCAGTATCTGTCACATATACCTCGTAACATAAATTAGATCCCGGAATAAGCCCAGTAATAAATCTACAACTTCTTTCGTAAGTCTCCTGAGTCATTGCGTTGGTATATGACACATAAATTTCATAAGTATGTCTCGAATCAACAAGTGCAACAAAAATGTCGGGCTCACCAACAGCAGTCATAATTGAAGAATCTGCTGATTTGACAATAAATTTACTTGTGTTCATGCATAATGTTTTTAAATGGTGTCCTTCGTTAAGATGTTCTCTTATCTTTTTAGTCATGATTGTATCCTCCTTGGTAAATAAGTTCCAGGTATACCTTTCGATATACCTGGATAGTTGATTAGTTTGCTGCTTTTTCTTTCTTTTTGAGATATTTCGGAGTGCTGCTGGATACTTTCATTTCCATGTGCTCTCCGTAATGAGTGGTGAAAGTTCCGAGGAACTGCCGCTCATCTTTCTTACCCGGTGTGTAAGCATCTTTAGTAATAGATTTCTTTTCCACCTTCTTTGTGGAAAGAGTTGCTTCGAAATCCGGTCTGGATGCAAACTGGAAGTAGTTGCCAGCGTTCATATACTCGATCATAGCAGTTGTAAAGAAATCGTAAAACGGATTCATATCGTCGATTACAAATTCGTCTGTCAGGATCTTCTCAGATTCCATTTTATCAACTCCACATTTTTCCACCTGCTTTTTCAGCCACTTACGGAATTCTTTTGTAACTGCAATTTCTTCAACGGTATACTCCGTACCGCCGTTTACAGATTTTGCTACCTGTGTAGTAAATGCTGTATCGTTAGCCAGTGCAGTTAACAGGTCTGCAAATTTCTTTTTGTTGAATCTGTTCAGTTTTACTTTGCCGTTATCAACGGTTGCTTTCATGTCTTCCAGTGCTTCTTTGAAATTTGTGTACTTACTCATAATTTTGGTCTCCTTTTGGCATTTTTTGTTTTCTCTTGTTCACGATCCATGGTATCCATGAGTCGCTCTGCTACACGATCCAAGACTTTGTCTAACGGAAATGAGACCGGTGACACATATTCTCTTGGATCAAATAAAGGTTCCTTATGTGGTTTCTTTTTTCCCATAAGCTCTCCTTTCGTTAGAATAACGTGTGTTGGAAAATAAAATATTTTCAAGTGCACACTGTAGTAATTACAAAGCAATCGGAATCCAATCTGATGGAAATTACTTATTATTGGTAACACCTCCGATTATATATTGATTTTTGTTATTGCAACTACACCTTCACTTAGGGCTATGGACAGATGGGTGAAGGTTTCATCTCAGTATTACGTTATCATCGTACATGTACTGGATTCAACCGTCTTTGTAATTCATATAAATAATATATTAATGAATCTCTAGTGGCAATTAAGCTACTAGAGATTCATTAGTCTTATTTTTCGTAAATCTTACGTAAGTATTCTTTAAATCCAACTACCAATTTATTGGCAAATCCCACTTCCAAAATAGACGGTGTCATACGCTTCAAGATGGAGTTATCTGCAATGATTGTATCATATTTTATATCCGGTAAGAAGTCTGAATATGGTTCATATCCTTTCGGGATAACTTCACAGATTGTGTTCTTCAGTCCAGAATAGTTCGCAATCTTAGAAGCTACTTCCAGTGGTTCCAGCTCTTCAATATAGAACTCGATCAAAACAGAATCTTCTACGTTTTGTCCACGGATGTTACCATATTTATTTGGTTCGATCTTCTTTGTTGTCTCTGTAAAGAGAAGACCACACTTCATGATAGACTTTTCGGCTTCCGGATCATAGGATTCCAACAAGTTTTTCTTTTTACGGATCTTACTATAGTAGTCCTTAAAGATCTTCTGTAAGGACGGTGAAAGTTCTTCCATTTCCACAGTAGAGTACATCTTAACTGCAATGATCTTTCCGCCGTATTTACTCTTGATGGTATTTCTGGATCCTTCGGTTACCATCGATTTCAAATCGTTGTCATCCCCAAGAGATGCCAGTAATACGTTTAAGTCGTTGTCATCATACGAAGTATCAAATGCAACCAGAGTATCTCCAACATGAACGTGTTCCCCTTCTTTTGCCAGATGAAGTACGTTGGAGTTTTTACCAATTACTGCCTGTTTGCATTCTGTAATACGAGTACCACATCTCTCAGATAAGGATTCACTGATAAACGTAGCATCCTCATACGTAGAGTAAGCTGACATGATCGCAACTCTGGCAAGTGTACCTAAGTTTGCTCTACAGTTGTTATATTTAGAATTTGTGAAGAAGTTCTTATGATAAGCAAGAACGTCATCCTTCTTAAATTTGTCACCTTCTTTAAGGTCAGTGACAAGCTGGTTGTTTAAGTAGAAACCACCGCCACCATTTTTCACGATATTGGTATCGGTAGAGATTGCTCTTACTTTACCAGACTTATATTTTGCAATGACCAGTTTCAGATCTGGATCGACTTTTACGATCTCACCATCTTCATCTGCATTGACTACAAAGTCAGAAGATAACTGGAATCGTTCAATTTCTTCAAATCCATTTGATACAAGAACTGGATCGGAATCGTTAACTGGTATTACATGTTTTGATTGTTTTATTGCGTGGCCGCATCTACTCGGATCGTCATTACGGGAAGCACCAGGCATTGTAAGCTCACCTGCGGAAAACAGATTGATATCTTGTAATTTCTCATAGTCCTTATCGGATTCCGGTACCTTTACATATCCACGGATGTTCTCTATTTCTGGTTCTAAGGTAAGGGATTTATTTAACCCACAACCTGCATCTGGAGATGAAATAGGTGATATGGTCCCAGTCATGGATGTATCATATGATCTCTTACGTATCGTGTACATGTCATCCAAGTTGTTACCATGGAATCCCTTGAATGAAACTCCATGTGTATTTTCAATCTCCAGTGTTGGATTAAGAGTTGAGATTTCTTCTACTGTCGCTACATCAAGAATTCCTTTAATAACGCAATCACGTTTCAATGAGAACTTCTTACGTCCAGATGCATTACGATAAATAACGTACTGAGATGCAAGCTCTCCATAGAATACCATTGGAATGATTTCAAAGGATCTGATACGTGAGATTCTCTGATTAAGGTCGGATGTGTACTGTGAGTCTGCAAGTAATGATACCGCATAAATTACCAATGATACAAGATCAGTTGGTAAGTTGATATCTTCCAAGATCTCTTTGGTTACTGGATCAATAAACCATTCATAGAAGTTAAATAACGCATTCGCAATAGATGCTTTTCCGTACATCTTCACGAAGTATTCGATGTATGGTTCTCTGGAATCAAAATCCCCGATGTTCCATTTCTCTGTTGGAACCATACGAATACCATTCAAAAGAAGTCCTGATTCCATCGTATCTTCATATACCAGGAAGGTATCTTTGAATCTGATTACGTTCTCTGAAGGTTGTACTACTTTTGGCATATGTGCTTCAAGCCGGTAATTCGCTTTGCATTTTCTTAAGATTGTGGTAAGACCTTCCCAGAATCCAAGTAACATCGCTACGGTGATATCCTGGTTCATGACCTTTACAGATACATACATCAATCGTTTCGGTGCACGAATCTTATAATACGCAGCTCGCATATCTTCTGGTAGAGCATCTACAATCAAGTCACAAATACTCTGTCCAGCTTTTGTTTTCTGTGTTCCAGAATAAGCGACATAAATTGGTTTGTCTTCTTTGTCGAAACCAACACAGAAGTATCCATCCGGTGCCGTCAGGTTTCTCTTTTTGAGGATATCCTGTACATCATGCTGACTGAAGTATAAATACATACCACCAGTATGAATACGTTTCATGAATTTCGCTAACTCATCGTACTCTACAGATGTAATGAACTCACCACTCTTATTAACTGCGTTGCTGTTACCAAACTTGATCATCTTATCGACACCGTCTGCTTGTTTTAAGAATCGTTTCAAACGTTCTACCGATGAAGTAGACTTGGTGTCGATACGACGGATGTACATCTTGTTGTAGTTAGATACCATCTGAACGGTATCTTCTTCTGTTTTTACAACTGGATAGAAATACGATTGATTCTTGATGTTTTTCTTACCACCACCCAGATACATGAATCGATTTTCGATGATCTTTGGAAAATCTACTTTTAAAGTAGATCTCTGACGGTTTGCATCCTCCAAGGCAATCGTATACGTTTCCTTGTAGTTTAACTCATCTGACGTATCTTCAATCTTTACATCTCGGACATATAATGGAATACTCTTGGTATTTAAACAAAGAAGAGCATCCATAATGTCTTTTGGCATGACTTTCTCGATGTACGTCTTATTACGTTCATAGAACGTCATGGTCTTCATGTGGTTATTTGGGGTGGTGACCGCTTTGGAAATATCTTTGGATTTGACTTTGACTTCCTTGACCTTCATTTTGGAAAGCTGCTCGACGGTCATACCTTTGATTTCCAAATTCTTTTGCTCATCCATCAGTTTTTGGTTACGGGCAGAGGACCTTGGTGATACTGGAACCTTTTCATGTTTCATTTTATTATAGGCATCTTCCAAGATCTTTTGGTCTTCATTGATGTCGTTATCGACCATCATCTGAACTACCGTCTTGACCTTACCCTCCTGACGAGAAATGTCTAATCTCTCCATCGGTTTTGCCTTTAAAACACGATCCGCAGTAACAGAAACTTTTTGTTCAACGGATTTTGCAATTTGGTCCTCCTCTTTTTTGACCGTATCTGCTACGTTTGTAACGTCTGTTTCATCAATGATCTCTTTCTTATCTTTGTCAGATAATCCCATCTTCGTTTTGGTCTCATCAATGATCACAGATTTGATATCTTCTTCCTGGAGTTTCTTTTCATCTAATGCCTGATCTGGAACGGAGTGCATTATTCGTTTCATCTGAATCTGTAATCCGGTCACCACATTCTTTGGTGGCATCTTAATTGTAGAAGAAACTTTCTTTGCGACCGCTCCAATGGCTCCATCATCCAGCTTCTCGTCTGGTAAGGCAAAAAACTGAGTTGGATTGATTTTTAAAATCTTCATCCCAGAGAAGAACAAAAAGTCGACATCCACCCCAACCAGACATTCCGGATACTTATACAGCGTATACCAGATCATATAGAGTGGATGATTTAAGTTTTCTTGTAGGGTATCTCCCAAATGAAACTGCTCTAAGTTTACTAAAACCATCCTGGTTTTTAAGGACGGAACGGCTTTCGTTAAAATTGGTTTCATATAATCCCAATAGGCACGTACTTTACGTGGAACGGACATCTTTTTGGAATACTCATTGATGATAGACACATACGTATGAAGATCGTATAAGAGGTTCTTTTCCTCGTCTGGGGAAACGATACGTGCAATATATGGCTTCACCGTTGTGGATTTTCTTACGGTATCATAATGAGAGTTTCGAAGCTGCACGTTTCGGAAACGATAACGTTTATTCCAAATCATGCCACGGTAATCCTGCTGGTAGAAATACCACTTGTATTTCTGTCCGGGGATTGCATTGGTATGGTTCTTGATTAAGGCTAAAGAGTCCTCGAATTTCGTTGTATATAAGAAAGCAAGATTGCCAGTTCCGGGAGGGTGTCCAATTGGTAAATTAATTTTACGTGACATCACTTTTCCATACGGAAGTGAGTCTGGATACATAGCTTCCAGCATATAAACTTCTGTAGTATTTTCCATTGATTCTCTCAGAAGTTGCTCTGGACCCATCTGAATTTTACCGCTTGCGACGGTATCAAATAAACTCATAGTCGCTGTATCCTCCTTTCTGTCGTCGTTATATTGGTGTTTTGAGGTGTAAAAAGGAAGAAGCACTTAGGCTTCTTCCTTAAGTTTACTCAAGCATCGATAGTATTTCATCAAATGATGGAGCTGGTTGTTTTGATTCAGGCATTGCATCGATGATAGATTCTAATACGTTTAGAGGTATCGTAGTGATTCTTTTACGTGGCAATATTATAGTCCCATATGGTCCGTAACGTTCATTAAAAGTTGGCAATCCATATTCGTAAAAAATATCATTTAAAACAACTTCTTTGGATACCATCATCCACCTCCTAAATATTTTTATAAACATCGGATTTCTGCATAAAATCATCATTAATCATTTTACGGCGCACGTTATAATCACTATTCATTTCCTTATTGCTTTGTGTAATCATATTTTGGAATTCTTCATCTGTTAACGGACGTATACCGTCATCAATTCTTTCTTGATTTTTAAGCTTTCGTGTTTTACGCTTATTATGTGGTTTCATCTGTTGCTTGTCATAACTCATTATAGCATGTGTAAGCTGTTTATTACCAACTCGATTGGCAGCATAACGATCTGCTTCTATTTCATCTCCATCAATATGTGACGGGTAATATATTTTATCAGCATTACCGCCCAATGTAAATCCGTATTTTGAACTCAGTTCTCTAGCGCGTAAACCTGCATATAGATACATATCAGTACGCAATGATTCCATTTCATCTGTCGTAAGTCGTTTGCCTTTCAATGCAGATGCTTTGTCGGTAACCATTTGTCGTATTTCGTTAGTATACTGCTTTTTTATATTTTGTGGAATACTATTATTTTTCATGATTTCAGCTGCTTCGTCAGCCATATCATGAACCCATTGTGTGATAATTTCATCACTTATTCGAGTTCTTGCTATTTGTGAACTCGGATTTAACGGTTTAAGACGCATATGCCCCATCTCATGTTGAATTATTGCATCTTGGTCTTTCTTATTTAATTCGAAAAATTCTTTACTTAAAATTAATTTATTTATTTGAGATTTTTGGTTATACTCTACCGATACAGTTCGTTCATAATCCGAATAATCGTTGATGTCTAAATCGACTTCAACACGATGACCATTGATGCGTATAGTCGGTTTAGCGTTTCTGATTTTATACTTGTATCGTTTCTTAAAACTTTGAATGTTGTATTCTATAGATGTTTTCTTTTCCATAAATACACCGTATCTAGGATCATTAAAAGCAAGCAAATCCATCATTGTTTCTAAAAACTCTTCTTCGTCAGTTGTTTCTTCGAGAATCTCATGTAATTCGTCCATATCATCATAAAATGAATAATTCATAGAGATCCCTCCTTTTATGGTTAATTATTTTTTAAGGGGCTCTAACATTTTACTAAACAAATATTTTTCATGTACTTTATGTGCGTTGATTTGTATTTGTTTTCTATATTGCAGCTGCCCCTTAAACATCTGTTATATAGATAAAAGATATGGTAGTGGGAGCGCTCCCACTACCATATCTTATTTTATATAAACAAACGTTCCCGAATAGTCGGTTTACGAAATTGAATCTTGTTGTCTCTGTCATATATAGAGGTTTTATACATATGATAGCCTCCTATTTCAGTGATGGGTTATTTCGAAGCTCTTTGTCTTTTAACGCTTTAGAACGAGCTGGTAATTCTGCATGGAATCCCTTGTTTATCGCTTTTCGTGCATCATTTACAACATAAGCCTGTTTACCACTAAGTATTGGGAGATCTTCATTGATCTTGTCAGCTGCCTTTTGTGAATTTGTTGGGATCATGTATTTATTACCGTCTGCTTTGGTTGTTTTAATTCCACGAGCATCTTTTGGTGAAAATGCACTCGTCTTTTCAGCAGCTTTTGCATTTGCATATGATGCACGGCCGGTAGCATTCATCATATTCTTTACTTCTTTTGGTTTTGAAGCCATTTTCATAGTTTCGCGAACACCACGTTTGATATAGCGCTCTCCGACTTTATTAGCAGCATAACGATCGGCTTCAAATTCATTTGCGTTTGTATGGGTCTTATCCAAATTCGGATTGTGTTTTGGTACGTATTTACGAGCTGCTGCTCTTGCGCTTGCACGGATTTTATCTTCAACTTCAGAAGCGGTACTCATTTTCAGATATCCATCAATGTTAGGTTTGATACCATCTTTCCACATCTGAACGTATTCGGCAGTTTCTTTATCTGAGAATCCAATTCGCTTATAATATTTCTTCAGTTCTTCTTCCTGTTCCGCGATTTCATCCATAATCATCGTTCGACTAATCTTAGAACGATCCGCAGTTTTATTTCCTGGAGTGGTATTATGTAATCTTCCGTGACCAACTTCGTGTTGTAAAACAGCGACTCTACGTTTGTCATCCTTTAACTGGAAGAATTTCTTATCTAATATGATCTGACCTTCGTCTGTCCAAGCAAAGCAAGTTTGTCTTGGTGATGCTGCGTATCCGCCAGCACCATCTGGTAAATAAATGATTGGTTTTGCAATGTCAAGATCTACTTTGTAACGGGTTCCGTTGACGATGATTGTCTTATCACTTGGATTATATTTGTAACGTTCTTTAAATCTACGCATTGCATACTCGGTTCTTGTTGCTTTTTCTTCAAAGATTTCTTCCATAGATTCAATAAAGATTTCTTCATCGGTGGATTCGTTAAGAATATCGTCTAAATCATCCATTTCATCATAAAATGAATAGTTCATATGTCTCTCCTTTCAATAGAAAAAGGAATCCGAGACAATTCCCGGATTCCTCAAGTTTAGAAGTTATCGCTTAAATCCATCATCAACATCGCCATTTCGTTGTTAATTAAGGAATCAAAGTCAACAGATTCTTTGACGTCTTTTTCCTTATCCTTGGCATCGTCTTTTGGTGTGTCAATAACATCTTCTTTTCCTTCTTTGGCAGTTGGTAAGGAATCTACCCAACGTTCCAGAGAAGCCATATATTTAGATTTCCAGTCGTCAAAGGCTTTCGGATCTTTTCCGTCATTGGAGAACTGTAGCACATACAGATAGTCTTTTCCATCAACGGTCTTAAATCCCCAGTGTTTTGGTGGATCTGGGAAATCGTAATCCCCATTAAACATGATACGAGCAGCGGATGTTAATTTACCATTTACGATACCATCATCGTTGCGGTCTTTGGAACCAGAATCTTTATGACCTGCACAAGAATACTTGGTTTTGTATCCTTTATCATGAAGCTTGGATAAGATCGGCTGCATTCCCTCATCTGGGTCACGTGCTTCTAACATGATTCCCATTTCGTTGGTATCAAGTTCGGTATCATAACCTTCGTTGAAAGCAGATTCAATAACAGCATCTTCTACAGACTCTGCTTTCATTTTTGCACGGGCTTCTTTTGCGATCTGTTTGAGTTCTTCTTTTCGTTTTGCTTTCGCAAAGTTAGACTGAAGTTTCTCTAACTTATCACGCATGCGGTTGGTCTGTACGATGGTCTTATTTAAGACACCATTTAAGAGACTCTTTCCACGTTCATCTGGATTGAATTCCTCTAAGTTTGCTTTGATTTCTTTGACAGCTTTGACAATGACTTTCAAACCACCAAGCACATCTGCAACAGATGCAATGGTCTGGGCAGATACCAAAAATGTATTCTGAGCAGCAACACTGGCAGCTGCAATATCAGCGTCTGGCTGAGAGGCAACTACGCAGAAAGCTCCTTTAATTACTCCTGCGGCTACGGAATCACCGACTAATGCAACACCGAAAGCAGATAAAATGCCTTCAATGATCAACATGACAGCACCTATTAAGGTACCCACGATATTGACCTTCAAATCATCTACTGGGTAACTCTTAATCGCATTTTCCATCCGTTCCACTTCACGGTTTAAATCGCCGATGTATTTGGCTGCAAGATTGAAGTCTTTTTTCTTAATGGCTTTTTTGATCTTTCTAGTCATTTTGGATGTGCGAATCTTTGCAGTCATTAATGACTGAAGTAAATCCGCATTGGCACCTTCGGTAAGAACGCCTTCATCACCAAAGAGTTCTTCTTTGGTAAACTCAGTAATTTCAAGATCACCTTCACGAAGAAACGCATTGACTGCTTCTAAGACACCACGCTGTTCCAAATCAGAACTTACAGATCTGGTTACCTGGGAATCCAGTTCTTTGATCTGTGCTTCGATCTGTTTTTTCTCGTCTGCAGAGTTTACCGTATTCTGGATTCTACGAAGCGCCTGTTCTACTTCTACCAGACGTTTCTTATATTTTAATACTTTCTCCTGTTTGGATTTACGTTTGCTCATCCAAGAGATTTTTGCTCTTAATGTGGCACGCTCAATGGTCAGCTGTCTTACCTTAAATGGTAAGGTTGCGGCTTTTACGTCTTTGGCGTGTGCACTATCTGAAAACTTGTCTTTTACGTTATGTGCCATATTACTAATGGCTCCCTCAACGGCATACGTATAAGTCGCGTCTTCGTTGTATATAAATTCCATTAATTCCTCTGGAATCATGTCGTCAATCCCTTCTTTCTTTTTTATAATGGTTTTATCTGGAGGTACTTGTGGAAGCATGGCTCCAAGCGTTGCAGAGGAAGACTCCTTGGAAACTTTCATTCCTTGTTGTACTTCATGCACGTGTAAATCTTCCATAAAAAGTCCACCTTTCTTGTTTTCAACTTTAATGGATTGTCGTATCCGTAAATAGCACGTAGTTAGAAAAAAATTTAGGTTCTTACAATTAATTAGCGGGAGAAGTTTGGTTTTTCTTGACTTTGCATTCGAACTGCCGCAAAAAAAGAAGAACCGGCATATCGTCGCCCGCTTCAAACGCTAATGGTACGATACGAGAATCAGATGGATTCTCAACTATGTTTATTTAACATTATTTTCATAGAAGACGTAAGGGATAAACCCCTTACGTCTTTCTCCTTTGTCTACTGGTTCCAGTTGTTTCTACGTGGCTCCCAATCGCTTCGATCAGGTTCTCCGAACTCATCTGTTGGGAAATAAGGCATAGATTGCATTCCGCAACTTCTATCTGATCTATCAGCGATCGCGTCCAATGTCATATGATACCACTCATGTGTTGGTGGCTCTAATAACTCTGGGATATTACTTACTGGATCATTCTTGAACTTATATTCTTTTCCATCCACATAAACGGATTTTGGATCCATTGTGATTTGCATTGGACGATATCTTCGGATTGCTGGAATGACAGCATGCATCGCCATATTTATGTCTACGTCATTGTCGATAAAGGAATCTTCCGGTATCTCCACAGATGTACTTTCGAGACATTCGGGTTTTGTTTCTACCGATTCTTCTTTTGGTTCCGGCGCTGTTGGTTTTTGTACCGGAGCTGGTTTTGTTTCCGGTATCTTCTTTGGTACTGGTGTAGAAACAGGTTCTTTTTTCACCACGTTCTTTACAGTCTCGCCCATCGTCTGGGTTTTCCGATTAACCACTTTTCGAATAAGTTTGAATTGAGGTCTTTGAAATCTTTCCAACTCATACGGTATACTTGGTTCATTTACCGGTATTGCCAGGTATGCAGTACCTTGGTTACGATTCACACGTAAGATTGTAACTTCTGACACCGCTCTCATCAATTCATACAATGAATGATATTCAAAGTATCCTCCAGCATCTAACACTCGTTTCACAAAATCACAGATCTTTGTAACTCGTTTGATAACTGCTGTTGGCATGTACTTTGTAAGTGGTGGATTTGTGCCAGTACGAATCTGATAACTGCACGGTTCCTTTTCTGTGTAAGGATGTCCTACATAACCATTACGCATCGTTTTGGAAAAAGCAGATTGCGTATTTTTATATTCAGCCAAATCCACCATGGTTTTGCAAATCTCTTCTGGTTCAATTGATTCTGGTATGGGATCCAGATCACTATGGAACGCTATTACTTCGATTCCATGTAACACATCTGAGATCATCAGATCTCGATAATCTTTGCATACCTTACGAGCTCTGGTTAAAATTGCTTCTGTATCTTCTTCATCCACACTATACAAATGAATGTATCGAAAGATATCATGTACATTAGCCATGTATGTTGCAATTGATGCTAATGATTTTGTTATTTTGCCACGTGTTAGTATATCAATAGCAGCCACTACATGTGGATACTCAATCACAATAGCTAAGAATAACCATATGATATTAAAATAGGATGTATCCTTTTCCAGTTCAGCGATTCTATGATCTGGATTGGTAGCTGCCATGTCATGTATGAATCTCTTTCGTATCGTACTATCTGGTACAGAGATCTTTAAAAGATTAAACATATCATCCTCTGTGAGATAGTGATATCGTGTTTTTGCATATGCATACAGATCCATGATAGTATGCTCGCCTGCGATCATTTGGAGTATAATGCCTTCATACATTGGGATGTATACTGGTTTCACATCAGATAATCTAGTGATACAATCCAAAATGTCATTCATACTAGAGTATGAGTTAATGGATTTTCCCGTATTACTTATGAGAAAATCATCACATGCATCGTAGACTTTTTCTAAATAGTTTAAACTTTCTTTTGGAAGTTTTACATCTTTCATATGAATACTTTTTAAATTTCTTAAATAATTCATGTACGTTTCCTCCTTTGTTTCATATGAGTAATTAGTGTATACATGTAAATGATGTATAAGTTTTTCTATATGAAAATACGTATTTAGAAATATTGCATGAAGAACATCTACATATTTAGTAGATATTATAGAGATGCTTTTATGAAGTAATTTGACACGTGCAAAGCACGTTCAAATTATAAATTATTAGCGCTCTAACAACCCCGTAAGGGGT
>OGUO01000022.1_pt1 | contig 101897 bp, 100 predicted proteins | sample 1553641 | NCBI WGS metagenome assembly OGUO01 (sample SAMEA2579980, study PRJEB22360) | human gut metagenome | biome: human gut; feature: human-associated habitat; material: faeces | place: Denmark | collected 2008/2010 | reverse complement strand
TTGACAAATCTTGTTTTCTCCTATATCATATAGAGGTATGTTTACATTAGACGTCCGTGTCCGGGTTAATGCATAACACATCTATAAAATGATTATCGTTTGGAGGTGTACGAATTGGCTAACATCAAATCTGCAAAGAAGAGAGTCCTTGTTAATCAGACAAAGGCTTTAAGAAACAAAATGATTAAATCAGGTGTTAAGACAGCTGTTAAAGCTAGTGAACTTATTGGTGTTGGTCTCCAAGCTTTCTGTGTTCCTGGTTCTGTTGCCCAAGTTCGTGAAGTCGGCTTAGGTCATGGTAACTTAGGTGCTATGTTATTAAGTGAAGAAACAAAATGCTTCTGCTTCTTAGCAGGTCACGAATCATTTGCTGCAGCTGAAGGTGCAATTGGTATTGCTCGTAACGCAAACAAAGCAAGAAAAACTCCATTAAAGGTTATCTTAAATGGTTTAGGAAAAGATGCTGCTAAAATCATCTCAAGAATCAATGGTTTCACTTATGTAGAAACTCAATTCGATTATTTCACTGGAGAAGTTAAAGAAGTATCTAGAACTGCTTATAGTGATGGTCCACGTGCTAAAGTTAACTGCTATGGTGCAGATGACGTACGTGAAGGTGTTGCTATCATGCATAAAGAAGGTGTAGATGTATCAATCACTGGTAACTCTACTAACCCTACTCGTTTCCAACATCCTGTTGCTGGAACATACAAAAAAGAATGTATTGAACAAGGTAAAAAATACTTCTCAGTTGCATCTGGTGGTGGAACTGGACGTACTTTACATCCTGATAACATGGCTGCTGGTCCTGCTTCTTATGGTATGACAGATACTATGGGACGTATGCACAGTGATGCACAGTTCGCAGGTTCTTCATCTGTACCAGCTCACGTAGAGATGATGGGTCTGATCGGTATGGGTAACAACCCTATGGTTGGTGCTACTGTTGCAGTTGCAGTTTCTGTTGAGGAAGCAGCAAAGGCTGGAAAGTTCTAGAGACAATGAGCCGTGCATAACGGATAAAAAAATGGCTGGTCAAGCTTGCTTGAAACCAGTCATTTTTTTATCCGTTTATATAGGGCGAATGCCAGAGACCGACTCGAAGCGAAGCGCAGAGGAGGTTGCACGGCGAATGATTTCCTGTTTATTTTTTATTCTAAGTATTCTCTAAGCCATTCCACAACGTTTGCCGTGTATGTGGATTCGGTTATATCTTGTATATTATTTTCCACAAAATGTAAATCTGGGCTCGCGGGAGAGAAATTAAGCGGAAAAACCCACGACGTGGGCGAGGAGGGCGCATATGTGCAAAGCACATATTTAGGATGCGCCCGACAATATACCACAGAGCGATAGCGATGTGGTGATACCCGGGGAAGAGAAAAGCAAGCAAGAAAAACCAAACCGGAAGCTAATCTAGCAAATATCTGGAAATCAGGGTTGAAATCATATCCATGACAGAAGAAAATTACACATTGTTATTTCCATATATGTATGATAGTGTTAATATGAATGAAAGAATATTGCAACAATCCTTTGTATATTTGGGAGGAGGAAAAATATGTCATTAAAGTTAAAAGATGAAGATTCCACAAAACGCATGAAAGATATGCAGGAAGAATTAAAAGATCCTTCACTGGGGGAGTTCAGCGATTTAGAACAGGATCCATATGTCATTGAATCCAAAAGGACAACTCCAATCGATAAGCCTGTTTATCAACCGGATGGAAAGCTTTCATCTGCAACAGATAGAAATCCATATATTTTGTCAGAGGAAAAACAAGCACGAATCTTTGGAGAAGATTTAGGTGACAAAGAAATAAGAAAAAAGTCCGTCCGTAAGGAAGTGATGATAGTTATGTTTGTCGGGCTGGCTTTGTTGTTCGCGGGACTTGCGGCATATGTACATAATGATCTGTTTTTAAGAAAAGCTGAGACCGTACCAGGTATTGTAACAGAAAAACGTATGCATAGAAATCATGCAACTTGCACCATCTTTGTGGATTATGAAGTAGATGGAAAAACATATAATGAGATATATGTGGGTGATGGACATGATATGCAGATAGGGCAGAAGGTAACGGTATATTATGATCCGGAGAAACCAACCAAAATAACGGATGGAAGGAAAATCCCGACAATGTCTGTCTATCTTGTTATAATAGGAGGGGCTTTGTTCCTGATTGGCGGCTATCTCGTATTCTGGATGAACCAGAATCCTGACAAGGGAATTGAGATTTATAACAGGATATTCAAGAAGCGTGACAAATAAACAGAATCTGTGTGTAATAAAAGAATACATAGATAATTTAAGCCCTCCCCGATATAATATAGTATTTATTATATCGGGGAGGGCTTAGTTATGCCAGAACAGGATGAATTGGGACTTCGGATGGTACCTAGGAGAGAATATTATCCTTCTGACATTGGGTGGAAGCCATGCGTATGGTATGGATAAAGAAAAATCTGATGTGGATATCCGGGAAATTGTGCTGAATACAAAACCGGACATCCTGCTAGGAAATGATTTTGATGCTGTGGTGGATGTACCGACAGATACAACGATTTATTCATTTAATAAGATGCTACAGCTGCTTTCTTCGAACAATCGATTCCTTAATGAAAAATGCATTATTGTACAGAAAATGTACGAAAAATGCAGAAAAATGTAATAGTGATTTTCAGACATACATGGTACAATATTGAGTGGATGCAGGAATGTGAATTTTGCACCAAAGAAAATATGCGATCTGAGTCGCATAGCAATCAATTAACTTGTTGTTAGGGAGGGTTTTTGTATGTCAGGCTCAACAATTGCTATTATTATCATTATCGTGGCATTGCTGGTCATTCTATTTACCAGTTATGTCAAATCACCACCGGATAAGGCGTATATCATTTCCGGTTTAAGAAAGACACCGAAGATTCTGATTGGTAAAGCAGGCTTGAAGCTTCCATTCTTCGAGCGGAAGGATGAACTGTTGATCAAGCAGATCAGTATCGATATCAAGACGGACGATTATGTTCCGACACTGGATTTCATCGGTGTTAACATTGATGCAGTTGCGAAAGTTAAGATCCGTACGGATGAAGAAGGTATGCAACTTGCCATGAAGAATTTCCTGAATATGAAGGAACCGCAGATTATGGAAGCACTGGTGGATTCTCTGCAGGGTAATATGCGTGAGATTATCGGTACGATCAGTCTGAAGGAGTTGTGTAACGATCGTAAGTCCTTCGGTGATCAGGTGCAGGAGAAGGCGCAGGTGGATATGAATCGTCTGGGTATTGAGATTATTTCCTGCAACATCCAGCATGTAGAGGATCAGAATGACCTGATTATCGCGCTTGGTCAGGATAACATGGCAGCAATCCAGAAGAATGCAAGTATCGCCAAGGCAAACGCAGACCGTGATGTAGCGATCGCACAGGCACAGGCGAGAAAAGAAGCGAACGATGCAAAGGTATTATCCGATACGGAAATTGCCGTGAAGCAGAATGAGCTTTCTATCAAGAAGGCAGAATTAAAGACAATCGAAGATACGAAGAATGCGGAAGCAGATGCGGCTTACGAGATTCAGAAGGAAGCACAGCGTAAGACAATCGAGGTTACAAAGACCGAGGCAGATATCGCACGTCAGGAGAAGGAAGTTGACCTGAAGAAGAAGGAAGCCGAGGTTATGGAGCAGTCCCTCGATGCGGATATTCGTAAGAAAGCGGAGGCGGACAAGTTCGCAAGACAGCAGCAGGCAGATGCGGAGCTTTACAAGCGTCAGAGAAATGCCGAGGCAGATAAGTTTGAGAAGCAGCAGGAAGCTGAGGCGAAGAAGGCACAGGCAGAGGCAGAGCTTTTCGCAAAGCAGCAGGAGGCAGCAGGTATCCGTGCAGTCGGCGAGGCAGAGGCGAAGGCAATCGAAGCCAAAGGTCTTGCAGAGGCAGAAGCCTTAGAGAAGAAAGCCGAAGCGATGAAGAAGTATGGTCAGGCAGCGATGGTGGAAATGATCGTGAAGGCATTGCCGGAGATGGCAAAGGCAATCGCAGAGCCACTCTCTACAATCGACAAGGTTACGATCATCGACGGCAACGGCGAAGGTTCCGGTGTCGGTTCGATGGGGTCGTATGTGCCACAAGTCCTTGCAAAGACAATGGAGTCTGTGAAGGAAGTAACAGGTATCGATATCGCGGATATTATGCGTGCAAATACATACGATGCAAAGGTTAACAAGAATGTGAACATCACAGGCCTGGATGGAATCAAGGTAGAAGCTCCTGCAGAGGCGGGAACTTCCGTAGATACAACTGTGGAGTAAGATAATGTGTAAAACAGAAAACTTTTAAGATAAAAGAGGAAAGGTACTTTAACTGGTACCTTTCCTCTTTTATCGATACTATTTCTTTCACTGTGAAAGTGAATGAAACTTGATTCACGAAATCTTGCAGTTCTATCACGTAAAAAAGCAGGTAACGGGAATCGAACCCGCCTATCCAGCTTGGGAAGCTGGTGTTCTACCAATGAACTATACCTGCAATAAAACAAATATAGTACAGACAGGCACGAAAGTCAAGCATCGGATTGCCCGGAAGAATGCAGCCAAAAAGGGTTATTGTAAATCGCGGATTCCTATATTATAATATTTTATTATGCTGAAATCAGATCTGGAAGGAGTAAGGTAAGAAATGCCTTTTAACAATAATACAAAGACAGACATTCAGATAAGAAGATTCACATTTCGGATCGTCATTGTGTTTTTGCTTGCCATCACAGTTGCAACAGGAACCATCACTTTGATCCTGACAAGAAAATCCTCCCAGGAAATGAAATCAAAGGTTGTAAACCTGATACAGGCAAACACCCAATTGCAGATATCAAATCTCAATCAGTATCTGGGAAGAATTGAAGATACCGCAGCATTGCTGTTCTCGGATGATATCTATTGTGAGTATGATGCAACGAAAGAGGGGCAGGATGCATTCGAGAAGATACAGCAGGAGACAGCGATTGAAAAACGTTTGCAGGATATTAATATTCTTCAGAACTTCTCTGATTTTGGAATTGTATACGCAGATGATTCATCGCTTGGTTCAATATCGAATACGACGCTCGAGTTGTTCCCGGATGGTGGACTATATGCGTATCTGGAAGGGCATATTACGGACGAGAGGAAAGAGTCCGGCTGGTTTTTCGATTATGAGCGGTGCTATGACAGGCTGTATTACGTAAAAAGACTGAATGAGCATGCAATCATTGTGGCAGCATTTTATAGCCGGGAACTGAGCCAGTCTTTTACAGATATGGAGGATGTGCCGGGGATGCAGAGCTATCTTGTGGATTCGGCACATTCGATTGTCTATGCTGAATCAGGAGAGATACTTGGACGGAATGCAGAAGAAGTCTGGAACGATCTGCCGGATGGATATAGCAATTACTGGATTATAGGCGACAAGGAAGTTGTAGTAGTTGGAACCTGCAAGAACGACTGGCAGGTAATATGTGTGGCTCCGGAGAACGTGCTATTTGCGGAACAGCTTGGAATCACCCGGTTTGCTATAATTGTATATATTATTATGCTTGTGGTTGCTATGACGGCGGCAGGAATCCTGTATTCACAGGTGGCAGTAAAGGATGGCGTGCTTTCGCAGATCAGGCAGAAAGCAGATTACGATCAGCTGACAAATGTGTTGAATAAGCAATCATTCCGTGATCTGGTAGATACAAAGCTTGCACATGCAGGAGAAGGAACAAAGCATATCTGCATGATGCTGGATATGGATAATTTTAAGCTGGTAAATGATACATATGGGCATCAGGAAGGGGATAAATTTCTTAAGAAATCCGTAGTAATCTTCCGGGAAACTCTTGGAACACAGGCAATCATCGGGCGTATGGGCGGAGATGAGTTTGCGGTGTACATTCCATTTGAGCATGAGGAAGAGACCGTTATACGGGAGGAGGTTGCCCGGAGGCTGGATGCACTTTTGGATGCATTTCATAAGCAGTTTGATACACACTATGAATCGTGCAAAGTCTCACTTTCAGCAGGAATCTGTCTGAGAATTACGGTAGATGGAATAAAACTTGGATTCGAGGAATCTTATCAGATGGCGGACCGTGCGTTATATGTATCAAAAGAAAACGGAAAACATCAATACAATTGGTATGAGGATTGATTGGCAGATATGAGGTACATGGGAAAAATGAAAAATAAATATCGTGGAATCAGCATCTGTCTCATTGTATGTCTGATTTTCTTATCCGGGTGTTCCGGAAATAGCAAACCGGTAGTCTATGAATCCACGACGGAGATTTCCTACTCCTGGTGGGGAAATGATGACCGGCATCGGTACACACTACAGGCATTGGATATATTTACAGAACAAAACCAGGGACAGATAGAGGTGCAGGCAAACTATGGAAGCTGGGGCGGATACGAGAACAAAATGCATATTTATATGCGCTCCCACAATGCACCGGATGTGATGCAGATTAATTATGCGTGGCTGTCGGAATATGCAGACGAAGAAAATGGCTTTTATAACTTGTATGATCTGAAAGACATCATTCATCTGGAGAATTACACTCCGGAGGAGCTTGCTTATGGGGAAATGGACGGAAAACTGTATGCCGTTCCGATTTCATTTAATACACCAATGTTTTATTATAACAAGACGATTTACGCATCGTATGGCCTGGAGATCCCGAAGACGTGGGATGATCTTTTTGCAGCGGCTAAGGTTATGAGCCGGGATGGAATCTACCCGCTTGGAACGACAAAAAAACAACTCTTTCTGATGCTGGTTGCATATCTTGAACAGATAAAGGGAAAGGAGTCCGTGAAAGCAGATGGGTCATTGCAGCTGACAAAAGCAGATATTGCATTTATGCTTGATTTCTATAAGCGTCTGATTGATGAAGATGTGCTGATGCCGATCGACTCCTTTGATCGAAATGCTTTTTCGACAGGAAAGGCAGCGGGAACGCTTGCGTGGATCAGTGATGCAGCAAATTATTGTACACCATTGGAAGAGAACGGTGCGGAGGTTATTGTAGGCGATTATCTGCAGGATGCAGCTGCGAGGAAATTCGGGTGGTGTGTAAAACCAGCTACGATGTATGCCATCAGTGCAACAACGGAGTATCCGGAAGAAGCGGCAAAGCTTCTGGAGTTTCTGCTTAATAGCAGGGATATGGCACAGCTGCAGGGAACCGAAAAAGGTATTCCAATCAGTGACGCGGCAAAGGCAGCGCTGCAGGAAACTCAAAAGCTCAGCGGTTATGAGAAACAGGCAGATGACATGCGTGAAAATTACGCAGACCGGCTGGAGATATTGCAGCCGGTATTGGAGAACGAAAGCGTCTATGATGGTTTTAAGGTCAATGCGGACTATTATATCTATGATAAGCTTTCCGAAGATGAAGTTGTAGAAAAATTATATGAAGCAATTTACTGATATCGGGAAAACAATATAGTGTGATTGCATAGGTCATTACAGAAGAATACATAGAAGGAAGGATGAACAAAGTGGCATATAAAAGTGTAGATGAATTAGAGCATTTCCGGTTTGACGACTGTCAGATCGATACATTTGCAGTGACAGAAAATGGTGTGGAGCTTATGGTAGAAGCACTGATTGTGAGAGCGGACAACAGCCAGAATACAAATTATACAGAAAGCTATGCCGGTACGACGAAGATCCGGATAACAGATGGAAAACTGATCCGGTGTGTGCGTGATGGCTACAAGTATTATGATGCAAATGATGTGCTGCAGTCCGAGGTTCCGGATTATGAACTGTCTGTTGCGGAAACGACAGATTTTCCAAAAACCTGTGAAGGGGCATATCTCTTTGAGATGAAGCGGGATGCGGATGGATACGTGCTTGGAATCGAATTTGTGGATCCGGAAGATCAGACGGTAGGTGATTCATATCAGGTCTATGTGACAGGAACGCAGGTGGCTATGCTGTGGGAGCAGTATATGAACCGGGTGCAGTCATAATGCAGGCGCGAATGCCGGCAGGATGAATATTATGGATAAAAATATTGTGTAGGTAAGTCGTTTCGGGTATTGAAAATGTAGAAATTTTTGCGGCTATTTTTGAAAAATGTAGCAAAATTCATAATTGACAATTAAAAAAGTATAAGTATAATATTGGTAGTACCAAAGTGGTGCTACCAATTTGCTTTTTATAGGAGTTAGGGAGTCATTATGAAATACTTACGACAGTTTCTGTTAATCTTGTTTATCTCCTTTTTAGGAGAGTTGTTAAAATACTTCCTGCCATTGCCGATACCGGCAAGCATCTATGGCATGGTGATTTTATTTATCGGGTTGCTCAGTGGAATCATTAAGCTCGATGCAGTGAAGGATGTCGGGAAATTCCTGATCGAGATCATGCCGGTCATGTTCATCCCCGCAGGGGTTGGTCTGATGGCATCATGGGGTACATTGAAACCGGTGTTAGTACCGGTCAGTGTGATCACGGTTGTAGCACTCGTTGCGGTTATGGGTGCAACCGGACGTGTATCCCAATGTGTGATCAAGAAATCCAAAGCAAAAGAAAAGGCAAAGGAGCAGGAGATATGAAAGATTTATTTCAGACATCCATGTTCGCAGGTGTGACACTCAGTCTGCTTGCGTATCTGGCAGGTTTATTATTAAAGAAAAAGTTTAAGCTTGGAATCTTCAATCCATTGCTCATCTCGATAATCCTTACGATCATCGTGCTTGTATGTGCGCATATTGATTACGATACGTACAACAAGGGTGCCGTGTACTTAAGCTGGTTTCTGACACCGGCTACGGTCTGCCTGGCGATTCCGCTGTATGAGCAGTGGCAGTTACTAAAGCGGAATGTCAAAGCGGTGATGCTTGGAATCACAGCAGGTGTACTTACGAGTCTGACGACGGTATTTGTACTGTCGAAGCTCATGGGACTTACCCATCAGGAATATGTCACGATGCTTCCGAAGTCCATTACGACAGCTATTGGTATGGGAGTATCGGAAGAACTTGGCGGTTATGTGACAATCACGGTTGCCGTCATCGTAGTAACAGGTGTGATTGGCAACATCTTAGGCGAGTTCATATGTAAGCTCTTCCGTATTACGGAACCAATCTCCAAGGGACTTGCACTTGGGTCTTCATCCCATGCAATCGGTACAGCCAAGGCAATCGAGATGGGCGAAGTGGAAGGCGCGATGAGCAGTCTGGCAATCGCTGTCACCGGAATCCTGACCGTTGTACTCGCATCCGTCTACGCAAATTTCATGTAAGGAAGGGAAAAGGATATAATTGATAGTTGGACATGGTTAAGAATATGTATATGCATTTGTATGTGACTAACAATTCACAAGCAGACCGTTGAAGCACGCTGGTACTTAATGAACGGCAAACTTGTTTGACGTGAATTTAGTACCACTGCGTGATGAACCGAGCGAGAGCGTGTCTGCGTTGAAATGTTAGTCACATACAAATGTAGTAGAATTTAACCATATGCAATTAGGAATTAGGAGGTGTTCGTTATGATTATTACAATTGGTAGAAAATGTGGCTGCTGCGGAGACGAGATCGGTCATGCGTTGGAACAGATCTATCATATTCCATTTTATGATCGGTCGGTCATCTCAGAGCTTGCAAAAGGATATGGAATGTATGACCGGTATCCGGATTTCTATGGGGAAACCCCGATGGATACATTGATGTACACGATATCCCAGACAGAGAGTGAAAACGTGTTTTATGAGACACCGAAGAAAGCATTGTCCGAAATCTTAGACGGAAAAAACTGTATTATTTTAGGTCGATGTGGTAATTATGTATTCAAGGACCGGAAGGATAAGCTTGCAATCTTCCTGACCGGGGATGATGCGATGCGGATCGAGTCGATTGCGAAGAAGCATGGAATCCCGGAGCGCCAGGCGAAGAAGCTTGTACAGGCAACCGATGAACGCCGGGAGGCATACCACAAATATTATACCGGGGAGACATGGGGCATGGCAGAAAATTATGACCTGTGCCTGAATGTCTCGAAGCTTGGAACGGCAGGTACGATCGCAATGATTGAGCAATATATCAGACAGACTGGATTAGAGTAGGTGATGAGAAAATGGAGAAACAGACAACACAGGAATATGAAAAAGCAATCGCCTATATCATAGACCGGATCAAAGAAGGGTCACTGCAATTAGGCAGCAAGCTTCCACCGGAACGAAGGATTGCCGAGGAACTTGGCATCGGCAGAAATTCCATCCGGGAGGCAATCAGCATCCTGCATGGCATGGGACTGATCGAACGGGTACAGGGTTCCGGCAATTATGTGTCAAAGCATGTCGGCGAGTCTATCCGTCAGTCGCTTACGGTGATGCTGGCACTCGGAACGATTACGAAAGAGGAAATATTTGAATTCCGGCGGGTGATGGAGAAGGCAGTCTGCTCGAATCTGATTGCGAAAGGACTGTCCTATGAATATGAGTCAATCTTAGAGACAAAGCTGGAAGAGATGAAATTGTTCGATGGCAAAGATCTGACCGATGTGGACAAGGAGTTTCACGATACCCTGATTCAGGCAACCGGAAATCATCTGTGGGCAGTCTTGATGGAGGCTGTGACCGACGCATACCGGGATTGGATTAACTACGTGATTGAGCTTGCCGATGAATCGGTGCGGGTGAAGCTGCTGCAATGCCATGCGGACATTTACCAAAATCTCGAACAGAAAAATGAGCCAGCCATGCTTTTGGCGATTGACAGGCATTATGATTTGATAGAACAGATGGTTTAATTATGTTAAAAATGCTAAAATAACAATCTGTTTGGGTTGTTTTTTTATAGAAAAATACGTTTTACTTTCGACAAAAAAAGGTATACACTTTTCCTTGGGTAGAAAGGATAAAACGAGAAAAGGAGATGGTTTTTTTGGAAGATCTTGCAAAAGACCTGATGGAAGAACTGAACTGTGAGACCGTCTTTACGATTCCAATCTTCGGTGGTATCGACGTATCGGAATCTGTGGTCGTAACATGGATTATCATGGCAGTGCTAGTTCTTGTGGCAATCATCCTGACAAGAAACATGAAGATTGATCACATCAGCAAACGTCAGGCAATCGCAGAGACGATTGTTACAAAGCTGACCGGTATGGTGGAGGATATGATCGGACCGGAAGGAAAAGCGTATGTCCCATATCTGACAACTGTATTGCTGTATATTGGTGTATCAAACATCATTGGATTGTTTGGATTCAAGTCCCCAACCAAAGATTTAAATGTCACGATCGCACTTGCGGTTATGAGCATCGTCTTAGTTGAGGCGGCAGGTATTTACCATCTGGGTGTGAAGAAGTGGCTGCATAAGTTCGTAGAACCGATTGCAATCGTTACTCCGATCAATATCTTAGAGGTATTTACACGTCCATTGTCGCTGTGCATGCGACTTTTTGGTAACGTGCTTGGTGCATTTGTAATTATGGAACTGATCAAGATGGTTGTTCCGGTTGTTCTGCCGGCAGTCTTTTCTTTGTATTTTGATCTGTTTGATGGATTGCTGCAGGCATATGTATTTGTATTTTTGACATCACTGTATATCAGTGAAGAGATTGAACAATAAACGAAAAGGAGATAATTAGTATGGGTACAATAATCGCAATTGGTGCAGGTATTGCAGTTTTAGGAGCGCTTGGCGCAGGTATTGGTATCGGTATTGCAACCGGTAAGGCAGCAGAGGCAATCGCAAGACAGCCGGAGGCAGAAGGTAAGATCAACAAGACATTGATTCTTGGTTGTGCACTTGCAGAGGCAACCGCTATTTACGGTTTCGTTATCGCGCTTATGATCATAGTAATGTTGAAGTAATCACAGGAAAGGCAGGGTGGTAACATGCTCCGAGTAGATTGGAATTTATTACTTACCATAATCAATCTGCTGCTTTTGTTCGTGATGATGCGGATTTTCCTGTTTAAGCCGGTACAGAAGATCATTGCTGCGCGTCAGGCGGAAGCGGACAGACAGTTCAAGGAAGCGGACGAGAGCAAGCAGGCGGCAGAGGAAGCAAGAAAGCAGTATGAGGCAAGTCTTGCAAATGCGGAGGAAACCAAGAAGCAGGTGCTTCAGGAGGCAAGACAGACCGCAGATGCAGAATATAAGCGGATTGTATCAGATGCTGAAAAGACCGCAAAGCAGGTAAAGGAAGATGCAATCACAGATGCAGAGAACCAGAAGGCACAGATACTTAAAAAAGCAGAAAAAGATATTGCAGATATGGTTGTTGATGCAACGGTCAAGATTGTTGGAGAGAAAAAAGGTGCAGACGTGGATAACGCGCTGTACGACAAATTTTTAGATAAAGCAGGTGATGAAACGTGATTCGAGCAGCGAAGGACTATGCAGCGGATTTGAAGCTCGTTGAAAACGCGAAGTCAAATCTGCAGAGCGTAAAGGATATTTTAGAGGCAGTTCCACAGATCGGTGTGGAGTTTGAAGATCCAACCGTGTCGTTAGAGAAGAAGCATCTGGTAATCGACCGGGTGTTCCCGAAGGAGATCCGGAACTTCTTAAAGGTGTTGTGTGACAATGGCGATTTCGGATTGTTAGATGAGATCGAGCAGGCATACATGGAGCTGACGAAGACACCGGAGAAGGTGGAGGCACAGGCAGAACTCACATATGTGACACCACCGACACCGGAGCAGATGGAACGGATCCGGTTGTTCCTTGCGAAGGAATACAACAATCCGGATATCAAGATCGTTGGCAAGGAAGATGCATCCATCAAGAGTGGATTCATCATCCGTGTTGGAAACAAAGAGTACGACTGGAGCGAACAGGGACGTATCGACCAGCTGCAGAAGCATATCAATCAGTCGTTGGCAGGCAAGAAGCTGGCAACCGTCAGTGAGGAGAGCATCATTTCCATCCTGCGTGCCGATATCGCAGATTTTGAGCTGGCAGCAAAGGATAAGGAGATCGGTGTTGTCAACTGGGTTGGTGATGGTATCGCGAACGTCGATGGTATCGACCATGCATTTTACGGAGAGATCGTTCTCTTTGATTGTGGTGTCAAGGGTATGGTACAGGATGTAAGACGGGATGAGATCGGTGTTATTCTGTTTGGCCGTGATACAGAGATCAAGGAAGGCAGCCGTGTCGTTCGTACCGGTAAGATGGCCGGTATCCCGGTTGGAGATGCATTCCTTGGAAGAATCGTAGATGCACTTGGTGCGCCGATTGACGGACAGGGTGACATCGCGCAGGATGGTTACCGTCCAATCGAGAACCCTGCACCAAGTATTGTAGATCGTAAATCCGTATCGGTTCCTATGGAGACCGGTATTTTGTCAATCGATTCGATGTTCCCGATCGGTCGAGGACAGCGTGAGCTGATCATCGGTGACAGACAGACCGGTAAGACTTCGATTGCGATGGATACGATCTTAAACCAGAAGGGTAAAGATGTTGTCTGTGTCTATGTAGCAATCGGACAGAAGGCATCGACAATTGCGAAGTTAGTGAATACATTGAAGAAAAATGATGCGCTGGATTATACGATCGTCGTTGCGGCAACAGCATCCGATCCGGCACCGTTGCAGTATATCGCACCATATGCAGGTACAGCACTTGCAGAGTATTTTATGTATCAGGGCAAGGATGTTCTGATCGTCTATGATGATCTGTCCAAGCATGCGGTTGCCTACCGTGCAATCTCACTTTTGCTGGAGCGTTCACCGGGACGTGAGGCATATCCGGGTGATGTATTCTATCTGCACTCAAGATTGCTGGAGCGTTCTTCCCGTGTGACAGCTGAGGCTGGCGGCGGAAGTATTACCGCACTTCCAATCATTGAGACACAGGCAGGCGATGTGTCTGCATACATCCCGACAAACGTTATTTCTATCACAGATGGACAGATCTATCTGGAAAGTGAGCTGTTCTTCGCAGGTCAGCGTCCAGCCGTCAATGTCGGACTTTCCGTATCCCGTGTCGGTGGTGCGGCGCAGACAAAGGCGATGAAGAAGGCAGCCGGAAGTATCCGTATCGATCTGGCACAGTATCGTGAGATGGAAGTGTTCACACAGTTTTCTTCCGATTTGGATGAGAACACGAAGAAACAGCTGGCACATGGACGTGCGTTGATGGAGCTTTTGAAGCAGCCGCTTGGCCGTCCTTTTACAATGGCAGAGCAGGTTATCACATTGGTTGCTGCCAATGCACATGTATTCAGTGATCTTCCGGTTGAGAAGATCAAGGCATTCCGTCTTGGGCTGCTGGATGATTTTGCAAAGAATCATGCAGATATTATCGGACGTCTGGATTCGTCGAAGGATCTGGCAGACGATGTGAAGGATGCCATTATACAGGCGGCGAATGAATATAAGCAGAGGAGTCTGGAAGACGAAAACGGAGGGAATTAAATGGCGAATGCAAGAGAAATTTCCACACGTATCAAAAGTATCCAGGACACGATGAAAATCACGAAGGCGATGTATATGATGTCTTCTATGAAGCTTCGGAAAGCAAGACAGAAGCTGGAGAATACAGAACCATACTTCTATGGATTGCAGGAGCAGATTGCAGATATTCTGTTACATTTCCCGGATATGAAGCATCTTTACTTCGATAATCGCGGCAAGGATCTGCATGAGACGTCAAAACGACGTGCATTTATCGTCATAACAGGTGATAAGGGTATGGCAGGTGCATACAACCACAATGTGTTAAAAGAGGCACAGAAGATGGTCGATGAGTCGGATTCCTACCGCTTGTTTGTAGTCGGTGAGCTGGGACGACATTTCTTTTCTTCGCAGGGATATACGCTCGAAGAGGGATTCTGCTATTCGGCGAACAACCCTTCTATCCATCGTGCGCGTATGATTACAGAGCGCATCGTGGAGTTATATAAAGAGGAAGAATTTGACGAGGTATATGTTGTCTATACGAAGATGGTAAACAGCATGAAGGAAGAGGTTGAAGTGCAGGAGATTCTGCCACTCAAGACGCATGAGTTTATCAAGAAGGAATTGCTTGAAGATTCCCAGAAGGGATTAGGAAACAGTGACCGTGAGGCTGCGGAGCAATCCGATGACTGGTTTTTGATCTATCCATCTCCGAAGAAGGTTTTGGAGAAATTGGTGTATAACTATGTAACAGGTTTTATGTATGGTGTTCTTGTTGAGGGCTCGGCAAGTGAGGAAAACGCCAGAATGATGGCCATGCAGGCGGCAACGGACAATGCACAGGCAATGTTGCATGAACTTTCAATCGAGTTTAACCGTGTGCGCCAGGCAGCAATCACACAGGAAATCACCGAGGTGATCGGTGGAGCCAAGGCACTCAAGAAGAAAAAGAAGAAACAAGCGAGGTGAACGATCGCATGATGGAAAATAAAGGTAAGATCGTACAGGTATCCGGACCGGTTGTCGATGTCGAGTTTGCAGATGGGAACCTTCCGCGGATTAAGGATGCCTTGTATGTGATGAACAATGGAAAGAAATGCGTCATGGAAGTATCCCAGCATATCGGTGACAATGTTGTGCGCTGTATTATGCTTGCGGCGAGTGAGGGCTTGTGCAGAGATATGGAAGTGACAGCAACCGGATCCGGTATTCAGGTTCCGGTCGGAGAGCAGACATTAGGACGGCTGTTCAATGTACTTGGTGAGACATTGGATGGAAAGGAAAGTCTGGAGAATGGTGAGCATTGGTGTATCCACCGTGAGCCGCCAACATTTGAAGACCAGAGCCCGGTTGTTGAGATGCTGGAAACCGGTATCAAGGTTATTGATCTGCTTGCCCCATATGCAAAGGGTGGTAAGATCGGTCTGTTCGGTGGTGCCGGTGTTGGTAAGACCGTCCTGATTCAGGAGCTGATCCACAATATCGCAACGGAGAGTGGTGGTTATTCCATCTTCACCGGAGTTGGAGAGCGTTCCCGTGAAGGTAACGACCTGTGGAATGAGATGAAGGAATCCGGCGTTCTTGATAAGACAGCGCTGGTGTTTGGACAGATGAATGAGTCACCGGGTGCCCGTATGCGTGTGGCAGAGACGGGACTTACGATGGCGGAATATTTCCGTGATGTAAAGAAGCAGGATGTGTTGTTATTCATTGATAACATCTTCCGTTTTGTACAGGCAGGTTCAGAGGTGTCCGCATTGCTTGGACGTATGCCTTCTGCCGTTGGATACCAGCCAACTCTGGCAAATGATCTGGGTGAACTGCAGGAGCGTATCGCTTCCACAAAGGATGGTTCTGTAACATCGGTACAGGCGGTCTATGTACCAGCCGATGACCTGACAGACCCGGCACCTGCTACAACATTCTCTCACTTGGATGCAACGACTGTATTGTCACGTAAGATCGTAGAGCAGGGTATCTATCCGGCTGTTGATCCATTGGAATCAACCTCCCGTATTCTGGAGGCAGATGTCGTCGGAGAAGAACATTACCGTGTTGCACGTGAGGTGCAGGAGACTTTGCAGAAGTATAAGGAACTGCAGGATATCATCGCCATTCTTGGTATGGAGGAGCTTTCCGACGAGGATAAGCAGACTGTCTACCGTGCGAGAAAGGTACAGCGTTTCCTGTCACAGCCATTCCATGTAGCTGAGAATTTTACGAACGTCAAAGGTGTATTTGTACCGGTCAAGGAGACAATCCGTGGATTCAAGGCAATCTTAGATGGTGAGATGGATGCGTATCCGGAGGCAGCCTTCTTCAATGTCGGTACGATTGAGGATGTAAAGAAGAAAGCAGAAACCCTGTAAAGGATAGAAAGGGGACGGCGTATGAATACATTTTCACTCAAGATCATAGCCTGTGACCGGGTGTTTTATGATGGACCATGTGAAATATTGAAATTCCCCGGCTATGATGGACAGATGGCGATTCTGGCACATCACGAGAAGATGACGACGAATATTGAAGTCGGTGAGCTGCATTTCCGGACACCGGATGGAGAAGAGCATGTGGCAATCTGTTCCGACGGACTTCTGAAGGTAAAGAATAACGAGGTTGTTGTACTTGTCTATTCGGCAGAAAAACCGGAGGAAATCGACGAGTTCCGTGCACAGGCTGCGAAGGAACGTGCCATCGAGCAGATGCAGCAGAAACAGAGTATCATGGAATACCACGTATCCCGTGCTTCGCTTGCGAGAGCAATGGCGAGACTGCAGGGACATGACCGTTACGAAGTGAAGTAAATAAAAGGATGAAAAAACACCCAACTGTTTAGAAGCAGTTGGGTGTTTTTGTCTGTATATTTTTCGTGAAGTGGCATTACTCCCGGTTCTTCAGTGCCTCTTCCATAGGAATCTTCTGAATCTTCTTATACTGCAGGAAACTTAATAACCCGTAACATACAATATCCCAGATCACAACCTGAACATAGATAGATGTTCCGATATGAACATTTTCCAGCCAGATATCAAAAGTCCGGAAGAGATAGACAATCATTGTCTTCAGGATGACTGTTGATAGTGGCAGACTGATTGCTACACTGACAAGGACAGCTATCGCGGTTGAAATAATATAGATTTTCCCGATTTCTCTGTTGTTGTAACCGAGAATCTTCGTCAGGGAAATCGATTCCGCATTTTTCTCCAACACAATCTTAGAGAGCAGGTAGATAACGATGACGAAGATAATAAGGGAAAGATATTTCATCAGAGGCATCATACGTCCCATCGAATCATTCATCTGGTCGCTTAACTTCGAATAGTCCGAAGGCCCCATCGTACTGTAGATGAAACTGTCATCTAAATCATCCAGCGCTTTGTCAGAGAAATATCCTGTGAAATAATCCGCATCTTTCCCGAATGTGTCATTGTAATTATCAATGCTCATAAATACGGAGAAGGCTGCCGGGTAATTGAAGCTGCCGGCAATCCGGAAAGAATATTCTTTATCGCCATATTTTTCTACTATTTTAATCGTATCGCCCACTTTATAATTGTTCAGTTTCATGAACGATTTTGAGATGATTATATCCCCTTTTTCCGCAGGCATAGAAACCTGTGTCAGATACTTTGAATTATCTGCGATTCCATATACAAGCACTTCTTTTCCGCCATCATCCGCAAGCGCAGTCAGACAGTATTTTTCAGCAGATGAATCATCTAGCTCTACTGGTGCTTTGAGTGTATATTGATAGTTTGCAATCAGATGGTCAAGCACATTGTCTGTCTGGTCATTTAGGATTGGAAGCATGCTGGCGGAGAAGATAAACAGGATATTTGCCATCAGGATACCAATCGCCATCGTGATATAGTTGGAGCGGTTCTGCAGGATTGTACGAATCCGGAACCTGGTCAGAAACTTGAAGTCCGGAAGCTTTGTCACATGCTTTTTCTTACGTTTTGACAGATCATGCCGCAGGAAGTTAAGCGGTGACAATCCAAGCATTGATCGAAGCGCAAGGTAGTTGATCACTAACAGAATCACAATCGGAATCACGGTCGTAAGCAGAAAGGCGTTTGCATTCCAGACAACCTTGAATACAGGCAGAGAGTAGGAATGGTAATACATGTCCTCCATGAATTTACGAAAACAAGTGTAACCGCCGATATTTCCGATCACTGCGGCTGCAAGGAATACGTACGTTGGTGCAGCCATGTAATGCCGGATGATTTCGCCTTTTGTATATCCGGAAGCTCGCAGGGTTCCGATGGCACCGGCTTCCGATTCAATCGTGCTGAAAGTCATAAGTGCGAAGATGAATGCAAGCAGTGCTATCATGATATAGAGCATCATGACCGTGCTGTTTGTATCGCCATCCATATCTTCCCTTGTAAATGAGATCGCTTTATTGTTCTGCCGCATCAAAAAATCGGTTAGGTAATTTCCCTGTGGAGCGAGCTGTTTGGACAATGTATTCATCAGGTCTGTGCTTGCGTCATAAGAAGCCCGGTCATCAAGATTTCTGTCCGAGAAACGATAAGCAAAGCTGTAGGTAAGCTTGCTTTCGGAGAATTCCTTGAAATAATCTGCAGTGACAAACCCCGTGGTAAATGTCGTTGCGCTGAACATCGAATCAGAGTTATTCTCGAACAGACAGCTATAATCCGGGACAGCAACTGTTCCGCAGATTGTTAAATCCTTTCCGTCAAAGGTGAGGGTGTCACCGATTTTGAGATTGTTGTTTTCTGCAAAGAGGCGGTCGATGGCAAGTTCTCCGTCCTTCTCCGGTGCGTGCCCTTCAAAGACCGAATATGTATTCAATGCCTCACGGTTCTCGTAGAGACGAATGGAATAATTGCTGTTACCTTCAAAGGTGTAATCAAAATTATAGAAGTACTGTTTGTAGATGGTTGCTTTTGCTGTGCCTGAATCTGTCTGGTCAGCGATTTTCTGCAGATCAGCGACAGAGATTTCGCTGTTTGTAGAGAAATGTCCATCCTCCAATTTATATGTCTCGATACCATCGTCATAGGTGTGCATCATGCTCAGGGAAGTAACCAGCATACCACTGACGATTGAAATCATAAATGTCAGAAACAAAAAGATGGATATGTATTTTCCTTTTTCTTTTCTGATATCCCGAAGGATGCGTTTACGCAGTGGATTTTTGATTGTTTTATCAGCCATATGCATTCACCTACCAATCTAATTCCATCGCCGGTGTCTTTGTTTCGTTTGTATATTCTTTCCGGATCATACCGTCGCGGAGCTTGATCACACGGTCTGCCATGAGTTTGATGGCATCGTTGTGCGTAACGATGATGATGGTATTTCCGTATTTCCGGTTGACGTCTTCAATCAATTTCAGAATATCCTTGGAGGTATTGTAATCAAGGGCGCCGGTTGGCTCATCACAGAGTAGCAGATCCGGATTCTTGACGATGGCACGACCGATGGATGTACGCTGTTGCTGACCGCCGGAAAGCTGGCTTGGAATCTTATCCTTATGCTCCCACAGACCAAGTGTATGAAGCAGGTCGTCGACATCAAGTGGGTTGCTTCCGAGGTAAGCGCCGACCTCGATATTCTCCTTGACGGTCAGGTTCGGAATCAGGTTATAGAACTGGAATACGTAACCTAAGTGTTCACGTCGGTAGAGAGTCGTCTGCTTTTCGTTCATGGCAGACATGGCAGCACCGTTGATGATGATCTCTCCCTTATCATAGCTTTCGATGCCACCGATGATGTTCAACAGGGTAGACTTACCGGAACCGGATGGCCCGAGCAGGACGCAGATCTCGCCTTTCTCAATACCGGTAGAAAGTCCTTTTAAGACTTGTACACGGTTGTCTTTTTCACCATAGAACTTTTCAAGATTGTTGATTTGTAAGAACATGATTTTCCTCCTTTTATGTGACTGCGAATCGTGAAGCAAAACACGAATGCAGGTGATGGTAGCGAGTTGCAGATTATCACATTTCTACGCAGACTCGCTCGCGCTCACTTCCGCACATAGCAGACACTAAACTCACAAAGCACCAATTCTGCGAATTGTTACTCCGTTCGTTAAGTGCTGATGTGCTACAATGGTCTGCTTAAGATCATGTGATAATTTACAACTCTTACCTACCATAATGCTCGTGTTTTGCGATTACGTGATAGGCAGTGAATATAAAACTCCCAAATGCATTAACCTTTTTCTATTCTCATACGTGAAAACATATGAATATATGTTCATATATAAAATAAACGTGTAATACAGGTTTGTCAAGCGTATTTTCGCTTGCTTTGATGGATGTTTTATATATTTGGTTAATTGCCGTGGTTATTATAACGCAAAAAGTTAGTCAAAACAAACCGTTTATGCAGGATTTTTGAGCTGTTGGGAAATTTTCTCATTTGTGGGTGGCTGGTTGGGTAAAAAAGTTTAGAATAGGGAAAAAACTCTAATGGGAGGAGGTAGAGAAGAGAGCTAGTTGGGTAAAAAAGTCCGGAAACGGGAAATTGCTCCAATGGGGAGAGGTAGAAAAGCAAGCTAGTTGGGTAAAAAAGTCCGGAATCGGGGAATTGCTCCAATGGGAAGAGTGAGGGAAGCAAGCTAGTTGGGTAAAAAAGTCAGGAAACGGGAAAATACTCCAATGGGAAGAGGTAGAGAAGCAAGCAGGTTGGGTAAAAAAGTCCGGAATCAGGAAATCGCTCCAATAGGAAGAGTGGGGGAAGCAAAAAAGCTCCAATGGAGAAACAGATAGAGAAAAAGAAAGTATGGATTGAGAAACAAATCACTCTGTGATACCATAGGAAAGAAATAGAAACAAACAAGAAAACAACCAAGGTACATATGAAATACATGAAAACAATAATCGATAATTCTTGGAATAAAATCAGGAGGAAATACAAGTGGAACCGAAAGCAGTCGTGAATTTACGAAAAGGAGAAGGTCGTACCATCAAGGCAGGTGGACTCTGGATCTTCGACAATGAGATAGAGAGCGTGATGGGAAGTGTGGAAGATGGCGATATTGTCATCGTGCGTGATTTCGATGGATATCCAATGGGACGCGGATTCATCAACCGGAAATCCAAAATTACCATTCGAATGCTGACTCGAGACGCAGAGCAGGATATCAACGAAGCATTTCTCCGTATGCGGGTGAAGAATGCCTGGGAATATAGAAAAGCTGTGATGCAGGGTGAAGATCTTACATGTTGTCGTGTGATCTTTGGTGAGGCGGATTTCCTGCCGGGACTCGTGATTGATCGGTTCTCGGATGTGCTGGTGGTGGAATCCCTCGCACTTGGCATTGATTTATATAAGGAACAAATCGTGGATTTGTTGAAAGAGATCATGGCGCAGGATGGTGTCAAGATCCGCGGCGTATACGAGCGGAGTGACGCGAAGGTGCGCAAGAAGGAAGGACTTGCTCCATATAAAGGATGCATCGGTGCGGAGTTTGAGCCGGTCGTTGAGATCGTGGAGAACGGTGTGCATTATAATGTGGATGTAGCAAATGGACAGAAAACAGGATTCTTCCTTGACCAGAAGTACAACCGGCTCGCGATGCAGAGACTGATTAAGGGTCTGACCAGAGGCGTGCAGGAGACACCGTTGCGTGTGCTTGACTGCTTTACACACATGGGAACCTTTGCATTAAATTGTGGCTATGCTGGGGCGAGTGATGTGTTAGGACTTGATATTTCAGAGTTTGCTGTGGAGCAGGCAAGAGAAAATGCGAAGCTCAATCATTTGGAGAAGACTGTACATTTTAAAGAGGCAAATGTATTGGACGAGCTGCCAAAGCTTGCTGAAGCAGGTGAGCAGTTTGACGTTGTAATCTTAGATCCACCGGCGTTTACCAAGTCGCGCGAAGCAACCAAGAATGCAATCAAAGGCTACCGTGAAATCAACCGGAAAGGCTTGCAGCTTGTAAAAAACGGCGGGTATTTTGCAACCTGTTCCTGCTCACATTTCATGACACAGGAATTGTTCACAAAGGTAATCGGTCAGGCAGCAGCGAGCGTGCACAAGCGTCTTCGTCAGGTGGAATTCCGGCAGCAGGCACCGGATCATCCGATTTTGTGGGCGGCGGATGAAAGTTATTATTTAAAATTTTACATTTTTCAGGTTGTTGATGAGAGATAGGAGACATGCAAGTGTGTTAAAAAATGGAGGCCTACAATGAATAAACATATAGAAAAAGCAATGGAGCTTCGAAACGAAACTCCGATGGTAAGCAACTGTTCCCAGACGATTATGCGTTGTTATGCTGAAGATATGGGGATTTCAGAAGAAATGGCGGCAGGACTTGGCTGTAATTTCGGTGGTGGTATGAAATGCGGCGGTGTCTGTGGCACAATCACAGGTGGTTTGATGGTGCTTGGTGCCAAGGGTGTTGAGAATCCGGCGAAGGTAAATGAATTCCGCAGGAAGATTGCGGAGAATCATGATGGCATGGTGAACTGTGTGGATCTGCTTCGTGCAAATGCGGCGAGGGGTGGCAACAAGAAAGAACACTGTGATAAGATGATTCAAGAGGCAATCACGCTCATAGATGAAATGGTATAAAAATACATAGATGAAATGGTTCATACATAGACGAAATGGTGTAAAAATTCCTTGACGGATTTTGTTATGTAACATAGAATAAAACCAATACGATAAAAAGGAAGCAATCAATGTTCTGGAAGATGACGACATTGCAATTGAAAAAAGGTTACATTTTCGCTCCTTACGGGGATAGTGCGCCTTTTTTCAGGAATAAAGTCTGATTATCAGAACCATTCTATGTAAATCAAGGTACATTATCTCCTTAACGATCAAATATAAGTTAAGGAGATTTTTTATGTTTAAAATTAAAAAACAAATATCGAAGTTGTACATGGCGTCCATTTTAGGCAATCTGTCATTGACGGGCGCGTGGGTCGCAATTCTTGCTGCGAGAGGATACAGTCTGGTCGAAATCGGAATTGCAGAGACGGTGTTTCATATTTTCAGTTTGACGTTTGAGATACCATCTGGTGTTTTTGCGGATGTATTTGGACGAAAGCAGATGCTTGTTGTGAGCAGTATTATGCGAGTGATTGGAAGCATCTGCATGATTTGCTCAAAGAATCTGACGATGGTGTGTGCAGCAATCGCATGTTTTGCAGTCAGCTATAATTTTTCTTCGGGATCTGGGGATGCGCTTGCGTATGATTCACTGAAACTGGTTGGTGAGGAGGCACGATATGAGCGCTACGCAGCCAATCAGTTGATTCTGTATCGGCTTTGCAATGGTATTTCTACATTGTGTGCGGGCTTTGCACTTTTTGTCGGATATAAGATTGCGTATGCATCGGATGTCCTGGTGACTTGCATTCAGATTGGAGTGTTGTTGTCGCTACGAGAGATTCGTTTGGATCACACAGGTACAGATCGAAAACAGGAGGTGTTACAGTCGGTATGGAAGGAACTCAGGGTATGTTTTGTGGAGAGTCTGCGCTTTCTAAAAAAGGCGAAACGGGCAGTGTTTCTGATGATATGTAATTCCTTTGTCGGTGCGGTTGATATTGTATTGCTGTTTTTCTTACAGGCGAAGCTGCCGCAGACGGGTATGCCGGATTCAGCACTTGGAATAGCCTTGTTCATTATGGAGATGGGAGGAATCCTTGGAGCCAAGCTGATCTTGCAGTGTAAGAAGTTACGGTATCGCTGGGTGTTTGTGATAACGTCTGTGCTCGTTTTATGTGGCGTTTTGATTGAACATACAGGCGTCGCGGTACTTATGACGCTGGGCGGATTTGTAGCGGCATGCAGTGATGATGCATTGCAGGTTCGCACAGATGCAATCTTACAGGAAATGTTTCCGTCTGAGCAGCGGGCAACGCTGATATCAATGGAATCTTTTACATTTTCCATGATTATGATTGTGTTGTCGCCGCTTGCAGGAATTGTATTTTCCGTGTGGTAAAAAGAATTGCCGTCGGTTCCTGTTCGGAGCTGGCGGCAATGTGTTGTGAAAATTCAGAAATGTAACATAGATGAAAGAAATAAAATAGAAGATGTTAATTCCGAAACTGCACGCGGCGAAGCCTAGGGAACAGGCGGAGCGGGAACCCGCATTTGACCTTGGAGAAGAGGGAAGAATAAGCGGCAGTTTCGGCATTTTTGATTTCGTGGGATGTGTGATTTATTGTGCCTTTGAAATCTGGATGTAGTATACAATAGATATTATAAAAAAGGGGGATTATTGACTGAACATGCGAAATTCCTGACTGAACTTCATTTTTAAGATATTTATATGATAAAAAAGACAGCATAATAACAAAAATGAATTTGGGAGAGAAGGGGGATTTTGAGTCAAAAAGTGCTATTAAGAATGTTATAATACAGATTGACGATTAGAAAATAAATGGATATACTAAAAATAAGAATGGGGGTGAGTATATGCCGAACAAGATTAAGGATTTATTAGAGTTATATAAAGAAGAGATTGATAAACTAGGACGAGAGCATTTGGTAAAAATAATTTTGTATGGATCATATGCTCGTGGAGATTTTCGTCAGGATTCGGATATAGACATTATGATTCTTGTGAATGACTTGGATGATAGCTTGGTTGAATATGAAAATAAGGTGGATGATCTAACCTATGATTTTAATTGTAAATATGGAACAGAAATTATGCCAATTGTAAAAAATATAGACCAGTTTGAATATTGGAAAAACGCATATATGTTTTACAAGAATGTGGATCAGGAGGGGGTCATACTTTAATGGAAAAAGATACAGGAAGTTTTGAAGATATAGCACGGAATAAATTGGCACAGGCTATTGATGATTTGGAATCAGCAGACATTTTATTGGGAGCAGATAAATATAGAGCTGCAAATAATAGAGCATATTATGCAGTATTTCATGCAATTGATGCAGTATTATCTATGGAACCAGTTGCGTTCAAAAAGCACAAGGATGTGATTGCCTATTTTAATAAGAATTATGTAAATAAAGATGTTTTTTCGAGAGATATGGGAAGAAAAATATCCAAGTTAGAAATTATTCGTCATAAAAGTGATTATGATGATTTCTACATTGCCAGCAAATTAGATACAGTAAATCAAGTTACTATTGCAAAAGAGATTATTGGTGAAATAAAAACGTATTTGAATATGGAGTAGTGTTTGAAATACATTTTCTATATGGTAAAAAGAATTGCCGCCGGTTCTCATCCGGAGCCGGTGGCAATGTATTATGAAAACTCAGAAATGTCATTCAGAAGAAAGAAACAAAATAGAAATTGTTAATTCCGAAACTGCACGCGGTGAAGCCTGGGGAACAAGCAGAGCGGGAACCCGCATTTGACCTTGGAGAAGAAGGGAGAATAAGCGGCAGTTTCGGCCTTTTTGATTTCGTGGGATGTGTGATTTTTTGTGCCTTTGAAATCTGGATGTAGTATACAATAGATATTATAAAAAAGGGGGATTATTGACTGAACATGCGAAATTCCTGACTGAACTTCATTTTTAAGATATTTTTATGACGAAAAAGACAAATAAATAATAAAGACGAAATGAAAATACCACCTTCACGGTGGCATTTTTTATGTTCAAAACATGATATTCTATATCCGACAAGTTATGAATTCGGACAAAACGATTGCACGATCGCCATGACGACGATCAATCCGAATACAACGAGGATGTCTAACACAACCACACCCAATATGCGCAGCGATTTTTTTTCGTGTTGGCACAGAGGCATAAGCTGTCGTACATGGAGATAGTCGAAGATCGAAGCTACGATAAAAAGCATCATAACGAGTGCAAATACACGTTCCACCCACAGTGCCGCTCCGAAGGTATTGTTTACTTTCATGGATAAGCAAAACCATGCCAGAAATATATAGGTAAGCAGTGCAACCGCCATCTTCCAAGGTGTTTTGGAATGGAAACCGGGAGGGGCAAACTGTATACGTTTTGTGGAAGTACCGGGATCGTTCTGTGTTTGAGCATTTGAACGATTGGAAGATGAACCGGATAAATCTCCGGTGAAGGCTTGACCAGCGTGGGTATAAGGAAAGATTCCCCCATTTGCTAACAACGCCTGACGTAATTCCCCGATGCTTTGATACCGTTCCGCCGGGTTCATCTGTGTACATTTGGCAGTAACAGCATCAATATATGGATTCTGGCAATGCGATGCTTCTGCCATTTCCTTCAGAAGAATCCCCATAGAATAAATATCTGTCTGCGGGGAGGATTGTCCAAATCCGTATTGTTCCGGGGCGGCATAGCCCTGTGTACCAAGCAGGATTGTATCAGAATCTTTTGCAGCTGTATGGTATTTGGCAGCGTTGAAGTCGAGCAGCACGGCTCGGTTATAACTGGTGATGATAACATTCGATGGTTTCACATCCCGGTGGATGATAGCCGGATTATGCTGATGTAACTGTTCGAGGATTGCGCACAGGTCAAGCATATATTGAAGCATCTCGTTCGGCGATATATCTGCGTGGCGGATCTTATCCTGCAGGGATGTTCCGGAGATATATTCTTCGATGACAGTAAGCTGTCCTGTTTCTTCGCAATAGTTTATGATCCGCGGTGTACCTGCGACAGGATTGCGGTATAACTCGGCATAGACAGCACAGTTATAGACATCAAGCACCTTTTTGATGGCAATCTTTTTTGTCTCCTGGTGCTGAACTAAGTATACATGATGCGGTTCATTTATGGCGGCTATTGGTTTATAATACGAAATAGCGAGACGCTGATCGAGATCCATATGCGTATATCCTTTCTATAGAGCAGGGGTACTGATTATACTTCGTCAATCAATTATCCGGGTTGTTTGATACAGTTTTGGTAATTTGATAATTTTATTATAACAGATTGGAGGATGAAATGAAGGAGAAAAATACAAAGGAATTAAATGAAGTCTTAGGGAAGGCACATCTTTCGGACTTTGAGAAATATTGCGCGGAGAATAAAGAAAGTGTAAGCGATAATTCGGAAGCATTTTCTATCTATGTGAAGAACCTGCTACAGGAAAAGAAGCTTACCCAGCAGTATGTGTTCCTGCAGGCAGATATTCCGGAGCGGTATGGCTATAAGCTGTTGTCCGGGGAGAAGCGTACGCGGCAGAGAGATGTAATCCTGCGGATCTGTTATGCGGCGAAATTCAGTCTGGCGGAGACGCAGCGCGCACTTAAAAAATACGAGATGCCGGAATTATATGCGAAGGTCCCGAGAGATGCACTCCTGATGATCGCGTTCAATGAGCGGCCGGGAAGCATCCTGGATGTAAACGATCTGCTCAATCAAAAAGGTTTGCAGCCGCTTCGGACAAGCGGAGTGCAGGATTAGAGGATAAATTTGCCACTGCTGCGGGGGCAACGAGGCCGGATGATTTATGGGATAATACTTGTGGGGATACAAGACAAGAAAAGGAGGAAGAGGTTCATGAAAACTTGGAAATTAGTGTCCGGCATTTTATCCATGATTTTATTCGTCATCGTAACATTCCAGTCATGTGCAGCGGGCGTTGCCAATTCGCTCGAAGCAAATGGCGAGACATCCGGCTCCGCAGGCGTATTGGTAGCAATCCTGATGCTTGCAGGTGGAATCGTATCGGTTGCGACGAGAAATGCTGAGAAAAAGGGCGGAAATATTGCTTTGATCGTTCTGTTCGGTCTGGCTGCACTGGTAGGATTTACCGGTTTCGGAAGCTTCTCAGATCTTGCAATCTGGGCAGGCTGGTGTCTGATCAATGCGATATTCGCAGTCGTTGCGATTGTAACAAAGAAGTAATTACATAGAAATTCAGGAGAAATGGTGTTGGAAGGCATCCGCAGTTTGCGGGTGCCTTTTTTATAGAAAGTATATTTTCAAATTTAGCGAAATATGGTACAGTTCCGTTAGAAAATACGAAAAGAGGAACCGATTATGACACGACAATCAGGCAGACCAGCCGATGAGATAGGCAGGCTGGAAAAGGAAATACGAACTTATGATTTTTTGGATGCGAACCATGTATGGTATGAGCGGATCGACCATGAAGCAGCGATGACGATGGAAGTCTGCGAGGAGATCGACAAGGCATTGGAGGCGACGATCTGCAAGAATCTATTTCTGTGCAACCGGCAGGAGACAAACTTCTATCTGCTGATGTTACCGGGACATAAGAAGTTCAAGACGAAGGATATCTCGAAGCAGCTTGGCGTAGCCAGACTTTCCTTCGCGAAGGATGCTTATATGGAGGAATACCTGGATATCACACCGGGTTCCGTGAGCGTGCTTGGACTGATGAACGATAAGGAAAATCACGTACAACTTCTGATGGACAAGGATCTGGTGCAGGATGAATATGTGGGCTGTCATCCATGTATCAACACGAGTAGTCTGCGTCTCAAAATGGACGATCTGCTGCATGTACTGCTTCCGGCGATGCACCACGAGCCGATTTTCGTGACGGTGGAGGATGAGGAAATCACAGAGAACGATTAGTTAAGGGGATTTATCAATCTTGTGGAGGAGTTGATAACATAGAGACAACTTCGAGAGTCTTTTGCTTTTATACAAATTTAACATAGAATTAATGCAATACAGATAGATTTCAGCTATTAAAACATGTATTATCCATCCTATACATATACCGATGGAAGAACAAGATGCATAGACTGAAATAAGAACATACATAGCGCGAGAAGGGATTCCGATTGTAAGGAATCCCTTTTTCTACTATATAAGACCGAAAGGAAACAACACATGCAGACGATGGATGTGATCAATCAATTAAATCGATTACATGAGAGATATAAGAGATATATACGGATGGGGATTGTGACGGCGGTTATTTTTGCGATGAAGGGATTCCTTATTTTTCCTCTATTTTGGTTGCTCCGTCTACACCTGCAGAATACGACAATTATAAATATTGTGTTATTAATAATTATTGGCTATTTCGTGAAGCAGTGTTTTGTCTGTAAAAGACAGTATGCGAGAATCTATAAGGAGAACTTCGTGACTGCGGTCATGAACGAGATGTTCTCCGATGTGCAGGTCGATTGGGAACGTGGATTTAGCCAGAAGCAGGTTAGAGAGATGGAAATCATTGATATGGGGGATGAGTTTAAGTCTGACATGCATCTTCAGGGATGTTATCAGGGGGTGCGGTTTGAACAATCCTATGTCACGGTCAAAAGCACAGATGGGGATGGGGACGTGCAAAGTAGTTTTTACGGCTATTGTTATAGTATAGACACACGGAAGATGGAGATTGCGCCTGTGAGTGTCGTCACAAAAGTATTCCGCCAGCCGTTCAAAGTTCCATCCTATGAGAAGAATATGTATGAGATGGTGCAGATGGAGAGTGTGGAGTTTCAGAAATACTTTGATGTGCGCACACTCGTCAATCAATCGATTGATGCATTTTATGTGTTAAAACCGCATACGATGGAGCGGCTGCATGCCTTACAGCGGCGCAGAAAGGAAATTTCAGTGCGGTTTGCGGGCGATAAATTATACATCGCGTGCTTAGCGATGCAAAATGTATTTGATGGGAATATCCGAAAACCGCTTGTCTATACAGACGAAATGAACAAGATACGGGATGAATTTCAGGATGTGAAAGAAATCGTTGAACTTGTCTCATAGATCGTCATTGCAGGTTATGTATAATTTTGTAAAATATATAGCTATTTTGACAGATTCATGTTACACTCAATCTAACTTGACAGAGGGGGTGAACGCGTGGATACGATGCAGATTGTGAATCAGCTCGATGGTTTGCATAAGAAGTACAGACAGGCGATGTATTTATTCGCAGCTCCAGTTGTATTGCTGGTGATAGCCTATATAGGGGCACCGGGAATGGGGGCGATGGCGGGCACAGTAGTTGCGGTATTGATGTTTGCGGTACCCGTTGGAACCATTTATGCATCCGGCAGGATGTCAAAGATCAACAAGGAATATCAGATGATCTACAAGAATGCATTTGTTGTTTCAATATTGAACAAGACATTCTCGGATGTTCAGGTGAACTGGGAGTGCGGATTTACGAGACAGAATGTCGAGCAGATGGGACTGTTGAAGCTTGGAAATCGTTTTGATTCCGAAGATCTGATCCACGGAGCATATGAAGGTGTCTCCTTTGATCAGGCGGATGTCACGATCAAGAATGTGACGGGAAGCGGAAAGAACCGGCATACAACGACGTATTTCAAAGGACGGGTATTCGTGTTTGATTTGCAGAAATCCGATATACGTTCTGTTGGTATCCGGTCGAAAAATTTCCAGTATTATGGAAATCTGAATGGATTTCATCACGAGAATGTGAAGCTGGAGAGCGAAGCGTTCAACCGGGAGTTCAAGGTGATGGCAGCCTATCCGGTCGATGCGTTTTATGTGCTTACTCCACAGACGATGGAATGTGTGACAGACCTGTACCGGCGTGCAGGAAATGTAGCCCTGCGGTATCTGGGTAACAAGCTATATGTGGCAGTCAATACGACAGGAAATGCATTTGATGGTGATATCAAGAAGCCATTCGTCTATGTGGATGAGATCAATAAGATTAAAAATGATTGTGCTGTGATTATGGATATCATACACCGGCTGCGGATTACAGATGCACAGTAGCATTTTTATAATCAAGCAATATAATTTCTATGAAAAAGAGAGGAGAACAATTATGGAAGCGATTATTACAGTGATTATTGTACTTTTGGTTTGTATCGTGATCTGGTACATATCAACATCGAATGGAATCAAGCGGTCACAGCTTAAGGTGGAGGAAGCAGAGTCCGGAATCGATGTGGCACTCACGAAGCGTTACGATGTGCTTACGAAGATGCTTGATGTCGTAAAGGGATATCAGGCACATGAGAAGACAGTTCTGACAGAGCTTGTCAAGCTTCGAAGCGGCATGACGATGGCAGAGAAGAATGCAGCCAATCAGAAGATGGAACAGCTTACGAAGGATATCAACATTCTCGCTGAGAATTATCCGGAGTTAAAATCCAGCAACAACTTCATGGAGCTGCAGAAGACGATTGCAGATGTGGAAGAGCATTTGCAGGCAGCCCGCAGATTGTACAATGCGAATGTCAACACGTACAATACGAAGCTTGTTGTATTTCCGAGCAGCATCGTAGCAAACAACATGCATGCGGTAAAGAAACCATTCTTCGAGGCAGAGGAAGCAAAGCGTCAGGATGTGAAGATGAGCTTCTAATTAAAATAAAAATCTTAAAACAAAAATCCGGAGCGTTCATGCAAATGAATTCTCCGGATTTTTTATGGCAACGATTGTCAAATGCACGCATTATGCGGTGCATTTGACAATCGTTAATCGAAACGCAGCTTGTCTCTGCGGGACTGTATATGTACTAGGCTGCATCTTGTATCTGACTGACTCCAAGGTGCCCGTGTTTTTTCATCCATATAAATGCGCATACACAGATAATAACCGAAAGCATGGATCCGGCAGGGGCTGCAAGTCCCATCGGGAACAGGGTATCTGCGAAGAACTTCGAGGCCAGATACGAACCCGGTACACGCAGACAGATGATCGCAATCATATTGTGGATGAATCCGATGTAGGATTTGCCGTATGCACAGAAGTATCCGCTGAAGCAGAAATGGATACCGGCTAATGCACAGTCGACGATATAGCCACGCAGGTATTGTGAACCAAGCACGACAACCGCGGCGTCCTTCGTGAAGATGCCGACGATACCTGCGGTAATCAGTTCCCCGATGATTGCAACGATTATCCCATAGGTAAATGTAATCAGAATGGCATATTTCAGCGTCTTCGATGCACGGTCATGCTTGCCGGCACCGATATTTTGTGCGGCAAGTGCAGAGACGGTTGCAAGCATCGAAGATGGCACGATGAAGAGTGCGCTGATCACTTTTTCGACGATACCGACGGCGGCAGCATCATTTAAGCCACGGCTGTTTGCTATAACTGTGATAATGATAAATGCAATCTGGATACAGCCATCCTGAATCGCAACCGGAATACCGATCTTTAAGATCTCGCCGAGCACAGCACGACTTGGGATGAAATCCTGTTTGCAAAGTTTGATGCCAAGCTTCTGTTTCTTTGTCATGAGCAATGAGATAATAACACTTAACGTCTGGGCGAGTGTCGTGCCAAGTGCGGCTCCGGCGGCACCCAGATGGAGAACTCCCATAAATACATAGTCGAGCGCGATATTTGCTGCGCAGGCAATCGCGATAAAATACATCGGACTTTTCGAGTCACCCATACCACGGCAGATGGAAGCGATGATATTATAAGCTGTAATAAACGGAATTCCGATAAAGCAGATCGTCAGGTACCGGATCGAACCCTCGATTGCTTCGGCTGGTGTCTGAATCAGTAACACGATCGGTCTTACAAGCAGCAACAGAACAATCGTCAATACGATGGAAAGTCCCATGAATAAGGTTACGGAGTTTCCGACTGTTTTTGCAATTTCATCCTTATGCCTGGCACCGACGGCACGCCCGATTATGACAGTGGATCCCATTGCCAGACCGACGATCATGACGGTCAGCATGTGCATGACCTGACTGCCGTTTGCAACGGCGGTCGTACTTTCGGTTCCGTTAAACTGTCCGATAATGAACAGATCCGCCATACCATATAATGTCTGTAAAAAATAAGAAAAAAGATATGGAAGCGCAAAATATAAAATCGTCTTGAATACGCTTCCGGTTGTCAGATTTTTTTCCATAGTAAATAAAGCCTCCTACGAAGTCTTTTTCAACCCCGCATCCTATATTAAACCTTACAACAATTGTAAGGTCAATGCCAGTTATGCATAAAATTATAAAAAAATAAGCTTTTTATACATAAAAATGTATTGTATTGCAAAAAAAACGCGTCTTTCGTTGCATTTTTTGTCGCAGGATGCTATATTAAATCGTAAATGTGAAGAAAGGAAGTAAAATATTATGAAACTTAAGAAGTTAGTAGCAATTACATTGTCTGCAGTTATGTGCATGGCAGCACTGACAGGATGTGGCGGAAAGAGCGATTCTGCAAAGAAAACCGCCAAGGTTATCGAGGTAGATCTGACCGATGAGCAGTATGCATTCGGTGTAGATAAGGACCAGCCGGATTTATTAAAGGAGGTAAATCAGTTCGTTAAAGACATGAAGTCTGATGGAACATTTGACGAGATCTGCAACCGTTATTTTGGTGATGGTACTCCGGTTCCTGTGAAGTCAGCAGCTTATGACGAGAGCAAGGATCAGTTAGTAGTAGCAACAAACGCAGCATTCGAGCCATTTGAGTACATGGATGGTGAGAACTATGTTGGTATTGATATGGAGATTGCAAAGGCACTTGCAGATAAGCTTGGTAAGGAGCTTGTAATCCAGAACATGGATTTCGATGCCGTATGTCTCTCTGTTGGTCAGCACAAGTGTGACGTTGCCATGGCAGGTCTTACAATCAAGCCGGACCGCGAGGAGTATGTAGCATTCTCTGATCCATATTACAGTGCATCACAGAAGCTTATCACATTGTCTACAGATACAGAGTTCGATGCCTGCAAGACAGCCGATGATGTAAACAAGATTCTTGAGGCAAAGGGCTCAGACTTAAAGATCGGTTTCCAGAATGGTACAACCGGTCAGTTCTACTGTGAAGGTGATGACGACTGGGGATTCCCAGGACTGAAGATGGAGTCTAAGGGTTACAAGAATGGTTCCCTTGCAGTACAGGATCTGTTAAATGGAAACATCAATTACGTAATCATCGATTCCGCTCCTGCTGAGAGCATTACATCATCTATCAATAAGATGCAGTAATTTAAGGAACGAAAGGATATTTCATGGGAGATATAGGAACTAAAATAGACAAATTCATAGAAATATTCATCAATAACCGTGGGTATGTAAAAGTATTAGAGGGCTTGAAGAATACGCTGATTATCGCTGTGATCGGTCTCGTCATCGGTGTTGTGATCGGTACCTTGATTGCGACGGTGCGTGTGATTCCGAAGTATAAGCGTCTGCCGCGTGTCTTAGATGCCATCTGCCGGTTTTACGTCGGATTGTTCCGTGGAACTCCTATGGTTGTACAGTTGTTGGTATTTTATTATGTATTGCTGCCTCTGATGGATGCACATATGACAGGCGTACAGGTATCTATAATGGTATTTGGCTTAAACAGTGGTGCATACATCTCCGAGATCATGCGAAGCGGTATCCTCTCCGTAGATCCGGGACAGATGGAAGGTGGACGTGCGATGGGATTAAGCTTTGCGACAACTATGCGCAAGATCGTCATTCCGCAGGCAGTCAAGAATATCCTGCCAACACTTGGAAATGAATTTATATCGTTGATCAAGGAAACTTCCGTAGTTAGCTTTGTCGGTGCCTCAGATCTGTATGTGGCATTCAACTACATCGGAAGTAACAGCTACGAGTTCATGATTCCATATCTGGTTATGGCGATCATCTACATCGTGCTTGTCCTGCTGATCAGCTTTGGAATTAAAATGATGGAAAGGAGCCTGAGAAAGAGTGATAGAAGTCATTGATCTTGAAAAACATTTTGGTGACAATGAAGTCTTGAAAGGCATCAACGTCACTGTGGACAAGGGCGACATTATGGTTGTCATCGGTCCTTCCGGCTCCGGTAAGAGTACATTTTTGCGCTGCCTGAATTGTATGGAAGATCCAACAGGCGGACAGATCATCTTCAATGGTGTTGATATTGCAGATCCAAAGGTTGATATCAATATCCACCGCCGCCGTATGGGAATGGTGTTCCAGCATTTTAATCTGTACAATAACAAGACCGTCATCCAGAACATCATGCTTGCACCGGTCTATGTACAGTGCCAGGATCTGAAGAAGGCGAAACGCCACAACCGGTTCCTTCCGCTTACAAACCTGTTCCGCAAGGAGAAGCAGGAGAAAATCGAAATCACAACGACCAAGGCAAAGATCGTAGCGGAAGCGAAAGAAAAAGCAGAAGATCTGCTGAAGAGAATCGGACTGTTAGACAAGGCAGACGTATATCCGTCTACACTTTCCGGCGGACAGAAGCAGCGTGTGGCAATCGTGCGTGCACTTGCAATGAACCCGGATGTGATCCTGTTCGATGAGCCAACCTCTGCGCTTGATCCGGAGATGGTAGGCGAGGTATTGGATTTGATGAAGGCAGTTGCGAAGGAAGGCATGACGATGATCATCGTTACCCACGAGATGGGATTTGCAAAGGAAGTTGCAAACAAAGTCCTCTTTATCGACGATGGTCAGATCTTGGAATCCGGCACACCGGAAGAGTTCTTCGGGAATCCAAAGAATCCGAGACTCAAAGAATTCCTGTCGAAGGTGTTGTCATAGTCTAATTAGATTATAGTAAATGCATCAACATTCGAAAAATTCGGATGTTGGTGCATTTTTTTGTTATAGTATATACAGAAGACATATGTATTTTGTAAGATACAGTAAACAGCAATTATGCAACTATTAAAGACATATCATATATTTCAGTATTCATTCATGTAGATATACGATATGTATGGAGCTTAGAAGTTCTTAATGTTCTGTAATTATATTAGCCATGTTTGAACACGATGTTCAAACAAGCCGCCACTGAGCCATGGATGGCGAGCGGAGGGCGCATAGGAATCGCAGATTCCTATTTAGGATGCGCCCGACAACCTGCCAACGAGCAAAGCGAGTGGGCGATTCCCGTGCGGCGGTGGCGTATATTACAAAATGTAGATCAGAACATATAGAACTTCTTAGCTTCAATACATTGTATATCGTATGAATCAATCTGGAACTATATATAGAATACTAACCAGTTTCATAATGAAGTAAAGGGGAGAACAGTATGTACCAGATTCTGTTGGTGGAGGACGACAAATCCATCCGGGAAGTCATCGCAGATTACATGGACGAGAAAGGAAAAGACGCGATGCGGCTGACGCTTGCTGAGGACGGAAGAGCCTGCGAGGGCGCACTCGAACGCCAGACATTTGACCTGATCCTGCTTGATGTGATGCTTCCGGATATCGATGGATTCACACTTTGCCGGACGATACGGAAAAAAGATATGGTTCCAATCGTATTCCTGACTGCGAAAGGAAGCGAGGAGGATATACTCTGGGGCTACGGACTTGGCTGCGACGATTATATCGTGAAACCATTTTCGCTGGCGACACTGTATGCGAAGATACTTGCCATCCTGCGGCGAACAAAGCAGGAGAACCAGAAAGAGACGATTACCTGTGGCGCGATCCGGATGGACAAGCAGAGCTGTCAGGTATTTGTGAAGGAACGGGAAGTACAGCTACAGAACAAGCAGTATGAGATCCTGCGATTCCTGATGGAGCATAAAAATATCGTGTGGTCGCGGGACGCCCTGTTAAACCACATCTGGGGATATGATTACATCGGCGTCGACCGTGTGGTGGATAACCAGATCAAGAAGCTGCGGAGTGCGCTTGGAGAGGAAGAAAAACGGATTCAGACGGTGGTAGGCAGGGGGTATAAAATATCGGATGCGTAGCAATGTGTGAAAACGGAAAAATTATAGTTAGTATTTTATCTGATGTGTGTTCGGGCAAAACAGGCGCAGATAAGAAAGTGGAGAGATGCTTATGAAGTTTACGATTTTACCGGATTTTGAAGCAAATAAAAAAAGACTGGCAGTCCGAAGACAAAAACGTGCAGAGCGAAAAGATGCGCGGCAAAGTCGGAAGAATTACTGGTATCTGAAACGGAAGAAGTTCTGGCAGGTGTGGCTGGAGCGGTTTGTCCTTGTGTTTCTGATTCTTGGGATGGGTGGTGCATGGTATTTTAGAACCGTGGTGCAGGATACGGAGGACAATGCGGAATTTGAGATGGATCAAAGTCAGGAAATCATACAGACTTATATTGAGAGGTGGTATGATGAACTGACTGCGATGGGAATGAGGCCCGGGAAAGAACTGGATGATCAGATGGGTGCGTATATGTACCGTATGATTCCGAGCAGATTGATGGGCGCGTATGGCGTATCTGCAGCGGCAGCGGCAATCTATAATGAAAATGGAGAACTCATAATTGACAGCAATCCACGGTTTTATCTGTACTGTGACCGGTATGAGCCGGTGGGAGACGAGAAAGACCATACGATAAATCTATACCAGTCTTATTATACATGTGCACAGGAACTGTCGGATGAATTCCTTCAGGATTATAACGACTATTTTATCTATGGCGACATCGAAAATGGAGAACGAATGGAATTCGGAGATCTATATGTAGATGAAGAGAAACAGCAGTTTTATTTTAGTACCGTTTCCTGTTTAGAGCATGGGAAAGTGGTGAAAACCTATGATTTTAAGCCAGAGCATGTAGAAGGCATGGAAACGGTACAGGAAACCTATGACAGCTGGACGAGAGAAGGAACACGCTGGTACCCGGTTCTTGGAATGCGGTCGGCGGAAATTACAGAGCTTCTGCAGTTTGCATATGATGTGTATGATGATTACAAGGATGACAAACAGTTAAAAGGTGCAGGTGTGACAGCAGAACGGGGATACTTCGCAAAGACATATGCACAATATAACGTGATAGAAGTGAGCAATCTGAATAATAGCAATCCGGAATATACGGTTGTGTTCGCGTATAACTATGATTTCCTTCAGGCAAATCGTGGCTTTGTACAGAAGTTCGTAATCTGCCTGATCCTTGCAATCCTGCTCATCAGTTTCCTATGGGCCCGGTTTACCTACGTGCGGCTTAAGGCAAGGTATGAGCTTGAAGATTATCAGCGGAGTCTCACGAATGCAATGGCGCATGATCTGAAAAGTCCGCTGATGATATTATCCGGTATGGCTGAGAATCTGAAAGAAAATGTACATACGGAGAAACGGGAATATTATGCGGAGGAGATGCTTAAAAATATCGCGGACATGAATCGTATGATCGAGCAGTCGCTTGGATTCTCGAAGCTCAGCCAGACAGGCAGGGTTGGCAGAAAGACAGAGGTCGATATGCGCGCACAGACGGATGCATTGATCGGAAAATATAAGGAGCTTGCGGAGGCACAGGGACAGCATATTTCCGTGACAGGCGAGGGGCAGATGCGCGGAAATGAGGCGATGCTCCGGCAGATGATCGATAATCTGTTGCAAAATGCCATCCTGCACGGAGAAGAAGACGGACAGATTGAGATCAACATTGGAAATGGTACATATCAGATTCAGAATACTTACACGGGAACGCTTACGACAGAGGCGGCAAGAAAGCTTTTGACCCCTTATGTCAAGGAGGAAAACCGCAAGCGGACAGGCGGACATGGACTGGGGCTTTCCATTGTGCATGAGATCGTGAAGCTGCACGGCGGTAAGCTTCATTTGAAGGTGGAAGAAGAAATGTTTTGCGTAGAAATTAAAATATGATACCCCCTATTAAAAGGTTTCCATAATTTATTTCAAAAATCGGGTTGTCAAACAAAAATCCTGTGGTATAATACCCATGTATATAGGAAAAAGCGTTGACGGAAAGAGTAGTGCATGGGCACCATCCAGAGAGAACGACAGATGCTGGAAGCCGTTTATGGAAGAAATGTATGAAAACCATTCCCGAGCTGTGCGTAGAAGATGACCGGATAACCGGTTGTTGAAGCGTCACCGTAAGGCATGCGTTAAAGCCAAATGAAGTGAAACACTAAGGTGGAACCGTGTGAAAGCACCCTTAGATACAAGGTTAAGGCATTGTATCTCAAGGGTGCTTTTTGGTATTTTGCGAAACAACTTCGTAAAGTAGATTGAGACACATATGAATTGTAGTTCTTAAGCAGACCGTTGAAGCACGCTGGTACTTAATGAACGGCAAACTTGTTTGTCGTGAATTTAGTACCACTGCGTGCTGAACCGAGCGAGAGCGTGTCTGCGTAGAATACAATTCATATGTGGCTCCCATACAGTAGGGTTGTTTCGCAATAATGGAAAAAGGAGAATAAGAAATGGTAAACTTCAAAGAAGACGAGCAGTTAAAAACATTGAACCACTCCTGTGCCCACTTAATGGCGCAGGCAATCAAGCACCTGTACCCACAGGCAAAGTTCTGGGTAGGACCAGTCGTTGCAGAAGGTTTCTACTATGATGTAGACCTTGGCGATGACGTAATCCGTGACGAGGATATCGCAGCGATCGAGAAGGAAATGAAGAAGGTTGCAAAGTCCGGCAAGAAGATCATCCGTAAGGAGATTTCCAAGGAAGAAGCTCTGGAGATGTTCAAGGATGATGAGTACAAGCTGGATCTGATCTCCAATTTGGAAGATGGAACAATTTCCTGCTATGAGCAGGGCGACTTTACAGACCTCTGCCGTGGTCCTCACGTAGACAATGTAAAGCTCTGCCGTAACTTCAAGCTGCTCCGTCACTCAGGCGCTTACTGGAAGGGCGACAACAACAATAAGGTATTGCAGAGAATTTACGGTGTCTGCTTCCCAACAGCAGAAGAGCTGGAGGCACATCTGAAGCTTCTCGAAGAGGCAAAGGAGAGAGACCACAGAAAGATCGGTAAGGATATGCAGCTGTTCATGGTAGACGATCTTGTTGGACGTGGACTTCCGATGTTCCTTCCGAAGGGGTATACGATCTGGCAGGAGCTGGAGAACTACATCAAGGATAAGGAGCGTAAGCTTGGCTACCTGCACGTTATGACACCATGTGTTGGTACGGTGAATCTGTACAAGACATCCGGTCACTGGGATCACTACAAGGAAAACATGTTCCCGGCCATGGACGTAGAGGGTGAGTCTTTCGTTCTTCGTCCAATGAACTGCCCACATCATATGATGATTTATGCAAACCGTATGCATTCTTATAAAGACCTCCCAATCCGTATTGGTGAGATCGCACATGACTTCCGTTTCGAGGCAAGTGGTACATTGAAGGGTATCGAGCGAGGCAGACATTTCTGTCAGAACGATGCGCATTTGTTCGTGACACCGGAGCAGATCGAGGATGAGTTCTCAAAGGTTGTAGACCTGATCTTCAGCACATACAAGGATTTCGGTATCACAGATTATCGTTGCGTGCTGTCTCTGCGTGACCCGGAGAACAAGGTAAAATACCACGATGATGATGAGATGTGGAACACAGCCGAGGATGCACTTCGTAAGGTATTGAATGACCTTGGCATCGAGTATACAGAGGAAATCGGCGAGGCAGCATTCTACGGACCAAAGCTTGATGTAAATGTAAAGCCGGCTGTCGGAAATGAATATACACTTTCTACCTGTCAGCTTGACTTCTGTCTGCCTGCGAAGTTCCAGCTTACTTATATTGACAAAGATGGTGAGAAGAAGACACCGGTTGTATTGCACAGAGCAATCCTTGGTTCGCTGGATCGTTTCATGGCATACATTCTGGAGGAGACAAAGGGTAACCTTCCAACATGGTTAGCACCGGTTCAGGTAAAGGTTATGCCGGTTAAGACAGACAACGAAGAACTGATGGCATACGCACACAAGGTTGTGGATGCGCTGGATGCGAAGAATGTCCGTGTAGAATTAGACGACAGAGCAGAGAAGCTTGGCTACCGTATGCGTGAAGGTCAGGTGGAGAAGGTTCCATATCTTCTGGTTCTTGGCTTCAACGAGGTTGAAAATAACACCGTATCTTACAGATTGCATGGTCAGGCAGATACAACTGTTGTTGGTCTGGATGAATTTGTTGCGAAGATTGAGGAAGAGATCAAGACAAAGGCGAAAAACAGATAATCAATGAGGAAACATCGAGTGCTTAGAGTGATTGGTTGCGTCGTTGGCGCAATCGTGATCATTCTGCTATATGAAATGATTGGAATATTTGCTGCATACAAGAAGCAGCCGGATCTCTCGGAAGAGACGAAGCAGAGCCTGCATCCCGAAGATATCTATACAGATGCAACAGTTGAAGAACGCGCATGTATCATTGAAGAAAATGGGGATGCGTTATTGCAGCGTGTCCGCCTGATCGAACAGGCGAAGGAAGAAATCATCTTATCTACGTTCGCATTTCACGATGATGAAAGCGGACAGATTATGATGGGTGCTTTGCTTCGGGCAGCGGAGCGGAATGTGCACATCCGTATCTTAGTAGATGGATTCGAGAGCTGGACGGCGATGGAAGGAAATGCATATTTCTATGCGATGTCGTCCCATCCAAATATCGAGATCAAGGTGTATAACCGCGCGAACCCGTTAAAACCCTGGGAGATGATGGGGCGGATGCATGACAAATATCTGATCGCAGATGGGAAAACATACATCCTTGGCGGACGAAATACATACAATTATTTCCTTGGTGAGTTCCCGGGACATAAGAATTACGACCGTGATGTGCTGGTCGTCTGTGAGAATCCGCAGGCAGATAGTTCCGTGAACCAGTTGCTTGCTTATTTTGAGACGATCTGGAGCCAGAAGGATTGTAAATATTTCCATGACAAAGAGAAGCTTGCCGACCGGAAATCTGTCAAGCAGGCAAAGGAAGATGTGCAGACGGCATTTGCCACCTATTACGAAGCACAGAAAGATACAATCACAGACACGGACTTTGAGAAAAATACGGTTGCAACTGACAAGATCATGTTGATCTCGAATCCAATCCATACCGGGGCGAAGGAGCCGACAGCATGGTATGAGATGGGTGTCCTGATGAAGCAGGCGAAGAAGCGTGTAAAGATCCACACACCGTACATCATCTGCAATGATATGATGTATGACACCTGGTCAGATGTAGCTGCAAATGTACCGGAATTTACGGTTATGACAAACTCTGTCGCGAATAACGGCAACCCGTTTGGTTCCGCAGATTACCAGAAAAACCGGGACAGGATCAGTAGTACCGGTGTTACAATCTGGGAGTATGAAGGAGGATATTCGTATCATGGAAAGAGCATTTTGATCGACGATGATATATCCATCATCGGTTCGTTCAATATGGATATGCGCAGTGTCTATCTGGACACAGAACTGATGCTCGTAATTCGAAGCAAGGAGATCAACGCCCAGTTGGAATCAGCCATGATGAAATATGAACAGGGCGCACGACAGGTGCTTGCTGACGGACAGTATGCGAATCCATATCATGTGGAGCCAATTGCACTCACACCGAAACGCCGCCGTAGAGTATTTGTTGTACGGTATCTGCTTGGATGGTTGCGGTTTTTGTTTTAGAGATTTTTATTCTGTAGGAGGTAATGGATTATGATAATGGAAAATGATGAATTTGTAATTCCAGAACAATATCGGAAAATGTCCGTTACTGAATTAGATGCAGAAGCAAATAAAATGTTGAAAGAGATACAACAAGGGAAACGAATAATTTGAGATAAGAAAAAAGCTGCACAGGGAAAGAATGAAATAGTTTTCTATGTTGAGTAGCAAAAACTCTCTGAGGTTTTGAATAACTTCAGGGAGTTTTTTTGTGTCTTATAGAGATTGTAAAGTGAGGAAGGATAACAAATATGGATAAAGTTATACTATTTGGTGCAGGTGCGGAACAAGGATATAACCTTGCATTGGGAAGTGAAACCAACCTATAAAATCGACACATTCCCCTATAAAAATCTCCTATTATCCGATATAATAATATGTAAAAATAATAATAGTTAATTGTGTGATACAGGAAACGTGTTTACACGTGTGAAGTCACCGGGCGGTGTCCGGTGACTTTCCTGTAAATGAGCAAAAACGCGAAGGAGAAAAATCTATGATTCGAATGGAGATTGCGCTGATATTGATTCTGGCGTTTGTGGCAGGAATCTATTTCTCGGCGAGGCGGAGACAGACTGCGTTACATAAGACATTTTCGGTACTTTTGATCGTGGTAATCGTGCATCTGATGTTTGATGCTGCGACGATTTATACGGTCAACCACCTTGATCGCATACCGCTTGTGTTGAATGATGTTTTGCACCGGCTGTTTGTCGGTACGATGGCATTGGTGTTGTTCTTTTTTTATCAGTACATCGCGATACTGGTGGAGGAAGAGACCGGAAAGAAGCGGACACTCGATCTGCCGGCACGGATATTTCTGGTAATTTCGGAAGTCGGAGCAATGATGCTCCCCATAGCGTATATTGAGACATCCGATGGGAATTATTCAGCGGGACTTTATGCATATGTAAGCTATGTCAGTGTGGCGGTGTATCTCATACTTTGTTCATGGCTGCTGCTTGCGAACTGGAAGAGGATGGATAACAAGAAGAAATTTGCCATCGGCATGGCTCTGATCTTTGAGTTCACAATCTGCTTTCTGCAGGGATTGCACCATACATGGCTGATCAGTGGAATGGGAATCACGCTTATGACGCTCGCATTCTATCTGACCTTGGAGAATCCGGATGCGCTGCGTGCGGAGCTTACGGAACAGAAGATGTCGATGCTCTATCTGAAAAGTCAGGTGAATCCGCATTTCTTGTATAATACGCTTGATACGATTCGAATTCAGGCGGAGTTGGACGGAGATAAGAAGGTTGCAAAGCTTCTGATGCGGCTTGTGGATTTCTTCCGGCTGAGCGTCAAGGTCGACCGTTCGATGGTCACGCTTGATGATGAGCTAGAGCTTGTAGAAGCATATATGGAGCTGATGTGCTACCGGTATCCGGAGCTCTTCTGCGATTATGATATTGATCCGGATTTAGGGGCAGTGCAGGTACCGAACTTTATCTTACAGCCGCTGGTGGAGAACAGTCTGCTGCATGGGATGAAGAACCGCGGATACCGGGGCGAGATCGAGATATCCGTAAAACGCGCAGGCGCAGATATGGAGATCTGCATCAAAGACAGTGGCAGCGGATTTGAAGAGGGTATGAAGGCGCAGATTGACAAGATGTTACTGCACTACAACAAGCAGGAGGCAAAGCTGGATGGAAACAGTATCGGGATCCTGAATGTGCAGAAGCGGATCAAATATCTGTGCGGCAGAAAATATGGACTATCCTATGAGGAAAACAGCGCGGGAGGTGTGACAGCGCGGTTGCTATTGCCGGTTTGGAAGGAGGAAGCATCATGAGGAAATTACGCGTCGTATTAGTCGACGATGAGATTATGATACGTGAGGGATTCAAGAAATTATTTGACTGGGGCGCACATGACTGTGAAGTCGTGGGTGAGGCGGCGGATGGTGTCGAGGCGCTTGGGGTAATCGACAGTCTGGTGCCGGATATCGTGATCATGGATATCAATATCCCGATTATGAACGGCCTGAAGGTCATCCAGACCAGCCGCCTGAAATACCCGGATATGGCATTTATCGTTGTATCGGGATACGATGATTTTTCTTATTGCAGGGAAGCATTGCGGCTGCAGATTACGGACTACATCCTGAAACCGGTCGACTATGAGGAGTTCGGGAACACGATCGATCATTTGAAGATATCGATATTCGAGAAGCAGACGAAGGATGTGACACCCGGCAGTGAAGCGTCAACGATTGTTGGAATTGTACGGTATATGCAGGAGCATCTGGCAGAAGAAATCAGCTTGAATGTTCTCGCGGAAACATTTCATCTGAGCGCACAGTATATCAGCCAGCTCTTCAAGAATGAGATCGGTGTGAATTTCCTTGCTTATCTAACGACAATCCGTATGGAGTGTGCGAAGAAGCTGCTCGTCTCGACACAGTTATCCATTGCGGAGATTTCTGAGCGGTGCGGCTATGCCGATTACCGGGTGTTTACCAAGGTATTCAAGAAGACGGAGGGCAGTACACCGTCGCAGTATCGCAGAGATTTTTTGTAGGAGCTTCAGTATAAGATTCAGTATGGGACCGATAAGTTATAAGGCGTGGATGAAAGGTGCACTTTCTTATAACTTACCAGTTCACGATAAAATAAGATTGACAAATGGGTGCAGATAAAAGACAATTGATATAAAGATAGGAAATGCATATCGATAGGGAGTCTGATATATGGATTTAACAAAAAAATGGCATCGGAGTGAATTTGTCAGTCATGAGATGCTGGAGGTACATCGTGGAATCGAATGTGAACTGGATTTCTATTCAGCAATTGCAAATGGCGAAATAGAATTAGTTCAGGAAAATTGTAACGAACAGGCATTTACAAATCCGGAGGGCATGGGCGTGTTGTCTACGGATGCGCTTCGCAATATCCGATATCATTATGTTGTAACCGTAGCGCTTATTACACGTTTTTGTGTACACGAAGGGCTGGAACAGGAAAAAGCATATAATTTAAGTGATTTCTATATTTTGGAGATGGATAAATGCAAGACAATCGAACAGATATCGAAGCTGCATGATGTGATGTGTCTTGATTTTTGTAAACATATGCATGAAATAAAAAACAGTCAGGTACTTTCCAAGCAGGTGGTTTTATGTCTGGATTACATTTACAGTCATACTCATTACCGGATTACAATTCGTGAAGTGGCTGAATATCTCAGATTATCTGAAAGCTATCTTTCAAGATTGTTTAAAAAAGAAATGGGAATCTCGTTCAGTCAGTATATTTTGAACCTGAAAATTGACAAGGCAAAGAATCTGCTTCGTTTTTCGGAATATTCAATTGGAGAAATAACCTATTATCTTGGTTTTTCAAATGAGAGCCATTTTATTCAGACATTTCAAAAACGGGTTGGAGAGACGCCGAACCGCTATCGTAGGAGGTGTTTCCGCACGGAGTGGGAATTAAAACAGAATTAGTAAAAATGTACAAATAATTCAGAAAGAATAAATGAATAACAGACAAAATCAATAAGATGTCATGAATATAACACTTATGACATTATTTAAACATAATCTTCCTTTGCTTTTGAGTATGATTAACATATCAAAAAATGAAGGGAGATTTTTTTATGAGAAAGCTGAGAAAAGCAATTCCTCTTGCACTGGCAATGAGTGTAGCTCTTACGATGACTCCAATTCGGGCATCAGCGGAAGAACCGACTCAGGTACAGGCAGAACAAAGTGATCTTGTAGAAGAAAACGAAAGTCTGAGTGATGAAGCAGACAAAGACAATGAAGGGTACAAACTGGTATTTGAGGATGATTTTAACGGCGATCAATTGGATCGTAAGGTTTGGAATGTCGAAAAGCATGAGAAAGGCTGGGTAAACGGGGAGCTTCAGGAGTATGTAGATTCTGATGAAAACATCAAGGTACAAGATGGTTATCTGAATATCATTCCTGTTGAAAAAGTTGAGACAACATCTACAACTGATGGACAGAATTTGTTGTCAAACGCTGATTTCAGTTCCGGTATGGACGATTGGACTGAAACAATTGCAAACTGGGGAAGTAATGGTTTTGACGCATCTGCGCAGAGCTCTGTTGCTGATGGGGCTATTACTTATACGATTACCAATCCTGGTAATGACTTATGGCATGTACAACTTAAACAAACTGTTAAGTTGGCAGCAAAAAAGCATTACACATTAAGCTACAAAGTAAAATCGGATGTTGCTCGTACAATTGAAACGGGTGTGCAGGGTGATGAAGAAAATAATTATATCTCATATGGAGCAAAAACACAATCATTGCAAGCGGGAAAAGAAGAATCAGTATCTATCGATGTATATGCAGAAGAGGGATATGATACAGCAACTTTATATTTCTCTTTAGGGCGTAAGACTGGAGATACATCGATTCCAGATGCATCTGAAGTAACAATTTCCGATATTAGTTTGGTGGAAACAACTGCAAACATGCTTCCGGCAAATGCATTTGGTGACAATGCAACTGCTGGAACAAAGGTCAAGAAATCTTATACATCTGGTCGTATCTCTACACAGAACTTAAAGACATTTACCTATGGTAGGTTTGAAGTAAAGGCAAAGGTTCCAAAGGGACAGGGATACCTTCCGGCATTCTGGTTAATGGCTAACGATGAGAATGTATATGGTCAGTGGCCAAGATGCGGTGAGATTGATTGTATGGAAGTTATGGGGCAGGATACAAAGAAGTTGTACGGAACCATACATTACGGAAATCCACATGCAGAAAGTCAGGGAACCTATACAATCGAAGATGGTAAGGAGTCGTTCTCCGATGGATTCCACACATTTACATGTGATTGGGAACCAGGCAAGATTACATGGTATGTAGATGGAAAAAAGTATCATGAGGAAAGCAACTGGCATTCAACAACAGAAGGACAGGGAACACTTACATATCCAGCACCTTTCGATCAACCTTTTTACATTATTTTGAACCTCGCAGTTGGTGGTTCATGGGTAGGAAATCCAAACGAGGAAACAAGTTTTGTTGACAATCCGTTTGTTGTTGATTATGTAAGAGTCTATCAGAAAGATTCTTATGATGAGAATGTAACACGTCCAGAAGTTAAGTTTGAGCCTACAAACAAGCCAGACCAATTCGGAAACTATATTAAGAACAGCACATTTGCAGAGGCAGAGGATTTGACAGATGATACAAATTGGAAATTCTTAACTGCTTCGGATGGTGCTGCAACAGCAGAAATCAAAGATAACTCTATGGTTATCAGTACAGAAAATGCAGGTACTGTTGATTACAGTGTACAGTTAGTACAGGCAAATATTCCTTTTGAAAAGGGTGCAACTTATGAAGTAAGTTTTGATGCAAAAGCATCTGGGAATCGTAAGATGAATGTAGATGTTAAGGCTCCAGACCGTGGATACCAGTCATATATGAAAACCCTGGTTCCAGAGCTTACAACGGAGATGAAGCACTTCAGCACACAGTTCGTAATGAAGGCAGATTCCGATGTGAATGGACGTTTAGAGTTTAATATGGGTAATGCAGGTTCAGGCGATATCGTTCTTAAGAACGTAGTTGTTAGGAAGACTGCGGAGCCAGATCCGAATGCAAAGGAAGAAAAGACAATTCTTGCAAATGGAAGCTGTATCTATAATGGATCTTTCCAGGAAGGTAAAAACCATCTTGGATATTGGGATATAACACCAGAAGGTGCAGATATTAAGGTAACAGGTCTTTCAGATGGAAGAAGATTGGTCACAGAAGGAAAAAGTGTAACAATCAGTCAGTCAGATCTTGCATTTAAGGAAGGAACAGCATATGCATTGAGCTTTGATGCGTATGCGCAAAATGGAGCAACTGTCGTTGCAACTGTTGGCGGAAACACATATAAAGTAAATGTTGAAGCAGGAAATGAAAAGAAAGATTATGTTGTAAAGATTCCTGCAACAGCAAAGTTTACAGACAAGACAGTTTCATTGAAAATCGAAGGTGCAATCTCTCTCGATAATGTAAAAATGGTAGAAGATGCAAAGATTAAGAACGGATCATTCAATGATAGTCTTTCAGGATATGAAGTATATGTAGACAGCACAGCAAAAGCAACTGTTGTTGTTGACAGTTTAAAAGAAAATAATGCACTGGATGTGACTGTAGATGATACAGGTGCGGATGACTGGAGAATACAGATTAAACAGAACAATGTATTGCTGGAAAAAGGAAAGAAGTATAAATTATCATATGAGGCTAAGTCAACCATTGATAGAAAAATCAGAGTTGTAATGCAGGGTGGAGAGGCTCTTGGATGGCCGGTATACTCTGAGCACAGCGATGATCAAGATGCAAATGATGGAATTGTAACACTTACAAGTGAATATCAGAAGTTTACTGAAGAATTTATAATGACAGAAGAGACAGACGCACAGGCATTCCTCAGCATCTGTTTGGGAAATGTAGGTGGTCAGATTACTGATCAGCACAGAATTGTAATTGACAATATTTCTTTGGTTGAGGCAGAGAATCCGACACCGGAGAATCCGACACCGGAGAATCCGACACCACAAAACCCAATTGTGAAGCCTGTAACAGTATCTTATTCTACACATATACAGAGTTATGGATGGAATAAAAGTGCAGCGAAGAATGGAGCAGTGGCAGGAACAACAGGAAAGGCAAAGAGATTAGAAGCGATTAAAATTTCTGTAGAGGGAAATGAAGATCTTGGTATTCAGTATACAACACACTGCCAAGGATATGGTTGGTTAAACTGGTCATCAAATGGTGAAATCAGCGGAACAACAGGTGAAGCGAAGAGACTCGAGGCAATCAAGATTCAGTTGACAGGTGCAGACAGGGATAAATACGATGTATATTACCGCGTTCATGCACAGGGCTATGGCTGGATGAATTGGGCAAAAAATGGTGAGGCTGCCGGTACAGCAGGACTCGCGAAGAGACTTGAAGCAATCCAGGTAGTAGTTGTCAAGAAGGGTGAAAGCGTACCAGACAAGTTCGAAGGTGTAACAGCATCAGAAAAGAAAGCTTATATGGCAAGTGCAGCTGCAACAGCTGCAACAGTTGAAGGCTCAGATCGGGCACATGTTCAGTATCGTTCACATCTTCAGACATATGGATGGCAGAACTGGAAAAATGACGGAGATATTTCCGGAACAACAGGTAAAGCAAAGCGATTAGAGTCTTTGAAACTTGAACTTAAAAACAAGGATTATACAGGCGGTATCTGTTACAATGCACATGTGCAGACAATCGGATGGCAGGCCGATCCAAATAAATCTGCAACATGGAAGAAAGATGGTGAGTTTTGCGGGACAACAGGAAATGCAAAGAGATTAGAGGCAATTCAGATTGAGCTTTATGGTGAGATGGCAGAGCATTATGATATTTATTATCGTGTGCATTCACAGACGTACGGCTGGATGAAGTGGGCCAAAAATGGAGAGATGGCTGGCACAACTGGTCAGCATAAAAGAATCGAAGGAATTCAGGTTGTGCTTGTGAAAAAAGGAGAACAGGCACCTTCGGATAATTACAAGGGAGCTGTTACAAATACAACAAAAACATTTCTCTCAAAATAGAAACTATCGATAGTCAAAATGGCGTTATCCATTACTTTGGATAACGTCATTTTTTAGTGCGTCTTGCGGCGCACGTTTCTGGATGGAACCTGGTTATGAAAAGAAATAAAATTGTAACAGTATTGATGCAGAAATGATGCATGCCGGATGTATGATGCAGGTTATAAAAAGAAAATCGGAAAATATCTGAAGAATTGACACATTTAGATAGAAAAAGAGCCTATTTTCTTTTTATATCAATCGTTATAATACAACCGAAAGAAGGAAAGAACTATGAGAAATAAAGCATGGATTTTATGTACGGCAATGGTAGTGGCTTTGGCGGGATGCAGCAATGTGAGTGATAATAATACGACCGATATCATCCAGGTGAGCAGCGAGACGGTGACTACAACGGAAGCAGCAACGGAAGTTACGACAACCACCGAAAATGAAACTACGACCGAATCTGTTACGGAGAGCAATACCCCGGACAGCACATTACAGTCAGAAGGTTCGAATACAGGGAAGACGGAACCCGCTGCGACAGAAGCTAAGACGACGGAATCCCAGTCACAGGAAGGCGAGCCATCCGATGATTCGTGGAAGGAAGAGTTCGAGAAGGCGCTGTATGAGGAGTATGGTGTGGTGCCGGATCATTACGAATATATCGGAAATGATGTCTATCAGGTCTATGTGAAAATCGACGGGAAGATCGTGCCATATGTGGCAGTGAATTGGAAGACGGGAGATTTCCACGGCTAGAAGAAAGGATAAAGACGGGTGAAAGAAATGGGCGATGCAAACAAAATCACAGGATATGGAGAACATAGAGAATTATATCGGATTTCAACGGATGAAATCCTGTATTTTGAGGCGGTAGGAGAGAAAGTGTTTGCCTATACGGAACAGGAAATTTATGAGATAAAGAATCGCCTTTACCAGATTGAAGAGAAGGTAAATGCGTATGATTTTACCCGGGCATCCAAATCTATGCTTGTAAATACAGACAGAATCTCAAGTATTGCTTCGATTTCGGGAAGCCGCGGGAAGATTATGATGGATAACGGAGAGGCCGTTATTGCAAGCCGCATGTACTACAAACCATTGCTTTCATCCATGAAATGGAAGAAAATCAGTTAATACTTTTTGTGTTTTTTTCTGACAGAAAATATGCTATGATGAAATGCGAATTGGCATAAAGGTTAGAAAAAGGAGACACAAAATGAGCAAGAAATTACTTTTGATCAACGATATGGCTGGTTATGGAAAGGTTGCGTTATCCGCGATGATTCCGGTGCTTTCCCATATGAAATACGAGGTATTTAACCTGCCGACGGCAATCGTATCGAACACGCTTGATTACGGTAAGTTTGACATCCTGGATACAACCGGTTACATGAAAAATGCAATCGCTGTCTGGGAACAGCTTGAATTTGAATTCGATGCGATTTCAACCGGATTTATCGTGTCGAAGGAGCAGACCCAGCTTGTGACCGAGTTCTGTAAGGCACGGGCGGAAAAAGGTGTAACAATCTTCACAGATCCGATTATGGGAGATGAGGGAAAGCTCTATAACGGAATCACAGAGGAGACGATTGATTTGATGCGTGAGCTGATTTCGGCTGCGGACTATATCGTACCGAACTATACTGAGGCGGCATATCTGACCGAGCTTCCATATAAGGAAGATGGTGTGACCGAGGAAGCATATCATACGATGATCGACAAGCTTCGTGCATTCGGTGCGAAATCGATTGTGATCACAAGTGCGAAGATCGCGGGCACAGATTGCAGATCGGTTGTCGGATACGACCACAAGAAGGAAGAATATTTTAAGGTTGATTTCGAAGAAATTCCGGTACATTTCCCGGGAACGGGAGATATTTTCTCCGCCGTATTTATCGGAAAGCTTATGAGTGGCAAGGATCTGCAGACGGCAACCGCAGAGGCGATGGATGCCGTGAAGAGCATGATCGGCAAAAATGCAGATAACGTGGATAAATATAAGGGAATTCCGCTGGAAACCTGTATGGAGGTGCTTGACTGATGGCAAGACCGAAGATCCGGATTACACTGATCGACCAGAAGGGCGAAAAGGGCTGTCACAGAGGACATAAGATCGGTGATTCTTATGATTTTGATACGGAGCGTGGAAAGCTCTGCCCGATGGCGATGCATGTCGCATTTCCATATGTGGATATACTCCGGTATGGCGGTGAGATACCGGGACAGGAGAAGGGCACCGCTGTTTTCGCATGCCCGGATGTCGATACGCTGAATGTCTTTAAAATTGAGCGGATAGACGGCTGAATGTACGAAAAGAAAAACAATAAAAATGATAGGGATTATTGATTTTATTTGAAACATTTTGTATAATACAGTCAGAGTTTATATTACATCTAATATAAAACATAATATAAATAATTTGAAAGGAGAAACTATTATGTTACAGAACCAGGAATGGGAATCATTCACAGGTAGACTCTGGAAGGAAGAGTGCAACGTAAGAGACTTCATCCAGAACAACTACACACCTTATGATGGAGACGAGAGCTTCCTTGCAGGACCAACAGATGCTACGAACAAGCTCTGGGATAAGCTTCAGGCTCTTCAGAAGGCAGAGAGAGACAACGGTGGTGTATTGAAGGAGGACGCAGATGTTGTATCCAGCATTACAGCATATGGTCCTGGTTACATTGATCCAGAGACAAAGGATCTTGAGCAGATCGTAGGTCTTCAGACAGACGAGCCACTTAAGAGAGCATTTATGCCTTATGGTGGTATCAAGATGGCTGAGGAAGCACTCGAGATGTACGGATACAAGCCAAACGAGAACTTCCACAAGATCTTTACAGATTATCACAAGACACACAATCAGGCAGTATTTGATGCTTATACACCAGAGATGATGGCAGCTCGTCATACACATATCGTAACAGGTTTGCCAGATACTTATGGTCGTGGTCGTATCGTTGGTGATTACAGAAGAATCGCTCTTTACGGTATTGATCAGCTGATCGCTTGGAAGCAGGAAGATAAGGCTAACTGCGGCGATGGTAATATGTACGATGACGTTATCCGTCAGAGAGAAGAGTTGACAGAGCAGATCAGACGTCTTCAGGAGATGAAGGTTATGGCTCAGTCATACGGCTATGATATTTCTAAGCCAGCTTCAAGCGCGAAGGAAGCTGTTCAGTGGTTATACTTCGGATACCTTGCAGCTATCAAGACACAGAATGGTGCTGCTATGTCCGTAGGACGTGTATCTACATTCCTTGATATCTATATCGAGAGAGATATTAAGGCTGGTAAGCTTACAGAGGCTCAGGCTCAGGAGCTTATCGATCACTTCACAATGAAGCTTCGTATGGTTAAGTTCGCAAGAATTAAGTCATACAACGAGCTGTTCTCAGGTGACCCTGTATGGGCTACACTTGAAGTCGGTGGTATTGGTATGGACGGACGTTCAATGGTTACAAAGAACGACTACAGATTCCTTCATACTCTTGAGGATATGGGACCTGCTCCAGAGCCAAACCTTACAGTACTTTACTCTTCAGCATTGCCTAACAACTTCAAGACATATGCTGCTAAGATTTCTGTAAGAACAAGCTCAATCCAGTACGAGAACGATGATGTAATGAAGCCAATCTGGGGCGATGATTACTCAATCTGCTGTTGTGTATCTGCTACACAGACAGGTAAGGAAATGCAGTTCTTCGGAGCTCGTGCAAACCTTGCTAAGTGTCTCCTGTACGCTATCAACGGTGGTAAGGATGAGAAGTTCCTTGATAAGAAGACAGGTAAGCCAATGCAGGTAGGTCCTGACTACGCTCCTATTACTTCTGAGTACCTTGACTATGATGAAGTACTTGCTAAGTACAAGCAGATGCTTGACTGGTTAGCAGGACTTTATGTAAATATCCTGAACCTGATTCAGTACATGCATGACAAGTACTACTATGAATCAGCAGAGATGGCATTGATCGATACAGATGTACGTCGTACATTTGCTACAGGTATTGCCGGATTCTCACACGTTATCGATTCCCTTTCAGCTATCAAGTATGCTAAGGTTAAGGTTATCCGTAACGCAGAGACAGGACTTGCAGAAGACTTCGAGATCGAAGGCGAGTTCCCTAAGTATGGTAATGATGATGACAGAGCAGATAATATCGGTGTATGGCTGCTTCATGAGTTCCTTACAGACATCAAGAAGAGACACACATACCGTAATTCAGAGCCTACAACATCTATCCTTACAATCACATCTAACGTAGTATATGGTAAGTTCACAGGTAACCTTCCAGATGGTAGACGTGCTTGGACACCATTTGCTCCAGGTGCTAACCCAAGCTACGGTGCTGAGACATCAGGACTTCTTGCATCTCTGAACTCAGTTGCTAAGATTCCTTATGAGTGGTCTTTGGATGGTATCTCAAATACTCAGACAATGAACCCATCTGCACTTGGTCATGATGAGGCTGAGAGAGCTGAGAAGCTTGTAAGCGCTATGGATGGTTACTTCGATCAGGGCGCTCACCACTTGAACGTAAACGTATTCGGTAAGGATAAGCTCTTGGATGCTATGGAGAACCCAGATAAGCCAGAGTACGCTAACTTCACAATCCGTGTATCTGGATACGCTGTTAAGTTTATCTCTCTTACACGTGAGCAGCAGCTCGATGTTATCAACAGAACATTCCATGACTCACTTTAATTAGAAGTTTGTCAAAAATGTTTTTGATAGATAAGTAATTCACTGGAGTCCCGGAGATACTATCTCCGGGACTTTTTATAAAAATAAAATTGTTAGAGGTGGAACATGCCGGAGAAGAAACAGATTTTAGGTTATATTCATTCAACAGAAAGCTTTGGAGCCGTAGATGGACCAGGTATCCGATTTGTAGTATTTTTGCAGGGCTGTAAGATGCGTTGTAAGTACTGTCATAACCCGGAGACGTGGAATCTGGTAACCGATTACACAAAGCTCTATGCAGACACAACGGATGATAAAGAACGAGAAGAACTCGAAAAGAAAATTGAAGAGAACACAAAACTGCTACTAGATAAAGGCGTCAAGGTTGAAGCGAGAACTCCGGAAGATCTGCTCAAGCAGGCACTTCGTTATAAGCCTTATTGGAAGGGGGATGGAGGAATAACCGTCAGCGGAGGCGAAGCGCTTCTGCAGATGGACTTTTTGATTGAATTCTTCAAGCTTGCAAAAGCACAGGGGATTCACACAACGATTGATACAGCGGGCAATCCATTTACAAGAGAGGAGCCTTTCTTCTCGAAGTTCAATGAACTGATGGCACTCACTGATTTGTTCCTGCTTGATATCAAGCAGATTGAGGACGACAAACACCGGGAGCTGACAGGGTTCTCGAATAAGAATATATTAGACTTGGCGCAGTATCTCTCCGATCAGGGAAAGCATATGTGGATTCGACATGTCCTTGTGCCGGGCATAACAACCGACGAAGCAGATCTGAAGAAGACGGCTGAGTTTATCAAGACTTTGAAGACGGTTGACCGGGTGGAGGTATTGCCATACCATAAGCTTGGAATTCAGGAGTGGGAGCGCCTTGGAATCCCTTATAAGCTGGAAGGAATCGATCCTCCAACCGACGAACAGCAAAAAATTGCAAGAGAGATTCTGGACGCAAAGTAAGCGTTGAACATAAGAGTTGCAAAAACAATATAAGAAAACAAATGAGACTGCGTAATATTCAGGAATATGAGTATTGCGTAGTCTTTTTGGTATAGGAATAGATTATAACAAACAATCATTTTTATGTATGACTGTCTGTATTGACATAACAGAAGAAGCACGTTATAATCTGAAACCATGAAAGGGAAATAAATAGTATATCAGATAGGAAAAGTAGGGTATAAAACCTGCAAGGGAAAGGAAGTACGTCTATGGCAATCATCCAGATACAAGATGTATCCAAAAAATTTCAGACAAAAGACGGCGAGATTGACGCGTTGAAGCATGTGACGCTCGACATCGAAGCCGGAGACATATATGGAATCATCGGTATGTCCGGTGCAGGAAAGAGTACACTCGTACGATGCATCAACCATATCGAAGTTCCGACTGAGGGAACGGTAATCGTGCAGGATAAGGATCTGAGCAAGCTTTCCGAGAAAGAGCTTCGCAAGCAGCGGGAACATATCGGCATGATCTTCCAGCATTTCAATCTGCTGATGCAGAAGTCCGTATTGGAGAATGTATGCTTCCCATTGTTCATTCAGGGGAAGTCGAAGGCTGAGGCAAAGAAGAAAGCTTATGAGCTTCTGGATATCGTAGGTCTGAAGGATCGTGCGAAAGCGTATCCATCTCAGTTATCCGGCGGACAGAAACAGCGTGTGGCAATCGCAAGAGCTTTAGCTTCCGATCCGCAGATTCTTCTGTGTGATGAGGCAACGAGTGCGTTAGACCCACAGACAACTTCTTCGATTCTCGCTTTGCTGCAGGATATCAATAAACGGTTTGGTATCACAATCGTCGTGATCACACACCAGATGGCAGTAGTCCGGGAAATCTGTAACCGGGTAGCAATTATGAAGGATGGACAGGTGGTCGAGAACGGAAGTACTGTGGAAATCTTTAATCATCCAAAGTCAGAGGTGGCAAGAGAACTGCTCAGAAAGGACGATGGTGGAGATACCACCGGTGACGATCAGCAGACAGCAAGTCAGATTCAGGACGGAACGAAGATACGAATCGTATTTACAGAGAACTCCGCATTTGAACCGGTCATTGCAAATATGATACTGACATTTAAGGAGCCAATCAACATCCTGAAAGCTGCAACCAAGAATGTTGGCGGCGTGGCAAAGGGAGAGATGATATTGGAGATTCCGAATGGTTCCACGAATGTGAAAGCGATGGAACAGTATCTGATTGATCGGGGACTTGAGATAGAAGAGTTGTCGGAGACAAAGACAGGAGGTGCGTTCTAATGTGGACAGAACAGGTTCGTTCCATGATTGGAACAGGTATTCTTGAGACGTTATACATGACAGTTGTTTCAACTGTATTTGGATATTTATTTGGACTGCCGATGGGAATTCTCCTCTGTATCACAGATAAAGAGGGATTGAAGCCAAACAAGGTGGTATATAAGATTCTGGATGTGATTGCGAATATTGTACGAAGCATACCGTTTTTGATCTTATTGATTCTGTTGATTCCATTTACAAGACTGTTGCTTGGAAAAAGCTATGGTTCTACCGCAACGATCGTCCCACTGACGGCAGCGGCGATTCCGTTTATCGCAAGAATGGTAGAGTCTTCGTTGAAGGAAGTCGATTACGGAGTCATCGAAGCAGCAAAGGCAATGGGCGCAAGCAACAGCAGAATCATCTTCAGGGTATTGCTTGTTGAAGCAAGAACTTCCCTGATCACAGGCGCAACGATTGCAATCGGAACGATCCTTGGATATTCCGCAATGGCAGGTGCAGTCGGCGGTGGCGGACTTGGAGATATCGCAGTCCGTTACGGATATTACCGGTATCAGACAGATATTATGCTTGTTACGGTGGCGTTACTGATTGTGATCGTACAGGTATTCCAATCGGTCGGCATGTTCGTTGCAAACCGTCTGGATCGCAGAAAATAATGTGCAATATATGCGGGTATCGGAATGTGCACACCGGAACCTGCTTATATATAAAGTAATGGATCATTGGATAAAAGTTTTCAATGATTACAAAAACAGGAAAGAGAGGACATGAATTATGAAGAAATCAATTAAGAAATTACTCGCACTGACACTGACAGGTGCATTTTTGGTAGGAGCACTCACAGGCTGCGGAAAGAGCGGCGAGGACGATAAGACAATCACAGTTGCAGCATCTGCAACACCACACGCTGAGATTCTGGAGTATGCAAAGGATAAGCTTAAGGAGCAGGGCTATGATCTGCAGGTGACTGTCTTTGATGACTATGTAAAGCCAAACGAAGTCGTAGAAAGCGGAGACTTCGATGCCAACTACTTCCAGCATGTACCATATCTGGAAAGCTTCAATGAGGAGAAGGGCACACACCTTGCTGTTGCAGGTAAGATCCACTATGAGCCATTCGGTATCTATCCGGGAACAAAGAAGAGCTTGGATGAGATCGCAGACGGCGATTCTATCGCAGTACCAAACGATACAACAAACGAGGCAAGAGCATTGCTTCTTCTGCAGGATAATGGCATCATCACATTGAAGGATGGCGCAGGTATCAACGCAACGGTCAATGACATCGCTGAGAATCCACATAATGTAAAGATTGTTGAGCTTGAGGCTGCACAGGTAGCCAGAGTTGTTGATGAGACAGCATTTGTCGTATTGAATGGTAACTATGCACTTGCTGCCGGTTTCTCTGTAGGAAAGGATGCCCTTGCTTATGAGAAGAGTGATTCTGAAGCTGCTAAGACATATGTAAATGTAATCGCAGTGAAGGAAGGAAACGAGGACAGTGCAAAGATTAAGGCATTGGTAGATGTATTGAAGTCTGACGATGTGAAGAAATACATCAACGATACTTACGATGGAGCAGTTCTTCCTTATGAGGAATAATCGGATAGAATACAAATCAAAACAACATATAAACCACATACAGACGCTCTTCGATGGGATATATTTCCTGTGGCAGAGCGTTTTGTCATTGGCGGGCGTAAAAAGAGCATATGAACACATGAAAATTGCTAAAAACATAAAAATCCAAAGTAAATATCCTGAATATAGAGAAAAAATATAGAGAATTATCTATTTAACTCTTGTTTTTTTAGAGAAATGTCTATAAAATAGAAAACAGACGGTTTAAATGCATAATTTATACGATGCAAATAAATGTGAAAGGTATAAGGTAGCTGAAATGAAGAAATACAAGGATATGAGTAAAGACGAGTTATTGACATTAAAAGCCGCTCTTATGGAGGAATACAAGGAAGAGCAGGCAAAGGGCCTCAGCCTCAATATGGCAAGAGGAAAGCCTGGATTCTCCCAGCTGGCACTTTCCATGCAGATGTTAGATGAGATTAATAGCAAATCTGATATGCGTACCTTGCTTGGAAATGATACAAGAAACTATGGAGATCTGGATGGTATCGGAGAGTGTCGTCAGCTTATGGCAGACATGATGGAAGTAAAGAAGGAGAATATCATTGTATATGGTAACTCCAGTCTGAACGTTATGTACGATACAGTTTCCCGTTCGATGACACACGGTGTCAATGGTTCGACTCCTTGGTGCAAGCTGGATAAGGTCAAGTTCCTCTGCCCGGTACCTGGATATGACAGACATTTTAAGATCACAGAGTTCTTCGGTATTGAGATGATCAACATCCCAATGAATTCCGATGGACCGGATATGGATCTGGTTGAGAAATACGTAAATAATGATGCCGCAGTGAAGGGTATCTGGTGCGTGCCGAAATATTCAAACCCAACCGGAATCGTATATTCCGATGAGGTGGTAAGAAGATTTGCAGCATTAAAGCCGGCAGCGGAAGACTTCCGTATCTTCTGGGATAATGCATATTGCATCCATCATCTGTATAAGGATCAGCAGGCAGAAATTCCGAATATCTTAGAGGAGTGTGAGAAGGCTGGGAATCCGGACATGGCATATATGTTTGCTTCGACATCGAAGATCACATTCCCTGGTTCTGGTGTTTCTGCAATCGCAACTTCTACAACAAATGTAGAGTTTATCAAGCAGCAGTTGACAGTACAGACAATCGGTCATGACAAGATCAATCAGCTCCGTCATACAAGATTCTTCAAGAATATTGATGGACTGAAGGCACATATGGAGAAGCATGCGGATATCTTACGTCCGAAGTTCGAGGCAGTTTTAAATGCATTTGATCAGGAGCTTACAGGACTGGAGATCGGTTCGTGGGTAAAGCCGCTCGGTGGATATTTCATTTCCTTTGATGCACTCGAGGGCTGTGCGAAGAAGATCGTAGCAATGTGTAAGGATGCAGGTGTGGTACTGACAGGCGCCGGTGCAACCTATCCGTATGGCAAAGATCCAAAAGACAGCAATATCCGTATTGCTCCATCGTTCCCATCTGTGGAAGAGATGGAAGCAGCATCGAAGATTTTCGTGCTTTGCGTGAAGCTTGCAAGTATCGATAAGTATCTGGAAGCATAAGCTTGCCAGGGCAATTATAGATAGAGTATTCAAATCCCGGTGTGAAAGCACCGGGATTTTTTGCAAAATGCTGGAATGAAATAATTTGATAACTGACATACTAATTTCAGAATGCGGAATCCGAAATACGAGAATAATCAGACATTTGATATATCAGAAATGCCAGAAGCAATTCTCGTATTTTTGATTCGTGAATAAATGGAGGAATTCGTATGAAGGATCGAATCGAGACATTGAAGGGATATTTGAAGCGGCTTGGAAATGGAGAACCGCTGGAAACAGTAAGAAAAGATTTTGTGGAAGTATTTAAGGATGTTGATCCTGCGGAGATCATGAAGGCAGAACAGGAGATGTTTGCGGAGGGAACACCGCTTTCTGATGTGCAGAAGCTGTGTGATGTGCATGCCGCACTTTTCCATGGAAAGACACGGGAGGAACAGATTGCGAATGCAGAAAGGGCAGTGCATGCGTCGGTGTTACGGGAGGAACGGGAGTCAAAGACGCGGGAGCTGGCACAGACCAAAGGACATCCGCTGTGGCTGTTTGCAAATGAGAATGGTGCTCTTGCTATGCTGTTAGAGCAGGCAGAGGAGAAAATCAAAGATGGCAGTGCGAATAAGAAGACGTTGGAATCGTTGCGTGGCATCTCCATTCACTATGCGAAGAAGGGAGATCTTCTGTATCCGGTTTTGAATGTACGGTATGGGATATCCGGACCGGCAAGTGTGATGTGGACGGTTGATGATGAGATCCGGGATGAAATCTCATTTCTTGCGAAGATGAATGATAAGGAACCTGAATGGCAGGAGCGGTTCGCAACGGTGGTAGCACGGGCACAGGAGATGGTCTACAAAGAGGCAAATATTTTGTTTCCGAACTGTGCGGCGAATTTCACGGAGAAAGAGTGGATCGGCATCTACCATGACCAGAAGGATTATGCGGTTTGTTTCGGCGTGGAGCCGGAGATCTGGCAGAAGGCAGAGGATAACCAATATGTGCCGGAGACGTCGCTCACAGAGACGGAAATCCGCATGCCGGGCGGACATCTGACGATTACACAGCTGATTGCACTTCTGAATACGATTCCGATGGAGATCACATTTGTGGATGTGGACAATATCAATCGTTTCTTCAATGAAGGACCGAAGGATTTCAAACGTCCAGGGATGGCAATCGACCGGGAAGTATTCTCCTGTCACCCGCCGAAGATTGAAGCAACCGTGCGAAGAATTATTGGGGAATTCCGTGCAGGGGCATTGGACGAAGTGCCAATCTGGATGGATAAAAACGGAAAATGTATGCTTGTCAGATACATGGCGGTACGGGATAAAGAGGGGAAGTATCTCGGTACGCTGGAGCTAGTGCAGGATATGGGATTTGCAAAGGAACATTTTCAGCCGGAAAAGCGCCAGGAGGAGATATGGTAAGCGGAGAAATGGCTTGTATATGCGGCACGTAAATGATAAAATCTGATGTATATGCCAGAAATAAATGTACGACTTAAAATAGGAGAAATCAGATGAAAATTACAATCATTGCAGTGTCCGTATCTGCACTTTCACAGATCCAGATATTTCAAAAAGAATATGCAAAAAAATACCCGGAGGATGCAATTGATTTTGCAGTCTTTTATGTGGCAGGAATGGAAAACAAATATCTGATGCATCCGGAGATTCTGGAGAATGCAGTCCGTGAGGCGGATGTTGCAATCATTGACCTGATGGGCGTTTCAGAGGCGTTGCGGGAGATTGTCAGACGCGGTTTAGAGGAGTGCCGGGGACAACGGATTGTGATTGGTAACGAATTGCGTGAATATCTGCGCCTCGGAACATTTTCCATGGAAGCAATGGGTAAAATGATGAAGTCCTCCCAGAAGAAACCGCAGACAGGAGATGTGTCAGAGGAGGAAGCTAAGCAAGCGGATACGAAGGAAAACAAAAAACCGACAGCCAGTGCGTTAGAGAAGATGCGCCGGATACGAAGAATGGCGATGATCCTTGGCAATGTCCTTCCATTTGGCATGACAAAGGATATGAAGCAGGTGTTTTTGCTGATGGACTATTGGCAGCAGGCAACCTACACGGATATAGAATCATTCTTCTATCTGATTTTACGAAGATATTGCGGCAGGAGCTTTCTGCCGAAGGAAAAGCCTTGTACGATGCGGTACGGAATCTATCTGAAAGATCCGTTTTCACTTGCATGCGAAGATACGCTCGAGAAATATTGGAAGAAAAATCCGTATGACAAAGGCAGGGATACGATAGCATTTTTGTTTTACGGACATGCATATCCGAACGATTATCTGCCAATCGTGCGTATCATTTGTGAAAAATTAAGAGAAAAATATAACATACTTCCGATTGCATTCTCACAAAATGAGGATCGTGATCAGGAGAAATTAAAGAGTTATCTCTGCCAGAAGAAGTACCCGGTATCCGCGGTGATCAATACGATGCCATTCCGGCTTGGGGCAGGTCCGATGGGCGGAAATGCAGACGGTGCAGTGCAGATTCTGAAGGAACTGCAGGTGCCGTATATCAAGCCATTCTGCCTGACGAAAATCACAGAGCGAAGATGGCAGGAAGCATCCGCGGTCAATCCGGGCGAGTTCCTGATCAGTATGTTGCTGCCGGAATTAGATGGGGGAATCCTGACATTTCCGGTTGGTGTGATGGGGGAAGCGACGGTATCCGAATTGCAGCCAATCACAGAACGGATTGATACACTTGTGGCACGGCTGGAAGGATATCTGAGGTTACAGAAGCTGGCAAATCAGGATAAGAAGCTGGCGTTCGTGTTCTACAATTACCCGCCGGGCGAAAGCAATGTTGCATCCGCGGCATTTCTTGATACCTTTGCATCGGCGGCAGAAGCTTTGAAGCAGTTAAAACAGGCGGGATATCAGGTGGAAGCCCTGACGGCTGAACAGCTTCGGGAGGCGTTCGTTATGGATGGTAATTGCAATGCGCCACAGTGGAGCGACGAGGCCGAGGCTGCGATTACATACAGGCTGGATGGAGAGGACTATCCAGTGAAGGGGATTCGATGTGGAAATGTATTTCTTGGGTTACAGCCGTTGCGGCAGGACGGAGACAGTAAAGCGGATATCATCGAGAACTACCATGACCGGAATCAGGAACCACCGAAGGCATATCAGGCATTTTACCGTTATATAGGGGGAGAATTTGGCGCGGATGCAGTGATTCATTTCGGTACACACGGGACTTTGGAATTCCTTCCGGGCAAGGACAATGGCATGATGGGACAATGCTGGCCGGACCGTTTGATCGGGACAGCTCCGCATTTTTATTATTACTATATCGGGAATCCTTCGGAAGCTATGATCGCCAAGCGGAGAACGCATGCTACGATTATCAGTTATCAGGCACCTGCTTTGAAGAAAAGCGGAATATATGGTGAATTGCAGGAATTAAAAGAGACGATCGCTGAGTATAGGGAGAGTATGCAGAGCGCACCGGAACGTTGTGACGATCTGTTAAGACAGATTGACAGACTGGCGGAAGCATGTGGATGTACAGGGGATCTTGAGCAGATCGAGGAATATTTGTATGAATATGAAAATAGTCTGATCACGGATGGCTTGCATGTGATGAATGCGGAGGAGGCACAGGGACTTTTGCATGCCTTAGATGGGGAATATGTCCCTGTTGGAACTGCGGGAGACGTGGTGAAAAATCCGGATATCCTTCCATCCGGGCGGAATCTTGTGCAGTTTGATCCGCGGTTGGTTCCGACTAAAACGGCATATGAGCGGGGCGCAAGAGCCGCACAGCTTGCCGTGGAACAATATAAAAAGCAGACAGGCAGCTATCCAGATACGACAGCCGTGATTCTCTGGGGATTGGAGACATCCAGAAGTCAGGGCGAGACAGTCGGGCAGATCTTATATTATCTGGGACTTCGTCTGAAAACAGACCGTGCGAGCTTTGATGACCGTCTGGAGATTATTCCGCGGGAGGAGCTTGGAAGACCGCGTATGGATGTGGTGATCCATATGTGTGGATTCTTCCGGGACATGTATCCGAATCTGGTAGATAACCTGAATGAAATGCTACAACAGATTCTTGCGTTGGATGAGACGGACGAGGAAAATTATTTTGCGGCAAATACAAGAAAATTGGCACAGATATTGATGAAAGAGCAGGGAATGGACGAGACACGGGCATGGGAGATGGCGTCCTGCCGGATCTTCGGCCCGAAGGAGGGAGAATATGCGACGCGTCTTACGGATGTTGTGAAAAAAGGAAGCTGGAAAGCAGCGGAGGAGCTTGGAACAGGCTTTACAGCGGATCTTTCGTATGCGTATTCGTACCGGCACAGAGGCGAGGCAGCAGCCAGCGTACTGAAACATCAATATGAAAATGTAGACTACATCTCGCAGATACGGAACAACGTGGAATATGAACTCACCGATCTCGATCATTATTATGAGTTCTATGGTGGACTTTCCAAGGCGGTGGAAAACCAGAAGGGCGAAAAGCCGGTGATGCTTGTCGCAGATACCGTCGGGGAAGACGTCAAGGTACAGGATATCCAGGAAGCGCTGAACCGGGGAATAAGAACGCGCCTGTTGAATCCAGCATGGATCGAGGGCATGATGCGGCATACCTATCATGGCGTGCAACAGATAGAGAAGCGGTTTGAAAATGTGATGGGATTTGCAGCATCGACGGATGCGGTGGACAGCCAGACATTTTCGGAGATGACGCGTTGTTATGCGGCGGATGAAAAACTACGCAGACAGATGACAAAGAGTAACAAATGGGCGTATATGAAGATGATGGAACGCCTTATGGAAGCAAATCATCGAGGGTATTATCAGGCAACCGAGGAAGAGTTAGAATCGATCCGGGAGGCTTATATCGAGGCAGAAGGAGAGGCAGAGGAGTAAGATGCAAAGGAAAAAGATAGACAATGTATATCCGTTCACGGCAATTGTCGGTCAGGAGAAGATGAAGGAAGCAATCGTGTTGAATCTCATCAATCCGGCACTCGGCGGTGTACTAATCCGGGGACAGAAGGGAACTGCCAAGACGACTGTCGTCCGTGCAATCCCGAACCTCATGCATAAACTGAAAATTGTGGAGATTCCAGCAAATGCAACGGAGGATCGTGTTGCAGGAACGATCAATATTGAGGCGGCGTTGAAGGACGGAGAGAAGAAATTTGAGCCGGGACTTCTGAAGGAAGCAGATGGAAATATCCTGTATGTTGATGAGGTAAATCTGCTCGATGACCATATCGTGGATCTGCTCTTAGATGCAGCGGCAACGGGCAGAAATACAGTGGAGCGGGAAGGAATCTCCTGTACGCATGCGTCAAAGTTCATATTGATCGGTTCGATGAATCCAGAGGAGGGAAATCTTCGACCACAGCTGCTCGACCGTTTCGGAATGGTAGTGGATGTGACAGCAGAGGAGGATGTAGACAAGCGAATCCAGATTGTCAAAAACCGCCTTGCCTATGAACAGGATGCATTGGTATTTTGTAAGAGATTCGAGGAACGTCAGGCGCATCTGCGCACGAAGATCGACAAAGCCAGAGCACTTTTGCCGGAGGTGACAATGAGCCGGGAACTTCTGCGCCTGTCCGCAGAGATCTGTATTGCCTATGGTACAGACGGACATCGTGCAGATATCGGAATCGTGAAAACAGCAAAGACGATCGCCGCATATGAAGGAAGAAAACGAGTCAAAAAGGAAGATATCTCCAGAGCGGCACAGTATGTACTGCCGCACCGTATGCATAAAAATCCGTTGGATAACGGGCAGATGAATCCGGAGATGATGGAACAGATATTGTCCCGAAAAGGAGAAAAACGTGAACCGGAGACATCCGGGGAGGGAGACTAGACTCTGCGAAGCAGAAAAATGTGGATATGCAGGAGGAAATATTTCTCCCGGTTGAGCAAAGTGGAAGGGAACGCTCGATTATAGAAGTACTAGATGAGATGATGGCATCTCTGGAGCTTCCGTTTTCACAGAAACGTGCGGCACAATTAAAGATAAAAAAAGGAAAGCACAGTGGATCTGTGGTGCCATCCGAAGCAGAAAGGAAAATGTGCGGCCTTTCGGATGTTGATATCCCGGCGACGATCCGGACATGTGTGGAACGTGGAAGCCACATGGAGAAAGACGGACTTCAGGGACAGATCATGCCAGAAGATCTGCGTATGAAACGATATCGCAACAAGAAGCACAGTACCGTACTTTTTGTTGTGGATGCCAGCCGGTCGCAGGGTGCGAACAAACGCCTTGCATTTGCAAAAAGCGCAGTGATGGCAATGCTTGAAAAAGCCTATTGTGACCGCGACCGGGTGGGACTAATCTTATTTGGAGATAAGCATGCCACGGTGAAGCTGCCATTTACAAAGAGCGTGGATGTCGCGGCAGAGAACATGCGGGAGCTGAAAGCAAAGGGCAATACACCACTTGCGATGGGGCTGCGTTTGGCAGAACAGGTACAGTTGACGGATCGCCGCAAATATCCAGAGGATATCCATCTCACTGTGCTGATTACGGATGGCAAATCCAATTATGATGCAGAACATGGGAATCCGGTAAAGCTGGTGTATCAGGCAGCGGAGGATTTGAGGAAAAATGAGTTGCCGCTTCTGGTGATTGATACCGAAAACAGTATATTCGGAATGGGAATCGGAGCGAGAATCGCAGAGCTTGCAGATGGTGCATATGTGAAATGTGCAGAGTAACCGGACGGAGCCAGACGATAAGAAAGTTGAAAAAGAAATGAACAAGATCGAAGAATATTACAATAAATTCAATGAGGAAAAAAGACTAAATTCCAGACACGGGCAGATTGAGTATCGTATCACGATGAAGTATATTCATGATTATCTGAATGTGCGGATGCAGGAATTGAAGGTTACGAACCGGGAAGATATTAAGATTCTCGACATTGGTGCCGGAACCGGACGTTACAGCGTGGCACTCTGTGAGGAAGGCTATGATGTGACGGCTGTGGAGCTGGTGAAGCATAACTTAGGCATATTGAAGCAGAAAAACAGTAACGTGCATGCGATGCAGGGAAATGCGCTGCATCTGAAGAAATTGGAAGATAACACCTATGATCTGACGCTCCTTTTCGGACCGATGTATCATCTGATGACGAAGGAGGAGAAGATTCAGGCGCTCTCCGAAGCGAAACGCGTGACGAAACCGGGCGGGATTATATTGGTTGCCTATGTGATGAATGAGTATGCCGTGGTTGTATATGGTATTCAGGAAAATCACATTGAAGAAAGTGTGAAGAATGGAACACTGGATGCGTCATATCATACGGTACCTGCGGCGGATAGTCTGTATGCATTCGAACGGATTGAGGACATCGACGGCTACAACGAAGCGGTTGGATTGAAGCGGGAGAAGATACTGTCACCGGATGGACCAGCCAATTATATCCGTCCGTTTGTGAATCAGTTAAGTGAGGAGAGCTACGAGCTTTTCGTGGCGTATCAGTTGAAGGTGTGTGAACGACCGGATCTGATCGGGGCAGGGGCACATACGGTGGATATACTGAGGAAGTAGAGGAGAAGAAAGAATGGAACAAGGAAGCTTGCCGGAGCGCTATCTGTCGCGTTCGGTGATTAAACATATACGAAGATTGAATCCGAAGCTTTCGGTATCGGCAGCAGTCGGAAATGATTATGCGAATTTGCACGGAAGCGTAAGTGCAGATGGCATCGGCGATACGCCGTGGATTGCATGGGTGAAAGCGATGAATAATTTTGCGTGCTCCGGCGGACAGATCGAGGGTGCTCGTCTTACGATGCTTCTGCCGGGGAATGTAAAGGAATCGTGGATCAAGGGCTATATGGCGGATTTCAATTCTTATGCAGAAGCAAAGGGCATACAGATCTTAGGTGGTCACACACAGGTGTCTGAAGTGTTTGCGCGGGCGCAGTTTGTCGTGACGATGCTTGGAACAGCAGGCGATTACTGTGCAAATAAAAAGAAGATCAAGCCGGGCTACGATATCGTAATGGTCGGACAGGCAGGCTTGATGGGTGCGGATATAATACTGAAGGAAAAGCGGGAAGAACTGCATACGCGGTTCCCGGATTTCTATCTGGATATGGCAAGCGTCAAGGAAGATGCGTATAGCATTGTGGACGTGGCACGGAGGATTGCGGATTCCGGCATGGATATCTGCTATATGCACGATGGCTCATCCGGTGGTGTCTATGGTGCCCTGTGGCAGATGGGCGTCTGGATGGATAAGGGCTTTGAGGTACAGCATGTGGATATACCAATCCGGCAGGAGACAATCGAAATCTGCGAGTTCTTCAATATCAATCCGTATCTGCTTGATGCAACCGGCTGCCTGTTTGTAGTCGTGGAAGATGGAGAGAAGCTGGTGGAATATCTGGCAGAGCAGGAAACGGAAGCCGCCGTGATCGGTGTTGTGACAGAGAAAAAAGAGAAGCTGATCGTGGTAAATGAACTGGAGCACCGGTGCCTGTCTCCGGTGAATGGGGATGAAATACATAAGGTGCTGTAAATGAGAACAGGTGAACTTACAAATGAGCAACCAAAGAGGAAAACAATTAAATAAATATGTACCGGACTATGTGTTATATGATCTGGAGACAACCGGAATCTCTGCAAACTACGATGAGGTAATTGAAATCTCAGCCGTGAAGGTGCGCGGCGGTAAAATCATCGATGAATTCAGCACACTTGTTAATCCGGGACGAACAATTCCGTATGGTGCGAGTGCGGTCAATCACATCTATGATGAGATGGTGTCAGATGCACCGGAGTTTGAAGAAGTGTTACCGTTGTTCCTTGCATTTATCGGAAACGATATTCTGGTTGGACATAATATTGCCTCGTTTGATATGAAGTTTCTGTATCGTGACTTCGAGAAATATATGGGATTGATACTTCCAAATGATTTCGTGGATACATTGCGCCTTGCAAAAATCGTATTCCCAGATTGGAAGCATCGGAGACTGGGTGATCTTGCGAACTATTATGGCATCTCTACGGTGGGCGCACACCGCGCATTGACAGACTGTAAGATGAACCAGAAGGTATTTGAATTACTTGGAAAAGAATTGTCCGGGGAAGGAACGGCGGATGTGCGGCAGAATGTCAAGACCTGTCCGAAATGTGGAATGACGATGGTAAAACGAAAAGGAAAATTCGGCGAGTTCTGGGGCTGTAAGGGATTTCCGGATTGTCGTTATACGGAGAATATCTAAGGCGCGGATAAGGGGAAACAGCAGGTTGCTTTTATCGTAAGCGGTTGTCTGCTAAGATAGCACCATGGAGGTGAATGGGATGGAAACAAAAAATGTGATTTTGGAACTTCGCACGAAGCGGGGATTATCGCAGGATGAATTAGCCGAGAAAATCATGGTGACAAGGCAGGCAGTATCGCGCTGGGAGAACGGCGAAACCGTGCCGAATACGGATACGTTAAAGCTGCTGTCGAAAGTATTTGATGTATCAATCAATACGCTGCTTGGACAACCGAGAAGATTGATCTGTCAGTGCTGTGGCATGCCGCTCGAAGATGAGATTATCGGGCATGAACGGGATGGGGCAATGAATGAATCATATTGCAAATGGTGCTATGCAGGTGGCATGTATACATACAGTAATATGGATGATCTGATCGATGTTGCAGTCAAGCATATGGTGACGGATGAATTCTCGGAGGAACAGGCACGGGAATATATGAAGGATCTGCTTCCGAAGTTAGATTATTGGAAGCGGTACGATGAACTGAGCGATGGCGGACAGTTCGATGAATTCAAACATCAGTTGATAAAAGAGATAAATGATCTTCACATCGAAGGATTACCGAAGGTGGAGAAGCTGAATGCGCTTGTCGGTCAGTATGTGAATCTGGCGTATCCACTTCCAAGTGGCGAGACAGTAAAATTCTTAGACGACAAGAAAACGTATCTTGGTAATCAGTTGGAATGTGAGTTTGGCGGAGACCGGTATTTCGGTGTGCTTGCAGGTATGGATTTTATTTTGGTGAGTACCTATGATGCGAGTGGTGAGAATCCGGAGCTGGTGGTATATAAAAAACGGTAATGATGAATAGAAGCGTTAGTGAAGAGCCGAGTGATCGGCTCTTTATTGCATTTCGTCTGAAAAAGATAGAATTATGATACAATCCGATGTATAATTTAAAGATACATAAAATGCAGGAGCATGTATCTCATGTTGCAGATGGTGTGGATGTCATTCGTGATGCAACTGTACAGTTAGGCAAAGAAACCGATGAAATCGGAAAAGATATCAAGAACTTAAGTGACATCGCACAGAGAAACGAGGATACGGTTAAGGGAACGATTTCCTTTAGTGATGAGGTGCTTGGCACAGTAAACAGTGTGACCGAGATGTCAACGGAAGTCAGCTCATCTGCCAATGATATGGCCGGCGTGGTGTCGCATTTCCGTATGTAGGAAGTAAGAATATAAATAGAAAAAGAATGTAGAAGCGTTGGTTCGGAAACGAACCGGCGCTTTTTTGCGCAATAAAACGGAATGCAGAAATCGTGCTTGCACGGATTTCTATATGACGGCAAATGTTCATCGAGCCGACAGGCGAGATGCCGCAATAAGCCGTCATGCAGAAATTTGACTTAGATTTTACATGGTTTCCACAGAAATATGATAGTAGAGTGGCAAATTTCAATTTTATAATAGAACAGAAATTTGAGAAAGCAATATATTCAAAGCGAGGAAAAGAATATGCCATCTACATATGCACATTACCGGATGGGACAGGAAGTAATCAAACAGGTTTCTGTCCCTGCCCACGATATCATTATGAAACATAAACAGCTTTACGATATAGGTCTGCACGGACCGGATATCTTGTTTTACTATCATCCGTTGGTGACGAACCCGGTCAATGCAATCGGGTATGGACTGCACGAACGTTCCGGAAAATATTTCTTCGGGAAGGCGGCTGAAATCATAGAGACGGCATCTGATAAGGAAGCGGCACTTGCCTATATCTATGGATTCATCTGCCATTTTGCCCTGGATTCGACCTGTCACGGTTACATCGATGAGAAGATTGCGCAAAGTGGCGTGTCTCACACAGAGATTGAAGTGGAGTTTGACCGGAGCTTAATGATCGAAGATGGGAAAGACCCGGTTCGACAAGATTTAACGAAGCACATTGTCCCATCTATGGAAAATGCCAGCGTGATTGCACAATTCTTCCAAGGGGCAGAACCGAAGCGGGTTAAAAAAGCGTTGAAGGGAATGATTCAGAATAATCATTTACTGCTCGCACCTTCCAGATTAAAAAGAGCGTTGATCTATGCCATACTCCGTCTGTCTGGAAATTACAAAGAAATGCATGGATTGCTGGTAAATTTTGAAGCAAATCCGGCATGTGAGGACAGTACAGCGAAGCTGCATCAGTTGTACGCTGTGGCTAAGAGCCGGGCGGTTATGCTGATTGATGCATATGGAAAGTATATGGCAAAAGAAGAGGCGTTAAATGCGCTCTATAATTATACATTCAGCGGCAAAGAGAAGGAGGCGTAGCAACGTGAAGACGAAAATGACAAAGGCTGAAAGAAACTGGGTATTATACGACGTGGGAAATTCTGCGTTTGTGCTGCTTGTCTCAACAATTATGCCGATCTATTTTAACTATCTGGCTGGAAATGCAGGACTTTCTTCTGTCGATTATCTTGCGTATTGGGGGTATGCGACTTCTGCTGCAACAATCATTGTAGCATTGCTCGGACCGGTATTCGGAACGTTGGCAGATACGAAAGGGTTGAAGAAACCAATCTTCACCGTGACGATGCTTATTGGAGGAATCGGCTGTCTGGCACTTGGATTCGCCAGACAATGGATGTTTTTTCTCTTGATTTACATTATTGCGAAGACGGGATTTTCAGGTAGCCTGATCTTCTATGATTCGATGCTTGGTGATGTCACAACCGAAGAACGGATGGATAACGTATCTTCACAGGGATATGCCTGGGGCTATATCGGAAGCTGTGTGCCATTTGTAGTATGTCTGGGAATTGTGCTAGGTGCAGGGAATATCGGAATCAGTATGGAGCTTGCGATGATGATTTCATTTGCAATCGTTGCGGTCTGGTGGATCGGCGCGACCATTCCGCTTCTTAAGATCTACAAGCAGAAACATTACGTGGAACGGAAGCCGCGGGCGATTCGGAACAGCTTCAAGCGTCTCGGTGTTACCCTGAAAAATGTGAGAAATGAGAAGAAAATCTTCCTGTTCCTGCTGGCATTTTTCTTCTACATCGATGGCGTCTACACGATCATTGATATGGCAACCGCCTATGGAACCGCGCTCGGATTTGACAGTACGAAACTGCTTCTGGCATTGCTTGTCACACAGATCGTAGCATTTCCTTTTGCAATCATATTCGGCAGGTTAGCCAATTGTTATAAAACAGAACGACTCATCACGATCTGCATTGGCGCATACCTTGGCATTGCCATATTCGCTATCTTCCTGAAGGAACAGTGGCAGTTCTGGATTCTGGCGATTCTGGTTGGCATGTTCCAAGGCGGGATTCAGGCGTTGTCCCGCTCGTATTTCGCTAAGATCATCCCACCGGAAAAATCCGGTGAATATTTCGGTTTGATGGACATATGCGGAAAAGGTGCATCCTTCCTTGGAACAACCGTAATCAGTCTGATCTCGCAGGTGACCGGCAAGGTAAATATCGGTGTAGGCGCGATATCCCTGTTCTTTGTGCTTGGAATGATCGTGTTCCGGATGGCAACCGCGGAGGAAAAGGGAGAAGGAAAGAAAGTGAGGATGAGATTCGGGGAAGATGGGGTGTCCTGAGTGGGAGAGGAAGAGAATATTTTGTAGGGAAGTTTAGAGAGTCGAGGGTTCGGCTCTTTTTATTTATGTTATTATATTGTAATATAAGCTATAATAATTATGGAGGTAACAGATGAAGAATACAAATAATACAACGAAAAGAACATTAGATGAAATTATTGATGTAGATCAGTATATTGTTTCAAAGGGCACACGGAGAGTATATAAGAAAAAATTAGTATTGAAAGAAAACGGAGATATGCAGTTAAATAGTACATTTATTATTTACTTATGACGAGAGGAATTAAGGGAACATATTTGTACATTTATGATGACAATTTGAGAAAATATGTATCATCAATAATAGGAGAGATTTGAAGATGAAGAAGGAAACAATAGATCGAATTCGAAAATTTACAGAGGATAGGGATTGGGACCAGTTCCATTCTCCGGTAAATCTTGCTAAATCAATTGTGATTGAGGCAGCTGAACTTCTGGAATGTTTTCAGTGGAATGATGAGGAATATGATTTACAGCATGTTAAAGAGGAATTAGCAGATGTTATGGTTTATAGTCAGAATCTGTTGGACAAGCTGGGGCTGGATGCAGATGAAATCATCAATATGAAGATGGCGCAGAACGAGGCAAAGTATCCCGTGGAAAAAGCAAAGGGAAGTGCAGCGAAGTATGATCAGTTGTAGTGGATAGTGGGAAAGAATAATGTGTCAGTAACTTTTGGAAGGGGATAAGAAGTGATAAAAATATTATTCATCGGCCACGGCAACATTTAAAGTATGGCGAAAAAGACTTGATTTTGTAGGATTTTCTAGATAGAAATAAATAATTTACTTGTGGCAATGCACTGGCAACACCGCTTTAATCGTATGGTCGGCAGATACAATGACATTTACCGGGGGCAGATGCCAAATATTACACCTCATGTATGCCGACACACCTATTGTTCGAATATGGCAAAATCGGGAATGAATCCAAAGACATTACAATACCTCATGGGGCATTCAGATATATCGGTCACAATGAATGTGTACACGCATATCGGATTCGATGATGCTGAGGAAGAATTGAAGCGGATGGAAGAGTTTAGGAAGGCACAGGTGGAGGTTGAGCAGAAGAAAGAGAAACCGATGTCGCAGAAAATGTTTAAGGTAATTTAATATAGATGATAGGCAACGCTCTGGCTTTTGATGGTTGGGGCGTTATATTGCTATAGAAAAAACGAAAATAAGATTGTATAATATATTTGGGAAAAATTTTGCCTTGAAAAGGATGTGAATAGATAAATGAAAACTTTTTATTTGATTGATTTTGAAAATGTTCATAATGATGGCATTGCGAATATTGAAAGTATGACAAAGGAAGAACATGTGCATATTTTCTCAACACAGAATGCAACAAATATAAGACAGGACATTTTTTGGTTAAATGGAGATATCAAATCTCATTTAGTTCCAGTGCGAAAGCAGTCATTGGATATGCATCTGGTTTCTTACCTAGGCTATTTGTTGGGAGTGTATGGTAAGGAATGTAGTTATGTGATTATCAGTAAGGATAAGGATTACGATAACATAGTTAAGTTTTGGAAAGAGGAAGGCTATCCTAATATTTCACGAAAAGAGAAGTTGCCGGGAACTGCTTCTACTCAGAGGCAAAAAACACAGATAGTATCTCAAACAAAAAGTAATGTGCAGACTGTGAATAGTAAAATTAGTGCAGGTATGGCATATGAATTTGCAGGTGATGATAGAAGTGAATTAAACCTGTTTATGCAGCATGGACTTGTGGCTATAGGATATGATAGAAATTCGGCAAATAGAATCTGCAAGTTTGTTATTGCTCATTGTAATGATGAAAGAATGCTAAATAGAATTCACAATGACTTCAAGAACTCCTTTAATAACTATTCCGAAGTATATGAGGATGTTAAGTCTATTCTTGAGAAATTTGTGCAATCAAAGAGTAAAGTCGCAAAAAGAGAATCGCAGGTTCGTTCTTTCTTTGGTCAGCACTTTAAGAAGAAAATATATGTGGATTGCAAAGAGGAAATCATTCAGATTATTTTAAAGTCAGAAACTAAACAGCAAGTGAATAATGAATTGTTAAAATTGTATTCAGATGGAACAGTGGTTTCACACATTTATAAGACAATACAACCATTGATTAGTGAGTTACCAGGTAAGTAGTAAAAATCCTTAGTAGTAAGAAATTTCGTTTTATTACTAATTTTACTACTAACAGGTAGTAACAACTTGCAGGGTTCTGCTCTGATTTGCCACAATCTGTAATTTCAGAGCAAACTACAAAATCCCCGAAATCCTTCGCATAACAGGGCATTCCGGGGCAAAACAAGGAAAAATAAAATAATGATTAAAGTACTTTTCATCTGCCACGGCACTCCAGTTTTATGATAATGCATACCTTCGCAGACTGGGGCAACACGGGGCATAATAAGGCGGAAAGCCTTGGAATTACTACGGTTTCGACTACTAAGGCTCATGGACGGAATCGGAATAAAGGCAAAGGTGTTGGGAGGATTCTTTAGTAGTAAGGGACTACTTACAGGCAATGTAGTAGAGCTTGAACCGATGAAAATTCCAAAAAAATGTAAAAACTATTGCATGTTTATTGAGGGTTGGATATATTGAATGCAACAGAGTTGCCCGGTGTTCTTATGACATTGGGGACCAAGCTGAGTCGTGTGCTCAGCTTTTTTACGTTAAGGAGAGAATATATAGATTTGAATAAACATTGACATTTAAAGGTTAGTTTCAAAGAGCAAATTTGAAAATCTACATAGGCTGGTTGTTGCAAACAAACATATGTTCTTATAATTCTTGACTTTTTGTAATGCAAAAAGTATAATTGTGTTTGTAGGAGGTGGTGAACTTGAAAAAAATGGGAAGACCAAAAGGGGATAATAATAAAGAATGCGGATATACTGTTAGAATGGATGAAACAACATTGAAAAGGTTAGAACTGTATTGCAAAAAAATGGGGGTGTTAAAATCTCAAGCAATTAGAGACGCTATAAATGCACTGCCGATAGAGACTGAAGAAACAAATAAAATAGAAAGATAGGGGGAACGACTATGGATACGGTATATATTTTATATGAAGAACGAGAATCAAGTCAACTTTGTGGAATAAAAGGAGCTTGGAATACATGGGAAAATGCTGTTAATCAAATGAAATCATTGATTCAGGAGAATGAATTATATTCGGAGTTCAGTGAAATTAATTATAAAGAAGGATATTCCGAGAGTGATCCGTTATACTCAGAGGATGTATACTCTAATTATTATATAAAACAGATGAAAAGAAATTAAATAAAGTAAAGTTCCATTTCTAAACATGAACATTTAAGGTATCTGTGGTCAGTTGCACAACTACATGTTATTCATAAATCCGTAATATTTTGTTGGGCAAGAATATAGTTGGGTAATTGAATACAAAGAGCAGTCCATTGTTAAAGAAGAATGAACTGCTCGGTGTATTTAATCTAAATATTTTTTAAGATATTTATTGAAGTGATCAATTAAAACTTGTCCACCCTCGTTAGGTCTCCACATGAAAAAGTTTTTGTTATATTCATCAAACCAGAAAGCGATTTCTCGATTCCGTTTTGGGTCTCGGGTAATGTCCCCTTCAAGAACCACCCAAAATGGAAGAATGGATGTATCGTTAATTTTACCAATTTTACGATATGCTTTCATTAACCCGGGAGTAAAGAGTTTACACATACGTTCATGAGCATTTCCACGCCCTGCACTAGGATCTTTTCCTTCTACCCATCCGTCTTGTCTTTTGATTTCACCAAACAAAATTTTACCGGTTTTTTTGTTGGTAATTGAAAAGTCTGGAGATACACCCCATCCTCTGCGTTGGGCATTTTTCATTGTTGTAGCATCTGGATTGAAAATCTGAGATAATGTTTCCGGTGAAAGCTGAACATTTTCGTATAAATGTTTTAAGTTATTAGGATGATCAGATATAACATAATCTGTTCCTTTAAATGCCTCTTTAAATACAGCGATTAAATTTTGTTCTGCAACACCTGCTTTTCCACCCGGACCAGACTCTGTTTGCCAGTTATCTCTTCCTTGTAAATCTTTTCTTGCCATAAATTACACCTCACATGCCTTTGAATAGTTCTTCAAGCGATAGCTCAAAACCATCCGCTATTTTTTTGATATTTTTTATAGATATATTTCGCTTTCCGGCTTCGACAGAAGCATAATAAGTCCTATCCATATCAATTTTAAGAGCAAATTTTTCTTGGCTAAGCCCTAGTTTCTGTCGAAGTTCTTTGATTCGGTTTGCAAAATCATTTATGACCATGTAATCACCTCATTTCTACATTGTATTGCTGTGTTGCATATAAAACAACGGATTATGAGTCACAAAAATGTTGACTTTAAGTTCGGTTTCGATTATCCTATAGTTATATTTTAGAAGAAAGGATGATATAAATGCTTCAAGAAAAGAAGGAAGATATAACGGCATATTCAATATATAATGTTGAACAGAAGAAACGAACAAAGATAAACCCGTTGGAGGAGATTTATCCCAAATTGCCTGAAAAGAAATATCAAGTTATTTATGCAGATCCACCTTGGGATTATGGTGGAAAAATGCAATATGATAAAACAACGATAAAAGATGAGAACGTAGGGTTTGAAAAGAAAATATTTCTTAGTTCAGCATCTTTTAAATATCCTACAGTAAAACTTAAACAATTAAAAGAACTAGATGTAAAATCTATTGCTGACGATGATTGTATTCTGTTTATGTGGACAACTGGACCACAGATGGCGAATTCAATAGAGTTGGGTAAAGCGTGGGGATTTGAATACAAGACTGTTGCGTTTGTATGGGATAAAATGGTACATAATCCGGGAAGATACACATTAAGTCAAACTGAATTTGTACTTGCTTTCAAAAAGGGGAAGTTTCCACAGCCAAGAGGTGCAAGAAATGTACGTCAGATGGTGGCTATACATAGGGGAGAACATAGTGTCAAGCCTGTTGATGTTATTGAAGGTATAACAAAAATGTTCCCTTTGCAGGATAAAATTGAACTTTTTGCACGTAATAATTATGTAGGATGGGATAACTGGGGACTTGAAATACCTGATGAAAAAATAGAGATAAAGGCAGCTGGTGAGCTTGACAGAGAATTGCGAGGAAAAAAGAATCTGGATGGAGAACAACAGGTTTTGAAATTTGATTAAGAGTAAATATTGTAGCAAGATATATTCGGAATAGTAATTTATTAGCGGTTGGAGGGGGTATCCAAATCTCTACAACCTTTCTGCCTGAAGACCGATGTCCCCCTTCGTGCGAATTTTCACAGAATTAAACAGGGGGGATACCCACCAAGGTTGGTTTATGTAAAAATATCCGCAGAATATCATTGCTAAAGCCGATTTTGTTTTGCCGGATAGTACCGAAATCCGCAGGAAAAATGTGAAAAAAACAGCAAAAAAAGCATAGTTTTTCTGCGTACATTTTGGCAGAAATATAATTCGAATTGTCTTGCTATTCTGTGCCGTCAGAGTGATATATGTACTACCGAATAAAGAAAGGTGGGTACATATTATGAAGAATGAAATTAGATTTACATTGAAATCAAAGCAGAGACCGAAACTGGCACAGGAGATTGGAAACATACTTGGGACAGCACCGCATTATGAACGGGTACCAAGCTGTGCATACGATATTGCAGGATACCGACTGGATAAAGAGGGTATATTGCATATCCCGGATGGAACTGAAAAAGAAATAGTGGAAGACCTGATTCGGCAGTTACGGGAACATGGGTTTCAGGACGATATGGAAATAACGGAAGAAGTGCTAGTGCAACAGGATAAGCTGACAATGGCGATTCCGAAAGAGAGCCTTACGGATACGGCATTGGAAAATTTACAGAAGATCATAGTAAATAAGCAGACACTTTTTCAACGTGCATTTCGGATGGACAGCACAGAAATAGAGATTACTGAGGAAAAAATAAACTTCACATGGTTTTCATACACAACGGATAGCGATGAGATTGCAGCCTACACACAATTTATCTCAAGGCTGTGTGACATGGCAAGAGATGCAAAAAGGGTATCATCAAAGCCGACCGAAACGGACAATGACAAATATGCTTTCAGATGTTTTCTGCTTAGACTTGGATTTATCGGAAAAGAGTATACGACAGCGAGAAAGATTCTGCTTAGAAATCTTACAGGAAATTCAACATTTAGAAGTGTAAAATAAAGAATGAGGGTATTGACTCATGCAGCAGTCAATACCCTCATTCTTTATTTTTTTATAGTAATCTGCACTGCCATATTAGAAACATCCTGTAGAGTATTTTGTTCTTTGCAGCGTTGCGCTTCGGATTTGATAAGGTTTTCAACATCTTTCTGCCCGAAGGAATCAAGAGAAAGATACAATTTCATAAGATCAGTATAAACGGATTCCAGTTCCCAGCGTCCCAGCTGTTCTATATCATCATCTGACAATTTGGCTGATGATGAATCGTTGGATTTCCCAAGTATATAATCCGTACGCACATCAAATAAATCAGAAAGTCTAATTAAGGTTTCAAAATCCGGGGTACGTTTACCAGTCTCCCACATAGCAACAGTTCCTTTGGAAACGCCAAGGGTTTCTGCAAGGGAAACCTGCGTATATCCACATTTTTTTCGTAGTGATTTCAGACGTTCATCAAACATAAGCATACCTCCTATGTGAGAATAATATCACTAACTGTTAGAAAATACAAGCGATTTTAAATAATTATAGATATTTATATCATAAAATGTGAGATTATAGATTGACATTGGTAACAATATGTGATATAAATAAAATATAAAATCTCACAATAAGTGAGAAAACGACAGCGGATGTCATACAAAATGTTTCCCGCAAATAATGGGATAATTGGATTTTCATACGAGAGAAGGTGATTAAGATTAAGGACAGGAAGAGACAGCGGTTGAATCGCAGATTAAAGCACAAGGAAGAACTTCTTCACAATAAAAATGACCTGGGTGTTAAGGATCTGACAGCATATAATGCCGTTAAGCAAATGGTAACTAATGGAAAAGCATCAATAGTATGGAGATAGACCGCCGGGAAACTGGCGGTATTTCATTACCCTAAAGAAAGGAGCAACATCTTATGGAAAAAACAACTATGAGTGTGCAGGAATTATCTGCACAGATGGGAATCAGCCTGCCAAAGGCATATGAACTGGTAAAGACACCGGGATTTCCGACAATACGAATCGGAGCAAGAATTCTGATTCCGATTGAAGCCTATAAAGAATGGCTTGTAAGAACATCTATTAATCATTAAACAGGATTGCAGAAAAGGAGGAGGTGAGCAGGATGGGAGATATGACAGTGGATGAACTAAAGGATAAAAAGCTGTGGTTTTTATGGTCAGCAAAACCCGGCAAGAATGGGAAAGTTACCAAAGTACCATTCGCAGCAAACGGAGGAGCTACAGGAACAGATGATGCACATAAGGGTACATGGGTATCTTTTGATGATGCAGAATCAGTCAGGCTTTATTCAAAAGAGCCGATGAGTCAGAATGCTACTGACAGCATAGAAATTCACTGCCCTTTGTGCGGTGCGGTATTAAGGCAGATCAGTTGCAGAGAACATCGGATATGCGATACATTATAGAAACTACAAAGACGGATGCCGGAACAAGAGTATTGCCAATCACAGAAGATGTGGCACAGATGTTTCAGGCAATCATCGAGGACAGAAATGCGCCCAAAGTGGAGAAAGCCATAGACGGATATAGTGGATTCCTTTTTATGATAAGGGAATGCCACTTGTGGCAATGCACTGGCAACACCGCTTCAATCACATGGTTGGCAGATACAATGATATCTACCGAGTGCAGATGCCAAACAACACTCCACATGTATGCCGACACACTTACTGCTCCAATATGGCAAAATCGGGAATGAATCCTAAGAATCCTAAGACGCTGCAGTATCTCATGGGGCATTCGGATATAAGCGTAACAATGAATGTGTACACACATATCGGATTTGATGATGCTGAGGAGGAATTAAAAAGGATGGAAGATTTTAGAAAGGCACAGGCGGAGGTTGAGCAGAAGAAAGAGAAACCGATGTCGCAGAAGATGTTTAAGGTGGTTTAATATATAAGTGGGATGGCGCTCTGGCTTAGGCTGGGGCGTTATTTTTGTGGAAAAATAACAAATGTGACGATATAATATGTACAGATTGAGATTTTTTATAGAAATAATGAAAAGTTGGATATGGTTAATTGAATTGGAGGGCGTTATGGGAAAGTTTAAGCGTTGTGTCTGTAGTGATGCAATAAAAGAGAAAACAAAAGGATTGTTGGAAAATTTAACTGTTGCTTTAGTTAGTGGTGATATTACTGTAATTGATAAGCTATTGAAAGATGTAATGGGATCTCCATATTTTATAAGGGAGGAGATTTTTTGGCAAAGTTTCATAGAGTACCTTGATAATACATGTGATGACGAGTGCGATTTGAGAAAGTTGTCTGAGATGTTAGCAGAGGATGGAAATTCTAATGAAAATGCAAAAAGGCTGTTAAAGATAATTGATGACATCGAAACGCAGAGGAAAGCAATATATTTATCAAATCTGACGAGAGCATGTTGCCAACATTTGATTGATAAGAATAAATTCTTTAAATTGTCCCAGTGTATCGTTAGGTTGACAGATGAAGATTTAATGTTTTTATGCGACAATATTGATAAAAAGAAAATTTCAACAGATGAAGAGTATATTGATGATTTTAGAAATTGCGGCTTGATGAAAGAAGTAGATGGCGGCTTTGTATATACTAAAAGAGCGTTTGAACTAAAAAAATACTCGTTGTGGTATGGGCATGATGTTGAAATTCCGGAAATACCAGAAAGGCAAATTATTGCCGCAACAAGTAATGAAGAAATAGAAAAGCTTTTTGAAGAAAAAACTTCATGGGGAACATTTTAATTATAAAGAAGGTATGTTATGAATAAAAGAAAACTTGATTCATTGCTATGGGAAAATATTCCAATTGACAATTTTATAATCAGTGGTCATTTAGATATAAAACAAGAAAATCTTGACGATGTGTTTTGGGATGATGTAGATGAATTATGTGTAAACAGAGATGATAATTATAATATCAGTATTTCGTGCGTAAGATATTTGAATCAATATAAAGAAATAAAGCAAAGACCTACAGTGGATAAACGAGAATTTATACCTGGGGAGACTATGCCGGCGGGAAAATTAGAAATAAAAATATTTGATGATTATACGGTTACTTTTACACCTATGTATTGTGATGGATATATAAGTAAACTGGACAAAACGGACTATAAACTATCTTGTTATTGTGTTGAAGGAAAAAGTGTGAAAACACCATCGGTTATTAAAGAATGGATACTGAATGGTAGTAAAAGTGGTTTGCGCTTTTGTGAAAATTCAAGATTTGAATATAAGGTACAAGGTTCTGTTTCTGGGGTTTATGGAGATTTACAGTTTCCAATAAAAGAGGAATTGGAAGAGCAGGAGTATATAGGAAGGTTTATACACTTTAAATATAAAGATACGGCATTTGACATTCATTTTGTTGGGAACAAATATGGACCTTCATGGAGTACCAATCTTAGTATTTCTTATTTTGAGAAGTATGGAAGAATTCCAAGTATAGAAGAAAGAAAACAAATTAGAGAGTATTTGAGTTTTTTTGTTGGAAAGAGATTGATGTATGTAGGGGAGTCTTCATTTGACGAAAATGGCAATCAAATCGGTTTCGTTATGAAAAATCCAGGGACATATGGTTTTGATATAAAAAAAGAATGTATATCTGGGGCAAAGACGCCTATTAAAGATGATGTATCGTTTCTTCATAATTATTTGGATACAATTCAAAAATATATAGAGCCATTTTCAGAATTATATGAGAAACTTGATTTTGCTTCTTTTTTTTCGGCATATTGGTATGCTAAAAAAGTTACACAGCCTATGGACTTACCTATACTTTCCGCTGCATTGGAAAATTTGAAAAGAAAGTGGTATGAAGAAGTTGAAATTAATCCAGAAACAGTGCTTATGGACAAAAAAGATTTTTCTAAAAGAATAAAACCAATAAAAAAAATGGTGGAAACACAGTTTGCAGGAACGGAGTATGTGGAAAGAATGAAGAGAAGTGTTGAAGGTATGAACCGCATGTCTGTGAGTGAACAATTAACACATTTTTTTGAAGGAATAGACATGCCCGTTGGTAAAAAAGAGAAGAAGGCGTTGCAAGCACGAAATTTTTCTGCGCATGGTTTATATGCTGGAGATAGTATTGATTACGAAGAACAGTTTATGACAAGTCAGGTATACGAGTGTATCTTGGTTAGGGTAATATTAAAATTGCTAAAATATGAAGGAAATTATATTGATTATGGGACTATTGGATATCCGGAAAAGAACATTAACTGTCCAAGCGGAAGTGAAGTTGGTGAAACCCCTTAGTAGTAAGAATTCCACTTTTACGACCATTTTTACTACTAACAGGTAGTAACAACATGCTCAATCTTGCTCTGATTTGCCACAATCTGTAATTTCAGAGCATATACAATAACCCAGGAAAATCTTGCAAAACAGGGCATTTCGGGGCAAATTAAGGAGAAACAAAACTATGATTAAAATTCTTTTCTGTTGTCATGGGAATATCTGCCGTTCCACCATGGCTCAGAGCGTATTCACCCACCTCGCCCGCCAATTCCATCTCGATTCCTGTTTTAAGATTGATTCGGCAGCGACGAGTACGGAGGAGATTGGGAATCCGCCACACCATGGGACAAAGCGAAAATTACAACAGGAGCAGATTCCGTTGATTCCACATCGGGCGAGACAGATGACGCGGGCGGATTATACATATTATGATTATCTGATCGGAATGGATGGTGCGAATATCCGGAATATGACGCGGATTGCCGGTGGCAGCGATGTGGAAGGGAAGATTTACAAGATGCTGGCATTTACGGACTATGAGAAGACGCATAGGCTGAGCGAAGCACGTGACGTGGCTGATCCGTGGTATACCGGCGATTTTGACCAGACATTTGAGGATGTTTTGGTAGGTTGCAAGGGCTTGCTCGCCTACATCATAGACAAAGAACAACTGCATAAGTAAAACAGCATTTACGCGTATTTAACATATGCGAGATAACATATTTAACAACCCCTGTTTATTATGAAATAGAAATCATAATAAATGGGGGTTTTTACATGAAGAGTATGTGGCAGATCCTGCCGGAACTATTTACATATTACAGAAGAAGGGTTTAGAAAATGGCACAGATATTATACAAAGACATCATCAAGAACAAAGAGATCAACGAATTTCTCAAGAAGGGCGATGCGAATTTAGCCACGCTTGGCTATACGGAGCATTCGAAGAAACATTGCACGCTGGTGGCTGAGCGGGCAGCATATCTGCTGGAGAAGTTCGGACATGCTGACGCGGAAATCAAACTTGCGAAGATTGCCGGATACATGCATGATATCGGAAATGCAGTCAATCGTGAACACCATGCCGAGTATGGCGCGCTCCTTGCAAATGATATCCTGCGGCGGATGGATATGCCGTTTACAGATCGTGCAACCATCGTTTCTGCGATTGGGCATCACGACGAGTCAACCGGAGGTGCGGTGGATATTGTGTCAGCGGCGATGATTATAGCTGATAAGACGGATGTCCGCAGAAGCCGTGTGCGTTCGCGTGATAAGTCGACCTACGATATTCACGACTGGGTGAATTACGCAGTCACGGAAGCGAATCTGAAGATCAATCGGGAGAAAAGCCAGATTGCATTGGAACTCAAAATTGACGAGAAGATCTGTACGATGTATGAGTATTTCGATATTTTCCTTGGACGCATGCAGATGTGCCGGCACGGGGCGGAGTTGTTCGGAGCGAAATTCAAGCTGACTGCCAATGGCAGTAAGGTACTGTAAAATCTTCTGTGGATATTCCTGTAGAAAAATGCTATAATTACAATAATTGTAAACTGATTCCGGAGTGATTGTTTGACAATGCTCCGGTTATTTGGTTAGCAAACTATAATATAAATATGGGGGAAGCGTATGAAACTAAAATGCACAAATGTGTTGGTTACAATCGCAATGATCTGCAGTGTGCTGGCAATGATTATGAACTGGATTATTTACTTTGGACCGCAGGACAAATATATTCAATCTTTTGGCGTGGATGTAAACAACGAACGAATCTTTGATATCCGCTGCATTATATGTCCGATTCTGACTGTGGGATTGTATATTCTTGCATGCACCATCACACGGAAATCGCAGAAGAAAAGAACCGGATTGACGATTTCAATCGTTGTTCTTGTGAGCCATATTATTTTAAATGTATTAAATGTTGTATCTGTGGTTGCAGTAAACCGGAAATATGCCTTTTTTTATGGGGCGTCAGTGCTGGCGAAAGCTTCGATTCTGAATAATATGAGGAATTTTATGGAAAAACCATTTCATATATTGGCTATGATATTTCTGGCAATCACGATTGGAATGTTGTGCGGAAGGGATAATAACATGCAGCAGACACCATACTATGGTGATCCGATGTACCAAATGCCGAACAATGGATATAACACGCAGCCTCAATCCGGACAATCGTTGTAAGGCATAAAATCATATACAGACATTTCATAAAAAGGAGTTTATACAGTATGAAAATCGGAAGTCATGTTGGAATGAGCGGCAAAGAGATGATGCTTGGCTCGGTGAAGGAAGCACTCTCTTATGACGCGAATACATTTATGTTATATACAGGAGCGCCGCAGAATACGCGCAGAAAGGACGTGTCAGAGCTGCGCGTGGAAGAAGCGTGGGAGCTGATGCGGGCAAATGATATCACAGAGTTTGTGGTACATGCGCCGTATATCATCAATCTGGCAAATACGGTGAAACCGGAGATCTACCAGCTGGCGGTTGATTTCTTAAAGACAGAGATCGAGCGGACCGCGGCAATGGGAAGCAAGACGCTTGTCCTGCATCCGGGTTCCCATGTGAATGCCGGTGCCGATGCAGGCATCGATAGTATTATTAAAGGGTTAAATGAAGTGCTTACCCAAGATACGCCGGTGCATATCGCGCTTGAGACAATGGCAGGAAAGGGCAGCGAGATTGGCAGAAGCTTCGAGGAGCTGGCACGCATTTATGATGGCGTCACTTACAATGATAAGCTGCGTGTCTGCTTTGATACGTGTCACACGAACGATGCCGGGTATGATGTGGCAAATGATTTCGACAGCGTGATCGAAGAATTCGACAAGATCATCGGCAAGGACCAGATTGCGGTATTCCATATCAATGACAGCAAGAATCCACGCGGAGCGGCGAAGGATCGCCATGAGAATATCGGACTTGGTTCGATTGGGTTTGATGCGTTATACAAGATCGTATGGCATAAGGATTTCTTGGACGTACCGAAGATTCTGGAGACACCATATGTGAAATCACTTGCAGATGCGAAGAAAGCATTTCCACCATACAAGGAAGAGATTGACATGCTCCGGAGTGGCGCGTATGATGCGGCAAGAATTACAAAGCTTGCGGAGTAAGTCGTCCGAAGAAACTTAGACATATTGCGAACACACACATGGAGCCGTCAGGCGACATGAAAAACAAAGAATCGAGAGTAGGAAATATGGCAGTCAGAGATGAAATCATAAAGACACTGGAAGAAAACAGAGGCACCTATCTGTCTGGCGAGCAGCTTGCGAAGAAACTATCTGTCAGCCGGGCAGCAGTCTGGAAGGCCATCCGCAAATTGCAGGAGGATGGATTTGCGATCGAGGGCGTGAACAACAAAGGCTACAAGCTGGCGGAGGATACGGATGTGTTGTCTGTACAGGGAACGGCGAAATATCTGGACGTCGAGTGCCCGGTACGGTTGGAAGTGTTCCGCTGTATCAACTCCACGAACCTTGCACTCCGTGAGCGGACGCAGGAGGAAGAAGGCCTGGTGCTTGCCGCGATGGAACAGACGAACGGACTCGGAAGACTGGGACGGTCGTTTATGTCGCCGGCAAATACAGGAATCTATTTCAGTATCCTGTTGAAGCCGCAGATTGCGAATCAGGAAGTGACGCTGCTTACGACAATCGCTGCTGTGGCAGTGTGCGAAGCAATCGAGAAATACACGGACAAGAAACCACAGATCAAATGGGTCAACGATATCTTTATCGATTCGCACAAGGTATGCGGCATCCTGACACAGGCAGCATTCCAGATGGAGAACTTAGACCCGGAATACGTGATCGTCGGAATCGGAATCAATCTGTATATGCCGACGGAAGGATTCGGTAAAGAACTGGAGAATATCGCCGGTTCTGTCCTGCAGGAGCAAAGCGGCGACATCAAGAATAAGATTCTGGCAGAGACACTGAACCGCTATTTCTATTACTACAAAAACTTTGCGAAGAAAGAATTCATCGCGGAATACAAGAAGCGCAGCCTGGTTCTTGGAAAAGGTATCCGTGTTGTGACAAAGGATGGTGAGCGCAAGGCAACCGCACTTGATATCGACGACATGTGCCATCTCCTTGTCGAGTACGAGGATGGCACCCGCGAAAATCTCTCAACCGGTGAAATCAGTATCCGGCTGCAATGATACGTGATAACCAAGGAAAAATTGGATATAATATGTGTGTATGATTCATTGTTACAATTAAATAATTACAAATGAAACAATATGTAGATTCGAGTTGCACAGAATACTTATTATTAAGCAGACCATTGGAACACGCTGGTACTTAATGAGCAGGGCAATAAGAAATAAATAATTGATGTATGATATTCCTGCGAATTTAGTACCACTGCGTGTGGAAGTGAGCGAGAGCGCGTCTGCGAAGAATAAGTATTCTGTGCAACTCGGTCAGTATAGTAGGATTCGTAACTGTTTGATTTGTAAAACAACGAAAGGAGACACATATTATGAAGATACTATTTTACGATGCAGCAACCTACGACGTGGAATCCTTCGAGAAAGAACTCAACCATTTCCCGGACATCGAGATCATCTACCACGAAGTTGATATCTCTCCGAAGACTGTATCACTCGCACAGGGCTGCGATGCAATCTGTGCATTTGTAAACTCGGATCTGAGCGCGCCGGTACTGGAGAAGCTTGCTGCAATAAATATCAGACTGGTGCTGCTTCGCTGCGCCGGGTTTAATAATATAGATTTGGAAAAGGCAAATGAACTTGGCATTACGGTGCTGCGTGTGCCGGGCTATTCTCCGGAAGCCGTTGCGGAGCTTGCGATTACACTGGCGCTTGCGGTCAACCGCCATGTACACAAAAGCTACATCAAGGTGCGGGAGAATAATTTCAGCTTAGTGGGATTAACCGGAGTGAATTTTCATGGCAAGACCGCAGGCATCATCGGGACCGGAAAGATCGGTGCTGCAATGTGCCGGATCTGCCGTGGATTTGGTATGCGCGTAATCGCGTATGATATGTACCCGAATAAAGAGCTGGAATTCGTGGAATATATGTCACTTGCAGACGTGCTGAAACAGAGTGATCTGATTTCCCTGCATTGCCCGCTCACAGACGAGACTTATCACATGATCAACAAGGATACGATTGCACAGATGAAGGACGATGTGATCTTAGTCAATACATCCCGTGGTGCGCTGGTCGATTCAGAGGAACTGATACAGGGTATCCGGCAGGGCAAATTCTTCGGCGTCGGTCTGGATGTCTACGAGGAAGAGGGAGACAATGTATTTGAGAACCGGGAGGACGAGCTGTTACAGCATTCTATCACAGCCAGATTGCTTTCATTCCCCAATGTTATCATTACGTCCCATCAGGGTTTTCTGACGCGGGAAGCACTTGCGGCAATCAGCCGGACAACCTTACAGAATGCGGTTGATTATGAAAATAGAACCATCCATGAAGCCAATCAGGTAAAATAGATTGGACAAAATTATAACAGTCATAAGTACGGGCAGATGTATGTATCACACATATATCTGCCCATTTTTGCTGTTTTTATCAAATAGATGTGGATTTAAAAATGAATCTATGATAAAATGGCTCTTATCTGCTGTTTATAGGACAACAAAATGAAATCAGACAGCAAATAACGGACAAGATGCATGATACAGAATTCTTTATAAGAGGGTATGTGTTGTGAATCGAGAACGAAAAAAGAGAGGGAAAAAGGATGGAAGAAAAGAAGCGACACTCATTTGGTGGATCAATCGGATTCGTACTTGCGGCGGCAGGTAGTGCGGTTGGTCTTGGAAATATCTGGCGGTTTCCGTATCTGGCAGCCAAGGATGGAGGCGGATTATTCTTAGTCGTCTATATCATTCTGGCATTGACATTTGGCTACACGCTGCTGACTACGGAGATTGCAATCGGTCGAAAGACGAAACAGAGCCCGCTCACGGCATATACGAAGCTTCATGATAAATGGGGATTCTTAGGTGCTATTGCGAGTATTATACCGGTTATCATCATGCCGTATTACTGCACAATCGGTGGCTGGGTAGTAAAATATTTCTTCGTATTTTTGACAGGACATGGAGCCGACGCTGCACAGGATGGATTCTTTACCGGATTCATCACGTCACAGTGGGAACCGATTATTACATTTGTGATCTTCCTTGCGGTATCTGCATTTATCGTATTCCGTGGTGTCAATAAAGGAATTGAGTCTACATCGAAGATTATCATGCCAATCCTGCTTGTCATGATTTTGGGAATTGCAATATTCTCATTAACATTGAAAAATACAAATGATGCAGGTGAAGTAGTAACCGGTCTGCAGGGATTTAAAATATATATTGTTCCTAATTTTGAGGGACTGACAATCGGAAAGTTATTTACGGTTCTGATCGATGCACTCGGACAGTTGTTCTTCAGCTTGTCTGTGGCAATGGGTATCATGATTACATATGGTTCGTATGTGAAGGATGATGCAAACCTTGGAAAATCAATTAATCAGATTGAGATTTTTGATACGGTTGTTGCGTTCCTTGCAGGTGCAATGATTATTCCGGCTGTGTATGCATTTATGGGAACAGATGGTATGTCATCCGGACCAAGTCTGATGTTTGTATCTTTGCCAAAGGTATTTGCTGCAATGGGTGTTGCCGGAAATATAATTGGTACAATCTTTTTTGCAATGGTATTGTTCGCTGCAATTACAAGTGCGGTATCCGTCATGGAGGCAGTTGTATCATGTATTATGGATGCATTCCATACAAGCAGAACAAAAGCCGGCACAATCGAGGGAATCTTCGCACTGATCGTTGGTATCATTGTCTGCCTCGGATACAACAAGCTGTACTTTGAGTTCAAGCTTCCGAATGGTTCAACGGCGCAGATCTTAGATATCATGGATTACATCAGTAACAATCTGCTGATGCCGATCGTAGCACTTGCAACCTGTATTCTCGTCGGATGGGTCATCAAACCGAAGACTGTGATCGAAGAAGTAGAAAAGAGCGGTTGTAAAATGGGAAGAAAGCGGCTTTACACTGCTATGGTAAAGGTCATCGCTCCAATCTTCCTGATCCTGCTTTTGCTGCAGACACTCGGAATCATGAAACTGTAAACATATAGAAAAAGGAACCCGGTTTGGGTTCCTTTTTTTCGCGGAGATACATTTATAAAGTTTTAATTATATCCAACAGTTCTTTTGGAATATTCATATTTCCCCGTCCGATTCCCATCTGTATATTCGGCTTTACAACCCCGTGGAAATCCGAGCCGCCGGAGATTGCCAGCCCGTATTTGGCAGCCAGCGAGCGGAGCTTCTCACTTTCAAAGCGGTTGTTCGAAGAGTGGAATGCCTCAAGTCCTTTTAATCCGAGTGTTTTCAGATACGCCAATAACTCATCAATCTGTGCATACCCAAGATGATAGAGCAGAGGATGTGCCAGAAATGCCGCTTTGCTATAAGTCGTTAAGATGCGCATGGCAGTCTCACAGGTAACCTGTGGTTTTGGAAGGTAATATTTACAGCCGATGCCAATGTATTTGCGGAACGCGGTATCCTTGTCTTTGCAGACACCTTCCTCGACGAGAACTCTTGCGAAATGTGCCCGTGTGATGACACTGTCCGGATTGCCGTGAAGCAGCTTCTCCATCGTGACAGGGAGACCATCTGCCTGCATCATCGCTACCATTTTCTCATTTCTTCCCTCACGTGCTTCCTTTAATACGGCAAGCTCTTTTTGAAGCTCTGGGTTTTCATAGTCCATATAGAAGCCGAGAATATGAATCTCACGATTGTTATAGTAGCAGGACAGTTCGATGCCCGGCACTACCTCCAAAGGCTTGTCCTTTGTATAGTCTAAGATTTCTGCCACGCCATCGACCGTGTCGTGATCGGTCAGGGCAATCGCGGAAAGTCCCATCCGCATCGCTTCGTCGGCAACCTCTGTCGGTGTCAGAGAACCGTCGGACGCATTGGAATGTACATGTAAATCGATTCGTTCCATATTACCAACCTCCTTGTGATCGTGTTTGATGTATTATTTTATATCACAGCTTGTACCATCTGTTTTGTTTAGGTGATGCAAAACTATATCGGATAAGCGGATTATTTATTCTTCAGAATATTCAACAGCTCATCCGGTGAGAATGTATATTTCGTGTGACAGAAGTCGCACACAACTTCAATTGGCTTGTTGTCAGCAATCATAGCGCCAAGCTCTTTTCTGCCAAGACTGATAACTGCCTGCTCGACACGCTCCTTGCTGCAATCACAGACATACGCACAAGGCATGGAATCGGTCAGCTCGACATCATAGCCTTCAAACAATTTTCGTATGATAGCTTCCACAGACATGCCATGCTTGAGAAGAGCAGTGAAAGAAAATCCTTTCAGCCGTTTCTCCAGCTCGTCAATCAATGCGTCCTCTGCAAATGGCATCAGCTGGATGATAAATCCACCGGCATTCGCTACGGATGTATCGTCGTTGAACAACACGCCCAGAGCCACAGAGCTTGGAATCTGGTCACTTGTTGCAAAATAGTAGGTCAGATCCTCTGCAATCTCGCCGCTTACCAGATGGGTGTCGCCGACATACGGCTCCTTCAGACCGATATCCTTGATGACGCTTAAGACACCGAGGTCCACAGCCTTTGCGACATCGTTTGCAGGAAGCATAACCTCCGGTTCGCTGACATATCCCTTGACATGTCCGTTTGCATCGGCAGTGACAAGCATACCGGAGATCGGTCCCTGACACTGGATACGGAGTGTTAATTTGTCGGTATCATTTTTACACATGGCGCCCATCAGCACGCCTCCGGTCAACAGTCTGCCGAGTGCGTTCGTAACAACCGGACTGGTATGATGTGTAATTCTTGCTTTTTCCACAGTATCGGTAGAGTTGCAGGCGAAGAAACGAACCTGCTTGTTCGCTGCCATGCCACGAATCATTGTATCTGCCATAAATGTATCCTCCTTAAAATGAGTGTTTGGATTTTGTATATATACTTGCATGTGTTGTTATTTATGATTGATGCAGTGGTATACAAAATTACTGTATATATTGTTTCTTTGAATTCTTGTTTCGTGTTTCTTTCGCGATGATATAAATACGTTCACATTCCTCGTCCGCCGGCTCATGTGTAAATGCATCATAGGCCGCAAGCAGGGTAAGACCGGAATCAGCTACCATCTGTTTCATCTGCTTTAGTGTGTACCCTTTTTGTACATGCAATTCCTCATATTTGCGGAACAGGTTATCATCGGCATCGGAATCCGAAGGTTCCTTTACGAACAGGCTTAAAGCGAGTTCATTAATTGCTTCCTCTTCATCATAATAATTATCCCAGATAAAGCTGATATCATCCCGATCCTCGGCAATTGTCGCTTCGGCTACGACATCCCGGTAATAATGCTCCGTATGGAAGTCGAAGATGAAAAGTCCGTCCGGATCAAGGTAGTTATTGACGAGCGAGAATACATGCGTAAGCTCTTCCGGTTCGGTAATATAATTGACGCTGTCGCAGAGACTTACGATGGCTGCAACGGTTCCGTATAACTCAAACTCGCGCATGTCCTGACACAGGTAGAGCGATGAAGAATGATTTTGTTCCCGCTTTTCGTTTGCAATATCCAGCATGGCAGGGGAGTTGTCGATACCGATCATGTCGTATCCGAAATCTGCCATACGCTCGGTTATATTTCCGGTTCCACAGCCAAGCTCTGCCAGAATGCCGCTTGCAATATCATATTCCACAAGCAGGCCGTGCAGATAGTCTGCCCATGCGTCATAGGGAATGTTGTCCATGAGCGCATCGTAGACAGCAGCAAAATTTGAATATGCTTCAGCCATAGGGTACCTCCTTATTTTTCGTAAACACTGACATTAAATTATAAAATAAAAGATAGTGAAAAACAAGGAAAAATCATATATAATAAAATGCGCGATTGATAGCGCGTATGCGAGATTTGGAGGATTACAATGAAAGATCAGATACAGACAATAAAATTAAAGAAGGAGAAGCGTGCATTTTCATATTGGCGCATCCCGTTTTTTGCGGGCGCGGGCATCTATCTGGAAGTGTTGTTTCATCTGGCGATTTACCATAAACTCGAAAGCACGAGCATCTATCCGATTTTGTTCGGTGCCACGTTGGGGCTTTTCTTAGCGGCACTCACTGTATGGCTGCCGCGCATCGGAAATGAGATCATCGCGTATGTCGGTCTTACGGCATTCTGCGTGTATGATATCGTGCAGCTCATCTATTTCCGGATATTTGGGACATTCTTAAGTCTGGTGTCTGTCGGCGGGGCCGGGAACGCGATGGATTTCAAGGTCGTGATGTTCGAGAAGATTCGCCAGAATGTTGGATGGATGTTGCTGTTTATGTTGCCGGTGATCGCACTTGTTTTGCTGCGTGTATTTCTGATAAAGTTTGACAGACCGAAGATGAAAATAAGGCTTATAAGTGTGGCAAGTGCGGTTTGTCTGTGCGCCATTTCCATCCTTCTGCTGAATGTGCAGGGACGCGCGATGTATTCGCCGTATCAGTTGTTCCACAACCAGTATGTGCTGGAGCTTTCGATGAACAAGCTCGGCGTATGTGTGACGACCGTGCGGGATGCGCAGACGATGCTCACCGGGGGAAAGAAAAATGTGACATTCACTTTGGATGATACAGATATGCAGCCAGATGATGTGACGGCAACCGAAAGTGATGCAATGGAAGCTACGGCAACCGATACGGATGCAGCACCTGCGTATGTGGAACAGGTTGATCCGGCAGTTGATTTTAAGAAGCTGTATCAGGCAGCCGAGGATGAGCAGTTGAAGAATCTGTCCGCTTATTGCGCGCAGCAGACACCGACCATGCAGAACGAATATACGGGTATGTTCGAAGGGTATAATGTTGTCTGCATTACCGCGGAGAGCCTGTGCAAATACGGTATCTACGAGAACTGCACACCGACGCTTTATAAGATCATGAATGACGGCTTTGTATTTGAAAATTACTATAATCCGATCTGGTATCACAGTACGATTGACGGAGAATTTGTAGACTGTCTGGGACAGTATCCGTGTTCCTCAGAGTGGAGCTTTTATAAGTCAGCAGATACATATCAGCCGTATGCACTTGGCAATGCATTGAATGAGAAAGGCTACACAAGCAAAGCATACCACGACTTTGACTTCTATTATTATAACCGGAGTGAGACACATGCGAATATGGGATATGATTTCAAGGCAATCGATTATGGTCTGGATATCCCAAGCTATGTGACATATTCCGATTATGATACGATCGAGGCAGTATACAAGGAGTTTATTAACGAAGAACCGTTTCTGATGTATTTTATGACATTCAGTGGGCATCTTCCATATAATTACGATTACAATGCCATGTGCCTGAAGAACCGTGAGGAAGCAGAAAAATGCACAGAAGGAATGGACTTGCCGGAAGACGCGGTGGCGTATATTGCGGCACAGATGGAGCTTGATAAAGCATTAGAGGATCTGATCGACAAGCTGGATGAAGCCGGAAAGCTGGAGAAGACCGTGTTCATCGTGACACCGGACCATTATCCATATGGACTGACAGACAGCGGCTACGATGCGCTTGCAGGCAAGAATGTATCCGATGATGCATTTGAAAAACATCATTCCTGCCTTGGCATCTGGTCTGCATCGATGGAAGAACCGGTTCATGTCAAGAAGCTCTGTGCGAGTGTGGATGTTCTTCCAACCGTTCTCAATCTGCTTGGCGTGACATACGATTCCCGCATCCTCGCAGGACACGATATCTTATCCGATTCGGAAGAACTTGTCATCTTCGCCGACCACAGCTTCAAGACAGACAAGATCGGCTATAACACGAAGACCGGAGAAGTGACCTACTACGTGGATGAAAAAACAGTTTCACAATCCTACATCGACGATAAGATCAAGGAAGTCGAAACAAAACTTTATATGTCCGATGAAATCATCAATACCGATTTCTACGGCTATGTGTACGGCAGGAAATCAACAAACACCACAACAAGCACCACCACATCAACCGAACAACCAAACAAAGAATAACCCCGAAAAACATACAAAAAAGTACGATGTGGCGAAATTTTGTTGTGAAAAGCAACGAAGTATGCTAAAGTGGATTCGATTGTAAATTTTTAATTTGATTCAACCTTCGGGCATGAGAGGCTATATGTAGATTCGAGTTGTTCTGGATTTTCAATTCTAAAGCAGACCATTGGAGCACATCAGCACTTAACGAACGCAGTGAGTTTAGTGTCTGCTATGTGCGGAAGTGAGCGAGAGCGCGTCTGCGTAGAATGAAAATCCAGAATAACTCGGAGAAAGAGTAGAAGTTCTCATGCAGGGAGATAGAATAAGGAGGAAAACAAAATGACGAGAATCGGAATTTACGGATACGGAAATCTCGGCCGCGGCGTAGAAGCAGCCATCAACCAGAACGATGATATGGAACTCGTTGCCGTATTCACAAGAAGAAATCCTGATGAATTGGTTATTAAGAACCAGACAGCCAAGGTGTGCAACGTAAAGGACATGGCAGACTGGAAGGATAAAATCGATGTTATGATTCTGTGCGGCGGAAGCGCAACCGATCTTCCGGAGCAGACACCGGAATGTGCAAAATATTTCAACGTGATCGACAGCTTTGATACACATGCAAGAATCCCGGAGCATTTTGCGAATGTGGACGCAAGTGCAAAAGCAAGCGGACATATCGGAATTATCTCCGTTGGCTGGGATCCGGGCATGTTCTCACTCAACCGTCTGTACGGAAATGCATTGCTTCCGGAGGGAAATGATTATACATTCTGGGGCAAGGGTGTCAGTCAGGGACATTCCGATGCCATCCGTCGTATCGCAGGTGTCAAGGATGCCAAGCAGTATACGATTCCCGTAGAATCCGCACTTGAGGCAGTTCGTAACGGCGAGAATCCGGCGCTTACAACAAGACAGAAGCATACAAGAGAGTGCTTCGTAGTGCTTGAAGAGGGCGCAGATGCGGCAAAAGTTGAGGAAGAAATCAAGACAATGCCGAACTATTTCGCAGATTACGATACAACGGTTCACTTCATTTCGGAAGAAGAGCTGAAGGCAAACCACAGCGGAATTCCACATGGTGGATTTGTACTCCGCAGCGGTGTGACCGGCTGGAACAAGGAGAACAAGCATATCATCGAGTACAGCCTGAAGCTTGATTCAAACCCTGAGTTTACATCCAGCGTACTGATTGCTTATGCAAGAGCGGCTCACAGACTTGCAAATGAGGGAGCAAGCGGTTGCAAGACCGTATTTGATATTGCACCGGCTTACCTTGTGAATAAAACAGGGGAAGAGCTTCGTGCATCCATGCTGTAAGATGCACCAGATACCATGTCGCCGACTGAATATGGGCGGCAGACAATAAGAAAGAAAACGAGGAGAGAAGAGAGAAGATGGAAGAAATCGCAAATTACGTGCCACAGATGTACGCAACATTCTGGGCATTAATCCCGCCGGTCGTGGCAATCGTGCTGGCACTCATTACAAAGGAGGTTTACAGTTCACTCTTTTTAGGAATTGTGATCGGTGGACTGTTCTGGTCTGACTTCAGATTTGAAGCAACCGTAAACCATGTATTCAAAGACGGAATCGTCCGCGTGCTGACCAATTCATATAACATGGGTATTCTGGTATTTCTTGTAATACTCGGTGTTATGGTCTGTATGATGAACAAAGCCGGTGGTTCGGCAGCGTTCGGACGATGGGCAAGCGCCCATATCAAGACGCGGATTGGCGCACAGTTAGCGTCAGTTGCGCTCGGTGTTTTGATCTTTATTGATGATTATTTTAACTGTCTGACAGTTGGAAGCGTGATGCGTCCTGTGACAGACAAGCATCAGGTATCGCGTGCGAAGCTTTCGTATATCATTGATGCGACAGCAGCTCCGGTCTGTATCATTGCTCCGATTTCATCATGGGCAGCAGCAGTAGCCGGATTCGTAGAGGGAGAGGACGGATTCTCCATCTTTATCCGTGCAATTCCGTATAACTATTATGCGCTTTTCACGATTATATTTATGATTGTTTTGATCGTTAGAAAGATTGATTATGGTCCGATGCGGACGCATGAGAAGAACGCTTTGAAGGGCGATATCTACACGACACCGGACCGTCCATATGCAAACGCGGAAAATGAAGTCGTTGAGACAAAGGGGAAAGTGATTGACCTTGTATTCCCAATGATCGTTCTGATTACAGCCTGTGTCATCGGCATGATTTACAGTGGTGGATTTTTCTCAGGCGTTGGATTTGTAGAAGCATTTTCGGGCAGTGATGCATCGGTTGGATTGATGTATGGCAGCTTCTTTGCACTTGTGATTACGATTATCTATTATATGTTCCGCCGCGTATTGAAATTCAGCGAATCCATGTCTTGTATTCCGGAAGGATTTAAAGCGATGGTTCCTGCAATTTTAATTCTGACATTTGCCTGGACATTGAAGGCGATGACAGACAGCCTTGGCGCAAAAGAATTTGTGGCAGAGCTCGTGAAGAGTACGCCGGATGCGTTGCTTAGTTTCCTGCCGGCACTTGTATTTATCATTGCATGCTTCCTTGCGTTTGCAACCGGAACCTCATGGGGAACCTTCGGTATGCTGATTCCGATCGTTGTAAATGCATTCGAGGGAACAAACGCAACGATGATGATCATTTCCATCTCTGCATGTATGGCAGGTGCCGTATGTGGAGACCATTGTTCCCCGATTTCGGATACGACAATTATGGCATCCGCAGGTGCACAGTGTAATCACATCAATCATGTAAGCACACAGCTTCCATATGCGATTACAGTCGCACTTGTATCGTTCGTCACTTACATTATTGCCGGATTCTTTGGTAATAGCAAGGGACTTCCGGGAGTAATGAAGAGTCCTGTGATTCCGCTGGTAATCGGCCTGATTTTACTGTATGTTGTGTTGCAGGTGATCAAGACAGTTGAGAAAAAGAAAGATCCAATTGATGCAGAATAAGAGGCTTGAAATGAAAAAGACAAAAGGAAGTATTATGTTGCTGTTTGCCGCGTTTTTCTGGGGAACGACGTTCGTAGCACAGACAACAGCATCTGATCAGATTGGAACATTTACATTTAACGGAAGCCGCTCCATAGTTGGAGCGGCATTTCTTGCGCTATTGATTCTTGCTCGCACGGGAATGAAGAAGCAGAAAGCAAAGGTAAGTGGAGAACCGGTCGAAAAAGAAAGTATAAAACGGACCGTGATCGGTGGTATCCTCTGTGGCTGTGTGTTGTTTTTCGCAACGAATCTGCAACAGAGTGGTATCGCGGCATATCCGGAAGGCGTGGCCAGCTCCGGCAGATCGGGGTTTCTCACCGCAACGTATGTGGTTATGGTTGCAATCGTATCCGGATTACTCGGGAAGAAATTACATAAGATTGTTTATGTGGCAGTTTTTGTCTGCCTTGGTGGTATGTACATGCTGTGCATGTCAGGCGGTATCGACAATCTGTATTTTGGAGATCTGCTTGGGCTTCTGTGCGCAGTCTGCTTCACCGGACATATCCTGACGGTCGATCATTTTAACGATTGTGACAGCGTGAAGATCTCGTGCATCCAGTTTATTACGAACGGTGTGTTATCTCTGATCTGTATGGCAATCTTTGAACAACCGGCATGGAGTGATCTTGCCGCCGCGTGGTTCCCAATCCTATATGCGGGTATCTTCTCGAGCGGTATCGCGTATACGCTTCAGATCGCAGGACAGAAATATGCAGATCCGGCAGTTGCATCCATCGTGATGAGCCTGGAATCTGTATTTGCAGTGATCGGTGGATTCGTCGTATTGCATGAGGTGTTAGCACCGCGGGAAATCGTTGGCTGCGTGCTTGTGTTCACCGCAGTGATCTTGGCACAGGTGCCGCAGATGCGAAAGTAGAGGCTATTATTTGATTGTGCTTGCATTTTTATAATAATCTTGTATATTATCTGTATTGAATGAGGTGTATGTTTCCGGACTGCACTGGGGGAGTCACTCTGTGGCTCTCTTTTTTGTTATCAAATAAAAGTGAATAGTCACGCAGTTTCGTGATAATCGGAATCGCAATTGCTTCGAACAACAAAAATCTACTTTAATTCGATATGAACAAATTGCAAATGAACTATTTTGGTGTAAAATGTAATTAGCAAGTAGCGGAGGATAAGTATGAGAGACTATAGTTTTGGAAATTTTATCAGTACACTACGACAGAGAAAAGGCCTGTCTCAATATCAGTTGGGTGTACTTGTCGACGTTTCAGATAAAGCGGTGTCAAAATGGGAAAGTGGAGAATCAGAACCATCAATTGATAAGTTAATCAAGTTATCGAAATATTTTGGAGTTAGTATTGATGAATCAATGTCATTTAGATAAGGTTTTTTATGATGAAAACAGTATATCATATGCGTTCATGCATTGAAAATACTGTTCAGTTAAGAAATGCTGTATTTTTTAGGTGCACTAATGCGTAGAAAGCAGGTGTATGATGAGTTCAAATCATTTTTTGTGTATGACAAAAAGACAGATTGCATATCTGCCTCATAATGCAGTATAATGGTAACGAGATTTATGCAACCCGATACATGAAATCCCTATTTCTCTTTGGACGGAGGTGGATAGGATATTTTCGATTGTACCTGACAGGTGTCAGATACTTTTGTATGAGAAGCATGGTCTCTGTTTCGTTACCACCGTGTTTGAGATATGCCCTGCATATGTTTACTGCGATGGCGAAATTAATTTTATAGGCGTGTTTGGTATTTTTAGATGTTTTTACCAAAGCGTGAGAAGTCACTAATTCACAGAAATTATACAGAATCATACGGGCATTGATTTCTTATATGAGCATCAAACTTCTCGCTCTTTTTCAAGCTATTTATAAGCTTTATTACCACCATTTGTATGTTTTGGAATAATTAATCAACAATTCTGATTATATGTTTTATCTTTTACGCAAAATATGTTCCTTTCTAATGCGCTTGTCCAGTAAATCATACGGCTGGTTGTTCGTTGAGACTTTTGCGATACACTTTCCTTTCACATAGAACTCAATTTTTTCACCGAACAATCCTTTTTTCAATCTCGTACTCTCAATTTCACTGATGTCAAATTTTTTCACGATCAGTCCGCGTCTGCGTGTCACTCTTGTTCCATTTACTGAAAATCTGTCCGTTACCAGATCTATGAAAATAATCAATGAAATGACAGCTAATACAAGCATCGGACGGAAGAATATTATATTTGTCTCATTCTGCTCGATCATCACCCATACCATCCAGCAGAAAAAGCCTACTGACATTGCGGAAACAGCTTTATAAACGCCCCTTGTTTTCAATGTAAATTTATCAACGGTCATTCCCGCTTTGTCGCATGGAATTTTCTTAGCTTGCAGCTTTCCTGCTAATATTGCGCCATCTGACAGATTATTATCAATCCTGAAAAGCTTTTTCTTCCCGGAATAAAATTCATATCCACCGTCTAATCGTTCTGATACTCTGGTAATGTCTGCAAATGTATAATAATGCTTTATGCCTATGTAACTGCGATAGATGATTTTGTCGCCCTTCACCCAGATTTTCCAGACGTGCGTGCCTAAAACCGCATATATAGACAATAATTCAAAAAATCCAAAAATACCTCCTGTAAACCAGTTCAACTGATCATCTACATAAGCTCCAATAAGACATATCAAAAAAAACAACAAACCTACATACATTATGAAAGCCAGTTCAAACGGATACCCTATTTCCAAATTCTCAAATAAACTTTGTGGAGTCTTTTTGTCATCCGAAACATAAAACTCCGGATATTTTTTCTCATTATACACATTCAGATAATGAATCACTACCGCTGCTGCCACCCCCGGAGCTATTACTTTTATTAACGTTACAAGAAATGCTAACATGTTTTTCTCCTCCAGATTCTTATGTAAATGCACATATAAATTGATTTACATGTCCATCAATATCCACGGCATCCTTAAGATTACCAATATTATATTGCAATCACATTTTTGAAATATTGTAACTGTTCTTTACAATTTTCTTTTTACATCTTTCCAAAAAAATTTCTTTTACCCAATCCATACCATTCTATTGGTCAATTGAATCAGTAACTGTAGGATTTCAAT